>Ga0335081_10000569_pt1 | contig 61941 bp, 64 predicted proteins | sample Lox_Sample_35_FD_206713 | JGI IMG/M metagenome (GOLD analysis project Ga0335081, IMG submission 206713) | Soil microbial communities from Loxahatchee National Wildlife Refuge, Florida, United States - Lox_Sample_3.5 | ecosystem: Environmental > Terrestrial > Soil > Wetlands | place: USA...
CACATCGTCCATGCGGCTTCCCGTGTCCACGAGAGCCGTTGCCAGGATGGTCAGGCTGCCGCCGCTCTCGATGCTGCGCGCCGCGCCGAAGAATCGCTTCGGCCGCTGGAGCGCGTTGGCGTCGAGGCCGCCGGACAGCACCTTGCCCGAGGCCGGGATGATGGCGTTATGTGCGCGAGCGAGCCGGGTTATGCTGTCGAGCAGGATGACCACGTCTTTCTTGTGCTCGACGAGGCGTTTTGCCCGCTCGCTCACCATGTCGGCCACCTGCACATGCCGCTGCGGGGGCTCGTCAAAGGTGGAGCTTATGATCTCGGCCTTGACCTGGCGCTGCCAGTCGGTGACCTCTTCGGGGCGCTCGTCGATGAGCAGCACGATGAGCTTGATGTCCGGGTGGTTCTTGATGACCGCCTTGGCAATGGCCTGGAGGAGCATGGTCTTTCCGGTCCGGGGAGGCGCCACGATCATGCCGCGCTGGCCCATGCCGATCGGCGTGATCAGGTCCATGGCGCGGGTCGTGTAGTCCGTGGGGGCATGCTCGAGCTTGATCTTTTTTTCGGGATAGTAGGGAGTGAGGTTGTCGAAGAGGATCTTTGACCGTGAGATCTCCGGGTCTTCATAGTTGATCGCGTCCACTTTCAGCAGCGCAAAGTAGCGCTCGCCTTCCTTCGGCGGGCGGATCTGGCCGGACACGGTGTCCCCGGTCCGGATGTTGAAACGCCTGATCTGCGAAGGCGATACATAGATGTCGTCAGGGCCGGGCAGGTAGTTGTAGTCCGGAGCCCTCAGAAAACCGAAGCCGTCGGGGAGAATCTCCAGCACGCCCTCGCCGAAGATCATCCCGTTCTTTTCGGTCTGCGCCTGAAGGATGGCGAAGATGAGCTCCTGCTTTCGCATCCCGCTGACGCCTTCGACCTTCAGATCGTCAGCCATGGATGTCAGCTCGGCAATGCTTTTGCCCTTCAGTTCTACGAGATTCATGAGATTTGCTCCTTGGCCCGCGGTGTTCATGGGCGGATGAGGTCACTACCGTCCAGGGGAGGGGTGATCCGTCTTCAACTCCTGTAGTAATGGCGCAGTAAGATTAAGATAGTGTTTGATAGGCGAGTAGGTTCCTTGACGATGTCCTGTCGCGTGATTGTTAACCGTGGCGCTGCCTAAGGTCGTGATTTATTCCGGAGATCGATGTCCTTCTATAATTCGGTGTCAGTTACGGTATGTTTTCAACCTGGTTGCGTACGCTGGGTTTGACGATAACAGGAGTTGTGTGGTCAGGGTTTACTGAATATGATTCATTTATACCCGAGAAGAGGGGGTTTGTCAACATTTTCTTTCGCGCCCGTGCGCGCTGACCCATTCCCCGATGGCCGCCGCACCGTCTCCGGCGCAGCGACGCCAGACAAATACCGTTGACACTCCCCTGTCCGCTGGCGTACTATGGCGTTCCATGGAAACGAGCAGACGGAAGTTCGTGAAGAGATCGCTGTACGCCGTGCTTGCGCTCTTCGGAATCGGCTATCTGGTCCCGGCCGTGTCCCTCTTCGTTCCCGCGGAGCGCCGGGCCCGGGAGCTTGCTTACTTCCCGCTGTTATCCGAGGACGAAGTTCCCCGGTCGGGAGTGAAGAAAGCCGAACTGGTCTATACGGTATCGGGCAAGGAGCGGAAAGCCCGGGTCTTCATCGTTTCCTCACAGGAAGGCATGATTGTGCTGTCTGCCGTCTGTTCCCACCTCGGCTGTCTCGTGAACTACAATAAAGAGAAGGGGGAGTTCATCTGCCCCTGCCACGGCGGCCGCTACGACCGTACCGGGGCCAACATTGCCGGTCCGCCGCCGGCGCCCCTGAGCCGGCTGCCCGTAAGGACCGTTGCGGGTATGGTCATGGTCGGGATCAAGGCATAGCGCGGATCCGGCACTAACCCATGATGCGCCTATTCGACTATATCAATGTCCGTCTCGGGTTGACGAGGCGGCACCGAAGGATCATTGACCGACCGCTGCCTGCGGGACTCAATTATTTCTTTTGTCTGGGCGGTATAACCTTTACGCTGTTCCTTCTTCAGGTGCTGACCGGACTCCTGCTCTCTATCCACTATACCCCCTCCGAAGCCGAGGCATACCAAAGTATCCAGCGGCTGCACCACGCGGTGCCGCTCGGCGAGACGCTCCGTTCCCTCCATCATTGGGCTGCAAACCTCATGGTCGTCATGGTCGTGCTCCACATGCTGAGAGTGTTCGTCACCGGGTCGTACAAGAATCCCCGGGAATTGAACTGGATCGCGGGAGCGGCCCTTTTGCTGCTCACCCTCGCGTTCGGGTTCACCGGCTACCTTCTGCCCTGGGACCAGAAGGCGTACTGGGCAACGGTCGTGGGGACCAACATGCTGGGGTCCGTGCCGTTCGCCGGTCCCGCTCTCTCCGGGCTCATCAGGGGCGGCGCCGACGTGAGCGGTCAGACCCTTCTCCGGTTCTACAGCATACATGTCCTCTGGCTCCCGCTCCTGACGGGCCTCTTCCTCTGGGTGCACTTTCACATCCTGCGGAGGGTCGGGATCTCGGGAGGGCTGTGATGAGGGCGGAACGAAGAAGAAAGCGCTATAACAGCGAGAAGCTCCTGGCCCCCTCTTGCAATGAATTATGTTGCGCCGCGGACGCCTGATGGCTACTACCGAAAAAAATCAGAAAAAGTTCTTTCCCGATTTCCTGCTCGAGATCTCGGTGATCTCGCTCTTCACCCTGGAGGCGGTCCTGATCCTTGCCGTTCTGTTCCCGTCGTCGCCAGGCAGGGAGATCGATTTCTCGGCGCCATACCAGCCGCGGCCTGAATGGTACTTTCTGTTCCTGTATCAGTTGACCAAGTATTTCCCCGGGCAATGGACCTTCGTGGGCGCCGTGCTCCTGCCCGGTCTTGCCTTCAGCCTGATGCTCCTTGCGCCGTTCCTCGATACCGGACCCGGCACCGAGCTTCGGCAGAGAAAGGCCGCGGCTCTCACCGGCTTCGGCCTGCTCATGGTGGTGATCGTGCTGACGGTCCTCTCGCTGCTATAAGTTCATCGGATGTGCCTATAATGAACGTAAATAGCCGTGTTTCCTGATTTCTAATCTGCGAAATCGCAAAAGGAGTATTGACAGGGAACCGGGATTTTGATAAGGTAACTCACCTTTTCCTCAGGTTAAGGTTGCATCCGCTTTTTGTTCCTCATTGTTACGAACTTACTCACTGGAGGTGATGCTCCGGCACAGTACGTGAGTGAATCTTTTTCGTCATCCCCGATGCAAAGAGGCGGGCTCTTCAGCCCGAATTTGTAGCTATCATATTCCCAAGGAGGATTAACCATGTCAGTCAAGACCGCATCGCCCGATCAGACCCTGGACACGCTCGGAAGAGTTTGCCCCTATCCGTTGCTCCTCACGAAGAAGGCCCTCGAGAAACTTGCGAGCGGTCAGACCCTCAAGGTCCTCTGCGATGCTCCGGCATCGGCCGAGGACAGCATTCCCCGGTATGCCGAAAAGCAGGGCTACAGCTTTGAATCAGTGAAGCTCGACGACAAGGGCTACTGGGAGCTCTTCATCAAAAAATCGTAATACCGGAACACCTGTGCTCAGAAGCCAGATCGTACTTGCAGGAAACCACTGAGGGGGGAAATTTCAAGGAGGGAGAATGGTTTCTACAATTGCGTATATTGTGTCCGGCCTGCTGATCGGAGCGGCCTTCGGGTTCGTTCTGCAGCGCGGACGGTTCTGCGTGAACTCGGCGTTTCGTGAGGTGCTCTTCGAGGATTACACGATGTTCCGTGCGTATCTGCTCGCGGTCGCTGTCGCTATGATCGGTGCCAACCTGATCGAAGACATGGGCTGGCTTGGACATTACGAGAGCGGTGCCTTTGTCGCGGGCCAGCTTTACCGCCAGGGCTTTGCGCCCTTCGCGAACGTCATCGGCGGATTCATCTTCGGCATGGGCATTGTGCTTGCCGGTGGCTGCGGCAGCGGCATCCTGTACCGCGTGGGTGAGGGCAACCTGGCCTATGTGCTGGCGGTATGCGGTTTCTTTTTCGGCATCGCCATGACGAAGTTCGGCATCCTGAAGCCCGTGTACGATGCGCTCACCTCCTACCAGGTGTTCGTGGGCGAGGATACGGTCCCGACGCTCAACAACATCATCGGCATCAACAAGTGGATCGTGATCGCGGTCGCAGCTGCGATTATGCTGTACTTTGTGTTCCAGGGGAAACCGTTCCAGAAGGCAAAAAAGGGATATTCCTGGTCCCTTGCCGGCCTCCTGGTCGGCATCCTTGCCGTCGCCGCCTTCTGGGCCTCGGACTATTTCGGCGGCAGGGCGCGCGGCCTTTCCTTTACCGGTCCGGTCCGTGAGTTCTTTCTTGCCGTGTTCTTCGGAAATTCCCAGGCCGGTGCATCGGACAGGACCATGACGCTCCTCGGGATCACGTTCTCCTGGAGCTCGCTCTATGTGCTGGCCGTGCCGATTGGCGCTTTTATCAGCGGCAAGCTCTTGAACGAAGTGAAGCTCAAGGTGCCGCCGGCCGACGAGCTTCTGAAGGTCTTCCTCGGCGGGGCGGTCATGGGAATCGGCGCGCAGATCGGCGGCGGCTGCAACATCGGCCACAGCCTTACCGGCGTGTCCACGCTCGCGGTTTCGAGCTGGGTGGCGAACCTCTTCATCATCCTGGGGAACTGGACCATGGTTTATTTCCTGCTCATCAGACCCATGCGGGAATTGGAAGCATAGAGAAAGATGTTCGGGGGAGCCGGGCGGGACATCCCGTTCGGCTCTCTTTTTCGGCCAAGGCGCCAGTAAAACAACTGTTAGAAAACCAACAAGGCCGGATTCAGTTGTCCGATCACATTGCGAAAGGAGGTGAGGAGAATGGCTGAGACATTGGGAATCATGATCACCCGTTATGATAACGTGGACCACATTGCCGGAACCGTCAAGGCCGCACGTGCGGCAGGGAAGTCCGTGATGATCTTCATGACCGACGAGGGTGTCCGTTTCACGCAAGACCCCAAGTTCCTGGAACTGCTCAAGGTGGAGGGCGTTGATTTCTCGTGCTGCGACCACAGCTGCGAGCGGGTCGGGCTCCATGAAAAGACCGACGGCATTTCGTATGGCAGTCAGTACAATAATGCCGGCATGCTGCATGACAGCGCGCGCGTGCTGGTGTTCTAATCTCATCGGAAAGGAACAAGGGGCTACATAATGGGAGATACGAAAAAAATCGCTGTTATCGTGCGGGACCGTCAGGGCGAGGCGCTCCGCGTAGCCGGCGGATTGACGCTCGCCGACGATACGATCGAAGTCTTCGTGCTGGACAACAAGCTCGACAAGGGCAATCCCGAGATCGCACAGCCGCTCGAACTCGTCACCGAACTGGACCTGAAGGTCTATTCCAACAATCCGGACAATGGCTTCACGATGATCACGCTCGAGGATATGGCGAAGAAGCTGCTTGAGTATGATATCGTGGTGCCTTACTAGCAGGGAGGACATGGTATGAAAATTCTGTACCTGTTAAAAAAAGCGCCTGACGCGAGCACGAAGAAGATCATCGAGGTCCAGGCCGCGGGGAATCAGGTTAAGACAATAGAGCTGTACAAGGGCGGCGTGGCCTATGACGCGCTGGTGGCGGACGTGTTCAGCCACGATAAGGTGTTCTGCTGGTAAGCGGAGCAGCTCCGGCGGCTCCTGAGGGCGGGGCTGTCTCGGAGCGATGAGGGGACCGCTGTTTGCGGGGGATGGAGAGCGGTCCCGTCTTTTTTTTCAATAGGATTGTCTGAACATAACTAGACCTCTGCAGAGCAGTTTCAAGGTGGGCATTGCATGCTGCGACCGTGCTCTCCATGATCGCCTTCAGGCAGTTTGGCGGACGGGCGCACGTGCAGGTGCAGGTGGACCAGGTCAGCCGCGCCTTGTCGGGCCGCTGCTGCGACTGAACCGGACGAAGATCATCGTGATATCTTCTGCGCGTTTCGAGGCCTCTGTCTTTTCTCCTGTCCCGTCTGTATCAAATGACACAGCCTGCTCTACGGGCAACATTTCATCTCTTTGTTTTTCCTCATGATGCTTATCTGGCAGGGTAATTGCAAACTATAATAAATAATTATCGAATTATCGAGCCCTGCAGAAGATGTCCTGCCTGGCATGAGGAGGGAATCTAATGCTTTGCCCACAGTGCAAAATTGAGAACGAACCTGATGCCCGGTTCTGCAGTGAGTGCGGCTCCGCCATGCAGGAAGGACCGCAGGCGCCGTCAACGCTCAAGACGCGGAGAGTCTATCTCTATGCTCTCCTGCTCGTCCCTGTTCTCGCCATTGCGGGCTGGATTGGCTACTATAAATATATTCTGCCCGGCGGAGTCGCGGCCGTTGTGAACGGAGAGACGATCAGCCTCCGCGAACTCGATGCCGAGGCGGCCCGCACAGCAGGCAGCCGCGAAGCGGTGGATGCCAGGCTCAGATACGCGGTCCTGAACTCGCTGATCACCCAGCGGCTGGTCCTGCAGGAAGCGCGCAAGGCAGGGGTCTCCGTCTCGCGCGAGGAGATCGCATCAACAGCGGCCCGAGCGCGGTCGGCGTCGGGTTTCGATGAGGCAGTGTTCAACCAGCGCGTGGTATCGCAGTACGGCAGCATGAAGGACTTCGAGCAGGCGGTCGAGCGAGGTCTGCTGGTCAACAAGTTCATCGAAGAAAAGGTTATCCCGGTGAGCGCCGATCCCCGCACGGGCCGGGCAGCCCTGGACCAGTGGCTGCAGGATCATACTGCTGCGGCTTCGGTCCGCGTCACGCTGGCCGAGCAGTGGTCCGGAGCAGGGTGCGGATGCTGCGGCAGCGGGGCCGGGGCTTCAACAGCCCCCCGGGCAGGGAGCGGCGGATGCCGGACAGCGAGGAGCGGGTGCGGCATGGCGAACCGGGGAGCGGCCCGTTCAACGGACCCGTTGAACGCGGGCGAGGCCGCGGACGCAGCGCTCCGGTACTGGCATGAAAAGCACGGGGCGGAGGCCGTATCCGCGAAGGTCATTGATTTCGGCTGTCATATGCAGGTGGACATCATCAAGGACACCAGAATCATCAGCTCCCTCCGGTATCAGGGGGGAAGCATATCTGAACTGTAGGGGAGGAAATGAAGCATGAGCACGTGTGGAAAATGTGGTGCAGAATTAAAGGAGAGCGCCAGGTTCTGCAAGTCCTGCGGGACCGGTCAGTCGGGCGCATCGTTGCATGATAAAAAGGCCCGCGTCATGGGCCGGGAAAAGACCTGGGTGAAGCCCACCGTGATCGCGGCAGCCGTGGTCGCGGTCGTCGCGGGTGGCATCCTGTTCCAGCAGTTCCGTGCGGCGCGCATGGGAGGTCATCCCCTGTTCCCGCCCCATCGCGATGCATCGGCAAGGCTGACAAAGGCCGTGATGGTCACTCCCCAGAACGGCGACGTGCGCATCCCGATCGCGAGCGTCGAGGACGGCAGTGCCCATTTCTTCGCCTATGCGACGGGAGGCAAGACCGTCACCTTCTTCGTGATGAAGGCCTCCGACGGGAGCATCAGGACCGCCTTCGACGCCTGCGTGGCCTGCAATCATGCCAAGCTCGGCTACCGGCAGGAGGGGGACCTCGTGGTCTGCAACAACTGCGGCATGGGATTCACGCCCGCGGACATCGGCAAGCTGACCGGAGGCTGCAACCCTATCCCGGTTGAAAAGGCCGCAGACGGCCCGATGCTGGTGCTGAAGGCGAAGGATCTCGACTCCGGCGTGCAGTATTTTTAAATGGAACGAGTCAAGGCAAGCTCTTAAAGAGACTGAAACCTGCCACAGAGCACACCGAACGCACAGAGTAAAGAATAATAAAATTATCTCTGTGTCCTCTGTGGTTAATAAAGTGGAGGCTTATCAAGGATAGCATATGAAGCTAATCGACATCTCGCTGAACAACCTCCTCCGCAAGAAAGGCCGCACCTTTTTCCTGGTCTCGGGACTCGCCATCGGCATCGGTGCCGCCGTTGCCATGACCTCGGTCGGCGACGCCATGAACCGCGAGGTGATGCATGCCTTGGACGAGTTCGGGGCGAACATCCTCGTGCTTCCGGCATCGGAGGGCCTGCCGCTCTCCTACGGCGGCCTTACGGTCTCGGCAGTGAATACCGGCGGCAGGGAACTGACCACGATCGACGTGGACAAGATCCGGACGATCAAGAACCGGGAAAACATCAGCACCATTGCGCCGAAGCTCCTGGTCCAGACCGAGGTGAAGGGCACGAAGGTGCTGCTTGCGGGCGTCGATTTCAAGGCCGAGCGGAGGCTCAAGAAATGGTGGCGCATCGCGGCGGGCTTGAATCCCCAGGAGAGCGGCGAGGCGCTGATCGGCAAGGACGCGGCAGCACGGCTGCAGCTCGCACCCGGCGACCGGATCGCTCTCGGCCGGAATGGGTCCCTTCGCGTGGCGGGCGTGCTCGGCGCGACCGGCTCGCAGGACGACGGCCTGATATTCGCGGACATGCAGTGGGTCCAGAAGCAGTTCAACAAGGGCAATTCCGTCAGCCTTATCGAGCTTTCGGCGCTCTGCAGCGGCTGTCCCATCGAGGACATGGTGACGCAGGTGAACAACGTTCTGCCCGGCGCCCGGGCCGTGGCGGTCAAGGAGACCGTCGAGCTCAAGATGCAGGCCATGCATTACTTCCACAAGTTTTCGCTCGGGATCTCGGTGCTGCTCCTGATCGTGGCGGGCATGATCATCTTCTTCGCCATGACGGCGTCCGTGAAGGAGCGCGTGCAGGAGATCGGCCTGTTCCGCGCCATCGGGTTCCGCACCGGGCATATCATCCAGGTGCTGCTGATCGAGGCTTTTATCGTGAGCCTGCTGGCCGGCTTCGCGGGCTCCGTCATCGGGATCATCAGCCCCCGGTTCGTCGCGCCCTACCTCATGAACGCGTACAACCTGAAATTCGAGTTCGACCCGATGCTGGCCGTGGCCGCCCTTGCCGCATCGGTCTCGGTCGGGATCGTTGCGAGCGTTTACCCGGCGGTCCGCGCAGGCCGGCTTGATCCGGTCGAGGCGCTCAAAACGCTCTAAGAACGCGCCAGTTCAGGGCACAGAGTAAAGGAACCGTCATGCCATTCATAGATCTGAACAATGTGAAGAAAATTTTCCACGCCGGCGACGAGGAATACGCTGCGCTCAAGGGCATCTCGCTCGGCATCGATACGGGCGAGTTCGTGGCCGTGATGGGGCCGTCGGGTTCGGGCAAGAGCACCCTGCTTTCGATCATGGGCGGCTTGAGCCACCCGACGTCGGGGTCCATTATTGTCGACGGGATCAGCCTTGGCAGCCTCGGGCAGAACAAGCTTTCAGACTTCCGCCGGGAGTACCTGGGTTTCGTGTTCCAGTCGTTCTATCTCGTGCCCTATCTTACGGCCGCCGAGAACGTGATGCTGCCGCTGGCGATCCAGCCGGGCCTGAACGGGGCCGCAAAGGCGAGGGCGATCGAAGCCCTCTCCCGGGTCGGTCTGGAAAGCAAGGCGGGACGGCTTCCGTCCCAGCTCTCGGGCGGCGAACAGGAACGCGTGGCGATCGCCCGGGCCATCGTGAACAATCCGGCGCTCATCCTTGCCGATGAACCCACGGGCAACCTCGATACGAAGACCGGCGACAAGGTGCTGGAGATGCTGGAGGGCCTTCACGCGGAAGGTCACACCATCGTCATGGTGACGCACAGCAGAGAGAATGCGAAGAGGGCGGGAAGGACCATCGAGATCAGGGATGGGGAAGTGGTGGATGGAACGTGAAGGGGAAGCAGGATGATTTCTTGCTCAGTGGAGCCCCCACCGGCAGGAGCCGGGCGATTGCGAGTCGCGGGATTCGCGCAGCATGAAGCCTGAATTACATATCGTCGTCTAAAACTCGAACAAAAATCCCGCGAGCAGGCTCTTCCCCCCGATATTGATTGACTGGCCTTGCGTGCTCGTCGTACCGGCAGTATCGACCATCACCCGCGTATATTTCGCCTCGAAGAACAGGTAGGTGTGATAGATCCCGTAGTCGCGGACCATGTTATTCGCCGCTTGCGGATCGAGGCCGTCCAACAGCAGCTGAAGCCCGCCCCTGACGTGATAGCCGTTCTCGGCCCCCCGGATAATTTCCTGATCCGTGATATCTTCCCGGTAGAATATCCTCGTCCAGCCTCCTCCTGCATACGGCACCAGCCACTGCTGCTCACTCAAAACGCCGCGGGCGAGCACAAACACATTCAGCGGGTAGAGGTCATACTTCACATTGCCGGAAAGAATGCCATGCACGGGAGCAAAGCCCTGCCCCGAGCCATGAACGAACGAGCCCTCAACACCTGCTTCCACCTGCCTAATTATTTTGTATGCAAGGGTGCCGCCGAATTCGGTCATATTCCTGCTGCCGTAAAACAGGGACCAGTTGTCAAGAGCGGGAATGAACCACCCGCCTTTCATCTCGAGAGACCAATGGGGCCGTTCGTTCAGTTCATCTGCTGCGAAGGCGGCCGCGGGCAGAGCAACGAGGATCAGGACCAATACGAGCTTTTTCAACGCGCGCCTCCGCTTCGTAACGAATTTCTCCTCCGAATGATAAAGACCGGCAGCAGAACCAGACAGAACAGCGTCGCCATCTGGATTGGCAGCGGCGTATAGAGGAGAAAGTAGGCGCCTCCGAGCAGCGGCAACAGTGCGGCCCGGACCACAGGTTTGAGCCAGGGATGATTCGTTATGAAGGAAGCCGCTCCGGGACCGACGCGGTAATACCACTGGACAAAGGCCCTGCCCGGGCCGTTCGTCATCAGGAACCGGTCCCGGAACTCGCGCAACACCTGCACCTGGGGAGCCGAATAGTAACCATAGGCCGCCGTCGCGATGAAACAGCCCTTGTTCGGCAGGTTCGGATAGGGATTAATGCCTTCGGGAAACTCGCTCAGAACGTTTGATATTAAGCTTTCCAGGGGCGAACCGACGGTAAACGGAATATCCGTAGAAAAAACACTCTCGTAGCTGATTCCCGGAACGGGTGATCCGCCGCTGTTGGTCGACGTCATCGCGATATGGTAAGTCGTCTGAGCAACGGCCGACACAGCCACATAATAGGTTTGTAAATTTGTCAGGCCCGGCAAGGTAAAGGGGCTGACGGTAGCGGGGAAAAACGGGGTCGTCGACGTGGGCGCGGAAAACGGCGCGGTATCGTAATAAATTTTATACCCCGATGCTCCCGACGACATAACCCAACTGACCAGGAGGCTGTTGTTCATCGGGCTGAGCGCGAGAATCGTCGGTGGATCAGGCGTCGTCACTGCCAGGGAAACCAGGTTGCTTAAGGTCTGCGATGTCGTAGTAGCGCCGGAAACGGTGATGGGAGACGTGCCTTCCGCGGCGTTGGTGCCAGTGTAAGTGGTGTCCGTTCCATAATACACATGATAGCCGCTGACCAAGTAGCTGTTATTCTGGATCCAGTTCAGAGAGACGGAAAACGATCCCGTCGTTTCCGATTTAAGACCTGCCACGGGGAGCGGCACCGTATCCGTGTCCGGACCGCCAAAGGCGCCCATGTCGAAGGTGCTGCTGTCAAAGAAGTTGGGGTAGCTGGGATTCCCACTGGGATTCCCCGAATTTTTGATGCAAGGTGATGCGGCCAGGAGATGGAAATCGCCGTTCAAGGCATCGACAAAAAGAGGGTCCGTATTCTGCACCTGGGTGTTCGGAAATGAATGAGCATCCAGCAATACCCCGTCAGTCGTATTATTGAAATAATCATTGTACGTGACATTGGCAGTCGGGACACCGGCCGGATTCGATATTGCCAACTGATTGCCGGAAAAAATATTATTCGTGACGATGATATCCTGGTCCCTGGTGATGGCCGAGCCGGCTTGATAAAAAACGTTATTAATGATTGAAGAATTCGGCGAGGCTGAAACCTGAACGCCTGTCGTTAGTCCGGTCCCAAATACATTGTTCGCAACTTTTACCTGGGAATTGTTCAATAAGCTGATGCCTGTATTTGCATTCTTGAACGTGAAATTCTTGATGGTGATGTTGCCCGTCACTCCACTGGCCGTAATGATAGGCCCGCTGCTGGTTCCGATCAGGATCGTCCGCGATGTTTCGCGTCCAATGAGAGGAACATTGCTGATGAGCGTGATTGGGCCGCTGTAAGGAGTAGAGTTATTCGATTCAACGATGACTCGAAACGTGGTTGTCGTGGGGGTCGGACCGGTCAGCAGGTTGTTTGCGTAAGTGATCGCCGATTGAATCGTCGAAAAGTGGGTATTATCAGTCGTGACGTTAGGATCAACGAAGAGGTCAAGGGCCAGTGCTGTGACCGGAGTGAATGCGGCAAGAATAAGGACTGTAATTAACGACCGCCTGAATAGAGTCATCTTCATGAGCCCATCCCTTTTGTGCCAAATTTCCCTCACGATATCACAACATATGATAGAAAGTCAAAAAATTCCCCTTGGAAAGCCGACTATAAACATAAAATTATGTTAAGAAAAATAATTTGGGTATTTGGTACTTTTGTGGTACAATGAATGTGCTTATAACTTATCGAATGTCTCCGGCAGGAGGAGTGACCGGTCGTCACGGTTCTTTTCCCTCTGTCACTTCGGAGGAGCACATGAAGTGGACCACATTCAAGCGCAGCATTCCCATTTTTCTCATCCTGTTCCTTTCCTCACGATCATACGCCTACCAGCAGATCGAGTTTATCCGTGAGGGCGGCGAGCTCGATAAAAAGACAAGGCAGCACCAGCTGAATGAGCCCCGGGCCGTAGCAATTTCCGGAGACAGGCTGTACGTGGCGGACTCCGACGCCCATCGCGTGGTTGTCATGGACCAGGCCGGGAAGACTGTCCTTTCCTGGGGCGCGAAAGGCGACAAGCCGGGCCAGTTCAAATCGCCGGCTGGCATCGCGATCGACGAACAGGGACTCGTCTACATTGCTGACACCGGGAACCACCGGATCCAGGTGTTCGATGCTGAAGGCAGATCCATCCGCAGTTTCGGCGCAAAGGGGAGCGCTCCCCGCGAGTTCAACAGCCCTGCAGGGCTTTTCGCGCAGCGCGGCCTCCTGTACGTCGCTGACCGGGGGAACGGCCGCGTGCAGGTCCTGACCACCAACGGCATATTCGTGAGGCTGATCGAGGTGAAGAACAAGAACGAGATGAAGGCTCCGGTGGCAGTCGCAGCGGATGTCCAGAACAAGATCTACGTGCTCGACCGGGACGGAAATTCGGTCAGGATCTTCGACCATGACGGCGTGCAGCTGGAGCAGTTCGGCACGAAGGGCAAGGGAAGTGAGGGCTTTAACTATCCCCAGGGGCTCGCCGTGGACCAGACCGGCAGCATCTTTGTGGCAGACACCGGGAACTATAAACTGAAGAAGTTCGATCCCCAGGGCAGGCTCGTGGCCTCCCTCGGCTCCGAGGGCAGCGGCCCGGGCCAGTTCCGCGAGGCGGCCGGCCTCGCCGTGGACAAGGACGGCAAAGTCTTTGTGCTCGACGCGGAAAAGCACACGTTCCAGGTGTTCACCTGCGAGATCGAGGGCAAGCCGGTCGTGCCTGCCTCTCCGCCGGCGATCGTTGAATTCGCCCGGGAGATCCCGGGAGAGGTGGCCGCCTTTGGCATGGACAAACGCGTGTATGGCCTGGCCGCCGATTCGATCATCGCGGTCGGGGTGAGCGCGGGGCGCAGGATCGGGTCGCGGGGCAGCGAGCCGGGCATGTTCAACAATCCCCGCGGGCTTGCCCTGGACGCATCGGGAAAGTTCTGGGTCGTCGATACGGGCAATGGCCGCCTGCAGAAGTTCAGCATCGAGGGGAACCTCCTGCAGGTGATCGGGAAGCCGGGTTCAGGGGAGGGAGAGTTCGATTCTCCCGGCAGCGTCGCCATCAGCCGCAAGGGTAATCTTTTTGTGGCTGACACGGGCAACAAGCGCGTGCAGGTGTTCAACGCCAGGGGCATGTTCCTCGGCATGTTCGGCAAGCCGGGCAAGCTCTCCGGCCAGTTCTCGGAACCCGCGGACATCACCGTCGACGCCGGCGAGCATGTCTACATCGCAGACCGCGGCAACAACAGGATCGCGAAATACGACAGCAACGGGACCCTCGTCTGGGAGGCGGGAAGGGCCGGGAAACAGGACGGCGAGTTCAGCAGCCCGTCGAATATCCTGGTCTCCCAGGACAACGAGGTCTTCGTGCTCGACGCCGGGAACGCGCGCGTCCAGGTATTCGACACGGACGGCAAGTTCCTTCGCGCCTTCGGCAGCGAGGGGAAGGGGCCGGGCGAGTTCAAGTCGCCCCAGGGCCTCGCCCTGGAGGGCGGCCTACGGCTCTACGTGGGCGACCGGGGCAACAACAGAGTGCAGGTCTTCACACTCCGCCAGACACCGTCCGTACCGAAGGATATTACGACCCAGGCGCGCGTCAATGAGATACAGCTGGGCTGGAAGGGCGGCGGCGAGAGCTATCTCGAGCAGTATCATATCTACCGGGGCGAGTCGGCCGGGGGTCCGTTCCAGCTCGTTGGTACGGCCACGGACCCCTTCTTTGTAGACAGGGGCCTGCCCAGCGATAAGACCTTTTACTATCGCATCGCGAGCAAGGCAAAGGAGGGACATGAGAGCGCGGCTTCGACGATCGTCTCGGCCGTAACACCGAAGCTCATTCCCGCAGCTCCGAAAAAAGTTCGGATCGAGGCGCTCGAAAAGCAGGCAACGCTTTCCTGGCTCCCGAACCTCGAACCCTTTGTCGCCCACTACCGAATCTACCGGACCAAGCAGCTGGCGTCGGGCTTCGAGCTGCTCGCTCAGGCTGACAGCACCCTGTTCATCGACAGCCCCCTCGCGGACGAGACCGTTTACTACTACCAGGTCACGGCCGTCGGAAAAGAAGGCGATGAAAGCCCGGCAGGCGAGGTCGTGTTCGCGTCCACTCCGAAAGCGTCGCTGACCGTGCCGCCGCTCGAGATCGCAACCATCGAGGTGGGCGCGATCTTCTCATCATCCTACAAGTACTACGAGTCCCATCCCGCGGGCAGGGTCGTCGTCAGGAACAATACGGACAGCGCCTATCCCAAGGTCAAGCTGAGCTTCTCCATCAAGGATTTCATGGATTATCCGAGCGAGATCGAGATCGAACAGGTCCCCGCCAGGGAGCAGGTGGCGGTGCAGCTCAAGCCGGTGTTCAGCAACAGGATACTGGAGGTGACCGAAAACACGCCGGTCCAGAGCGAGATAGCTCTCACGTACTACATAGCGGGAGAAGCAAAACAAGTGACCCGGAGCTTCCCGGTGATGCTGTACGAACGGCATGCGATGGTCTGGGACCAGAAGGCCAAGCTGGGCGCCTTTGTGACGCCCAAGGACCCGCCGGTCGTTGACTTCAGCCGCGCCGTCATACGGCCCTACGTGGACACGAACCCCAATCTGCATCAGTCGCTGGTCTATGCGCGCGCCCTGTATGACGCGCTCGGCGTGCTCGGCCTCAAGTACATTGTGGACCCGACCAGTCCGTTCCAGGAATTCTCCGAGAAGCCGGCGAGCGTCGACTATCTCGCGTACCCGCGCGACACGCTTTCGCGGAAAAGCGGGGACTGCGACGATCTCTCGATCCTGTTCGCGGCGTGCATGGAGGACATCGGGATCTCCACGGCGTTCATTGATGTTCCGGGGCACGTGTTCGTCATGTTCAACACGGGCGTGACGGAAAAGGACAAGGCAACACTGGGCTTTGACGACCAGATGATCGTATCGTACCAGGGAACGATCTGGATCCCCGTTGAGATGACCATGGTCGGGTCGTCGTTCACCCGGGCCTGGCAGAAGGGCGCCGAGGAATACCGGGACTGGTCGGCCAGGGGCAAGATCGACCTCATCGAAACGCAAAAGGCATGGGACGTGTTCAAGCCGGTCACGCTGCCGAACGGGGACTCGAAATCGGCCAGGGTGCCCCGGGAAGCGATCGAGGCCGCGTTCCCCGAGGAGCTCGAAGCGCTCGGAAGCCAGCGGCTTGCCCTCCTGTCAGCAGCATATGTCGCGCAGCTCAAGAAGGATCCGAACGATGTTGCGGCCCTTGCCCAGCTCGGCATCCTGTACGGCGAGAACGGCCTCTATGCCGAGTCTCTCGTACAGTTCCAGAAGGTCCTTGCCCTTGATAAGAACAGCGCGCTCGCGTACAACAATATCGGCAACGTCAGCTTCCTGCAGGAGCGGTATGAGGACGCCAGAAAGGCCTATGAAGCATCCCTTGCGGACTGTCCCGATGACACGGGCATCATGGCAAACCTGACCCGCGTCCTGCTGCGGCTTGGCAGGAAAGAGGAGGCGAAGAAGCTGTTCCAGAACGCCGCGGCTCTGGATCCGCGTGTGCTGCGTCAGTGCGGCGATCTTGTCGCGAGTCTGGGGATCGTGCAATAGAAAAGTAGTGAGTTCGGAGCGTGGAACGAATCGGATGAAAAAGGAGCACTTTGCGGATTATTTTCTCCGGACCTCGAACTCCGAACCTTATGCAAAAAAACGGGAGGCTACTATGAAAAAAGTGTTTTTTGTCATTCTGATGCTCATCCTGTCCGGCAGCATGGTCCTCGCCCTTGAACAGGAAAAGAGATCGGGGTCTGTTATGACCGACTGGCTCAAGAGCCTGCAGCAGAAGATCGCCCAGCTTGTGCCGAAGAAGTCAATGCCGATGAGCACCAGCGTCGCCGGAGTGCGCGGCGGCAGGGAAAACAGCCAGGCGGCGCTCTACTGGAAGGGGAAAAAGGGCGACGAGGCCGTGAGCGAGGAGGAGCTGACCGAGTTTAAGGATGGGCTTGAAGCCATCGAGAAGGGCGATGGCCCAAAGGCCATCCATGAGCTGGAAGAATTTATGAAGCTGTACCCGGACAGCGTGCTGATCCCCGATGTCAAGAAGACGCTGGACCTGGTGAAGGCGGAGCCACTAAAACCGGAAGAGAAGAGGGAAGAGCAGAAGGAAGAGCAGAAGTAATAGAATTGCTTATGGGGAAGAATTCAAAAGGCAGGGACGTCATCCCTGCCTTTTTCTATGGAACTTTGCCGATCATTCTGCTACTCTTACGCCCATGACACGACAGCCCGCCTCCCGCAACCCCTGGACCTTCCTGCCCACGCTCTATTTCGCCGAAGGCCTGCCCTACGTGCTCATCAACACCGTGTCGGTCATCCTGTACAAGCGAATGGGCATCGACAACGCGCACATCGCCTTCTGGACGAGCTGGCTCTACCTCCCGTGGGTCATCAAGATGTTCTGGGGCCCCCTCGTGGACATCACCTCCACGAAGCGGACCTGGATCCTCTCGACCCAGCTCGCCATGGGGCTTTCGCTCTTCGTTGTCGCCTGGTCGCTGCAGACCTCCGGCTTCTTCGTTCTTTCCCTTGCGGCCTTCGTCCTCGGCGCCTTCATTTCCGCTACCTATGACATCGCCACCGACGGGTTCTACATGCTTGCCCTGTCGGAAAAGGACCAGGCGTTGTTCGTGGGGCTTCGGGCGGCCTTCTACCGGCTCGCGATGATCTTCGGGTCGGGGTTCCTGGTCTATCTCGCGGGAAGGTTCGAAACCTCGACGGGGAACATTCCCTTGAGCTGGTCGATCGTGTTCTCGATCGCGGGAGCGCTGTTCCTGATCGCTTTCGGCTACCACCGGCTCATGCTGCCTTATCCACCGGCAGACGGGCGGCGGACCGCTCAGGACCGTTCCTCCGGGGCTTCCTTTGGCGAGGTCTTTGCCGCCTATTTCAGGCAGGAGCGGGTCGGCGTGGTCATCGCGTTCATCCTTTGCTACCGGCTGGGCGAGGCCATGCTGCTCAAACTGGTCCCGCCGTTCCTGCTGGACAAGGCGGGCTCGGGCGGGCTCGGTCTGTCCACATCGGACGTTGGCCTTGTGTACGGTACCGTAGGCGTTCTCTCTCTCGTTACCGGCGGCATCCTGGGGGGATGGGTCCTCTCGCGCTTCGGGTTCCGGCGTGCCGTGTGGCCCATGGTCGCTGCCATGCATCTGCCAGATATCTTCTTCGTGTATTTGGCGTCTTCTCAGCCTTCGATCGCACTGGTGTATCCGCTCGTGGCGCTCGAGCAGTTCGGGTACGGGATGGGCTTTACTGTTTTCACGGTCTACCTCATGTACTCAGCGCAGGGAAACTATAAGACGTCCCACTATGCCATCTCGACGGGGATCATGGCCCTCGGCATGATGGTGCCGGGACTCGTGAGCGGCTATTTGCAGCAAATGGTCGGTTACCGGACGTTCTTCATCATCGTTTGTTTCCTCACCATCCCGGGCATGCTGACCATTCCGTTCCTGCCGAAGAAGGGGATGGAAAAGAACGGCTGAACCGGGAAAGGATAACGGAGGGGTTCTGTTGATCAGGGCGCTCCCCGCTTCATGATGTTCCGCGGTCCATCACGTTCCGTGGCATCGGCCTTCCCGCACAAGAAGGGACAACAAAAAAGGCAGGCCATGGCAGGCCTGCCTTTTTCCAGTAATACCGTCTGAAATCAGCCCTGCGACTCCCTGCCGAAACCCGTCAAGACGAAGCCGATAATGACGCCGATCACCGTACCGATGGTCTCCGCGTGCAGGATCCCGAACAGGCCGAGGACCATCATGAGCGGAAGGATCAGGACGATCGCCGCGAAATGAATGGTCTTGATGCCGAGTGTCGCGTTCTGCTTGATGATAAGGTAATAGATGCCTGCCAGCCCTCCCAGCATGATGAGCGCTCCGATTAATCCGATCCATAATTGCATGTGATATCCTCCCTGGTATTGGATTCATTCCCGGGATGTATGAAGTCCGGGACAGGCGTCATTATAGACAAGGCGGAAGTTTTTGTCAAAGGGATCAAAAAAAATCTTGGAAACTTTTATTGAAAGCGGCTACAATTGTCGGTAGACAGCTACCTTCGGAAGGGGCAGCGCGATCCGGCATCATGATCTCGGGGAGAACGTATCAATAAGGTCCTCTATTCATTCGGCCTGATCATCGCGGCCGGATACGCCTGGCGTTTCTTCGACCCCGGCGGCATCGACCGGCACCGCGTGCGCCACGCCCTGAGCGTAAGCGTGCTGCATTTTTTCCTGCCCGCGCTCGCCTTCGGCCTTGTGGCAACGGCACACGCCGACCGGAGCTTCATCGCCGTGCCCGTGACTGCTGCGCTCGTGACCCTTGCGTCGATCGGCGCCGGCTTCGCGTTGTATGCGCTGCTCCCCCGGTTCAGATCGATGGATCGCCGTGCCCTCGGCGTGCTGATCCTCTCGTCGTCCTTCGGCAACGTCACCTATCTCGGGCTGCCGGTCATCACGCAGATGATGGGGTCCCGCTTCGGCTATGTGGCGATCCTGTACGATCTCCTGGCGACGACACCGGTCCTGCTCACGCTCGGGGTGTTCATCGCCGCGCGGTACGGAAGCGGGGCGTCGGCCTCCCTGGGAGATTCCCTGGGCAGGGTGCTCAGGCTCCCGCCGCTCTGGGCCGTAGCCGGGGGGCTCGTCGTCAACCTCGGCGGCGTACCGGTGCCGGAGATCGTGCTTGATGCGGCGCAATTGATGGGCAGGGCGGTCATCCCGGTCATGACATTCACGGTCGGGCTGGCGCTCGACTTTCAGGACGTGAAACGGCTGCCGTTAGCGGCCCCGGCCCTTGGCGTCAAACTGCTCGCGTCTCCGGTCCTGGCATGGTGGATCGGCTCGCGGGCCGGTCTTTCCGGGGACGCCCTCAGGGCGGTCGTGATCGAAGGTGCGATGCCGGTCATGGTGCTCTCACTCGTGATAGCCGATGAGTTCGATCTCGACGTGCCCCTGGCCGCCGTCTGTGTCGCCGCATCGACCGTTGCGCTGTTCTTCACCCTGCCGGTGATGATGAAAATGCTCTTTTAGCCGCAGAGGCCACGGAGAGAATCAGAACAGGCTGCCGCCGATTTCACCCTTCGGCGGCGGTGCGGTCATCTTCCTTCGATCCGGCCTTTTTCCGTGCACCCTGTGGCAGAAGGAATCCGAGGTATACTATGAACGACAAACACGGTCATTCCCATGAGCACAACGAGCACTGCGGCCATAACGGCCACGATCATCATGATCACAGCGAACACGAGCACGGCCTCGTGGAGGTCACGATCGAGCTCGAGGACGAACACATCCCCGCGCTGGACGAGGTGGCGGCGGAGCTCACGAAAGAGCTGAAACAGCCCTGGGACCGGGGCGCCGTCATCCGCCTCGCGCTGAGCGAGTTCTTTTCGAGGCGCGGGAAGATCACGTAAAGCAAACGCGGAGATGGGAAGACGGGGGGACGCGGTGAGAAGTATGTTGGCCATGTCTCCGAGTCGTTTTTCTGCAGGAGTTAAGTATGGCCTATGTAAAGACGGTGGGGAAACACTATCTGATCGACATCCATGTGCACGGCGCCGATGACTGTGATACGCGCACGAGGAGACAGGACGACATCCTGAGGATGGCGGTCCGCCACGCCGAGCGCGGCACGGCGGCGGTCCTGCCCACGGTCTACCCCAATGCGCTCGAGCTCATGCGCGAGAATATGGGCGCGGTCCGGCGCGCCATGGAATCGCGGCGTCAGGGGGCCGAGATCCTCGGCGTCCACCTGGAGGGCCCGTTCCTGAACCCCGAGCGGGCGGGTTCCCTTGACGGAAAAAGCTTCGCCGACCCTTCGCTGGATGCATTGACGCGGCTGATCGAGGGGTTCGAAGACATCATCAGGGTCATCACCATAGCACCGGAGCTGCCGGGGGCGCTCAAGCTGATCGAGGCATGCCGGGCGAAGGGGATACTCGTCCACATGGGGCACAGCGACGCGTCCTTCGAGCAGGCGGAGGAGGGAAAGCGCGCCGGCGCAACGGGCATCACGCACATCTTCAACGCCATGCGCGGGTTCCATCACCGGGAGCCGGGTCTGGCCGGATTCGGGCTCATGGACGAGGACATCCACGTCGAGGTCATCGCCGACCTGGCCCATCTCCATCCCCAGAGCATAAAAATGCTATTAGAGATGAAGCCGCCCGGGAAGATCATCCTCATCTCCGACGCGATCAAGGGTGCCGGGTGGGGCAGCGGGCCCGTGCGGGGACCGGGAGGGACGCTTCTGGGCAGCGGGATCGCCCTAGCCGATGCGGTCAAGAACCTCATCACCCTCGGTGTTCCTCAGGAGCGGGCGTTCCAGTTCGCTTCTGACAATCCCCGAAAGTATCTGGGCCTGCCGACCGTGGTCTGATCAGGCTCCTTGCGTTCAATCCGTGATTTCAGATTCACCGAAACAGGCTGTTTCCGGCGCATCCGGTGGGAGCGTCTGCCTGGCCCCGGGACCTGTCTTTCTATGCTCTCCGTCAGCCTCTTCATATTCGACCTCGACGGCACGCTCGTGAACACCCTCGAGGACATCACCGCGTCGCTCAACTACACCCTGACAGCGCTCGGCAGGCCGCAGCTGCCTCCGGACACGGTGCGGCAGTACGTCGGGGACGGCCTCACGATGCTCCTGTCCCGGGCCCTCGGCGGCTCGCAGGAGTTGCTCGGCGAGGCCAGGGGCATCTACGCGGCCCATCACGGCCGGAACCTTCTGGCCCGCTCGCAGCTCTATCCGGGCGTGCGCGAGACGCTTGAGCATTTCAAAGCAGTACCGATGGCGGTGATCAGCAACAAGGCAACAGAATTCGTCGAGCCGCTGCTCCGGGGGCTCGGCATTGCGCACTATTTCAGGAGCGTGGTCGGCGCGGACCGCGGTCTCCCGCTCAAGCCCGCCCCCGATGCGGTGCTCACCATTATGGCCGCGTTCGGCGCGCCCCGGGAGCGGACGGTGATGGTGGGCGACGGCACCACCGACGTCAAGGCAGGCAAGGCAGCGGGCGTCATCACGTGCGCCGTGACCTATGGTTTCCGGTCCGAAGCGGAACTGCGGCAGGCCGGCCCTGACCATATTCTCCATGATTTTGCGGGGCTGATGGATTTGTTCCGGCCAGCAACGGGCTGAACGCATGAGACGGGCCGCTTCGCGATGAGTCCGGGAAAAATCCGGCGCCGGGATATTCAGGGAATGTGCCTGTTCTGCGTGTTTCCGGGCGGGTGCTGATGAGGTCGCCGCGCCAGGATCAGCGCCTGGCAGAGAAAGAGCGGTCGCCCCGTGGTCCAATCGGCAGGGTGAATGAAAAAATGCTTCCTTTGCCATAGGCGCTCGTAGCCCAGATCCTGCCGCCATGGTGTTCGACGATCTGCCGGGCTATGGCGAGGCCGAGTCCCGAGCCTTCTACTGTATTGACGAACCGGTCGCCCGACCTTTGAAATTTCTCGAATATCAGCTCAAGATCCGCAGCCCCGATCCCCACACCGTTGTCCGAGATCTCCACGACGATCTGCGAAAGGGGTGCCCGCTCTTCCCTGGCCGTGACATGGATCAAGCCGCCCGCTGGCGTAAACTTGACGGCATTGGAAAGGATGTTCGTCACAACCTGGACGAGACGGTCGCGGTCTCCGGTTACCGTGGGAAGGAGCGGGCTGATTGACGAGGTCACCTGGAGAACCTTGTTCTCAAACAGCGGCCCCATGCTCTCGATCGAGCCCTGGATGATGTCATCGACGGCGATCTCCTCGATCCGCCAGAGCAGGTCGCCTGATTCTATCCTTGCCAGGTCGAGGAGGTCGTTGATCAGCCGCGTGAGGCGGTCGGATTCGATCTTGATGGAACCCATCAGCTTGTCCTTCCTCTGCTGGGCCATTCCCGGCTTCATGATAAGAAGCTCGTTGAACGCTTTGATCGTTGTCAGGGGTGTACGGAGCTCGTGGGAAACGACGGAAATGAAGTCCGATTTGAGCTGGTCGATCTCCTGCAGCTTCCGGTTCGCTTCCTGCAGCTGCTCGTTGACCCGCTGCAATTCCGCGGTCCGCTTCACGGAATAAATGACGACCGAGGCGACGATCAGCGGCACCACGAGAGCGTCCACGGCGCCTATGATCAGGGTCTCGCGGGAAACACCGCCCCACCAGACGCGTCCCTGCGCGAAGCTCAGGACCAGCGTGATTACTTCCGAGCTCACGATCGATATCCAGATGAAATGCCAGGGGCTGACCTGCTTCAGTTTGTCGATCAATCCGGTCGTCATCGTCGAAACGTCCCGTCCTTAGTCGCGAGCGTCCATTCCCGAGAGGAGCCATATAGCCGTGCCTGCCGGGAGAATGGTTCATTATAGCAAAGTAGCACTGGTAAGGAAATGGAGATTGCAGGGAACGGTGGCGCGGCAGGGGACCGGGCGGGCCGTCAATCCCATTTTTCTTTGTCTTCAAAGTGGTCCGGGCGTGTACGCCGCCAGTCATGCCGGACCTCTCCTATTATGAACAAATTCCCCTCGGTGAGGAAGGGAGGCCGGGAAATGTGTTCGAACGTGATGGCTGGTTTTTACGACATCATTTCGGATGCGCTCCTTGCCGCTCCTGGGCAAACCCCGCCGGATATTTGTTGCGCGAACGCAGTTGACTATTCACGCCTGATTGGTTAATATGGTCCGATTCTGACCCCTGTCCTGTTCCGGCAAAGGAGCCCCCATGTCTCATCCTCATACCATGAAAGCGCCCCATGGCCAAGGCCATCCCGGCGGCGAAAAGAAATATCTTCCCCGGCTGATCGCCTGGGAGGTGACCAGGAGCTGCGTGCTGAACTGCGTGCACTGCCGCGCGGCCGCAAAATACGGTCCCTACCGGGGAGAACTCGATACCGAGGCGTGTTACCGGTTCCTGGACGATGTCAAGTCCTTCAGCGACCCCATCATCATCCTGACCGGTGGCGAGCCCATGATGCGGCCCGACATCTACGACATCGCTAAGTACGGCACGAAGCTCGGCCTCCGCATGGTCATGGCGCCCTGCGGCCTGCTCGTGACCGAGGAACTGGCCCGGAAGATCAAGGACGCGGGCATCATGCGCGTGTCGCTCTCGATCGACGGCCTGACCGCCGAGAGCCACAACGCGTTCCGGCGCGTCGAAGGCGCCTTCGAGGGCGTCATGAAAGCCATCGAGAACTTCAAGAAGGTCGGCGTGGAGTTCCAGGTGAACACGACCATCACCAAGCACAACGTGAAGGACCTTCCCAAGCTCCTCGAGATGGTGATCAAACTCGGCGCCGTGGCGTACCATCCCTTCCTGCTCGTGCCCACGGGCCGCGGCAAGGACCTCGCGGACCAGGAGATCCCTCCGGAAGAGTACGAAAGCACCCTGAAATGGTTCTATGAAATGCGCGACAAGGTGCCGATCCAGTTCAAGCCCACGTGCGCCCCGCACTACTACCGCATCTTCCGGCAGGGAGAGAAGGAGAAGGGAAAGACCGTGACCCCCGAGTCCCACGGGTTCGATGCCATGACCAAGGGCTGCATGGGAGGCCAAAGCTTTGCCTTCGTGTCCCACGTGGGCAAGGTCCAGATCTGCGGTTTCCTCGAGGAGGAGGCTGGCGACGTCAAGAAAGAGCCCTTCTCGAAGATCTGGGAGCACTCGACGCTCTTCAAGCAGATGCGCGACCTCGACCACTACCACGGCAAGTGCGGCATCTGCGAGTACCGGAGGGTGTGCGGCGGTTGCCGCGCCCGGGCCTTCGCCATCTCGGGCGACTACCTCGCGGCCGAGCCGTTCTGCACCTACGAACCGGTGAAAGCCCGCTTATAATCTGACCGCCCATGACAGGGGATGATGCAGTTCATCATCCCTTTCTGTGTGCTCGTGCGGGAACAACTGCCCACTACTCGGGATTGTCCGAGTTCATCTCCGCCAATCCGCGTCTCATTCCCGGAAAAGGACGTGTCTCATGATGGAAAGACCCAGGATCGGACATCTCCTCGTCAAGCTCGACAGGCTGCTCGACCGCTACGTGGACGGCGGGCCGGAGGCGCCCGCATTCCCGAAGAACCGGGCCTATGTCTGGGACGGCAAGCGGAAGAGCCTGAAGCCCGTCAAGCGGCCGGCCACCATCTGCCACGATGACCTGCTCGGGATTGACTCGATCAAGCAGGAGATCGTCAGGAATACGAAGAACTTCATCAAGGGGCTGCGCGCCAACAATATACTGCTCTGGGGCGAGCGGGGCACAGGCAAGTCATCGGTCGTCAAGTCGCTCCTCACGACCTTTGCCGGAACGAACCTGCGGCTGATCCAGGTCTACAAGCACGACATCCTGACGATCCAGGACATGTACGACATGATCGTCGGGAGCCGGGACTTCCGGTTCATCATCTTCATCGACGACCTGTCCTTCGAGGAGAACCAGACCGACTACAAGGAAATGAAGACGATCATGGACGGCGGGCTGGAGGAAATACCGGAGAACGTCCTGTTCTATGCCACCTCGAACCGGAAGCACCTGATCCCCACGAAATTTTCGGACAACGACAGCGACGAGATCAGGCCGTCGGACACGGTCGAGGAAAAGGTGTCGCTCGTGGACCGGTTCGGGCTGAGACTCGGATTCTACCATTTTTCCCAGGACACCTACCTCGAGATCGTCGCCTCCTACGCGAAGAAATACGGCGTCCGGCTGGAGGAGGGGAAACTGAACAGCCTCGCAATCCAGTGGGCCACCGCTGCGGGCGGCAGGAACGGACGCATCGCCGAGCAGTTCGTGCGGGCCGTGCTGGACGGCACGGTCTGATGCTTCCCCCGCCTTGCATTTTCCGCTTTCTTTATGCTATTCTATTTCCAGAGGCTGTTCTTGACGAGACGCGAATTCTGGCGTGAACTGAGGGAAAGGGGCTTGAGAATCATGAAAAAACTGCTTATAGCACTGGATGACTCCGCGAGCGCGATGAAGGCCGCTGAATATGCCGCGGCCCAATTGTCCGGCGACAACCTGCAGGTCGGGCTCGTGCATGTGCTTCCGAACCTGCCGGCCATCTTCTGGGACGAGGGGCATATTCTGAGCGACGCGGAGAAGAAGGAGCGGAAGAACGTGGTCGACAAATGGGTCGCTGACCGGAAGGCGAAGATGGATCCGATATTCAAAAAAGCCGTTGAGGTCCTGGCCAGAGCGGGCATCAAGGCGCAGAGCATCACGACGAAATCCATATCCGATTCAACGGACGTGTCGGACAGCATCCTGGAAGAGGCAAAGGACGGAGGATATCAGACGATCCTCGTCGGCCGGTGCAACCGGTCGGCGCGGCATTTGCTCGGGAGCGTCTCGGGCAAGATCGTGAACCACGCCGAGGGCATTGCCGTGACCGTGGTCGGGTAGCGATTGTAAGAACAGATGAGCTTCAAAAGGCTGGTGCTGTCATGACCTGCCTTTTTTTGTGCCTTCAGGCCCCTGTCCCCGTATTGTATGAGGTCGTACATTCTCGATATGGCGGATGTGCTGCGGACAACGGGCAGTACGAGAGGCGAAGAGGTCGACGAACATCCGGACTAAGCGAGCAGCCCGGCGTCGACGATGGGCTTATCAGACCAACTCAGGCGCCTGGAGATGCAAGTGCGGCTTCCACTGCGTCATGCGCTACTTCCGGACAGATCGATCGGACAAGCAACTCGTTCAGATGGTAGACCTTCATGCCGGAAGCCGCCTCCTTGGTGCCGTTCAACAGCCCCTGATAGCATGTCTGACAGGGGGTCACGATCGCTTCAGCCCCGGTTGCTTCGGCTTCGCGGATGCGCGCGGCTGCCATCTTGTGCTGGATCTCCGGACTGACCGCCTTCAGGCCTCCTCCCATGCCGCAGCAGGATGAAAAAGCCCGGTGCCTGGGCATTTCTACGAGATCGATGCCGGGAACGGACCGGAGCACACGCCGCGGCTGGTCGTAGACCTGGTTGTGACGGCCTAAATGGCAGGGGTCGTGATAGGTGACGAGGAGAGGCGTTTCTCTTCTGAAGCGCAGGCGCCCCTCCAGGATCAATTGATCGAGGTACTGGCTGAGATGCACGACCTTCTGCGCTCCCGGCCATAACCGGGCATAGTCCGAATGGAACCCCTTGAAACAGCCGGCGCAGGAGACGATGACCGTGTCGATGCCCATACGGGTAAACTGGTCGGCCCGCTTCCGCGCCTCGTCCGAAAAGGCGCCGTCGCCCATTCTCCTCAACTTGCTCATGCAGCACGGCTCATCCTCGCCCAGGATGGAAAAATCAACGCCTGCCTCCTGCAGCAACCGCGCCGTCTGGACGGCGACCGGCTGGAGCGAAGGCTCAAAGCTTGCCATGCAGCCCGCAAAATAGACGACCGGGGTCTGCCGCTCATGCCAGAGCCGCAGAGGGGATTTCAGCAGCCCTGCCTCCCAGGCCGAACGGGCCCAGCGGGACCGTTCTGCCTGGGGCTTGCCGAAGGGGTTGTTAAACTCCTTGATCGCGGAGAGCTGTTTGATCTGGCCCTCCGGCTGGGGGATGCCCGCATTCACGAGGGACATTCTCGCCTGCTCCCACAGGTCATGGGTATTGATGCGCACCGGGCAGACAACATGGCACTGCCCGCAGGCCGAGCATTCATAGAGGCTCTTGATGAAGTCTTCTCGTTCGGCTTCGGGAAGTGAGCCCTCCACAAGGCGGCGAAGCGAGTGCAGCTTGCCCCGCGCCGTAATGGATTCCCGGCGGTCCTGGGCATAGACGGGACACCACGCCTGGCACTCGCCGCACCGGGCACAGGCGTTCAGCTCGGTGAGCTGTCGCCGGGTCAGTCCCGCGGCGATCTTGTTGCCCTGTATTTTTTCATCTCGGGCCAATAGAGGTCCTCTCGGGTATGTTCTTCGGCGGCGTTGACGGCAATGATGACGGGAGCAAGCAGACTGTGCATCAGTTTGCTGTGGGGCAGATACCCTAACAGCGTTGCTACGAGCAGGAAATGAACGGTCCAGCAGGCCGTAAGCCACGGCTGCAGCTGTACCAGCGCATGCGCTTCCCGGGGCGTGAACAGGCGAGCGACATAAGAATAGCGCGCGATCTCAGCAGGCACGAGGGAGCAGCGCAACCCTTCCAGTGCGAACCCCGAGAGGGCCACTGATAAAAGCAGCGCCAGCAGCAGAGCGTCCATCTGATTGCTGGATTGCTTTGCCTCCCGCTGCACGATGCGCCGGATGCCGGCCAGAACAAGACCGAGGAGCAGCATCAGGCCGAAGCTGTCGCCCCAGACCTTCATCATGACATAGCCTTGCGGATGAATATAGAAGCGGGGGAAGGTGTCGCTGATCGCAAGATAACCCGAGCTTCTCAAGACAAAGGCGACTCCGGGAAGGACTGCGAGGCCGATGAATCCGTAGAATATCAGAATATGGATTAACCACCGGGAAAACGAGAGCGCGTACAATTGCCGGTGGAGAAGAACTTCGGCCAGCCAGATCTTTACCGCTCTTCGGAAATCACGCTCTTCCGAAACCGGCTCGCTGAATCCCCGGGACCATCCTTGCCATTTCCGGAAAAATGCAAAAGCCATGTACAGCAAGGACAGCGTCATTGCCGCGTAAAACAGAAGCCATGGTTTCGGGAAATCAATCAACTCGATCTGTGCCAAACGCTACCTCAGCATGGGGGATTCATGGCAGGAGACCTCATCGCCAAGGGGTCACGCATCAGGGCGTCCCCACCTGTTCTTATCGGCTCAAGGAGGAAATAACTATAGCTTACCCGATTCATCTCTGTCATGCAAGAGATGAATTGAGTCATAACCCGCACTGAGTCAAATCCGGAGTGCGGATCACGCCGGGAATAACGGCGGAGGCGAAGGGCCCTTTGCCCAGAACTCTGATACGTCCTTTAAGATGCTCCGGGAAACCAGTTCGTTCACGTTGGTCTCGAACCAGTCCTTTGGCATGGAACGGGAACAGGCGGATTGGACGAAACGGTTGTCCATCAGAACGATCAAGCCGCGATCGGTCTCGGAACGGATGACCCTTCCCGCAGCCTGGATCGCCTTGGACATGGCAGGGATCGCGTAAGCGTAGTCGAAGCCAGCGTTGTACTGCTTCTGGTAATATGTCCGCATCTCTTCGCGCTCGAGATCGAAGTTCGGGAGCGGCGGGCCGATCACGAAGGCGCCAATGGCCATCTCCCCCGGGTAGTCTACGCCTTCCGAGAACGTGCCCCCCTGGACTGCAAACAGGATTGTCGGGACGGTCCCGCCACGGAGTTGATCAAGGATCTCCTCGACGCGCTTCGCCTTCATTTCACGGTCCTGTTTCAGCACTCCGAAACCCTCAGGAGGCAGGAACAGCGCGAGCACCCGTTCGAGAAATTCGAAGCTCGGGAAGAAGGCAAAGTAATTTCCCCGCTTCAACGCCGTGATCCGGTGAATCCCCTCGGCTATCTTCGCGTAGTTACGCTCACGGTCCGAGTATTTCGTCGAGATCTGGGGAATGATCAAAAGCTTGCGATGCTCCCGGGGGAAAGGACTCTGGAATTCTGCTGTCTTCACCGTATCGGGATCGAGCCCGGAGAGTTTCGTGTAATAATCGAAAGGCTTGAGCGTCGCCGAGAACCCGACGACCTGATCGTACTCGTCGTAGCGGTCCTTCAGCATGGCCGAGGCATCGCAGCAGGTGATCTTGATGAGTCCGCCCGTGGGGTGGGGATGAAAGGTCGAGAAGAACTCATGATGATCGGGGTCGCCGATGAATTCGAGGGCGTCCGTAAATTCGGACCAGTATAAGCAGAGACCCATGACGACGTCCCGCGGCCGGATCTCGACGTCTGAATCAAGATACCGGGAAAGGAACGCCCGGAGTTTCGCGTCCTGCTCGAGAAAGGGGTCCCTCGGCGGGTCGATCTTTGAGGGCGTTGATATTCGCCCGGGGCTGCACGCGGCGATCGTCCGGATGCAGCCGTCGAGGAGCTCTTCCGCCTCGCGATGGAATCGGTCCGGCAGCTGGCGGATCCCGGCGCGCATGCTCTCGAGCGTGATGCTCGAAAGAGCCGGGGAGTAGTAGCCCATGGCGCGGGACGGCAGGTTGTGGGCCTCGTCGATCACGAGGTTCGGCCTGCCTGACTGGTCGATCTCGACCCCCGTCATCCGCCTGAGGGCCGAGCGGGGGGCAAAGACATAGTTGTAGTCGCAGATCACGACGTCGGCATCCCGGGCGGCGTCGAGCTGCAGTTCGAAGGGGCAGACCTGGTACTGCTCTCCAAGGTTGCGGAACGAGCGGGCCGTCAGCTTCTTTTTTTTCGCGAGAAGGTCCAGGATGCCGTGCTCGCGGAGCTTGGTGTAATAATCGTCGCCGTATTCGCAGAAGCCGGGGTCGCAGAGCGGCTCGTTCTTGAAGCAGATCTTGCCCTTCGCGGTGATCGAGAGGGACGTGACCCTGGAGCCGGCCTCCTGGAGCCGCATGACCGCGTCCTCGGCAACGCTGTGCTGGCTGTTCTTCGGCGTGACATAGACCACCTGCTGACCACGGGAAAGCGCATCCTTCAGGACCGGGTGAAGCACGCCAGCGGTCTTCCCTAGGCCCGTCGGCGCCTGGATAAGCATTCTCCGTCCCCCGCCGATTCCCTCCTCCACGTTCTGCATGAGCTCGGTCTGTCCGGGCCGCGGCCGCTCGAAGGGGAAGGCGAATTCGGCTGAAATCTTCCTGCGCCGCGCCGAACGCTTCACTGCTTTTTTTGCCTCCTGAACGAGTTCGTCAAGACGGAGGTCCAACCATTGCTCATAAGCGGGGAGTTCGAGCGCGACTTCGAGGTCCTCGGAGCGCCCGTTCCGGGTCGAGACGAGATGGAACGAGAGCGACGGAATGATGTTGTGTTCGAGCCAGAAAAAGTAGCCGTAGGTCAGGAGCTGCAGGCAGTAGGGGTGGCCCAGCGGACCCCGTGACAGGCGGGATGAAAGGTCGCTGACCGCAAAGGCCGTTTTGATCTCCTCGATGGCAGGCGGGTTGCGTCGGAAGATGCCGTCCATCCTGCCCTCGATCCTGAAACGGCAGCCGGCCCTCTGGAATTCATGCGACACGGGGACTTCGGATTCATAGGAAGGATCGGATTTTGCCCGTTTCCTTTGCACCCGGACGTGGATGTCCTGTCCTTCAGCGGCTGCGCGCCCGTAGCCGGAATGGGCCTCGATGCTGCCAATGCGCGGGCAGGGCAATGCGAAATCGCGGAGCGATACGGTGATGAGTTTGAGGTCAGCATTCATGCCGGTGTACTCTTTTACCCCAGAGGACGCCGGGAAAGCAAATAAAAAAGAAATCATGGCGGCTGATGCACAGTTCATGGTGGGCGGTGGGAGGGTCCTTGCGATGCGTAGGGGTTTGGCGAAGTTCTTTACGGCGGGGCCTCTGCGCCGTCGGCCCGCACGGCCGAAGGGGGAGGCGGCAACTGTCGACCCGTTTCTGAAGGATCTGCGGCGGGGTGCAGCTCTCGCCCGTCAGGTTCCCTTGAAGAACCGCGCAAGCCTTGCCGGGAGCCGCGTCTCGAGGATAACGCGGTGCTCCGCGCGGTCCAGGGCAGCCGTCCGGATCTCTTCCGCGCTGTCGTAGTATGGCTTGTCGTTCACCCGGAGGCCGGCCCGCCTCGCTTCCTCGACGAGGATCTGCATGTATTCTGCGATGTGCTGCGCGGTATGCGAATTCGTATCGTGGAATGTCACGATGACGGGGATCACGCCGTTCACGACCGGCAATTCGCCGCGTCCTATCCTGCCGCGCACACGCTGGAGTTCGGACAGCATGCTCCCGTGACGCTGGCTGCTTAGAACATTGCTGAACTGAAAGAAGCCGCCGCTCCCGTCGTAGGCCTTAATGTCGGAAAGGACCATGTACAGCCCATTGTTCTCGTACCGCCCGAGGGTCTTGGCGTTGTAACGCCAGAAGGTGGGCCGGACAAAGAGGGGAAGGCTGCCCGTGATCCGGGCGATGTCGTCCATGCCGTCCGTGAGCGACTGCTGGAGCTCTTCGGGCGCCATCAAGGTATGGTTGATGTGGCCGCGAACAGATCCGCTGTGCAGGGCGAGCACATGGCCCTCGGCATGTTCGCGCTTCATGAGCGCCTTGCCCGCCTCTGCCCCGCCATGCTTCGGCTCCCTGGTCTGGACGAAGAAGATGGCTTTGACATTGCGCTGCACCGCGTTGGATCTGAGGCTGTCGAGCACGCTAACCGTCGGGCAGGGAGTAGTCGAGGCAGCCGGACCGTCGTCGAAGGTCAGGAGGAACCTGATCCCGGCATCAGCGCGCGGCAGAGTAAGCGGTCTTTCCGGGGCCAGGGTCTGACACGAGGTTAGCAGGGGGAAAAGGCCTAGAAAGGAAATGGAATATAGAATATTTCGGAAAATATGGTGCATGTTCTCATCCTGTCACAGTAAAGAGGCTCCTATTTTACAAAAAATAGTTATTTTTGGCAAGTATTTTTTGTATGCCCCGTATTCCTGGTATACGCAAGTTCTAAAAGCTTCGCATCTTTTTTCAGGTGACATAAACGTGTCGGAAACGATACACGCCCGCGCAGACGGGGACGGACTGAAGCCATAATAAACGTGAAACGTCAGTCTTGATCATCCTCCATCCGGGGCATGGCATTGACCCTTTCTGGCTATGGTGAGCGGAACCCAGCCCCGATCGGATTAAAGAAATTTCCTATAAAATCCGACAAGAAGACATGCTTGCTCAGCCCGTCAAGCGGCGCCGCGGGAGGATTAGTGCCTTCATCGCCGCGATGCTGCTCGCCTCATGCATGACCATGCCCCAGGGGCAGGTGCGACGCTTCATCGATATGCCGGATCAAAAGGTCCTGCTGGTGGGCAAGGTTGCCATTTCACCGCCGCTTCAGCCCAGGGAGCAAATGTTGAAAACATCCCTCGGCGAGCGTTTTCGAAACAAACTCCTCCTGTACTGTGCAGCACAATTCAGGGATTTCCGGACGTCGCGGCCCGACGCCTACGAAGGATCATACGAGGTTACCCCCGATGAGACATTCTATATCGAGGTGAACAAGGGCACGACGATCTATGTCAGCGGCGTCCTGTTCTACACCGAGTTCGACCCTCCGTACAGCATCGTTTCCCATGTCTATCCCGGACTCTCCCGGGTCGAAATAAGCAGCGATGATGAGGCTGTGTATGTCGGCACGATCCAGTTCTCCCGGGACGAACACGATGATCTCGTCCTGATGGCAATCCGCGACGACTACCGGGGGGCGGAGCAGGAGTTCAAAGAACGCTTCACGACGAGCACGACCCTCCGGAAAGCCCTGCTCGAGCCCGTGAGCATAGGCAAATGATCCGGCTTCCGGCGTGACCGCCGCGGCCGGACGAGCCGTGTTCGCTCCCTCGTGGACGCTCATCGTTTTCATCTTGCCTTTTCAGGCCGCTTATACTATCTTTTCCCCGGGAGAGAGTTCCTGTTCTCAGGGGGGGAGATGAAGATCAACATGCGTCTGGTAGCGCTGTTCACGGCAGCCGTTGCGCTGGCGGCTGGATTCTATATTGTCCAGCAGGCAAGCGCTCCGGAAAGCTCGATCATCGCGCGGGAGAAGAAACGAATCGCAGCGTCGTTCGACAAAAGCCGCGTCGAGAAGGACCCCGTGTATGCGATCGAGTTCCAGGACAAACTCCAGGTCCTGGACTACCGGCTGGCCATGGCCTACAAGAGCGAGGACAAGCCGGACGCAGCCATCGCCGTGCTCCAGAAGTTGATCGCCGACGAAGAGGGCGGGAGCAGCCAGGGCGGCGTGCGGCGGTCCGCCAGCTATCTCAAGGAGGTCCGCTACTATGATGCCCTGCAGGCCTTGTACGGGATGAAGCATGACGAGGCCACAGCGGAACGGGCGATGGAGCGCCGGAACGATCTCATGGCCCGCGCTGAGGCGGCAAAGCGCAGGGAGCGGATGGAAGAGGGAAAATCCATCGGCGTGGGAGGAGAGTAGCGGCAATTGATGCTCCGGGGATGGTCGGAACGGCCCCGGATCTCTTTTTTGCGAACAGGTTGAACGGATATTCAGGCATTGCAGGAAGGGTTGACTCCGCCTGCAGGATCAGACGGTAGCGTCCTCGCGGCTTCTGCCGCGTGTATACATCATACCGGAACAAGGAGAACAACGGTTGACACCCATGATGGAATCGAACCAAGCAAACACCAAGCCATTCTCAGATGCGTCGCCCGGGAGTCCGACGCGCGATCCCATAGACATATTGCTGAAGCACATGAGGCCCGGCTATAGGGGCGTTATCGGCAGCCCGCTGAACCTTTGCCGCGTTTTATGCGAGATCACGGAAGGCATGATCGGGAGAACGGGCCGGCAGAACGGCCTGCTCTACGGATGGTACGCTGAAGGCGGGAAGAAAAAGGACATCATTCAATTCAGGGCAACCTCGGCCTTCGAGATTTTTCGTGAGATGAACGGAGAGATAGCCCTGCATTCGATCGAGCAGCAGGAGTACCAGCTGTTGCGAAGACGTCTCGCCGTACTTCCCGTGCCTGTGTTGATCAATAAACTGGGGATCGAGAAGGAGTACAAGACGGCGCTGGACATTTACCGGAAGGACCAGTTGAATCTGCGGCAGCGCAGAGAGGCCGAGAAGAAAAGGCTGGAGCGGGAAAACAGCATTGAATCGGTGCTCAAGAGGATCGAGAGCGCCCGCAGCGGCGATATTCTCTTCCCCCTGCGCGGCATGAAGACTATCTCGGCACTCATGGACAGGGGATTCGAGCCCGGGATCTGCGATAATCCCGACCTCTGGGTGGATGCGGAGGAATTCGCAAGCCTCTACTGTAAGAACAAAGCGACCGGTGAAGAACTCTTATTGATCGGCAGGGAAAAACTGCAGGCCGTAACGGAACAGGACAGGATCGAATACAAATTTGTTGTTGCGAAAAGCAAAGACAAACCGGACGACTTCAGGGTGCGGTACAGCAGGTTCAACAGAACGCGGGAGGAGGATTCGCAAAGGAACTGGAGAGAGGAGTTCTTTCAGGGTCTTGCCGTGTTAACCACGTACCCGGAAGAGCTGATGAACAGGACCGTCGCCGACCTGGAAGTCATGGCGAAGGCTATCGACGGCGTGATCGATGAAAGAAGCCGGATCGAGGAGGGATTGCTGCCCTATGACAGTCTGTTCAAGAAGCAAACACGAGCGATCCTGGTGGACATGCTGACGGCCAAGAAGCCGCTCCCCGAGATAAGAAAAAACCTGGACTATTTTGAACACACCGGCATTATCGAGCCGGCGTACCGGGACAGCCTCTATGAATTGATACGACTGGAGCAGGCAGGCGTGACGCTCTACGATCATCTCGCCAGCGGGGACCGGGACAAGACGCTTGAACTCGTACAAACAATGGGGAAACAGCAATCCGTCGATATCAGGAAGATCCTGGAGGGAATCGAGATACGCGGGGTCTCAGAGAACCAGGCGTTCAAAGACTACATTTATTCCCACGGATCGATACGCTCATCGGAAGTCCATAAGAAGCGGGTAAAGGAAATCGTTACGCTCATCCTGAAAAACATTCCCGGCGAGATCAATGCGGAAAACATCATGATAGCCATGCGGCCCTTTGTGGAGGAACTTGGTCTGGAGGAACTGGACCGGATACGGCAAAGAATATTGGAGCTGAAAAAAGTAGTGGCCATGAGGCAGGAACAGCAGCAGGACAGTGGCGGAACGCCGGTTCCGGAAGAACAGCGGAGGTAGTACGCTGAGGAGTGTTCTTTCCGGGTGTTCCCGGCTGCACAGATTCAGGGATGCGTCATCGTATGAGCTTTGGCTTGACTGGTAAGCCCTTCCCGCCGCCCCCCAAGGGCGGCGACACTTCGTCCGCCCTTCGCGCCACATTGTCCCTTTAGCCCATCAGCTGTTCGAACTCCCGGGGAAGGACCGCGAGGCTGAAGTAGAAGCCCTGGCCCATGTCGCATTTGAGCAGGCGTAGTATTTTCCACTGCTCTTCGGACTCGATGCCCTCGGCGATGGTCTTCAGGTTCAGGCTGTGCGCCATGGATATGATGGCCGAGACGAGGGAGGTAGTGTCCGGGTCCACGGCCACGTCGCGGACGAAGGACTGGTCGATCTTGATCGCGTCAACGGGAAATTTCTTGAGATAGCTGAGCGATGAATAGCCGGTGCCGAAGTCATCGATGGAGATGGAGACCCCGATGCCCTTCAGCCGCTTGAGCACCGCCACGGCGAAGTCCTGGTCCCTCATGAAGGTGCTTTCGGTGACCTCCAGCGTGAGCCTGTGGGGGTCGATCCCGTGCTCGCGGACCGCATTCTCCACGGTCTCCGCCAGGTAGTCGTACCGGAACTGGGCCGGTGAAAGGTTCACCGCCACCGGCAGGTGCGACTTCCCATTCGACCATTCCCGGATCTGCCGGCATGCGGTCCTGAGCACCCAGGCCCCCACCTCGTTGATCATTCCGGTCTCCTCGAGCATGGGGATGAACTTCGCCGGTGACACCCTTCCGAATTCCTCGTTGTTCCATCTGAGCAGCGCTTCCGCTCCCGCTACGTTCCGCGTGCTGAGGTGATAGTAGGGCTGATAGGCCAGGACGTACTCCTTGTTCTGCAGCGCGTCGGTGAGGCGGCGCTCCATGAACACGAGCTCCGTCATGCCCTCGTTCATGCCGGGGGTATAGAAGTGGTAGCGGTTCCGGCCGAGGGCCTTTGCCTTGGCCAGCGCCGCGTCGGCGTTCTTCATGAGCGCGAGGGCATTGTTCCCGTCGGACGGGCAAACGGAGATGCCCACGGCAAGGGTCACGGCGATCTCCTTTCCCCCGGACATGACGATCTGGGGGACGTTCTTCATGATCATCTTGACGAACAGGATTGCGTCGGCAGGCTTGGCCACGTCGTGCAGGACGATGCCGAACTCGTCGCTGCCGAGGCGTCCCACGATGTCGCCCTTGTTCACGGAGACCGACAGGCTTTCCGCAACCTGCTTGAGCACGCTGTTCGCCGCCTCGACGCCGTAGATCTCGTTCAGGTATTTGAAGCGGTCGATATCGATCATCAGCACCGCCAGGGTTCTCCGGACCGCGGCATCGCTCATCAGTTCCCGGTTCAGGCGGTCGGTGAAGAGGTCGCGGTTCGGCAGCCCCGTCAGCGTGTCATAGGAAGCAAGGTAGTCGAGCTTGTCCCGCATATGCTTGACCGGGGTGAGATCGCTTCCCGTGAAGACCACATGGGTCACGCTTCCCGAAAGGTCCGTGATAGGGGCGGCGGCCTGGTCGAGGAATATTAATTCACCGTTCTTGCGGACCGCGGTCATTTCGGCATGGAAGGTCCTGCCCGCGAGCGCGGTATCCCACATTTCACGGTAGCGCCGGCCATCATGCTGGTCCATCAGGAGCAGTCCCATGCCCCCGGCAATGAACTCGTCCCGCGTGAACCCCGTCACGTCTTCGACGGCCCTGTTGACGAACTCCACTCTCCCGGAGCGGTCCGTGATCACCACGAGGTTCCCCGCCTGCTCCACGGTCAACGACAGCTTCTTCAGCAGGTCCCCGGTCATTTTCTGCTCCGTCACGTCCCGTACGGAGACCGCATAGCCCCGGAGCCGACCATCTTCCCTCCGCAGCGCGGTGATCATGCTCTGGGCCTGGAACGCTGAGCCATCCTTGCGCCTGCGGGGGCCTGCCTGCTCGAACCGGCCCTCCGTCTCCGCGGTTCTGAGGCCGTGACCGGGACGTCCGAGCTTTACGTCCTCGTCCAGGAAGCAGAGTTCATAGCGCCTTCCGACAATGTCCCGTTCAGAGAACCCGAGCAGGCGCTCTGCGGCCGGGTTCCACGATGATATGGTGCCGTTTGCGGCAACCAGGAACTGTGCCATGTCCTTCTGCCCCTCAAAAAGGATACGGAACTGCTCCTTGAGATCCTGCAGTTCCAGGCGCGCCTGGCGGGAGCTTTTATATTCCCATCCGATAAACAGGAGGGACAGGACGACGATGAGCAGCGCGGCCCCGTAGGCGGCAGCGACCAGGGAGATGTTGCGCTGGACGCCCTGCTCGAGCATGCGGTCCTGGTCGAGGCTTGCCCGGACGCCATTCTGCTCGAGGCCTGAAAGTTCCCTGCCGACCTGACCGGCAAGCCGTTTTTCTTCACCGGCCTTGATCAGGGTCGCGGCCGCGTTCCGGCCTTCCCGGGAGCGCGCGGATACGACCTGTTCCGCCAGCCGGAGCCGCTGGTCCACCAGGAGGGAGACGGCCTCGATCACGCGAAGGCTGTCGACCGAGTCCCGGCAGAGGGCCTTGAGTTCGCTGAGATGCCGCATCAGGTCGCCCGAAGCGGTGCCGAACTCGATGAAGTACGTCTGCTCCCCGGACAGGGCGTAGCCCAATTCGGCTGCCTCGATTTCCTGCAGAGCGGAGCGAAGGAGGCCGATCGTTCTCAGCATCTTGAGATCCTGGGCGTTGGCTCCTGGCGGGCCGGCACGGAGCGGGTTGTGGGTGTACAGAATATAACCGATGGATCCGACGACCAGCAGTCCCAAGACTAAAAGGAGCGCCAGTTTTTTTCTGAAGGCCAGGCTCATGCGGGATTCCCTTTGCGTGCGACGGCGCCATGACGGGCCCTGGTGCCGCAGAACGGGACACCGTATTGTAACGGATAGAGCGGTTTTGTCAATTTTTATTGTTGCCCGCGGAGCGTGATACAGTCGTTGTCGTTGCTCTTTATTTTTCCGCGGTTCTGTTGTATGATTGATCCCAATGGAAAAGCCTGACCCGCAGATACTGTCTCTTGCAGAAAGCGTGAAGCAGCTTTCAAAACTGCTCACGTCGGACCGGGAGAGCCTGCCCGCCGCCTACCTGAAGGATCCGCAGCTCCGCACTGCCTACCTCCGCTACTATCTTCCCGCGAATATGAAGAAGGTCCACCTGGCACTGACGGACCTTTCGCTCCATCCCGAGTGGCTGCTGTCCCGGCCGAGGCTGAGGGTCCTCGATCTGGGGGCCGGACCCGGAACGGCCCTGCTCGGGCTGCTCGCGTTCTTCGCGCAGCGGCAGCAGCGGCCGTCGATCACCTGCGTGGCCGTGGACCGCGTGGCGGAGAACCTCCGCATCGCCGAGGACCTGTTCAATTCGTACCGGACGAACAAGAAGCTCGATGCCTCGCTCAAGACGATCCGGGGAGACATCGAGAGCGCGGAGTTCGCCGCGGAAGAGCCCTTCGACCTCGTCATCTTCTCGAACGTCTTGAACGAGCTGTTCCCCTTCGACGAGGACCGCACCGCCCGGCGGATCGACATTGTCAATACGGCGCTGAGCAAGAGCCTCGCCGAGGGAGGGAGCTGCATCATCATCGAGCCCGCCCTCCGGGAAACCTCGCGTGACCTGCTCGAGGTCAGGGATGGCCTCCTGCAGCAGGGCTTCTTCGTTTTCTCCCCGTGCCTCATCGGCACGAAATGTCCCGCCTGCGAAAACCCGCGCGACTGGTGCCACGAGGACATTCCCTGGGACCCCCCGCAGCTCATCAAGCAGATCGACAAGCTGGCGGGTCTGCGGAAGGATTCCCTCAAGTTCTCCTATCTCGTTCTGCGGAAGGACAGCCGCTCCCTGTCCGACATGTTCGGCCCCGACGCGTACCGTGTCGTGAGCGAGCCTCTGATCACGAAGGGCAAGATCGAATTCTACCTCTGCGGCCTGGAAGGGCGCAAGCTTGTCACCCGGCTTGACAAGGACCGCTCCCCGCTGAACGTCCACTTCGAGAAGCTGAGCCGGGGCGCCATCGTGAGCTTCGAACGGCTGCGCAACGAAGGGACGCGGTTCAAGGTCGAGCAGCTGACCGAGGTCATCATCCACAAGCATTTGCAATAATATTCTCCCCTGTCCTCGTTCTCTCCCGGACGCGGACCGCGCTTGCTTTTCTCCCGCATTTTTTCTATAGTTCACCCATGAGCAGATACCGTCCGCCACAACAACCCGGATCGAAATACATCACGCCGGAAGGGAAGAAGCGCCTGGCTGACGAGTTCGAATTTCTCTGGCGCGAAAAGCGGCCCGAGGTGACCGCGGCGCTGGCTGCCGCGGCTGCGGAGGGAGACCGCTCCGAGAACGCCGAGTACATCTACCGGAAGAAGCAGCTGCGCGAGATCGACGCCAGGCTCCAACACCTCAAGGATCGGCTCGAACACATCATGGTCGTTTCGGGCAGGCCGGCCGATCCATCGAAGGTCTTCTTCGGAGCCTGGGTGCGGCTCGAGGACGGGGGGGGGAACGTGTCGGAATACCGGATCGTCGGTCCCGACGAGTTCGACCATTCGAAGGGGCTTATCAGCATGGACTCCCCCATGGCGAGGGCCCTCATGAAAAAGGGCGAGGGCGACGAGGTGGTGGTAAAACGCCCCAAGGGCGAGGCAGTCTTCACGATCATCGCGGTCCGATACGAGGTACTCGGATAGAGCAACTGTGCTGATTGCAGGTGTACGGGATTAGCAGGAAGAGGGATGTATTGCCCCCTGCTCGTCCGTGCGCATTCGCGACAAACCGGGGCTTCCGGAGCTGAACTGATGAATCTTATCCTGCTGTTCAAAGAAGATTTCGTGGACGGCACATCCCGCGTGCGGCTCGAGGGCCGGAGGCTGAAGCACGTCCTCGAAGTGCACCGGGCGCGCGTGGGCGACGAGCTCTGTGTGGGTCTGGCCGATGACCTAATAGGGACCGGAAGGGTCATTCTGCTCGACCGTGGCAGTCTCGAGATGGAGGTCAGGCTCGAGCAAAAACCGCCTGACCCGCTTCCTGCAACGCTCATCCTCGCCCTGCCCAGGCCGAAAGTTCTTCGAAGGGTACTCCGGTCCGTGACGGCAATGGGTGTGAAACGCATCGTGCTCTTGAACGCCTACCGGGTCGAGAGAAGCTACTGGTCGAGCCCGGTGCTCGGTCCCGGGAGTCTGCGGCAGGAGTTGATCACGGGTCTCGAGCAGTCCCGGGACACGATGATGCCTGAAGTGTTGGTCCAGCCCCTGTTCAAACTGTTCGTGGAAGATGAACTGCCCCGCCTCAGCAAGGACACGCTGACATTGGTCGCCCATCCCGGAGCTTCCTCGCCCTGTCCACGCGGTGCGCAGGGCCCCGTCACCCTGGCCGTCGGGCCTGAAGGCGGCTTCATTCCCTACGAGATCGAGAAACTCGAATCCGCTGGGTTCTCTCCTGTTCATTGCGGCGAACGCATCCTGAACGTCGAGGCCGCGGTGCCCGCCCTGCTCGCGCGGCTGTGGTGACACCCTGCCGGCCCTGTGGCGCCGGTTTTTCTTGTGCATTGGCTCCTCATCGGGTAAAGTACCGTCGTGATCGCTGTCACCAGAAATATCGCACTGGACGAAAAAGAGATCGAGCTTCACTTTGTCCGGGCCTCGGGTCCGGGCGGTCAGAACGTGAACAAGGTCTCGAGTGCGGTCCAGCTCAGGTTCGACATCGGGAATTCGCCCTCCCTTCCCGGAGATGTGCGCAACCGCCTGGTCCGGCTCGCGGGCCGGCGCATCACGCAGGACGGAATCCTCATCCTCGAAGCGCGCCGGCATCGCACGCAGGAGCGAAACCGCGAGGATGCGCTCCTGCGACTCATCGAACTGGTCCGAGAGGCAGCGCGCAGGCCCACGCCGAGGAAAAAGACAAGGCCTTCGAAGGCGTCGAGGGAAAAACGGATCGAGAGCAAGAAGAGAAGGGCAGACGTAAAGAAGAAGCGCAGGCCCGCACCATTCGACTGATGCGCAGCCGGCAAGCAGGTTAACCTGTTACAATCCCGGAGTCCCCGAAAGCTCCCATTCCTGGCTGAAGAACATCGGTGGCTGGCTTTTGAGGTTTGCTTCGAACGTTGAGTATTGAAGGCTGTCCTTTTCCGACACCATGGCCAAGCCCTGGCATACCATAGACAAGGCGGATACACCCGACGGCGTTCTTGAGCTTCGGCAGCGCGGAGAAGGCGATTTCCTGATCCTGATCAACGGACGGGTGCTCATGAACAGCAGCGCCAGCCGGTCGGAGCTTGCGCTTGGCCGGGTTGCCGGGCTTGCCGCGGGAATGCCCCGACCGCGCGTGCTCATCGGCGGTCTCGGCATGGGCCTCACTCTGCGCGCGGCGCTCGATGTCCTGCCTCCTGCCTCACGCGTGGTTGTCGCAGAACTGAACCCCATCATCCTGCGGTGGTGCCAGGGCCCGCTTTCGGGACTGACGAAAAACGCCGTTCACGACACCCGCGTGATGATCCTGCTAGAGGACGTTTCCCGGGTGATTACGCAGGCAGCTCAACCCCATGCGGAAAAGTTCGGCGCCATCCTCATCGATCTGTACGAAGGGCCCCATGCGAAGACAGATCCGGTCAATGACCGCTTCTACGGGTCCGGGGCGCTGGAGGCAACGGCGGATGCTCTTTCAACGGGAGGGGTGTTCGCTGTCTGGTGTGAGCAGGGAGATGCGGCCTTTGAACGGCGTCTGAAGGGTGCGGGTTTTTCTGTTGACCGGGAGAGGCCCGGACGCGGAGGTCTTCGCCATGCCGTGTACATCGGTCGGATCTCACCCAGCTCCCGCCCGCATCCGGCAGGAGACCGAATCCGTTCCTGAGCTATTTGAACGGGAGGTTCTGATCCGGTGATGGGACCAGGAGATCCACGAGGTTCGCACGCATGATCAGGACCACCTTCGGCCGTTTGGGGTCGTTGCTCGCGACTTCCACGGTTTCCTCCAGGGGATTGCTCTTCGAAAGAGTTTCGACGCGCGCGATGATCGATCCCTTTTCCCCCGGCTTCAGACGGCTCGGACCAGCCGTCACTGCGCCGCAGCCTCAGGTCGTGTTCACTTCCCTGATGATCAGATCCTCGGTTCCGGCATTTCTGAACTCGAAGGCGTGTTCCAGCGTGGGACCCTTCATGACGGTCCCGAAGTCGTGGCGTTCCGCCGTGAATTCGATGGCGGGCTGGGCTGCGGCAAGGACTGGCATGAGAAACAGCAACAGGGTCAAAAGGGGTTTCATGAGCATAGTATAGCATACCGGCTGAGGTCGAAGCCTCGCGGCGCTCCCCCTTGTGCTACAATGGAGAAGAGAAGAAAGGAGGGTGCCATGAAGAGAGGTTCGCTATTTGTTGCCCTGGTGTTCTTCCTGGGCGGCGCCGGTATGCATGCAGTGGCAGCGGAGAAAACGCCGGACCAGATGGTGAAGGATGCGAAGGCGACGATCAGAGAGGTGTCCATCGACGACGTCAGGAAGATGGTCGATGCGAAGGACAGCGTGATCATCCTGGACGTGCGCGACAAAAATGAGCTCGAGGAAGGGAAGATCCCCGGCGCCATGAATATCTCAAGGGGCATGCTCGAGTTCAAGGTCGGGTCAACGATCCCGGACAAGACGGCGCGCATCGTCGTCTACTGCGGCCTCGATCTGCGCGGGCCGCTGGCCACGAAAACGTTGAATGACCTGGGCTATGTGAACGCGGTGAACATGGCGGGAGGGCTCAAGGCCTGGAAGGCGGCCGGGTATCCGCTTGCGAAATAGGAAGACGGTCTCTTCTCCCCTCGTCATGCGGGGCCGGTACCGGGGCCAGACAGCTTGACCGCTATTTTCGCTGCTTTCTCTCGTGCAGCAGCTCAACAATCCGCGGTATGCATTCTTTTCCCTTACAGGAGCCGGTGCCGGCTCCTGTGGCTTTTTGGAGCGCAGCCACGGTCGAAGCGCCGGCCTGGAGGTGCTTGAGGAACACCTTCTTCCTGATGGCCTTGCACCGGCAGATCATCTTCAAATTGTCAAGGATCTCTTCTTCGTTCATCGTTCATCAGATCAGGGGAAATCTTTGGGACTGATCTCCGGCACCACGGGGAATACCGTCTGCGGGTCATGATCAGCCACCCTGATCCGCAAGGGTGTGGCTGATACACCCGCCGGGACCATGCGTTCGCCGCGTAAGCCCCCGTGCTTTCATTCCTCCGGCAAGAACCTGCCATTAAAATCGTTCGTGTACTATACCATAAATCCCGCAGTTCCTGAACTGGCTCCTGAACCTGGATCGTTTTGAAGCCGGCCGGGGACCATATTTCGATTGCAAATCATGTCTGCTCACGGTACAGTACGATTTCCCTGATGCCGGATGGAATGGAGGACGAGGGACGGAGTAAACGCTCCGGGCCCTGAACGCACCAGACATGGCACTTGTCAATTTACAGGATATCAAGGTCAGCTTTGGCGGACCCTTGCTGCTCGAAGGCGTCGATCTTTCGATCGACCGCGGTGAACGGGTCTGCCTCGTGGGCAGGAACGGGACCGGCAAGTCAACGATCATGCGGTTGATCACGGGCGAAGTGAAGCCGGACGGCGGCAGGATCGTGTACCAGCAGGGCGTGCGGATCACGCTCCTGACGCAGGAGGTGCCCCACGCGCTTTTCGGGAGCGTATTCGATGTCGTATCGAGCGCCTTCGGCGAAGAGGGGAAACTGCTGGCGGCGTATCACCACGTGAGCGCAAGGCTGGCCCATGACCACAGCGAGCAGCTTATGGCCGAACTCGAGGACGTCCAGCACAAGTTTGAGTCAGCCGGGGGGTGGCAGATGCAGCAGCGGGTCGAGGAGATCCTGACCCGGCTGCAGCTCCCGGGGGACGCGGAGTTTTCCGAGCTTTCGGGCGGTCTCAAGCGCCGGGTATTGCTCGCCAGGGCACTGGCGGGAGGACCGGACCTCTTGCTCCTTGACGAGCCCACGAACCATCTCGACATCGATTCCATCGCCTGGCTCGAAGAGTTTCTGCTCTCCTTCGGCGGGACCCTGCTCTTCGTGACCCACGACCGGGCGCTGCTGCAGAAGCTCGCGACCCGGATCGTTGATCTCGACCGGGGAAGATTGACGAGCTGGCCCGGAAGTTATCAGGCCTACCTCGAGCTGAAGCAGGCGTCACTCGACGCCGAGGCCGTGGAGAGCGCCAAGTTCGACAAGAAGCTTGCCGCGGAAGAGGTCTGGATCAGGCAGGGCGTCAAGGCACGCCGGACCCGGAACGAAGGCAGGGTGCGGGCCCTGAAGGAACTGCGCAGGATACGGAGCGAGCGGCGCGAAGTGACGGGAACCGTACGCATGCAGACGCAGGAGGCGGAGCGGACCGGCAAGCTCGTGATCGAGGCGTCGAAGGTGAACCACGCTTATGGCGGCCGCCCCGTTATTCGCGATTTCTCAACGACCATTATCCGGGGCGATAAGGTCGGCATCATCGGACCGAACGGATCGGGCAAGACGACCCTGCTGAAAGTGCTGCTGGGGGAACTGAAACCGCAGGGGGGCAGGGTGAAACACGGAACGAATCTCGAAGTCGCTTATCTCGACCAGCACCGCGAGCAGCTCAATGATGAGAAGACGGTGCAGGACAACGTCGCGAACGACAGCGATTATGTGACCATAAATGGGAACAGGCGCCACGTGATCGGGTATCTGCAGGACTTTCTGTTCTCGCCCGAGCGCGCGCGCAACCCGGTGAAGGTCCTGTCCGGCGGCGAACGCAACAGGCTGCTGCTCGCCCGGCTCTTCGCCAAACCGTCGAACGTGCTCGTTCTGGACGAACCCACGAACGACCTCGACATAGAGACGCTCGACCTGCTCGAAGAGCTCTTGATGGAATATCCCGGCACGGTCCTGCTGGTCAGCCACGACCGTACCTTCCTGAATAATGTGGTCACCAGTTCGATCGTATTCGAGGGCGAAGGCCGGGTGAAGGAGTATGTCGGCGGATACGACGACTGGCTGCGGCAACGCGGGAGAAAGGAAGAGGCCCCGGTCAGGAAAGAAGAGAAAAAAGAGCTGCGCCCGCAGAAAGAAAAGCCGCGCAAGCTTACCTTTAAGGAGCAGAAGGAATTCGAAACCCTGCCGCAGAAGATCGAAGCGCTTGAAGCGGAACAGCAACAGATCCTTGCATCAATGGCGGACCCGAACTTCTATCGTGAGAGCGGGGACAAGGTTTCCGAATACAAGGCGAGGCTTGAGGTCCTGGAGAAAGAACTTGCCGGTGCGTATAAACGGTGGGGGGAGCTGGATGCGGCGAAAGGATAGCGAGGCGGACAACAAGCGTCGCCCGATAGGGAAATTTAACCCGCGGGGCAAAAGAGAGAAGCGCGTTCCCCGTTTTTGAGCGCGCTTCTCATGTTGCTCAGGCAGCCTGCCGACGTTTATCTATCTCCTCAAGATACGCTGTTTTACCGGCATCAATGGCATTCTTGACAGCCGTAGTGCCCTCTACATACAGCTCCCTGCCCTTCTCAACGGTCTCGACGACCTTGTCACGGGTGCTCGCCGCAATGTCCGTGATGTCCTTCCTCAGTTCCCTTCCCGATTTCGGCGCCAGCAGAAGCGCGACCCCTGCCCCTACGAGGCTGCCCGCCAGGAATGGTACCAGGAACGAACCCCCTCTTTTCTCAATTTTTTCTCCCATGACCATCACTCCTTCCTTCTTGCAGATTTTTAACCAGGGTGACAACCCCCGTCCTCAGACCGGCCTTTAATCCGGCGATGTTCGCCTCGGCAGCAGAACCGACTCCCTCCTTTACGGAATGGTATAAGGCCCGCACGGTTTTCTTCACGACTGCCACGGAGTCGGAAATCTCCCTGACATCCCGCGTTACCTCGCTCACGTCACCGGTGATCTTCTCCAGGTTCTCGAGCGTGCCCCTGAGCTCGGATAGCGCTGTGCTCATATCGGCCTCCGAGTTTATGAAAAAGGCCGCCATGCGTTCACTCGTCTTCCTGATGCTCAGGATATACATGATGTGAAAGACCGTATAAATGATGAACGTGCCAACACCGATGCCCAAGATGATGTCGGTCATGTTTGCCTCCGGTAAACTTAGTTTAATTATAGCACGCGAAATTTTTCTTCTTGAATATTCGAAGAGGAAGTATCTTTCGAAGAAGGAATCATAGCGGGTGAGGACGTCTGTGCTGCTGGCGGCATTTCGAACAGTGAGTAGATTGAACGCGAGGGATGCGCGCTGCTACTATAGTCGCAATAATTCCGATAAATCGTTCTTTTTGATAATGGTATCACCCATGCGCATAATCTGGCGTCAGAATAATGCCGCACAATAATGACGAATATGAACGGCTCCGTGCATCTGTAGCCGCTTTTGGCATCTTGCAGGGCGATGCGAGAACCCCCGAGAGTGCATCAGGGCCGGTCATGTCTCAAGTGCCACGCACCAACGAGAAGCTCCTTTGACAGGAAATGGGAGCGTTCCCGTATCGGTGCAATGCTCCACGTCCAGGAAGCTTCGGGTTTCGGCAGCTTGAGGCCGTAAATGGTTGACCCGGCACTGACGACCTCTCCCGCCCTGTCCCGCCTCACACAGTCATAATCTGCAATGAGACAGACATCACAGCGCATAGAGCGTAACGATGCATAATGCGCTTCCACGGTCCGTGCGCACCAATCATCGAGCTCGTAGGGGGAGAAGCCGCGCAAATGCCTTGCCGCGAAGGCACGGGGGATGATCGTGAGCTGAGAAAGGATGTTCAGGGAGACGACGAAACCGGCATGGTCGGAGACCGTCGATGCAAGAGGCCTTGCATCGGGAAGTTCAGGGACGCCGCGAAGCTTGTTGCCGAAGAGGTTTTCGGCAATGCCCGTGACATCATGTTCGATGAACCGTACGTTTCTGTATGCGTGGATCCGTCTGCGGACCTCGGGCAGGCAGACGACGTCCATCAGGACGACATCCCGGAACATCGCCGAGACCTCAGGAAGGGGAACATCGAGCAGCAGCCCTGAGCCGAGGACAACGACGGTACTTCTGTCCCGGCATTGTTCGGCTGCATTCAGGACAAATCGGCGGGTGTTGTCGAGATGGGGCTGCCAGGAACCCCGATGGAGACGATGCCTGCGGCGCATCTCGATGGCTTCATTGAGATAGCCGAGCTTGCGGACAAGGGGAGAACAGCGGGTGGTCAGGTGTAAGAACAGATCGCTCAGCATGGCAGAGAACGCGTACAAAAAGCCGGGGCGTCATCCTTCCCTTTTTTCAGACCGGTACGAAGCGCAGGCCCTCGAAATACCGGACGACCTCGTGCCTGACGTCGCCGGCCGATACGAGATGGTTCACCCGCTCCCGGAACTCAGCTCCGCCGGGAATCCCTTTTGTGTACCAGCAGAGATGCTTGCGCATCTCGCGCACGCCGATGTTCTCTCCCGCCAGGTTCACCATGTCGACGAGGTGACCCTGCATCACTGCTTCACGTTCCTCGAACGTCGGGGGCGGAGGTACTGCTCCTGTCCGGAGATACTGCAATGCCTCGCGGAATATCCACGGATTTCCCTGGACGGCCCGTCCGATCATGACGCCGTCGCAGCCGGTCTCGTCCATCATGCGCTTCGCGTCCCCGGCCGAGCGCACATCACCGTTCCCGATAACGGGGATCCCCACGGATTCCTTCACGGCCTTGATCATGCTCCAGTCCGCATGTCCCGAGAAGCCCTGCACCTTGGTCCGTCCGTGTACGGTGATCGCCGCGATGCCGGCAGATTCGGCGGCGCGGGCCATATCAAGGGCAACGATATTCTTCGCGTCCCAGCCGAGGCGGATCTTGACGGTTACGGGAATGCGGGACGCACCCACCACGGCGGACATGATCTCCCGGGCGAGCGCGATGTCCCGCAGCAGCGCAGAGCCGGCCCCGCATTTCAGGACTTTCGGAACGGGGCAGCCCATGTTGATGTCGATGAAGTCCACGTCGCCCCGCGATACGATCCGGGCGGCCTCGGCCAAGGATTCCGGCTTTGATCCGAATATTTGGAACACGACGGGCCGTTCATCCGGATCGGTCTTGAGCATGCCTTTGGTCCTCTTGTGCTCCCTGACCAGGGCCTCGACGCTCAGCATCTCCGAGTATACCAGCCCTGCGCCGAGTCTTTTGCAGATCATCCGGAACGGGAAATCCGTGATCCCGGCCATGGGAGCGAGCACGAGCGGGTTTTGTTGCAGTATTTCTCGGATCGACATGGAGCCATTATAACCGAAAGAGCTCGAAATGAGAAAACTTTTAGGCCGGGATGTTGGCAATAAAGGCGGAGCGCTATGAATCAGCACGGTGAATAAGGCGATTGTCGAGGAGCAGAGGGGCTTTGCTTCACGGGAGGCCAGGCCTGATCGGGTTATAAGGACCGATGAAGAGGCACAGCTCGATCGAGACCGGGCTAATGCCTGAAAATCATGATTTTCTTGAGAGGGCAGGGACAAAATGAATAGCATGGTTTTGAAAAAAACCTTGACAGTGATGGACTTATCTTATATATTCATAGTTCTTTTCTGGCTCTGGGCAGGTGCTTTTCATGTTCGACTCCTTATCCGGCAAATTAGAGACTGTTTTCAAGAAACTCCGGGGCAGGGGCGTCCTGAAAGAGGACGATGTCAAAGAGGCCCTGCGCGAAGTGCGGCTCTCGCTGCTCGAGGCCGATGTAAACTTCAAGGTCGTCAAGGACTTCATCGGCCGCGTCCAGGAACGGGCTGTCGGCCAGGAGGTCCTCTCGAGCCTGACGCCAGGCCAGCAGGTGGTCAAGATCGTCCACGAGGAGCTCGTGGCGCTGCTGGGCGGCACCCAGGCCAAGCTGTTCCTGTCGCCAAATCCGCCCACGGTAGTGATGCTGGTCGGTCTGCAGGGGTCTGGCAAGACGACGACCGCGGGAAAGCTCGCGAAGAACTTCAAGAAGGACGGCCGGCGGGTCATGCTCGTGCCGGCCGATACGAGAAGGCCGGCTGCTGTCCAGCAACTCAAGACCCTGGCAAAGCAGATAGGGGTCGACGCCTATGAATCGGACCAGACCGATCCGGTAATCATTTGCCGCGACGCCGTGAAGCAGGCTGCCTCCTCATTATATGAGGTGGTGATCCTCGACACCGCCGGGCGGCTGCAGATCGACGAGCCGCTCATGGAAGAGCTCCGGCAGGTCAAGGCTGGAGTGAAGCCGCATGAGGTCCTGTTCGTGGCTGATGCCATGACGGGGCAGGAAGCGGTGAACATCGCCTCGAAGTTCAATGCCGACCTCGGTTTTGACGGGGTGGTGCTGACCAAGCTCGACGGCGACGCGCGCGGCGGCGCGGCCCTTTCTGTCAGGGCCGTGACGGGCAAGCCGCTCAAGTTCGTGGGCCTGGGCGAGAAGCTCGATGCCCTCGAGCCCTTCCATCCCGACCGGATGGCCTCGCGTATCCTGGGCATGGGCGACGTGCTTTCGCTCATCGAGAAGGCGCAGGAGACCGTCGACCAGGAAGAGGCGCTCAAGCTTGCGAAGAAGCTCAAAAAGAACTCCTTCGACCTGGACGATTTCCGGAGCCAGCTCAAGCAGGTGAAGAAGATGGGCGGCATCCAGTCCATCATGGGCATGATCCCGGGACTCGGCAAGATGAGGATGCCCGACTCCGACGTGAGCGAGAAGGAACTGACCAAAGTCGACGCCATCATCAGCTCCATGACCCCGAAGGAGCGCGCGGACTATACCACGATCAACGGCAGCCGACGGGCGCGTATCGCGAAGGGCAGCGGCACCCAGGTGCAGGACGTGAACCGGCTCCTCAAGCAGTTCGCCGAGATGCGCAAGATGATGAAGTCTATGACGAGCGGCAAGATGGGAAAGATGGGCAGGATGCTGGGCGGCAGGATGCCGTTGTAACGGCGAACGAAGAGGAAACGAATATCGAAATCCTAAAAGGTTTTATTGAGAGCTTTGAAATTCGAATTTGAGAAATTGCAAGAGAAGAAAGAGGTGAACCAATGTCAGTAAAGATCAGGCTCAAGAGAATGGGAACGCACAAAAAGCCCTACTACCGGCTCGTGGTCGCCGATTCCCGTTCGCCCCGCGACGGCCGCTTCATCGAAATGGTCGGTACCTACGACCCGCTCAAGAAGCCGGCGGAGATCAAGGTGGACCAGGCCAAGGCGCTCGGCTGGCTCAAGAAGGGCGCAACACCGTCCGATACGGTGAAGACCCTGCTCTCCAAAGTCGGCGTGATGAAGCAGTTCGCCGAAGCGGCGAAGTAGCCTTAGTCCAGGCATTCGAACCTCAGCTGACTGCGTTTATGCTCATCACCATCGGCAAGGCGGTCAAGCCCTTTGGCGTCAAAGGCGAGATGAAGATCGAGCCGATGACCGATTTCCCGGAACGCTTCCAGGGACTGCAGCGCGCGTATCTCGTGTCTCCCGCAGGCCGCGAGCTTGCCTGCGAGATCCGTTCGGTCCGTTATGCCGGCGGTGTTCCCTACCTGCTCTTCAGCGGCTATGAGACGCCCGAGAAGGCGAAAGAGCTGAATGGCTGGTTCATCAAGGTGCCCGAAGCGGAGGCGGTCGCCCTCCCCGAAGGTTCCTACTACTGGTTCGAACTGATCGGGATGGAGGTCCTCTCCGAAAGCGGCGAGAAGCTCGGCAGGATCGTCGAAATCTTTCAGACGGGCAGCAATGACGTGTATGTCATGAAGCAGGGGAAGAAGGAGACCTACCTCCCCGCGACGAAGGAAATCATCAAACACGTGGACCGGACACACAAGCGGATGGTCATCCATATCCTTGACGGCTTGCTGGAATGACCCCGGCCATGCGCATATTGAACTTCGAGGTGCTCACCCTGTTCCCCGGTCTCCTTTCGGGACCGCTGAACGAGAGCATCCTGAAGCGCGGCAGGGAAAAAGGGCTCCTGAACGTCGCGGTCCGGAACATCCGCGACTATACGGAAGACAAACACAAGACCGCGGATGACAGCCCCTACGGCGGCGGCGCGGGAATGGTGCTGAAGCCCGAGCCGATCTTCAGGGCTTTCGAGGCGCTCAAGGCAGAGCATCCTCATGATCAGTACCTGATGATCCTGTTGTCACCCCAGGGGAGGATCTTCGATCAGAAGAGGGCCGAAGAGCTCTCCGGGGAACAGCGACGGATCGTCCTGCTCTGCGGCCACTACGAAGCGATCGACGAACGGGTGATCGATGCGCTGGTCGATGAAGAGCTCTCCATCGGCGATTATGTACTGACCGGCGGCGAGATTGCCGCCCTGGCCGTGATCGACGCGGCGGCGCGGCTGCTGCCCGGCGTGCTCGGCGACGAAGAGTCGGCATACCGGGATTCCTTCGGAGAAGGCCTGCTGGACCATCCCCATTACACGCGGCCTGCGGAGTTCCGAGGCAGGAAAGTGCCGGACGTGCTGCTCTCCGGGAATCACGCGGAGATCGATAAGTGGCGGCGCAGGGAGGCTCTCCGGGCCACGCTCGTGAAGAGGCCTGACCTGCTGGAGACCGCCGAACTGACCGGGGAAGACCGGGAAATACTGGAAACGCTCAAACAAGAATTTAAAATTGCAAATGGGAAATCGTAACATGAAGCAAGTATTTTCAATTTGAAATTTTCAATGTACCTTTTGCGATTTTTAATGTCATTTTTGATTTTAGGGGAGGTCCGCAATGAACATCATTCAGTCGTTGGAAAAGGCACAGGTCAAGGAAGGCATCCCGAGCTTCCGCGTGGGTGACACCATCCGCGTGCACGCAAAGGTCGTCGAAGGCGATAAGGAAAGGATCCAGGTGTACGAGGGCGTGGTGATCGGCCGCCAGGGCGCCGGGGCGCGCGAAGTGATCCGCGTCAGGAAGCTTTCCTATGGCGTGGGCGTCGAGAGACTCTTCCCCCTGCACTCGCCCATGATTGACAAGATCGAGCTTGCGAAACAGGGCAAGGTCCGGAGAGCGAAGCTCTACTTCCTGCGCGAACTGCGCGGCAAGGCCGCGAGGATCAAGGAGAAGGAGCGGGCGCTGGCCTCGGCTGCGGGTGCGACGACGGAAACGGCAGCAGAGTCGAAATAAGCCGGCACGCCCTCCATTCCCGGCAACAGGCACCCGATAAATCCCAAACGACGAATGGGCATCCAACGGTCAAGGTTGGAACTTATTTGAGATTTGGGATTTGTCGTTTGCAATTTTTCACGGGGAGGTCACTATGCCCAAAAACCGGCGCGGCAAGGAAGGACCCCGTCACCATGCTTCCGATGACCTCTTCGGAGACGACCTGGCATGCGACCCGTTGTCCTTTGAACGAAGCGCTCAGGCGTCCGGGTTTTCGCTTATCGCGGGTCTCGATGAGGCGGGCAGGGGCCCGCTGGCAGGCCCCGTCGTCGCGGCAGCGGTCATTCTTCCCCCCGGCCTTTCGATCCCCGGCCTGACCGATTCGAAGCAGGTGCCTGAGGCGGAGCGGGAACGGCTGTTCGACGTGATCCGTCAGCAGGCTGTCAGCTACGGCGTCGGGACCGCGGACGAAGCGACGATCGACGAAGTGAACATTCTCCAGGCCACGATCATCGCGATGGAACGGGCGCTCGCGGCAATGGCCCCCCGGCCGGACTACCTGCTGCTCGACGCGATCACGCTGCCCCGCGTGGCGCTTCCCCAGAAACCGCTCATCAAGGGCGACAGCCGCAGCTCCAGCATTGCCGCCGCCTCGATCCTGGCAAAGGTGACTCGGGACCGGCTGATGTTCGGACTGCATCAGAAATATCCCCAGTACAACTTCCAGAAGCACAAGGGCTATGGCACCAGAGAGCATCTCGCGCTCCTGCGGGAGCACGGGCCCTGCGCGGCGCACCGGAAAAGTTTCTCTCCCGTCGCGGAGATGCTGCGGGGCTGCGTCCGGTGAGCCTGCTCAAGAAGTTACTGGGCAGTGAAGGCGAAGACAGGGCTGCGAAGTTCCTCGCCAGACAGGGCTACCGGATCCTGGAGCGGAATTACCGCACGCCAAGCGGCGAGATCGACCTGATCGCGCTGGACAAGGACACGCTGGTGTTCGTCGAGGTGAAGACCAGGACCACCCATGCTTTCGGCGCTCCTGAACTCGCGGTCAATGACCGGAAGCAGGGCAGGATGACAAGGGCCGCGCTGGGATACCTTAAATACAAGAAGCTTCACCAGATGCCCTGCCGGTTCGATGTGGTCGCCATTTCAAAAGACAGGGACCAGGAGCTGAAACTGATCCGGAACGCCTTCGAGATGGACCGGACGAATCTTTAAGACCGCGCTTCGAAGGGCAGGCACTTGATCAGAAACAAGCACGCAGAGCAGCTCCCCCCGTCCGGTTCGTGTAATCGAGCAGCGGGGTCGTATTGGTAATCGGGAATCATTCCCCGCGGGATCTGTTCGGTCCGGAGGTTGCCATGATCGATCTACTCAGGAAAATCCATCTCTTTGAGACCCTGACCGGGCAGGAACTGCGGCAGATCGAGAAGATCTGCGTCCGCGAGAGCCATGCGAAGGACACGATGATGTTCTTCGAAGGCGATCCGGGGAATCGCTGCTACGTCATCATCCGGGGCGAAGTGCGCATCAGTAAATTCATCCCGAACATCGGCGAGGAAGCCCTGGCGGTGCTCAAGGCCGGCGACTATTTCGGCGAGATGGCCCTGATCGACAATTTCCCGCGGTCGGCCCATGCCATTGCGAACACGGAAATCGAGGTCCTTGCCGTAAACAAGTCCGATTTGGATAAGATACTGATCATGGACCGGGATCTGGGCTACAAGTTGCTCTGGTCGTTCACCCGGACACTGTCGAAGCGGCTCAGGGAGACGAATGACAAGCTGGCGGGCTTTCTCGCCATGTCCGGAGGGTTCTGACCACTTCTCTGTTGCCGCCGGCCAGCTCCCGTGGTATAGTATCCCACCGCTCTCTTTTTCTGCAACGGTATCGGTGACAGCAAAACCCTATAAAATAGGCATGGTGAGCTTGGGCTGCCCCAAGAACCAGGTGGATGCCGAGCAGATGCTTGGCGTGCTGGCAGACTCCGGCTTCGAAATAACCCCGGAGCAGAACGAGGCGGACATCATCGTCGTGAACACTTGCGGCTTCATCGGGTCCGCCAAGGAAGAATCCATCGAAGCGATCCTCGAGGCTGCGAAGATGAAGAAAGAGGGCAGGTGCTCGAAGGTGATCGTCGCCGGGTGCCTCGCCCAGCGGTACCGGGACGAACTGCTGAAAGAGCTGCCGGAAGCCGACGCGATCATCGGCACGGCGGAGATCGGCCGCATCGGCGAAATCTGCAGGACGACGCTCGGCGGGAGCGGACGGGTCCTGGAAGTGTCGTCGCCGGCCATGGTCTACGGCCTTCCCCGCCTGAGCACGACGCCGCGCCATTACCGCTACCTCAAGATCGCTGAAGGCTGCAGCAACCGCTGCTCCTATTGCGCCATCCCGATCATCCGGGGCAATTTCACGAGCCGCCCCTTTGTCTCCATTCTTGACGAGGCAAAAATGCTCGCCGATGACGGGGCAAAGGAGCTCGTTCTGCTTGCCCAGGATTCCACGGCCTACCGCGACGGCGAAGCCGGCCTTGCGCTGCTGCTCGAAAGTCTGACGAGGGTCCCCGGGGTAGAATGGGTGCGGCTCATGTACGCCTATCCCGGCAGGATCAGCCGCGAGCTCATGGCCGTGATGGCGGGAAATGAGAAGATCTGCAAGTATCTCGATATGCCGATCCAGCATTTCGACGATAAGGTGCTTGCAGCAATGAACCGAAAAGGGACATCAAAGGACGTCCGGGCAACGATCGAAGAGCTGCGCAAGCGCGTACCCGGGATCGCACTCCGTACGTCGCTCATCGTGGGATTCCCCGGTGAGACCGAGGCCGCGTTCAAGCGGCTGTTTGCCTTCGTGAAGGAGGCGGAGTTCGAACACCTGGGAGTCTTCCCCTTTTCGCCGGAGGAAGGTACGCCCGCAAGCAGGCTGAAGCCCCAGGTGCCGGCCGACAGCGCTGCCGAACGGCTTGACCGGTTGATGAAAGCCCAGGCGAAGGTATCGCTCAGGAAAAACCGGGCGCTCATCGGCACCCGGCACCGGGTATTGATCGACGGCATGGAGGACCTCGCGCTCATGGGCCGGCTTTCGACGCAGGCCCCGGAGATTGACGGGGTCGTGTATCTCTCGGAGACCGAGGCAGAGCCGGGAGAATTCGTGGAGGTGACGATCACGGACGCGAAAGAGTACGATCTGATGGGCGAAGCCTCGTCACATGCCGCAGGGCACTCGGAGAGACTTGAATAATACGAACGACAGGACACGCGGCCCCGGCCAAATCGTTTTTACTGCATAACCAGCTTGTTCCGATTTACTCGGGTACGTTTTTGACTCTTTGGCAATATTATAGTAGTTCGAAAGGGACTGTATGGATATCAACAATCACGCAGGAGATGCACCGAACAGTGAAGAGAACTTCGCCGAAATGTTCGAACAAAGCTTCAAAAAGCTGGGAAAGCTCGGACCCGGCCAGATGGTCGAGACCGTGATCGTCAAGATCAGCCCGGAATGGATCTTTCTCGATCTCGGCGGCAAGGGCGAAGGTTACCTGGACCGGAAAGAGCTGACGGACGAAGCGGGAAACATCAGCGTCCGTGAAGGCGATACGATCCGCGCTTATTTCGTGTCGTCGAACAACAACGAGATGCATTTCACCACGAAGATCGGGTCCGGCCCGGGAAAGCAGAGCCAGATCGAGGACGCCTGGAGGAACCATGTCCCCGTCGAGGGAACGTTCGCGAAGGAGATCAAGGGCGGCTTCGAGATCAAGATCGGCGGCTCGGTGCGGGCCTTCTGCCCCTTCTCGCAGTCGGGCATCCGGCGCGGCGAGAACCAGGCAGACTATATCGGCAGGTCGTTCCCGTTCATGATCATGGAGTACAGCGAGGACGGCAGGAATATCGTTCTCTCACGCAGGCCGATCCTCGAGGAGGAGAAGCGGAGCAGGACGGAAGCGCTCAGGGCTGAACTCAAGGAAGGCATGAAGGTCAAAGGCAAGGTGACATCGATCCAGACGTTCGGGGCATTCATCGATATCGGCGGGATAGAAGGCCTGCTCCCGATATCCGAGATCAGCTACAGCAGAACCGAGAAGGTGAGCGATATCCTTTCGAATGGGCAGGATGTTGAAGTGATCCTCAAGAAGCTTGACTGGGAGAACAACAGGTTTTCCTTCAGCCTGAAGGACACCCTGCCGGACCCCTGGGACCAGGTCGTGGAAGCCTATCCCGCGGGCTCCTATCATTCCGGCAAGGTTGCGCGGCTCGCCCCCTTTGGCGCCTTCGTGACGCTGAAGGAAGGCGTTGACGGCCTGGTCCACATCTCAAAGCTGGGGGCGGGCAGGAAGATCAACCATCCCCGCGAGGTGCTGAAGGAAGGACAGGAAGTTGAGGTGAAGATCGAGGCCGTTGACCGCGCGGCCAGGAAGCTGTCACTCTCGCTCGCCGAGATCAGCCGCGCCGCAGAGGAGGAAGCTGAAACGATCAGGGAGTTCCGGCAGAAGGAGTCCTCTGCGCCCCAGGCCATGGGGTCGCTGGGCGAGATGCTGAAGGCCAAAATGGACCAGAAAAAGAACTAAGAACCCCTCGCCAATGCAAACAGCCGCTGTCCTCCTGACAGCGGCTGTTTTATCTTCGATTTCAATTTCTTCTTTTCATTTACCGGTGCTTGGAGTACAGTTCCCCATGCCCATTTGTCCGGGCATATTCTCTCATTCCCTCACGGGGAGGCCTACCATGAAGAAAGCGGTCTTACTCTTTCTGTTGACCCTTGTCGTCGGCTGCGGACCCATTGTCCGTCATGAATTTCACGGACAGATGGTCGAGCTCAAGGAGCAGAACGATGTCATTGCTGTCGCGGACAGGCTGTTCATCTGCACGGATAACCGTGACTGGCTCTGTGTGAGGGATGTCTTCGCTCCTGAAGTCCTTTTTGATATGACCTCGCTTGCCGGGGGCCGGCCCGAGACAAGGACTCCCGCCCAGATCACCGACGCATGGGACCAGGGCCTGAAGAGCCTCAAGGCGATCCATCACCAGGCGGGAAACTACCAGACCGCGATCAAAGGGAACGAGGCCGATCTGTTCTGCTACGGCATAGCCTTCCACTATCTGCCGAACCCCACGAACCAGAACACTCGAACCTTTGTAGGCAGCTACAATTTTCATCTGGTGAAAGGAGCCTCTGGCTGGAAGATAGACCGGTTCAAATACAACCTGAAGTTCATTGACGGGAACAAGGATCTGGAAGGCTCGGCAGCGAAGGGGTCGTGACACCGGGACAGGACGGCGAAGCGTCGGTCAATCGATCCGCCGGTTCGTTCGATGCTCAAAAAAAATTAGAGATGAAGAGCTGTGCATCGGAGGGGGTCATTGTTTTGAGGTCTGCCCTTTAGGTTTTCTTCTCACTGATCGGCTACCAGTCCAAGGTCGTCGCTCCGGACAGAGCATCCCCCCCCTCAAGCCATCAACCGGGAGAGCGGGAGGGAATAAGAAATTGAACTTGTCCTGCGCGGACTTGAAACCGTCTCCTCAGGAATTACAACCACGCACCGAGAATCGCTCCCATCACCATCAGTGCGATGAAGTGGTGCCCTGCCTGTACCAGGAACAGCGGCAGGAGGAGATCTTTCTCTTTGCCGCTGAAAAGCGCGTTGCCGGCGATGACCGGGATCTCAAACCCCAGCCAGCTCCAGAAGCCTATCGAAATACCTCCCGCCACGCTGGCCGGGCCGAACCACACGATGAACCGCGCCAGCACAGCAGCGCCCATGAAGGTTACCACGAACATAACCACGAAATAGGGACGCACATCCTTCTGCATCTGATCGATCTCGGCCTTCGTCAATTTGTCCTGGCCGATGATCCTCATCCAAAGAGTTCCGAACAGGCTTCTCGAATACCAGAGCGATCCGACCGCCATACCCGCGAGAGAAGCCACGAGCACGGCAAGATAATTTACATGAGCCATATCATCCTCTCCTGTGCAGGGAACGCGTCCGCACCACGTATTAGTAACCTCGAGAAGATGACTGCAGCAGCCTTCGTGATAACCGGCTGCGAAGGGCAATCATCAACGCACGGCTAGGCAGCTTTGCGTATCCTGGAACCCCCTTCTTTTGCACCCAAGTATTCGCGCCAGGGCTTCCAGTAATACTTTTCCCATCCCAGATTCACTCCCTCGTAGTCGTGCTCGGGAACATTCACGTGGGTCAGTTCGATCCTGCCGCCGTCCTTGTCAGGCCAGAAGCTGATGATCAGCGTGGAGTCGAGGTCTTCCTGCTTCCAGTCTCTGGACCTCCAGGACTGGACGATGAGATGCTTGGGAACCGCCTGCAGCGTCCTACCGATGATCATTCCTCCGAACGCGCGGAACGAAGAATCGGCGGTGCGGCTTATGATCACGGGCTGCCCGATGATCTCAGCGTGGATTTTCCGACTCATATACATGTCATAGAGCTTCTCAGGCGGTGCGGGAAGCACGACTGTTTGCTGAATTGTATTCGGCATGGAAAACACCTCCTCATCTTGAATTAACTGGGATAAAATGCCTCCTCTTTTAAGGTAGCGCCGGTTTCAGCCCATGTCAAGGGGCTGATGTTTCCTTGCGCGCCGGCGGTTTCATGCTGTCTTATAGGCTTGAATTTTTCCACCTCGCCATGGTAAAGTGCCTTCGTGATCGCCGCGTTTATAATCTTGCTGTTCGCCGTCCTGCTCAGGCGGACCCCTCGGATCAAGGTCGACGGGACCACCGGAAAACTGGTCGCTCTCCTGGCCACAGCGGTTGTCACGCTGACGCCCGCTGTGGGAGCGGACAAGGCGTACGGGACCGAGCAAGGCGCATATGTTGCCGGAGGTCTGAGCGGAGACAGGCCGGTGCGGCAACTGACCGTGACGGCAATCCCCCGCGGGAAATCCGGGGGCGGCCGAACATTTTCCGTTGTTCTGGTCTGTGATACCTCCCGGATGAGGTCAAAGGGACTGCAGGGATTCCGTCCGCTTAAACCGGAAGAAGCAGCCCTGTTCGTGTTTGACCGGCCGGAGGCGGTGACGTTCTGGATGGGCAGCGTTACCTTCCCGATTGACATCATCTTCGTTTCTTCCGAACATGCTGTTGTTAGCGTCTACGCCGGCTGCAGACCGGGCAGCCGGGACCATTATCCTTCGACCGCGTCCGTGAAATGGGTGATCGAGACCGCAGCCGGCTCCGGCATCGCGGTGGGGGACCGGGTACGCATAGAATAGTGAACAGCATGTCGTTAGGCACGAATGTCGTCATGGTACCTCCGCCTCCTGCGCTGATGAGGAGCGGGAAATGGAAATAGGCTACCGTATCATCCGGCCGTCCGACGTGGGTGCGCAGAACGCGAGCTTCGCACAGATATCACTCTGGCGCAGTGCGAACTGGGGTGTGTCAGACGGCGAGCGCGGTGTGACCGAGGCGATCGAGATCGCGCGCGAGTGCAGGTCCCGCGGCATCCGCACCGTCTATCATCCCCTCGAATACCCAATGTCCGGGGAACTGGCGATGGACTCGGTCGACGTCATGAAAAGGCTGGCTGCGGCGTGCGATCTCGGCATCATCATCCATGACGAAGGCGGTGCACGTGGCCGGATCCTTTCGGGCGCGGAAGCAGAGCGGTACGGGATGAACGTAAGGGACGTGAGCAGCCTCTGCCCGGTCTCGATCGAGAATTCCTACAACTCTGCCGACATCCTCCGGTTCTGGGAGCGATTCGTGATACCCTTGCCCGAGACCGTGTCCATCACGCTCGACATCGGACACCTCGAGCTTGCGGGGATCGACTCACCCGCCTTTGTCAGGGACCTGCCGGAACGCCTGCTCGCACGGGTGCGGTTCGTGCATATCCATCATCATGACAAGACGGCCCGCTCCGGCGTGGCAGACCATCAACCGCTCCGGCCGGGCTGCCGGGAGATCGAGGCCCTGAAGATGCTGCGCGGAAGAAAGCAGGGCCTCCGGGTGATCGTGGAGCTTGACGCGGCCGAGGAGGGGATGCGGGAAAGCCTCGAACTGCTGGGCAGGATGTGACACGAGCCGGAGCGGACACATGGGAGTTTCGGGCGTCATGGTGCTGACCACCGGCCGCCGGGGCGCCCGCATCGGCGCGGGATGAGGTGTATGACACGTGAAGAAATTGACCTACTTGGAGAGTCTCCGGGGGCTGGCGGCGCTTGCGGTCGTGTTCAACCATCTTGCGATCGCATTCTATCCGGCCCTGTTCTTCGGGCCGTCCGCGCCGAGCCACACGGGCCGGGCTCTTGAGGCCGCCATTTCAGGAACTCCGCTGAACCTGCTGTACAACGGCGCCTTCTCGGTTTCGATCTTCTTTGTCCTGAGCGGGTTCGTGCTGAGCTATGGCTTCTTCCGGGACCGCTCCGCCACCGTCGCACTCCTCCCGCTGGCGGTGCCCTTATCACGCGGCGTTCCTCGTCACGTTCCTGGTGACCATGCCGGTCATCATGGTCGCATCGTTCGGCACGTACACTTTCATCGATGAACCGGGAATGCGGCTCTCCCGGATCGTATACGATCACGCGTTGAGCCTGCAGGGGCGCGTCCGCTTTCTCCGCGACCGCCTGGTACCCAGCTCCTTGAAGTCCCACCCGCTGTACCGTGTCCTGTTCGGGCTTGGCTCCGAAGCTGTCGCAGGCGCGAAGTGCCCGGGACCCGATCCGCAAGCCTGATGCCAAAACACCGGAAGCCTCGTGCCTTACCAGTACTTCATCGTGCGGCGCTACCGCAGACAGTCCTTCCCATGGCACAGCAGGCAGATCTTCCTCGGTTGAACACGGAGCATCATGCCGTAGTGGTTCCCCTGCGGATCATGGCAGGTAACGCAGGTCATTTTCCCCTGGAAAACGGGAGGCTTCGGACGGGCATGGACGGGATGATTTCGACCCGTGGCCAGGGTGCCTTCCGGCCGGTGTGACAGTCGAGGCAGAGGTCCGAGAGGGCCTGCACAAGGCCGGTCCCTTCGAGAGATCAACATGACAGAGGCACAGTTCTTTTAATGCCGGGAGGAGCGCCGGTCCCCGGACCCAGGTCCGCAGCCGGCAGTCAGAACGAGAGGGGACAAAAGGAACAGGTCGAACCGTTCAGCGGCTACTTATCGGCGCCCTGCAAGAGCCTCCCAAGGGACAGGTCTGGCAGCCAGCGAGTCCCCCGAAAGATCGGGAGAACGCCCGAAAATTCTTGTGTTCGGCCCCGCCTTTGTTTATAATATACACCCTGTTTACTGTTTTACGAGGAGG
>Ga0335081_10000572_pt1 | contig 61835 bp, 46 predicted proteins | sample Lox_Sample_35_FD_206713 | JGI IMG/M metagenome (GOLD analysis project Ga0335081, IMG submission 206713) | Soil microbial communities from Loxahatchee National Wildlife Refuge, Florida, United States - Lox_Sample_3.5 | ecosystem: Environmental > Terrestrial > Soil > Wetlands | place: USA...
GGCGCGGGCGGGGGGGGGGGGGGGGGGGGGGGGGGGGGGCCCCGCCGCTTGCGCATGAGCAAGCGGCGTTGAGCCCCACTTCAGACTTGGAGCAAGCCTAGTCCCCCCCGTCCGCCATCGCTGGCACGACGGCGGCCGACCCTCCCCGCCAATGGGCGGGAGGGTAGCAGCCGCGACGCAGTGCTAACCTACAAAGGACCTAGCAATGACCCGTATCGCCCTCGCCCTGCTCGCGCTCTCTCTCGCGTCAGGCAATGCCTCCGCGCAATCGGACTGGCCGACGAAGCCGGTGCGCTTCGTCATTCCGTTTCCGGCCGGCAGCTTCGCCGACATCACGATCCGCATCCTGCAGAAGAAGCTCGGGCCGCGGCTCGGCCAGGCGATCGTGGTCGACAACCGCTCCGGCGCGAGCGGCGACATCGGCAGCGAGGTCTTGGCGCGCTCGCCGCCGGACGGATATTTCTTCGGCATCGCCACCAACTCGACGCATGGCGTGTCGCCGGCGCTCAACGCCAAGCTGCCCTACGACCCGATCAAGGATTTCGCCATGGTGTCGCTGATCGGCGAGGCGCCCTATGTGCTGATCACCGCGCCGAGCCTGCCGGTCAAATCGGTCAAGGACCTGATCGCGCTCGCCAAGACCAAGCCCGGCGGCGTGAGCTACGCCACGGTCGGCCCGGCGAGCCTCGCGCATCTCGCCGGCGCGCTGTTTTCGCAGATGGCCGGCGTCAAGCTCACCGAGGTGCCCTATCGCAGCTCGGCGCAATCGGTGCTCGATACCGAGACCGGCCGCATCGACATGCAGTTCGGCACCATGGCGCCGGTGCTGCCGCACGTGCTCGCCGGCAAGGTCAAGGCGCTGGCGGTGACGGGCCTCAAGCGCGCCGCCGTGCTGCCCGACGTGCCGACCCTCGATGAATCGGGCCTGCCCGGCTTCGACGCCTCGCTCTGGCTCGCCGTCGTCGCGCCGGCGAAGACGCCGCCCGCGATCGTCGAGCGCATGAACCGCGAGGTCAGGGCCGTGCTCGCCGATCCCGACGTGATCGAAGCGCTCAAGCGGCAGGGCATCGCGGCGACGCCGAGCACGCCCGACGAGCTGCGCGCGCGCATCGAGCGCGACATCGCCAAATGGAGGAAGCTCGCGCAGGAGACCGGGATCACGATGGAGTAGCGACGTTTCGTAGATCCGTAGGGTGGGCAAAGGCGCGGTCCTCGCGCTCGCCGCGTGGGCAAGATCGCCGCCGCGCCTTCGCCCACGTGACGCGCATCGCGGCGGCGATCTTGCCCACCCTACAACGCCTGCCATAGGTTCAGGCACAGCTGCTCGAGGTCGGCGAGCGCATTCTGTCGCGCCGCGATGGCGGTGTGCGGCATCAGGATCACGTTCGGCTTGCCGCGGAATTTCAGCAATGGATCGTCGGGATGAGCCGGCTCGTCATAGCCGACGTCGAGGGCGAGGCCGCCGAGGCGGCCACTGTCCAGCGCCGCCACCAGCGCGTCGCGGTCGACCAGCTCGGCGCGCGCACAGTTGATGAGGAAGGCGCCCGGCTTCACGCCGCGAAGCGCTTCGGCGCCGATGATGCCGCGGGTCGAGTCGTTGAGCGGCAGTTGCACGACGATGTAGTCCGACTGCGCCATGAGGCCGGCGAGCGAGACGTAGCGCGCGGACAGCGGCCGCTCGTCGGCGGCGGCGAGCGGGCGACGCTGATGGTAGAGCGTGGTCATGCCGAAGGCGGCGGCGCGGCGCGCGACCTCGCGGCCGACCTCGCCGAGACCGACGATGCCGAGGGTCGCGCCGTAGAGCGTCTTCAGGCCGGCGACGCGCGCGAAGTTCGAGTAGCCGACATAGGCGGAGGCGCGCTCACGGATACTGTAGCCGGCGGCTTCGAGGGCGGCGCGTTCGACGAGGCCGTCGAGCGCGCCGATGCGCTTCGCCAGCGCGAGCATGAGCGCGAAGCACTGCTCGGCGACGGCGACGTTGACGTGGCGATGCAGGCAGGCGACGGCGATGCCGCGCTCGGCGCAAGCCTGTTCGTCGATGTTGGAGCCGATGGTGCCGAATTTCTGCACGATCTTGAGCCGCGGCGCGGCGCCAATCGCTGCGCGGTCGACCAGGAAGCTCTCGACGATCGCAGCATCGGCGTCGGCGAGCTTGGCAAGGAAGTCGGCTTGGTCCTTCGCCCAGACGACCCGCGCCGGATAGAGGCCGGGAATGCGGGCGCGCAGGCGCTCGCACCAGGCGAGGAAGTCGGGCACGTCGTGGGCAAAGAAATCCGCCACCGCGTCGCGATGCGCCGGCGGGATGCCAGGATCGAGGATGACGGGAACGATCTTGAGGAAGTGGTCTTCCTCGATGAGGACGGTGGGCATGTGTGCAATTGCGCGTCTCTGCGAGCCAGCCCCTGCGCCGGCTTGCGTTTCGCCAAGGCTACGGTGGACGAGCCAGTGGCATCTGCCGCGACAAGACCTCGTGCTACCGGATCATGTCGGATCGCCAATGGCTAGGGGACGATGGCTGCGACGACGACCGCCACGAATATCGCGCCGAAACCCAGCGCGATTTTCGATTTCATCACCAGCTTCACGAAGGCCCATTCCGCCACGGCGGCGAGCGCGAGGATCTTGAGATAGAAGCTCAAGTCCTGGCCGGTCAGGGTGCTCAGCACTTGCGGGCGCGCGCTCGCGATCGCCATGAGAAGGACGATCGCGAGGAGGATGACGGAATGAATCGAAGCGATCTGCTTCACCGGAAGCCGATCCTTCCCCCACTCGTGGACCAGGGCGCGGTGTTCCGGAAATTTCTCCCAAAACGTATCGGGGCTCGGCATGTCGCAATTGACGCACCGTCTAGTCTCGGCGCCGTGCGGCGTTTCGCAGTTCAGGCAGCTCCACCCTCGGGCTTTTGCGGGACTATCCATCTTTTTTCGGCTTCGACTTGATCGGTCGGACCAGCGAGCCCTCCGTCGCAGGTCTCGGAACCGGGGCCGGCGCCTTCGCGGCGGGTTTGATGGCCTTGGGCGGGGAAGGCGGAGCTTTCGCAGGCTCGGCTGGCGACGACCCGGCGCGCCGGACCTCCGGCTTGGCAGGCGGCGAGGGCTTTCCCGGCTTTAGCTTGATCGGTCGCACCGCGATCGGCGCGCCCAGGCATGCGGTGCGACCGCGATTGATCGCCTCCTCGATAGCGCGAAGCGTCGAATAGACGCCGTAGCAATCCGGCCGGTCGGTCGGCGATGACGCAAGCATCTCCAGGAGCAGCCGCTCGATCTGGACCAGCTCGATGCCTTCGAGGTGCGTTATCTTGTTGCCTTGGCAAATGTAGTGGGCGGCGCTCCCATACCCGCTGCCGAAATCGAGGCGCTGCGTCCCGCCGAAGATCTCGGCAAAAATCAGCCCGAGGGCGAAGATGTCGGACTTGGTCGACAGCTTGCTTCGGCAAGCCGCATCATCGTTCTTCACATAGGCAAACATCTCCGGCGAATAATAGAGGGGATCGCCGACGAGCTCGGCGGCGGACTCGGGCGGCTGGCTGCCAAAATATCCGTCGTCGAAATCGACGATCTTGGGGATTATCTTCCCGGTCGCGGTCTTGGCGATGATGATGTTCTGCGGCTTGAGATCGCTGTGCACGATGTCATCGAAGTGCAGCACGCGCAGCGCCGATGCCGCGGTCTTGGCGAAGAACAGCTTTTCCTTCAGCTCCGATTTGACGACCGTGCTGTAGTCGAACGCCGACGGGTCCAGCTTCTCGAAAACCTTGTAGTACGTGAGGTTCTCCCGGAAGAAGTCCACCGGCGCAACCAGGTTTCCGCCGGTCGCGGTCCTTCGCGACACCGCCGCGATGATTCGCTTCGTGTTCTCCTCGAACGCGCGGCATGCCGCGAGCTGCTTCGTCTTGGTCGCGCCGTCGACCCGATCGGAAGGATATTTCGGCGACAGGAAGCGCTTGATGAAATAGTCCTGCCCGCCGCGCCGCCCGGTGCCGTATTGGCACCGACCGGCTCCCGAGGAATTCCAGGATCCCTGAAGCGCGTAGTCTTTGACCGTGGCTTGCATTCCGTCCCGTCCGCCTAATCGAATGCGTAGCACGCAATGGAATTGTCGTCCCGACGAGTTTCCACCATGCGTTCGTCGCGCCCAAGGCCCGTTCGAAGGCGCGCGTCCGGCCTGCGCCCAGGTGTCGCAGATGGCCGCGGCGGGCGCCCGGCGCAAGTGCCGATTGCGCCCGCTTCGCGATCTCGGCGCGCCTCCGCCGCAATCCCGGCCGGGTCCGCATCGGCGCGAGACGCGGGGCGCAGGCCGCGTGCGTCCAACGCCACCGCGCAACATGCGCCGGCGCGCGCGATCCGGCCCGCGGCCTGTTCGACAATTCGCACAAGCATTTGCATCGCTTTCGTACTCGAGGCTTGGAGACTCGCATTGCGCGACCGAGAAAGTCACGATGCGTGCCTGCCTCTTTCCGACCCATCCCCCCCGATCGCCGCAGTTTCGGCGCGGCCGCGCTTGCTGACGAGCCGATCTGCCAGCACTCCTTCCGGCAGACGTCAAGCGTCAACCCTATCAGAGCGCGACCGATCTGAGAATTTCAATTTTCCGGCGACCGGAAATCGGCGCACCCGCGCCGGGCGAATGAGATCGTTGCATAAGACGTTGTTCGGACTGAGTTTTGCCGGTGGGCGCGGCCGCCGCGGGCGATCCGATCGACTGCCGTCCGAGCCGAGCGAGATCGCGCGAATTACCGCTGCCAGCTTGCAGACAGTCCGGCCGGTTGCTTAAATAGCGCGGCCACTTGGAGTTGCGGGGGGGGAGCGATATGCAGGGGCTCAGTTACGCGGTCGATATCGTATTGTGCATCGACAAGACCGGAAGCATGGAGCCGATCATCGATGCCGTGAAAACGAACGCGCTCAAGTTCGAATCCGATCTGCAGAAATTCATGGTCGAGAAAGGGCGGCCGGTCGACAAGTTGCGCGTGCGCGTCATCGCCTTCGGCGACATTTATCACGACAAAGGGAATTGGCTGAAGGATTCCGATTTCATTCCGTTGCCGGAAAGAAAGGAGGAATTTCGCGCGTTCGTGGATTCGATCAAGGCTGAAGGCGGCGGAGACGAGCCGGAGAACGCGTTGGAGGCGCTGGCCCTGGCGACCAACTCCGCATGGACGAAAGAAGGCGACAAGCGGCGCCACCTCGTGGTGATCTGGACGGATACGACCGCTCACCCGTTGGAATTGCGCAGCACCCGGGACGCCAGCGCGGCGAAACTTCCATCCGAAATGCCGAGCACCTTGGGGGGACTGATCGCCATGTGGAACGACCCGCAGAAGATGAGCAAGACCGACAAGCGCGTCGTCGTTTTTGCGCCGGATGCCGACCCGTGGAGCAACCTGTACGAAGAGCTGGTCGGCATGGTTCACGTCCCGACCAGGGCCGGTCACGGGATGAGCGAATTGGACTACCAGCAAGTGCTTGAACAGATCTCCAACAGCTTATGAACCCGGAGATGGCGTACGAGTGGGCTCTGCCCGCGGCCGGGCTGCTCACGTACGTCATCTCGGTTGTCTGGCTCGTCGCCACGGCCCCCAGGCCGAGCGGCCGGCGCGCGAGCTTCCCTCCCGAGCGCTATCTGCCCTATGGACGAGCGCCCGAGGCCGACGTGGCGCCGTCGACGCCGCCGCCGGGGCCGGCGGATTCAGAATCCGTTAAGGTTTTACCTCGACATTGCAGTCTGGCCCTCCTTCTCCCCGACGACTTTGCGATGTCGACCGAAGGTCTGACGGACACCATCTGGTTCGAACGAGCAGCGCAGCGCGGCGAGGACGCGATGCCGTTTGCGGCGACGAACGCCGCAAACACGATCGGCTTCCTCGCCGTCGCGGACGGGCTCGGCGGCGCCGGCAATCAACGCATCCGCGAATACAACGGCACCACGGGCGCCAAGCTTGCGTCCGCGCTGGTGATCGATTCATTCGGGGAATACGTGCTGTCGCTCGTCAGCAACGCTCTTTCGTCCGCGCCGTCCCGCCTGAAGTCGACGGACACGATCGGTTTGCTGCGATCGTTCGCCCGCAAGTGGAGCAGCGAGGATTGCTTCGTGAAGAAGCCGAGCTGGTTCGACGGCCAGCTGCCGGATTCGACGCTGGTGCCCGCGGTGGTCGTCAAGGACGCGATCTGGACGTCGCATATTACCGGACTGATCAACGCATTCGATATCGACGAGCTGGCGGCGATCATCGACCGGAGAATGACCTCGTTTTCGTCGCGCATCACCGCGGAAGCCTCGCTCGTCAAATCCAAGATGATCCACAAGCTGCCGACGACGTTCTGCGCGGTGGTGTTCGAGAAGATCGGCGGCCGGCAGGCCGTCCCGACATACGAGTTGCTGACCATCTGGGCGGGCGACTCGCGCGCCTACGCCGTGACGCCGGACGGATTGGTGCAGCTGACGGTGGAGAATGGCGGCGACGGCGGCGCGCAGCATGTGGCGGCGGGACGGATGGAAAACTGCGTCTCGGAACGCACGCCGAACAAGTTGCAATGGGCGAGACGGACGCTGACCGGCCCCTCATTCGTGTTCGCGTGCTCCGACGGCGTCTACGAGCTGCGCAGGAGCGCCGCCGAGTTCAGCGCATACCTGGTCGACAAGGTCAGCTCGTCGGCGTCCGAGAAGGACCTGGCGTCGCGAATTCGCCGGGATTTCGAGAGCTCGGCCGGCGACGATTGCTCGATTGCCTTCACGTTTCTCGCCGTCGCGAGCTTCGACGAGTTCAGGACGCGGCTGTCGGCCGATGCGGGTCATCGGGCGAAGCCGCCCGGCTCGAATGGCCAGTATCGACCGGGTCTGCAGCCCGAAGGTAGCGGGTATATGTGACGGCCTGCGGCTCGAGCCGCGGCTGCGTTGTTTCCAGGCATTCCGGACGGGCGAGCAGCATCGCCTTTGCCTGCTCGAAGCTGTCCACGCCGAGAAAATTGAAAGCGATCGAGCAGTCGTCGCCGGCCGATCGCTCGAACTGCGTCTTGAGCGCCATGCAGAACTCGCCCATCGAGCTCGACGTCGCAAGCGTCCGCAGGAGGAATGTCTCGAGCGCCGCCGCGGTGGGGCCCATTTCATACACGCCGTCGGTGCAGACGAAAATGAGCGCCGGCCCTTCGAGCACGAAGGTGATCGCCTCGAGCCTGTTCGGCGTAACCTCGCAGATGTAATTGGACATCGGGACGTCGAAAATATGGTTCTCGGGAGCAGGCTCGTAGTGCTCCTTGTGATCGCGCGTGAGGAGACTGAGCCCCGCGGGCGTCAGCGCATAGCCGCGGGAATCCCCCGCCCAGATCGACAAGATCGAATAATTGTCGGCGAAGCGCTCGAACACCAATGCGGAAAACGTCGTCGGCAGCACGCGCGCCATCCGCGATCTGACCAGGGACTTCTCCGCCCGCGTTTGCGCGAGAAAATTCGTGAACCGCTGATCCAAATATCGACTGAGCTTCGTCACTTGAAAATTCCGCACCAAGCCGTCGACGTGAATTGGCCCGATCAAATTGCCCAATTCGAATTTCGCCAGCGGAGGATCGGGCGGCGCGGCCGCTCGGAGATTGGGCGCCGTCGCGGGCTGCGGGCGGGGGCCGGAGACGAAGCGATCCTCGCACGCGGCGATCATCCCGTTGACGATATCGATCGCATGCCGTGCGAACGAGCCGATCGCGAGCTCGGCGGCCGCTCGCGCACCGGTAAGTCCGGCCAGTCTTTCCAGGCGCTGGTTGCCGGCGCCCCCCAGGCCATCGGCGACGACCAGGAACCCGACGGTATTCACCCGATTTGTCAGCGAAAAGGGGGTGGCGTCCTCCCCGCGTCGCACCTTGCGCTCGACGCAAACAATGCCGGCCAGCCGCTCCTTGGGCCCAATCCGCTTCAGGTGCTCGATGGAATCGAGTTGATGAACCATTCCGTGCATGCGGCCGATTATGTTACCCTTGTCGAGATCAACGTGGCGCGCAATCCCCGAAATTCACAACTGAGCATGGTTTTCCCTGCACCGCCGATTGTCAATGGGCACGCCCTTCAGCCGCTCGGTACGTCAGATGAGAACACCGCCCGAAACCACAGAGCCAGAGACCGCCGCCAAGCTGGATGAGGGCGGCAGCATGGTACGATTGATCCGACCGCAGAGGTCCTCGCAGCCGCCGAGCGCGGCGGCGCCGCCGCTTCCGCCGGCTCCGCCCGACGATGACCATCCGCTGCCGATTCCGCCACCGCCGGCCGCATGGGCTTCGCGGGCCGCGCCGCCTGACGACGAGGAGAACGAGCGCTCCGATCCCGAACGAGTCGACAAGCTGCTCGACGGCATGGAAAACGCGCTATATCACGTCCGGCCCAAGGCCTGGACGCCGCAACTGGCGGCGAAATATCTGAAGTTCGCCCAGGCAGTCGTGCGGCAACTCGTCGAGATCGAGCGCGCGATGCCCGAGGCGAAGCGCGAGGGCGAGGCGACGGGAATTGACCCCGCGCAGGTCGTGGCGAGGGTCGCCGAATTCGCCGACCGGTTCGCCGCCTTCGAGGAAAGAATAAACGAGCAGAAGCTGCTCGCGCAGCAGCTCCTCGAGCAACGACAGCGGCGGGAAGCCGAGGTCGCGCAGTTGGCCGCGTCGGAAGCATCCCTGAAGGAGGCCGAGGAACGCAACCGCAGACTGACCGAGGAAATCTCCGAATTGGACAAAGCTGCCGCCGCCCTGCTGGCAAACCGGGACGAAGGCTTCGCGCTGCGGATCAGGAGCGGCGTCGCCGATTTGGAGAAGAATACGGAAGCATTGATTGCGCAGCACGCTCGCGTCCGCGAGGCATTTGCCTTGGTGGCGCAGCAGCTGCGGCCGCAGGGAGAAGACGACCCTCGCATCGGTGCTGCCTTGGCCGCCATGCCGGGCGTCGTCACTCTGAAGGCGAGCGAACACTGAAAGCCAGCGCGGCGGGGCGAGAACCGGCGCGACGGGTTCGTCGCGAAGGCTATGGCGGACAGGCGGCGGCGGGGCATTTTCTTCGCCGTGCACGGCGAAGAAAAAAAATGGTGGGCGCGACAGGGATCGAACCTGTGACCCCTACCATGTCAAGGTAGTGCTCTCCCGCTGAGCTACGCGCCCGGATGCCTTGAAGGGGTGGGTTTCGTATATCGGCTCGGCGGGGTGCGGGCAAGCGGGCTGCTGCGTTTCGGGCTGCTGCGTTCGGCCGTCATGCCCCGCGAAAGCGTCGCGAAAGCGGGGCATCCAGTAGGCCGTGTCGATGCGGTCGGGGCAGTGCGTCCGAGCACATCCGTGAGTACTGGATCGTCCGCTTGCAAGCGGGCAATGACGGCCGAATTTGTGGATCGCGATTGCTTCGGCGGGCTTCGCCCGCCTCGCAATGACGGCCAAAATCAGGCCGCCAGCACCTTCTGCACCTCGTTGACGAGGTCGCGCAGGTGGAACGGCTTGGACAGGACCTTGGCGTGCTTCGGGGCGGACGAATCGGGGTTGAGCGCCACGGCGGCGAAGCCGGTGATGAACATGATCTTGATGTCGGGGTCGAGTTCCGAGGCACGGCGGGCGAGCTCGATACCGTCCATCTCGGGCATCACGATGTCGGTGAGCAGCAGCTCGAACGGCTCCTCGCGCAGGCGCTGGTAAGCGGAGAGGCCGTTGTCGTAGGAGATCACCTCGTAACCCGCCTGCTGCAGCGCCTTCACCAGGAAGCGGCGCATGTCGGTATCGTCTTCGGCGAGAAGAATCTTGGTCATGCGATGGATCGCCCGCTGCGCTTGCGCCGGCGGGTGACCCCGCCCCACGCCCGTCCCCTTTGCTCGATATTGAATAAGCCGGAAGTCGGGTAAAAATGGGGTGAACTTTGCTCCCGACGCATGTTCTGCGGCGACACTTCGCCGGCAGACGCGCCGACGATTACGCTTGGCATGATGCCCCTGGACATGGACAATGGCGCTCTTAAGAGGTCGTAAACAGGATAAGACCGAGACCCGATGACCGCAATGCTCTCCGCCATCGCGACTGGCGGCCGCAGCCGAAGGTGAACCGCCCCCCGCAATGACCGAGATTCGCGACGAACTCGAGCCGCCGTTCGAAATCCTCGAGCCCGCCGACTGGCAGGGCCCGCTGGTCTTCAACTCCCCGCACAGCGGCAACATCTACCCGCCCGCGTTCCTCGCCGCCGCGCGGCTCGACCTCGCGCAGCTGCGCCGCTCCGAGGATAGCTTCGTCGACGAGCTTTTTGCCGGCGTTGTGCCGCGCGGGTTCCCGCTCATGCGCGCGCACTTCCCGCGCTGCTACATCGACGTCAACCGCGAGCCCTATGAGCTCGACCCGCGCATGTTCGACGGGCGCCTGCCCTCCTTTGCCAACACGCGCTCGATGCGGGTCGCGGGCGGGCTCGGCACGGTGGCGCGCGTGGTCGGCGACGCGCAGGAAATCTACGACCAGCGCATCCCGGTCGACGACGCGCTGCGCCGCATCGAGGGGCTCTACAAGCCCTATCACCGCGCGCTGCGGCGGCTCGTCACCAGGGTGCATCGCGACTTCGGCGCCGCCATCCTGGTCGACTGCCACTCGATGCCGTCGATCGCCGGCAGCCGCGACGAACGGCCGCGCGCCGACATCGTGCTGGGCGACCGCTACGGCACGAGCTGCGTCGCCGTGGTCGCCGACACCGTCGAGGCAGCGCTGCAGGAGGCGGGCTATTCGGTGAGCCGCAACAAGCCCTATGCGGGCGGCTTCATCACCGAGCACTACGGCAACCCGCCGGCCGGCCTGCACGCGATCCAGCTCGAGATCAACCGCGCGCTCTACATGGACGAGCGCAGATACGAGCAAATCGCCGCGTTCAGCCGGCTCGCCGCGGATCTGGAAACGCTCGCCGACCGGCTCGCCGCGATCCCGCTGGAAGAGCTGCGCCCCTACCGAGCGGCCGCCGAATAGCCGTGGGCTATGGCGGAGCGTGACCGGCCGCACTTGCCGCAACGCCAGGCGGACAAGCCGAAATGATCTGAATGGTTTCGCGCGGCGTCACAAAACCGCTGGGGCGAATCGCTTAACTTGTACCGCACCAAGAAAAAGGGCCGCCAGCGGTGCTAGCGGCCCAAGTCTAGGGAGGAAACGCCCAAGGAGGGCGGCAGCAACACGATCGCTCGCGTCGCTGCACCGCAACAAGATACACCGCGACGCACAAAATGCAAGTGGTAAGCCCAAGAAAATCGAGGCCTGTCCACATCTTCAAATAGTTAAATTATTTCAGTGGTTTGTACCAATCGCGCGGGCGCCTGACGGGACCGATTTCGTGTTGTTATGCCAGCCGACCGCAGCCCTTTCGTGCATGGGAATCCCGATCAAACGCCGGCTCCCAACCCGATCCGGGCCGGCTCGCACCCGGAGCAGGCTTTTGCCGGGACTTGCGCTATAGGAGTTGCGATTCGGAGCGGGGGCAGCAGCCGGTAACATGACGGCGGTCGATCTCAGGGCCTTTCTCGACAGGCTGGCGACGGCCTCGGGCGAGGTGATTCTCCCCTACTTTCGCACCTCGCTCAGCGTCGAGGACAAGAGCCGCGGCGCCGCCTTCGATCCGGTGACGGCAGCCGACCGCGCCGCCGAGCAGGCGATGCGCGCGCTGATCCGCCAGCAGTTCCCGAGCCACGGCGTGGTCGGCGAGGAGTTCGGCGCCGACCGGCCGGACGCCGAATACGTCTGGTACCTCGATCCGATCGACGGGACGAAATCCTTCATCTCCGGCATGCCGGCCTGGGGCACGCTGATCGCGCTGACCCACCGCGGCGCCCCGGTGCTCGGCATGATGCACCAGCCGTTCATCGGCGAACGGTTCTTCGGCGACGGCGTCGACGCGCGCTACCAGGGCCCGGCCGGCGAGCGCAAGCTGATGACGCGCGCCTGCGCGAGCCTTGCCGAGGCCGTGCTCTACACCACGACCCCGCTGCTGATGAGGGAGCCGGACCGCGCGCGCTTCGCCGCGGTCGAGCAGCAGGTGCGCCTCTCGCGCTACGGCGGCGACTGCTACGCCTACTGCATGCTCGCCGCCGGCCATCTCGACCTGCTGATCGAGACGGAGCTCAAGCCGCATGATGTGATCCCGCTGATGCCGATCATCGCGGGCGCCGGCGGGATCATGACGAGCTGGGAAGGCGAGGCACCGCTCAACGGCGGGCGCGTGATCGTTGCCGGCGATCGGCGGGTGCATGCGGAGGCGATGAAGGTGTTGAGGGGATGACGTGCTTTACCCTCCCCTGAAGGGGCAGGGTCGGCGCAGCGAACGAAGTGAGCAGAGCCGGGGTGGGGTGGCGACGGCTCAGCCACCCCACCCCGCTCGCCTTCGCTTCGCGAAGCCGAGCGACCCTCCCCCTTCAGGGGAGGGTGAAGCGCGCAAGCGGCCCGCTCAATCCGCCGCCAGCTTGCCGAACAGCGGCGTGCCGGGCACGAACGCGTCGAACGCGGCCCAGAACTGGTGGCGGTACTGGTCCTGCTCCATCAGGATCTCGTGCTCGGCGCCGGCGATGACCACGTGCGAGCCGGCGCGCAGGTGGATCGCGAAGGTCTCGATCGCCGGGGTCGAGATGAGGCGGTCGTGGCCGGCGGCGACGATCAGCATGGGCTGGCGGATGCGCGCCGGAAAGCTCGGCGAGCGCATCTGCGCCATCACGCGGAAGGCGGCGTCGGCCCAGCCGACGGTGGGCGAGCCGAGGCCGAGCGCGGGCTCGGTCTCGAGCACCGCGGCGGCGCGGGCGTAGCGCACCGGGTCGCTGGTGAGCGGATTGCCCGGGAAAGGCCTGGTCTGCAGCACGGTCGGACCGCCACCCGGCACATAGGTCCCGCCGCGCCCCGCGAAGCGGACGATGCGGGCGAGGCCGGGCGCCATCCCGTACATGCGGCGCTGCGCGAGGCGGATCATCGGCGCGGTCAGCACCATGCGGTCGAACCAGCGGTGGCCCCTGGCGGCTGCCTGGATCAGGATCGCGGCGCCCATCGAATGGGCGAGCGCGAACAGCGGCGGCGGGCAATCGGGCAGCACCACCTCCTTCATGAAGGTCTCGAGGTCGATCGCGAACTCGGCGAAGCTGCCGACGTGGCCCTTGCGCGGATCCTTCAGCGCGCGCTGCGACAGCCCCTGCCCGCGCCAGTCGAAGGTGGCGACCGCAAAGCCGCGCGCGCGCAGGTCGCGCACCACCTCGTAGTATTTCTCGATGAACTCGGCGCGGCCCTGGAAGACGCACACGGTGCCCTTGCGCCCGGGCGGCGGCGCCCAGCGGGCATAGCGCAGGAGCACGTCGTCCGGCGTCTGCAGCATCGCGGTCGCCGCGTCGTCGGGCACCGGATTGGCAGGAATGGAGATCAGTCGCATGCGGGACGGGAACCAGCGGTTGATGCCGTTATAGCAGGGCGCCGGGGGCGCTCAACGGCTACGGCCCAGGCGGCACGCCGCGCCCGATTCCCGCTTCGCGTCATTAACCTATTGTCAAGCAAAGACAAATGTCGCCGGCGCCACATCGCCGGATTCCGCCGCCGACGCCTCTTGCGAGTCGAAAACCGCCTTCCCATCTCGATGGCGTGCGGGGCCATCCGGCCCGCGCAAACCCAGTGGTCCGGCCCTTGTGGCGGATCCAGCATGTCGCTCAAGGAGGATATGCCATGCGTACATTCGATCTTGCTCCCCTCTATCGCTCGACCGTCGGATTCGACCGGCTCTTTTCGATGCTCGATCAGGTATCGGGCTTCGAGAATGGCGGCTCGACCTATCCGCCCTACAACATCGAGCGCACCGGCGAGAACGCCTACCGCATCACGCTCGCGGTCGCGGGCTTTGCCGAGCCCGAGATTTCGATCGAGGCCAAGCAGAACACCCTGACGATCAAGGGCGAGAAGCAGGCCAAGGCCGACGAGAAGAAGGGCGAGGTGCTCTATCAGGGCATCGCGGCACGCGCGTTCGAGCGCGTCTTCCAGCTCGCCGAGCATGTCGAGGTCAAGGGCGCCTCGCTCGAGAACGGGCTCCTGCATGTCGATCTCGTGCGCGAGGTCCCGGAGGCGGCGAAGCCGCGCCAGATCCGCATCGCCAACGGCAACGCCAAGGCGCTCGACGCCAAGGCTGCTTGATGCCGGCGATCGGCTGACAGGCTCCGTCAGACAGGCCTCGTCAGAGGGAGCGCCCCGGATTTTCCGGGGCGCTTTTGTTTTGGGCACGCGAATGGCGAGTAGCGAATAGCGAATGGGGGAAAGAGTCTCCTATTCGCTACTCGCTACTCGCTATTCGCTCCCTTTCTCAATCCAGCGGCGTGACCGGCGGCATCGCGGCGCCGCCGTTGTTCTGCGGCGTATCCGCGGGCGGTGCCGGCGGCGCCGCGGGCACCGGATTCTGCGGCGCCGGCGGAGGCGGCGGCGTCTTCTGCGGCTCAGCCGCCTTCGGTTCGTCGGCCGGGATCGAGCTCGTCGCTTCCATCACGTAGGGGCGCGGGCGCGGCAGCGGCGCCGGCGTGGTCTTGTTCGGCTCAGGCATTGCGACCTGCGTCGGCTTGTTCGGACCGGGCGGCAGGATCGGCGTCGCCTTGGTGGTCTGGGGCGGACGCACCTGCGGCGGCGCCGGCGGACGCGGCGAGCCGTAGCGCGCGTCATAGCCATCGTCGTTGGGCCCGAAGACGCGGCCGTAGACCGGACCGCCATGGGGGCCGTAGCCCGGGCCGCCGCGATATGGACGCGCATAGGGGCCGGCCGCGCCGGTCGCGCGGATCGAGATGGTGCGGCCCGTGTAGGCGTCGATCACCAAGCGGTACTCGGCCTCGTTGCGGTCGAGCGCGCGCAGCACGTAGGTGTCGCCCTGGCGCATCGGCCGAAACAGCGGATCGAAGCCCGCGGCGCGCACGATGGCGGCGATGCGAAACGGCGGCAGCGCGCCGTAAGCGGGACCGGGCGACTGGGCCGAGGCGGCGCCGGCCAGCGCGAGCGCGGCGGCGCACGCGAGCAGCAGGGCACGAATTCTCACGATGACTCTCCCCATCCGATGCGATCAGCGTTGCACGCAGCACAGCGCGCGATTGCGGCACCCCTGGGGCGTTCAGCCGCCGGCGATATCGACGAACCGATCAACTTCCGTGTCGGTGGTCGCGAAGGACGCAACGAGGCGGGCGAGCACGTCGTCGCTCTTCATCTTGATGTCTGACGGCACGCTCGCACCGTCGCGCGCGTAATAGCTCGCGCCGGCGGCACGCAGGCGCACGTCGGCGGCGCGCGGCAGAGCCACGAACACAATGTTGGCCTCGACCGGCCACACCGGCGCCATCGAACGCCTCGCCAGCCCATGCGCGAGCCGATCCGCCATTCGGTTGGCGTGGCGCGCCCAGGTGAGCCAGTTGCCGTCGGCGAGGTAGCCGTCGAGCTGCGCGGCGACGAAACGGTGCTTCGAGACGAGATGGCCGCCGCGCTTGCGCCGCTCGTGCATGGTGTCGGCGCTGGCGCGGTCGAAGATCACGATCGCCTCGGCGGCGAGCGCGCCGCCCTTGGTGGCACCGAAGGAGAGAATGTCGACGCCCGCTTTCCAGGTGAGCTCGGCCGGGCTCGCGTTGAGGCGCGCCAGCGCGTTGCCGAAGCGGGCGCCGTCCATGTGAACTTTCAGGCCGTGCGCATGCGCGATCTGGGCGAGCGCCGCGACCTCGGCGGCGGTGTAGATCGTGCCCGCCTCGCTCGCCTGGCTGAGCGACACCGCGGCGGCCTGGACGGCGTGCGGGCGGTGGCCGGTGTGGCGCGCGATCGCCGCCGCAAGCGTCGCGGGCGCGAGCTTGCCGGCGTCGCCGTCGAGGCCGATCAGCTTGAGCGCGCCGCCGTAGAACTCGGGCGCGCCGCATTCGTCGACCATGATGTGCGCCTGCGCGTGGCAGAGCACGCCGCCCCACGGCGGGGTGATGTGGGCGAGCGACAGCGCATTGGCGGCGGTGCCGGTGGAAACGAGAAAGGCCGCGGCGTCGCACTCGAACACCTCGCCGATGCGCCGCTCGACCGCGCGCGTGAGATCGTCGTTACCGTAGCCGAGGGCGTGACCGTGGTTGGCGCGGGCGATCGCGTCGAGCACCGCGGGCGCGATTCCGGCCGCATTGTCGCTGGCGAAGTGCATCGGACCTCAGTCGTGTCTTGCATTGCAGCATTCCAGAGTCCGGGCGAGCGGGTCAACTGCGGAACCGCCGGCAAGGACATTGGCGCCCTGGGACGCCATGCTGCAGCGCAATGGGATTGCGTAAAAGCCCGGTCCGTGGTCCTCTTCTTGCTTGTGGGGAAGGGCTGCGGCAACAAAAGGGTCGCAAATCGCGTTTCAGGGGATGGCGAACCCTTGTTTCCGTGGCAGAATTTTGGCATGGTGAGTTAGGACAGCATTGCTGTCCCATAACGACTCCATAACGACGGCCGCGCGCCCGGCCGCAGGGCATTCCCGCCGATCGGGCGAGCGGGGATGCGCCACAAGATGCCGATCGCATCGGAGCGCCGACGAGCGGCCACGCATGCACCGCCAGAACGGCGGACCGGCTGCCCGGCACGACATGAGTTCAGCCCTCGCACCGGGGCGCCGAGCGGCGCAACGGGCGAGGCGGGTGCGCCAGCGGCCGCGGGCCGCCGGCGGGAGGCGAGGACGGAGATGAGCGCCACACCGGTCGGCCGCGACCGCGGCCAAGTTGGCAGCCAAGTGCATGTACGACACGCCGCTTCCACGGCGGAGCGCGACGGCAAACGCACGTCCCTCTCGCCCACGACCGCCGATCCCGGCGTGCCGCCGGCGCGCGGGATGTACGACCCGGCGCTCGACAAGGATTCGTGCGGCGTCGGCTTCATCGCCGACATCAAGGGGAAGAAGTCGCACCAGATCGTCGCCGACGCGCTCGCCATCCTGCTCAACCTGGAGCACCGCGGCGCGGTCGGCGCCGATCCGCGCGCCGGCGACGGCGCCGGCATCCTCACGCAGATCCCGCACAAGTTCTTCGCCAGGAAGGCGGGTGAGCTCGGCTTCACGCTGCCGGCGCCGGGGCAATACGCGGTCGGCACGCTGTTCCTGCCGCACGACGTGGCGCGGCAGAAGGAGATCACCGACATCTACGCCGAGGTGATCGCGGCGGAGGGCTTCCGTCTGCTCGGCTGGCGCGCCGTGCCGACCGACAACTCGACGCTCGGCTTTTCGGTCAAGCCGACCGAGCCGGTGCACCGGCAGGTGTTCATCGGGCTCGGAGACAAGAAGCTTTCCGAGGACGAGTTCGAGCGGCGGCTCTACATCCTGCGCAAGACCATCTCGGGCGCGTTCTACCGGCGCTACGAGCGGCGCACCTCGGGCTACTACCCGGTCTCGATCTCGTGCCGCACCGTCATCTACAAGGGCATGTTCCTCGCCGACCAGCTCGGCACCTACTACCCCGACCTGCATGATCCCGACTACGAGAGCGCGCTCGCGCTGGTGCACCAGCGCTTCTCCACCAATACGTTCCCGACCTGGTCGCTGGCGCATCCCTACCGGATGATCGCGCACAACGGCGAGATCAACACGCTGCGCGGCAACCTCAACTGGATGGCGGCGCGGCAGTCGTCAGCGCGCTCGCCGCGCTTCGGCGACGATATCCGCAAGCTGTGGCCGATCTCCTACGAGGGTCAGTCGGACACCGCCTGCTTCGACAACGCGCTCGAGTTCCTCACCCAGGGCGGCTACCCACTCGCCCACGCCGTGATGATGATGATTCCCGAGGCGTGGGCCGGCAACCCGCTGATGGACGAGGAGCGGCGCGCCTTCTACGAGTACAACGCGGCGCTGATGGAGCCGTGGGACGGCCCGGCCGCGATCGCCTTCACGGACGGCCGCCAGATCGGCGCGACGCTCGACCGCAATGGCCTGCGCCCGGCGCGCTATCTCGTCACCCGCGACGATCGCATCGTCATGGCGTCCGAGATGGGCGTGCTGCCGATCCCGGAAAAGGACATCGTCACCAAGTGGCGCCTGCAGCCCGGCAAGATGCTGCTGGTCGATCTCGTCGAAGGCCGGCTCATCCCGGACGAGGAGATCAAGGCGCAGCTCGCCAGGAGCCATCCCTACAAGGAGTGGCTGAAGAACACGCAGATCCAGCTCGAGGAATTGCCGCCGGCGGAGAGCCGGCCGGCGCTGTCGAACCTCACGCTGCTCGATCGCCAGCAGGCGTTCGGCTACACCCAGGAGGATCTCAAGATCCTGATGTCGCCGATGGGCACGACCGGCGAGGAAGCGGTCGGCTCGATGGGCAACGACACGCCGATCTCGGCGCTGTCGAGCAAGCCGAAGCTCCTGTTCACCTACTTCAAGCAGAACTTCGCCCAGGTGACGAACCCGCCGATCGACCCGATCCGCGAGGAGCTCGTCATGAGCCTCGTCTCGATCATCGGGCCGCGGCCGAACCTGTTCGACCTCGAGGGCATATCGACCACCAAGCGGCTGGAGGTGCACCAGCCGATCCTGACCAACGCGGACCTGGAGAAGATCCGCTCGATCTCGCAGATGAGCGAGTCGCACTTCCGCTCGCTCACGCTCGAAACGACCTGGTCGGCCGACACGGGCGCGGCCGGGATGGCGGGCGCGCTCGATGCGCTGTGCTGGCAGGCCGAGAAGGCCGTCCAGGACGGCATCAACATCATCATCCTGTCGGATCGCAATGCCGGCACCGACAGCGTGCCGATCCCGTCGCTGCTCGCCTGCGCCGCCGTGCATCATCATCTGATCCGGCGCGGCCTGCGCATGTCGGTCGGCCTGGTCGTCGAGTCCGGCGAGCCGCGCGAGGTGCACCATTTCGCCTGCCTCGCGGGATACGGCGCCGAGGCGATCAATCCGTATCTGGCGTTCGAGACGCTCGTCGCCATGAAGGACGAGCTGCCGCAGAAGCTCGACGAGAAGGAAGTCGTCAAGCGCTACATCAAGTCGATCGACAAGGGGCTGCTCAAGGTGATGTCCAAGATGGGCATCTCGACCTACCAGTCCTATTGCGGCGCGCAGATCTTCGACGCGGTCGGGCTCAAGTCGGATTTCGTGGCGCAGTATTTCACCGGCACGGCGACCCGGATCGAAGGGGTCGCGCTCGACGAGATCGCCGAGGAGACGGTGCGGCGCCACCGCGACGCGTTCGGCGATGCGCCGGTCTACCGCAACGCGCTCGACGTCGGCGGCGACTATGCGCTGCGCCTGCGCGGCGAGGACCACGTATGGACCGCGCAGACCGTGTCGGCCCTGCAGCACGCGGTGCGCGGCAACTCGCTCGACCAGTACCGGGCGTTCGCCAAGATCGTGAACGAGCAGACCGAGCGGCTGCTGACCATCCGCGGGCTGTTCCGCATCAAGAGCGCCGAGGAAGACGGCCGCAAGCCGGTGCCGATCGAGGAGGTCGAGCCGGCGAAGAACATCGTGCGCCGCTTCTCGACCGGCGCCATGTCGTTCGGCTCGATCTCGCGCGAGGCGCATACGACCTTGGCGATCGCCATGAACCGGATCGGCGGCAAGTCGAACACCGGCGAAGGCGGCGAGGAGTCGGATCGCTTCAAGCCGCTGCCGAACGGCGACTCGATGCGCTCGGCGATCAAGCAGGTCGCGTCGGGCCGCTTCGGCGTCACCGCCGAGTATCTCGTCAACTCGGACGTGATGCAGATCAAGATGGCGCAGGGGGCGAAGCCCGGCGAAGGCGGGCAATTGCCCGGCCACAAGGTCGACAAGACCATTGCCAAGGTGCGCCACTCGACGCCGGGCGTCGGCCTGATCTCGCCGCCGCCGCACCACGACATCTATTCGATCGAGGACCTGGCGCAGCTCATCTTCGACCTGAAGAACGTCAACCCGACCGGCGACGTGTCGGTGAAGCTCGTCTCCGAGGTCGGCGTCGGCACGGTCGCGGCGGGCGTGTCGAAGGCGCGCGCCGACCATGTGACGATCGCGGGCTTCGAGGGCGGCACCGGCGCGAGCCCGCTGACCTCGATCAAGCACGCCGGCAGCCCGTGGGAGATCGGGCTTGCCGAGACGCACCAGACGCTTGTCGCCAACAAGCTGCGCGGGCGCATCGCCGTGCAGGTCGACGGCGGCATCCGCACCGGGCGCGACGTGGTGGTCGGCGCGATGCTCGGCGCCGACGAGTTCGGCTTCGCCACCGCGCCGCTGATCGCGGCCGGCTGCATCATGATGCGCAAGTGCCACCTCAACACCTGCCCGGTCGGCGTCGCGACGCAGGACCCGGTGCTGCGCAAGCGCTTCAAGGGCCAGCCCGAGCACGTGATCAACTACTTCTTCTTCGTCGCCGAGGAGGTGCGCGAGCTGATGGCCGAGCTCGGCTATCGCACCTTCGACGCCATGATCGGTCAGATGCAGATGCTCGACCAGCGCGCCATGGTGGCGCACTGGAAGGCGAAGGGGCTCGACTTCTCGCGCCTGTTCACCAAGCCGGAAGCGGACGCGAGCGTCGCGATCTTCAACCGCGAGGAGCAGGATCACAAGATCCACGACATCCTCGACCGCCGGCTGATCGCCGAGGCGCAGGCGGCGCTCGATCGCGGCGCGCCGGTGCGCCTCGTCACAAAGATTCAGAACACCGACCGCACCGCGGGCGCGATGCTGTCGGGCGAGATCGCCAAGCGCTACGGCCATGTCGGCCTGCCCGAGGACACCATCCACGTGAAGCTCACCGGCACCGCCGGGCAGAGCTTCGGCGCGTTCCTCGCCCGTGGCGTGACGCTCGAATTGGAAGGCGAAGGCAACGACTATGTCGGCAAGGGCCTGTCGGGCGGGCGCATCATCGTGCGGCCGCCGGTCGATGCCGGCATCACGCCGGAGGAGTCGATCATCGTCGGCAACACGGTGCTGTATGGCGCGATCGCCGGCGAGTGCTATTTCCGCGGCATCGCGGGCGAGCGCTTCGCGGTGCGCAACTCGGGCGCGATCGCCGTGGTCGAGGGCGCCGGCGACCATTGCTGCGAATACATGACGGGCGGCATCGTGGTCGTGCTCGGGCCGACCGGCCGAAACTTCGCGGCCGGCATGTCGGGCGGCATCGCCTACGTGCTCGACGAGGACGGCACGTTCAAGACCCGCTGCAACATGGCGATGGTCGAGCTCGAGCCGGTGCCGGACGAGGAGGAGATCAACGCGCGCATCTATCATGCGGCGAACGATCTCGACGGCCATGGCCGCGTCGACGTGCTCGCGGACATGACGCGCTACGACGCGGCGCGGCTGCACCTCCTGATCTCGCGGCACGCGCGCTTCGCCGGCTCGCGCCGCGCCGCGCATATCCTGGAGCATTGGGACGACTACCTGCCCAAGTTCCGCAAGGTGATGCCGGTCGAGTACCGCCGGGCGCTCGCCGAGCTCGCCAAGGACAAGGCGGCTGCGATGCAGGCCGCGGAGTGAGCAGGGTTCATTCCGCGGCGCGCGGCTTCACCTTCCAGACAGCACCAATCGCGCCGCGCGCCGGCGCACGGGACGACTGAGACTAGCGCATATTCCGGCGAAGTGGACGCCGGTTCGCCGACAAGAATATGCGCCAAGAAAAGGAGATCAGAGCGTGTTCCGCTTCCATCGGAACGGAACACGCTCGAGAGTTCAGATGGGCAAGGTCACGGGTTTCCTCGAGTTCGATCGCGTCGACCGCGACTACGCGCCGGTCGAGGAGCGCGTGCGGCACTGGCGCGAGTTCGTGCTGCCGCTGCCCGAGAAGGAGACGCGCGACCAGGCGGCGCGCTGCATGAACTGCGGCATCCCGTATTGTCACACCGGCTGCCCGGTGAACAACCAGATCCCCGACTGGAACGACCTCGTCTACGCCGGCGACTGGCAGACGGCGGCGCGCAATCTGCATTCGACCAACAATTTTCCCGAGGTCACCGGCCGCGTCTGTCCGGCGCCGTGCGAGGCCTCGTGCACGCTCAATCTCGACGACAATCCGGTCACCATCAAGACGATCGAATGCGCGATCGCCGACCGCGCCTACGCGGAGGGCTGGATCGTGCCGGAGCCGCCGGCGGCGAAGACGGGAAAGCGGGTCGCGATCGTCGGCTCCGGCCCGGCGGGCCTCGCCTGCGCGCAGCAGCTCGCGCGCGCCGGCCACGACGTGCACGTGTTCGAGCGATGGGCGAAGGCGGGCGGCCTGCTGCGCTACGGCATCCCCGACTTCAAGATGGAGAAGCACTACGTCGACAAGCGCGTCGCGCAGATGGAAGGCGAAGGCGTCACGTTTCATTACGGCGCGCATGTCGGCGTCGACCTGCCGGCAGAGAAGCTCGTCGCCGACCACGACGCGGTGGTGCTCGCGGGCGGCGCCGAGAAGGGGCGCGACCTGCCGATCCCCGGCCGCGAGCTCGGCGGCATCCATTTCGCCATGGAGTTCCTGCCGCAGCAGAACCGGCGCGTCTCCGGCGAGGCGGCGCCGGCGGGCGACGTCGCGCCGATCCTCGCCAAGGGCAAGCACGTGGTGGTGATCGGCGGCGGCGACACCGGCTCGGACTGCATCGGCACCTCGATCCGCCAGGGCGCACTGACGGTCACCAATTTCGAGATCATGCCGATGCCGCCCGAGAAGGAGAACAAGCTGCTGACCTGGCCGGACTGGCCGCTCAAGCTGCGCACCTCGTCGAGCCACGAGGAAGGCGCCAAGCGCGAGTTCTCGGTGCTCACGCAGAAGTTCACCGGCGAGAACGGCCAGGTGAAGAAGCTGCACTGCGTGCAGGTCGACGCCAAGTTCAAGCCGCTGCCGGGCTCCGAGTTCGAGCTCGACGCCGAGCTGGTGCTGCTCGCCATGGGCTTCGTGCACCCGGTGCACGACGGCATGATCAAGTCGCTGGGGCTCGCGCTCGACCCGCGCGGCAACGTCAAGGCCGACACGGAAGGCGCGCAGAGCTACAAGAGCTCGCTCGCCAAGGTGTTCGCCTGCGGCGACATGCGGCGCGGCCAGTCGCTCGTCGTATGGGCGATCCGCGAGGGCCGTCAGGCCGCGCACGCGGTCGACAAGTTCCTGATGGGCACGACGCTGCTGCCGCGCTAATCTCCGCGTCATTGCGAGGAGCCCACCGATCTCGGGTTTACCCGAGATCGGCGATTCTAAAGTGCGCAAATCGGGTAGACCCGATTTGCGTGGGCGACGAAGCAAGCTCGATCCGCAGACTCATGCGCGTGTTGAGCGAGATTGCTTCGGCGCGCTGCGCGCGCCTCGCAATGACGTTGACCGGGAGAATGCCTTGCCGATCTCGCGCCGCACGCTCGTCACGACCGCCCTCGCCTCCGGCGCCGCGCTCCTGGCGCGCGCTGCCGGCGCCGCCTACCCCGATCACCCGATTCGCCTGATCGTGCCGTTCCCGCCCGGCGGCGCGGTCGATCCCGTGGCGCGCGTCATCGCGCAGGCGCTCGGCGAGCGGCTCGGCCAGCCGGTCGTCAGCATCAATCGCGGCGGCGCCGGCGGCAGCATCGGCATGGACGAGGCCGCGAAGTCCGCACCGGACGGCTACACGCTCGTCCTCGATCACAGCGGCATGGCCTACATGCCGGGGCTCTATCGCAACCTGCCGTTCGATCCCGTGAAGGACTTCGCCCCGATCATCGCCGCGGTCGCCGGGTTCTACGTGCTCGCCGTGAACCCCGCCCTGCCGGTCAAGTCGGTCGCCGACCTGATCGCCTATGCCAAGGCCAATCCGGGCAAGCTGACCTTCGGCTCGGCCGGGATCGGATCGACGCTGCATCTCGCCGGCGAGATGTTCAAGCGCGAGGCGGGCATCGACATGCTGCACGTGCCCTACCGCGGCGCCGGGCCGGCGATCAAGGACCTGATCGCGGGCGAGATCAAGACGATGTTCGCGCCCGCCGTCGCGATGCTGCCGCTCGCGAACGGCGGCAAGGTGCGCGTGCTCGCGCAGACCCCGGCGAAGCGCTCGGCGCTCGCACCCGATCTTCCGTCGGTCGCCGAAACGCTGCCCGGCTTCGACATCGTCGGCTGGTACGGGCTCGCGGCGCCGGCCGCAACGCCGCGGGACGCGATCGACCGGATCAACGCCGAGCTCAACGCGGCGCTCAAATCGCCGGCGCTGATCGCGCGGCTGCGCGAGCTCTCCTACGAGCCGATCGGCGGCACGCCGGAAGAGGCGGCAGCGCGCATCAAGGCGGACGTCGCGCGCTGGACAAAGATCATCCACGACGCCGGCATCGCGGCGCAGTAGTCCGTCCGTGGAGCAGAATCTCAAAACCGACGCGGTCACGCTGACCAAGACGCTCGCCGCGCATCTCGCGGCCGCGCGGCCGGCGGATCTGACGCCCACGGCGCGGCAGGCAGCGCGGCGCGGCGTGCTCGACTGGATCGGCTGTGCGCTCGCCGGCAGCGCGCATGCCGAGATCGACATTCTGATCTCGGTGCTGCAGGAAACCGGCGGGCGGCCGCAGGCGAGCGTGCTCGGGCGCGGCCGCAAGCTCGGCCTGCTCGACGCGCCGCTCGCCAACGGCCAGATGGGCCACCTGCTCGACTTCGACGACACGCATATGGGCGGCGTCGTGCTGCACACGAGCTCGCCGGTGCTCGCCGCGCTCTTTGCGCTCGCCGAGCGCAAGCCGGTAAGCGGCGAAGCGCTGATGCTCGCCTATGCGGTCGGCTTCGAGGCGGGCGTGCGGGCGGGGCGCAGCGCGCCCGGCCACCATCAGGGCGGCTGGCATCTCACCGGCACGCTCGGCTCGATCGCGGCGGGCGCGGCCTGCGGCCGGCTCATCGGCCTCGACGCGCAGCGGCTCACCTACGCGCTCGGCATCGCGGCGACGCAGGCGGCCGGCATGCAGCAGAACCGCGGCACCATGTGCAAGTCGTTCCACGCCGGCAAGGCGGCCCAGAATGGCGTTTTGGCAGCGCTGCTCGCCGAGCGCGGCTTCGATTCGAGCCAGGAGATCATCGAGGGCAAGCGCGGCTTTGCCCGCATCTACAGCGATGTCGCGGCGCCGGAGGCGCTCACCGCCGATCTCGGCGGGGCCTGGCTGATCACGACGAACGGCCACAAGCCCCATGCGTGCGGCGTGGTGCTGCATCCGCTGATCGACGCCGTGATCGCGCTGCGCGAGCGCGATCGGATCGATCCGGCCTCGGTCAGCGCCATCGAGCTGCGGCTCAATCCGCTGGTGCTCGCGATCACCGGCGTCACCGAGCCGACGAGCGGGCTGCAGTCGAAGTTCAGCTTCCGCCATTCCGCCGCGGTCGCGCTCGCCGACGGCGCGGCCGGCATCGCGCAGTATTCCGACGCGCGCGCGGCCGATCCCGCCATTGCGGCGCTGCGCCGCAAGGTCACGGCAATCGCCGACGAGACGCTGCGCAAGGACGAAGCGCATGCGGCGGTCGTCGCCGGCGGCGCGCGGCATGCGGTTCACATCGCGCATGCAAGCGGCACCACCGACAACCCGATGAGCGACGCCGCGATCGAGGCGAAATTCCTCGCCAATGCGGCGCCGGTGATCGGGGACGCGCGGGCGCGCAAGGCCGGCGCGCTGGTCTGGTCGCTGGACGAGTTGGCGGACGTGCGGGAGCTGATCGCGCTGCTGGCGTGAAACGGGCTCACATCCGAGCCGGAGATTTGCAAGACGGAGCCGGCATATCGTGCGCATCGATCGCGACGGCATCGCGATCACCAACCGGCGCGCGCTCGAGGAGCTGGCGGAAATCGGCTGAGAACTATCGCCCGAAGAACGGGAAGAAGAACGGCTGCGGCGCCGGCGCGATGCGCCGCGCCTGTTGCTGGTTGTTGACCGCGGCGGGTGGACGCGGGCCGGCTGCCGCCTGGCGGATCGGCGCGACACGACGGGCGGGCGCGGCCGTGGCGGGCGCCGCGCTCGCGACCTGGCGCGGCGCCGGCGCATAGGGCCGCATCGGCGTCATCGGAAGGGTCGTGGTCGCGACCACCGGGTCGGTGCCGGGCGCCGCCACCGGGCGGCGCGGCCACACGAAGTCGTCGGCGCGGCCCGCCGGCACGCGGTTCGGCTCGCCGTGCACCAGCACGCGTGCCGCGAGCGCATCGACCGCGATCTGGCGCGCGCTCGCGCCGCCGGCAAGCTCGCTCGCCTCGGCCGGCGTGGTGAGCGGCATCACGGGACCGGCGAGCGGACGCGCGATCGCGGCGCCCGGACGCGGTGCCGCGATCTGCGGCGTCGCTGCCGGCTCGTCGACGGCGGGCAGCGTCACCGGCGTCGCGTTCGCCATCAGGGCGCGCTGGATCTCGCGCTCGACATAGTGGGCGAGCTTGCGCGCGCCGGCCTCGGTGAAGTGGATGCCGTCGGCCGAGCGCAGGCGGCGAATCTGTCCCTCGAAGTCGGGGCCCTGCATGACGAAGCGGCCGGACTCGTCGACGAAGCCGTCCCAGGTATCGATATAGGTGATGCCCGCCTTCTCGGCGCGGCTGCGGTAGAGATCGTTGAGGTAGCTCAGATCGGCGGAAATCTTCGGACTGCGCACCGGCGGCAACCCGACCCAGAACACCGGCACGTTCTTCGACTTGAGCGCCGCGATCGTGTCGTCGATCCGCTTGATGTAGAGCTCGGTCCACTTGTCGGAGCGGAAGTCGTAGGTGACCATTCCGGCCGTCACGTGCTCGCCCTCGGCCGGCGCGGCATGCGCATCGGGCGGCGGCGCCTCGTTGGTGGCGGTGTCCTTCTCGTTGTTCTTGTCGGCGGCCTTATCGGCGGGCGACGCCGCCGGCGCGGCGGACGGCGCCGTCGACTTCGCGGGCGCCTTTTCCCGGATCGGCCGGCGGTCGTTCAGGCCGATCATCATCACGGCGAAATCGGTCTTGTCGGCGCCCAAGATCTCGCGCGCCGCCTGCGGCCAGTCGGGATACTCGCCGTGCGGATCGTTCTTCACCTCGATGCGGATCAGACCCGAATAGCTGCGGTGCCGGCGCAGGATGCCGATGTCGGGTGAATCGGCCGCCGCCTGCTCGAGGCCGTAGGCGAGCCAGTCGGCCATCGAGTCGCCGAGCACGACGACCGAGGTGAGCGGCGCCGCGTCGCTCTTGTGCGCGGGCGGCGGCGCATGGGTGTTGTTCTCCACCACGGGGGGCCGCGCCGGCCGCTGCTCGCCCGGGAAGGAGAAGAAACCGCCGTTGTTGTTATTGTTGCGGCGGGCGCGGTTCTCGAGAAACGGGAAGCGGTCGTCGAACTCCTGCGCGGCGACCGGCGCCGTGAGCGCCGCCGTCAGCCCGAGCCCCACGGCCGCCTCGGCGAGCGCCAGAAGCAGCACCCCCGCCAAGCGCCGCGAGATTGTCCCGCCTGCCATCGCACAACACCCAAAAATCGCGCTCGAACAATGCCTTGCATGGGCGGCCCGTCCCGCCCCTGCCAGCGCTACGCGCGCATTGGGTTAATACCATGGCAAAACCGGCGGCGGGAAGAAGGTCGCAGATTGGTTAGCGCTGGGCATAGCCGCCGGCGCGCAGGCGGTCGAGCAGCTCGGCGGTCGCAAACCCGTCCGGCACGAGGCCGGCCGCGAGCTGGTAGCGCTTGAGCGCCTTGCGGGTATGGGCGTCGATGCGGCCGTCCGGCTCGCCGCCGATGTCGAAGCCGTGCGCCACCAGGAGCTGCTGGAACTCATAGCGCTCGGCGGCGGTGAGCACGCGCTCGTCGCGCGGCCACGCCTGCACGAAGGGCGGATCGCCGCGCAGCCGGTCGGCGAGATGGCCGATCGCCAGCGCATAGGCCTCGGCCGGGTTGTAGCGCATGATGACGCGGAAATTGCCGAGCATCAGGAAGGCGGGCCCGCGCGCGCCCGCCGGCACCAGCAGGAATGCCTTGTCGCCGGGACGGGGAAACGCCTTGCCGCCGACGCGGGCGACGCCGCGCCGCTCCCAGTCGCGCAGCGGCATCGGCCGCCCGTCGGCGAGCAGATAGTCGAAGCCGCGCGGCAGGGCGACCTCGTAGCCCCACGTCTCGCCCGGCTTCCAGCCGTCGAGCTTGAGGTTGTTGGCGGTCGAGGCGACGAGATCGGGGATCGAGTTGACCACGTCGCGCCGGCCGTCGCCGTCGAAATCGACCGCATAGCGCTTGAACGCGGTCGGCATGAACTGGGTCGGCCCGAAGGCGCCCGCCCAGGAGCCCTTCAGCTCGTCGGGCGTGAGGTCGCCGCGGTTGAGGATCTCCAGCGTCGCCAGGAACTCGTCCTTGAAGTAGTTCTGCCGGCGGCCGACGCAGGCGAGCGTCGCGGTCGAGCGCAGCACCGAGCGCTCGCCGATCGCCGTCGAGTAGTTCGACTCGACGCCCCAGATCGCCGCGATGATGTGACGGTCGACCCCGTAGGCGCGCTCGACCGCTTCGAAGGTCGCCTTGTTGGCGGCGAGAACCTCGCGCCCGCGCTGGATGCGCGCGTCGCTCACCAGCATGTCGAGATAGTCCCACAGCGCCTTGGTGAATTCGGGCTGGGCGTCCATCAGGTCCATGATCTTGAGATCGGGCGTGAGCCCGGCGGTCGCGCGCGCGAAGGTCTCGCGGGTGACGCCGCGGCGCGCGGCGGCCGGCCAGTAGCCGGCGATGCAGCTCGCGAAATTCGCCGCCGCGGCGCGGATCGCATCGGCCTGCATGAGCGGATGGCCGGAAGCGCCCGACTGACCGCTCCAGTCGTCCTTGCCGGGCGGCGCTGCCGGCGACGGCGGTGGCGACGGGCCGAACAGGTGCCCGATGCTACCGGTGAAGAAATCGGTAAGCCCGGACGAGCCGCGGTCGTCGCGTGTCTGCGCGCTGGCGGCGCCGATCAGCGGGGCGAGCAGGAGCCCGGCCGCCGCCGCGACGCGCAAGATCCGCCTGCAACCCGTCATTGTCGTTCCACGTCCCAATTCTTCCGCATCTCGATGCGGCGCCCCGCCACCATTAGGGGCTCAGATGTGGTTACAGTATGTTTAACATCCGCCCGGCCTCGGGCGAACCGCCGCCGCCGTCGGTCGTTTACCCTGCGCCGGCCGGTTCCCATGGTAGACACCGCCTTCGATTCTCCCCTTTTTCGCGCAACAACACCGCCTCCGACCCTCCGCTCGACACCCATGAAGCCCATCCGCAAAGCGATTTTCCCGGTTGCCGGCCTCGGTACCCGTTTCCTCCCCGCCACCAAGGCGATGCCCAAGGAAATGCTGCCGGTGGTCGACCGGCCGCTGATCCAGCACGTGGTCGACGAGGCGCGCGAAGCGGGCATCGAGCACTTCATTTTCGTCACCGGCCGCAACAAGGGCGTGATCGAGGACCATTTCGACCGCCAGTTCGAGCTGGAGCTCACGCTGCAGGAACGCCAGAAGCACGCCGAGCTCGCGCAGCTCGAGCAGGACCTGCCCGGCGCCGGGCAGGCGAGCTTCACGCGCCAGCAATCGCCGCTCGGCCTCGGCCACGCGGTGTGGTGCGCGCGCGAGCTCGTCGGCGACGAGCCGTTCGCGCTGCTCTTGCCCGACGTGCTGGTGCAGCACCGCCGCGGCTGCCTCGCGCAGATGATGGACGTCTATCGCGCGAACGGCAGCGGCGCCGCCAACATGGTCGCGGTCGAGGAAGTGCCGCGCGAGCGCATCCACATGTACGGCGTCGTCGGCGTCGGCGAGCCGGTCGGCAAGGCGTTCAAGATCACCCAGATGGTGGAGAAGCCGAAGCGCGAGGAGGCGCCGTCCAATCTCATCATCACGGGCCGCTATATCCTGCAACCGCAGATCTTCGCCATCCTGGCGAACCAGGCGCGCGGCACCGGCGACGAGATCCAGCTCACCGACGCGATGATCCGCTTGGCAAAGGAACAGCCGTTCCTTGGCCTCAAGTTCGAGGGCACGAGCTTCGACTGCGGCTCGAAGATCGGCTTCCTCGCCGCCAACGTCGCCTATGGGCTCGCGCGCAAGGACATCGCGCCGGGCTTCCGCGCGGAGCTGAAGCGAATTCTCGGAGACGGATGAGGTCTGCGGCCTACCAGCGCCGGCTCCATCGCCTTCCCCAGCCCCAGCGCGGTCCACGCAGGAGCCTGATGATGAGCAGGAGCACCACGGCGCCGATCGTCGCGTTGACGATCGCGGCCACCAGTCCGTAGCCGAGGTGGATGCCGAGGCGGGGCAGCAGCTGGTCGCCGATGAAGGCGCCGATGATGCCGACAATGATGTCGCCGATCAGCCCGAAGCCGTAGCCGCGCATGATCTCGCCGGCAAGCCAGCCGGCGATCAAGCCGACGATCAGGATGGTGAGAAGGTTTTCGTTGGAAAGGTGCATTGCCGTGTCCTCGTTCGGGCGGCTCAACCTTTCGAATGACGCGCGGCGAGGTAAAAAGTTCCATCCATCGCCTTCGTCCTCTGCACGCGCAGAAGACGCCGCCTCAACCGCCCCGCGCCGCGGCGACGTAGCCGATCATGCGGCGGTGCATCATCGGCATCGACTGGACCGTCATGTGGTCCATGCCGGGAACGTGGCTCACATCGATGTTCTGCAGGCTGCCGTGGAAGCCCGGCCCGGCCGTCACCACCGCGCCCGAGCCGGAAATGTAGAAATTGACCGCGCGCCGCACATTGGCGGGCACCGGCCCGCCGGAAATGGATTCGAGCGAGATCACCAGCGCGACCGGGATATGCGCGCCGTTGAGCGCATCGGCGACCGCGAACACGGCGCCGCCGCCGAGCGAATGGCCGATCAGGATGATGGTGCGGACCTTGCCGCTGCGATAGTCGCGGATGGCCTCGGCCGCGACCGCGCCGGACTCGGTGTGGCTGTACACGCTGCTCGCAAGGCCGCGCCGGTCGAGCTCGCCCGCCAGCGCATCCAGGCCGACCGACACGTTGAAGATGCCGCGCATCAGATAGACATGCGTCCGGCTCGCCGCCGCCGCGGGATCGTACGCCCCGAGGCAGAGCCACAGGGCGACGCAGCACGACAGAAAGTGACGCACAATCATGGTCTTCCCTTCGGCGCTGAGAGCGTGAGCATGTTGGCGGGAGGAAAACACGGCGGCAAGACACCGACCGTCAGGCGAGCCCAATCGCCCGATCATTTGCCGTGAACTTCCCTCACGTCAAGTCCGCCGGCGACCGCCCGGGCGGCGCTATCGCTGCAGGCGAACGCCGAGCAGGAATTGATCGGCCGCGTAGTCGACGCCCGGCGCGTCGGAGACGATCCAGTCGCGGCGGATCTGCGCCTTGAGCTGCACGTCGCGGCTGAGCTTGTAGATCAATGCGAACGACGCGAACCAGCGCTGGTCGAAGCGCTGGAGCCCGACATAGTCGTCGGTGCCGTAGCCGAGCTGCGCGGTGGCGAGGAGCCAGCGGCGGAGCGAATGATCGATCTGCAGGCCGAAGTCGCGCGAGAAATCGCCCGACACGCCCGGCACGACCACTTCGTTCACGGTCGACTTGGCGGTCGCCGTGAACGTCGTCAGCGGCGTCGCGGTGAACACCAGCGACGCATCGGTCGTCAGCCCGCCGATGCCGCTGAGCCCCGGATCCTTGTAGTCGCGCGTGAGATAGCCGATCGAGATCTCGCCGGTGAGCTTGCGGGTGAACTCGAACGTCGTGCCGATCTTGCTGTCGACGCCGTTCGAGTCGCGCCGCTCGCCGTTGCGGTCGAAGGCGAGGTCGTGCACGCGCGTGTCGGCGCCGACCTCGATGAACGGCTTGAGGCCCGGCTTGAGCTCGTAGCTGCCGCGCAGCGCGCCGCCATACTGGTCGAAATTGCGGTCGGCGTTGCCCGAGGTCGAGCCGTCGGTCAGGCTCGACGCCTGCCAGAAGCTGCGGTCGAACGTGCCCTTGGCGGTCAGCTCGAAGCGGTTGAAGGCCTGCGTGTAGCCGAAGGTGGTGCCGGCCGTGGTGACGATCGGCAGGCGGGTGAGCCCGGCCTGGATGTTCGGGCTGCCCGGGTTGTCGGTGCCGATCAGCAGGCGGCCTTCCATGTCGAAATGGCTCTGGCCGGTCACGTCGAGGCGGCCGTCGACGCGCGAGTCGAGGCTCGGCCGGTCGAGCGAATTGGGGACGCCGGAGATCGAGCCGTCGTCGTTCACCCCGAACGTCTGCGCATACGCCATATAGCTGCCCTTGATGTCGGCGTTGAGCTGGTGGCGCTCCCAGTCCGAGCGCACCTTCAGGTCGGGCGCGACCATGAAGAGGAAGGCGTCCTTGCCGCCCGGCACATGCGCCGGATTGCTGTCGTAGCCGCCGGTCAGCTCGACGCCGGGATAGAACATGAAGGTGCCGACGCGAATGCCGACCGGCGCGAACGGGTCTTCCTCGATCACCGGCTTGCGCCGCGTCGGCGTCACGATCGGAGGCACGAGCGTCTCGGCCGGCGCCTCGACCGCGGCGGCGCCGCGCCGCTGGTCCTGGGCGGACGGGCGCGTCGGCACGCTCGGCGGCACCGGATCGGGGACGACGCCGGGCTGCGGCGGCAGCGGCAGCGAGACGCCGGGCCGCTGGTGCACCGCCGCGCGCGCCTTGCGGCGCTTGGCATTGGTGGAATCGAAACCGGTCGCGCCGGCGCCGAAGCCGGGCGGATTGCCGTAAACCGGAATCTCGCCGAAGACGGTCGGGCCGCCGCCCTGCTGCGCCGGCTTGACGCGGCGGAAGCGGCCCGGCGCACGCAGATCCTGGGTTGTGGGTGGCGCAAATACGGTCGCGGCCTGCGGAAGCCGGAACATATCGCCGTCGTCAGCCGGCGGCGGATTGGCTTGCGGTGCCTGATTGATCTGCGGCGTCTGCGCGCACGCAGGCGCGAGCGTGGCCACGCACAGGACCACGCCCGACGCCGCAGCAATCAGCGCAGGACAAAGGCGCGGCACGGTTGATGTCCTCGGGGCCGGCCGATCGGCACGCATTGGTTAACGGGGATAAAATGAGTATGGTTAACGAGAGGTTGACGTGACAGAAATCAGGGATCAGAGATCAGGGATCGGCCACATGCGATCGATTATTCTCTGATCCCTGATTTCCTGATTCCTGGTACCGAGGGCGTCCCGTGGAAGCGAGTTCGAGCAACACCAAGCGATTCCTGATCGACTCGGCGCTGCGCACGCTCGAAGCCGGTTCCGGCGGCGTCGCGGCGCTGGCGAGCGCCATGCAGGACGGGCTCGGCCAGCCCTTCGTCGCCGCCATCGAGCTGATCCGCGCGGCGAGCGGCCGCGTCGTGGTGAGCGGCATGGGCAAGTCCGGCCATGTCGGCCACAAGATCGCGGCGACGCTCGCCTCGACCGGCACGCCCGCCTTCTTCGTCCACCCGGCGGAAGCGAGCCACGGCGACCTCGGCATGATCACGCCCGACGACGTGATCATGGCGCTCTCCTGGTCGGGCGAGACCGCGGAACTGAAGAACCTGATCGACTATTCGCGCCGCTTCCGCATCGGCCTGATCGCGGTCACGGCCGAGGCCGCAAGCACGCTCGGCCAGGCGGCCGACGTGGTGCTGGCACTGCCGCCGGCGCGCGAGGCCTGCCCGCACAATCTCGCGCCGACGACCTCATCGCTGATGCAGCTCGCGCTCGGCGACGCGATCGCGATCGCGCTGCTCGAAAGCCGCGGCTTCACGGCGGTCGATTTCCGCAACCTGCATCCGGGCGGACGGCTCGGCGCCGCGCTCAAATTCGTGCGCGACATGATGCACCAGGGCGGCGCCGTGCCGCTGGTGCGGCTCGGCGCGCCGATGTCGGAGGCGCTGGTCGAGATGTCGGCGAAGGGATTCGGCTGCGTCGGCATCGTGCGCGACGCCGGTGAGCTCGTCGGCATCATCACCGACGGCGACCTGCGCCGCCACATGCGGCCCGACCTGCTCGACGCCAAGGTCGATGCCGTGATGACCCGGTCGCCGATCACCGTGCGCCCCGATCAGCTCGCCAGCGAGGCGATCGAGATCGTCAATTCGGCGAAGATCACGGCACTGTTCGTGGTCGAGGACGGCAAGGCGGTCGGCATCGTGCATCTGCACGATCTGTTGCGAGCCGGAGTCGCGTAGGGTGGGCAAGATCGCTCGCTCGGAATCCGCGACAGAGAGGTTCTCGCGAGCGATTTTGCCCACGCAGCGGCGCTTGCGCGTGGGCAACCGCGAAGGCGCGGTTGCCCACCCTACTGATCACTGGATCAGATTGCCGGCTCGACCCGCAGCGTCGCGCCATCGACCGCCGCGACCCGCACGCGGGTGCCGGAGGGGCAGTCGGCGCCGGTGATCCGCCACACGGTGTCGCCGATGCCGACCGTGCCGTTGCCGCCGACGATCGGCTTTTCCAGCGTGAAGATGCGGCCGACGAAGGCGTCGGCGCGGCGATTGAGGAACGGCTGATCGGTCGGCGACCTGGCGCGCGTGCCGAGGCGGCGCCACAGCGGGATTGCGGCGATGGCGAAAACCGCGAAGGCGACGAACTGGTATTGCCAGCCCCAGTCGACGAAGAACGAGATCAGCCCGACCAGGAAGGCGGACAGGCCGAGCCAGAGCATGAAGGTGCCGGGCGCCATCACTTCCAGCAGCAGCAGCACCGCCGCGAGGATGAACCAGTCCCAGAACCCGAGCGAAAACGCGAGCGACAACATCGTCTGACCCCCTGCGGCCGCGCGATCAGGTCGCCCGCGTGCTCGGCACCGTCGTGCCCGCGGGCGGCAGCGGACGGCCGGGCGGCGGCGCGGACGGCGTCCCGCGACCGTCGCCGAAGGCCGACTTCGCGATCTCGCCGATGCCGGCGAGCGAGCCGAGCACCGCGGTCGCCTCGACCGGCAGCATCAGCACCTTCTGGTTCGGTGCGTGCGCGAGCTCGGTGAAGGCCTTGAGGTATTGCTGGGCGACGAAATAGTTGAGCGCCGCGGTGTCGCCGCGCGCGATCGCCTGACTCACCACCTCGGTCGCCTTGGCCTCGGCTTGCGCCGCGCGCTCGCGCGCCTCGGCGTCGCGGAAGGCGGCCTCGCGCCGGCCTTCCGCCTCGAGGATCTGCGACTGCTTGGCGCCCTCGGCGCGCAGGATCGCCGACTGGCGCTGCCCCTCGGCGGTCAGGATCTCGGCGCGCTTCTCGCGTTCCGCCTTCATCTGCCGCCCCATGGCCTCGACGAGATTCGTCGGCGGCACGATGTCCTTGATCTCGATGCGGTTGACCTTGACGCCCCAGGGCGAGACCGCGGCGTCGACGACCCGCAGCAGCCGCTCGTTGATCTCGTCGCGGTGGGAGAGCATCTGGTCGAGGTCCATCGAGCCCATGACGGAGCGGATGTTGGTCATGGTCAGCTTGATAATGGCGACGTTGAGCTGGGCGACCTCGTAGCTCGCTTTCGCGGCGTCGACCACCTGGAAGAAGGCGACGCCGTCGACCGTGACGGTGGCATTGTCCTTGGAGATCACGTCCTGCTGCGGGATGTCGATCACCTGCTCCATGACGTTCATCTTGCGGCCGATGCGGTCGACGAACGGCACGATCAGGCTGAGCCCGGGACCGAGCAGCCGGGTGTAGCGGCCGAACCGTTCGACCGTCCAGCTGTAGCCCTGCGGCACCGTCTTCACGCCGAGATAGAGCGTGAACACCGCGAGCAGCACGATGATGATGGTGAAGATGTCGAATCCGCCCAGCATGGGATTCCCCTCTCGCCGCGATGTGGCGGCGGTATTGTGAATGGCTCGCGCGCAGCCGACAAGCGGCCACGGCCATGCTTGGTCGGCGCGCGGAGCCGAATGGTTCAAGCCACAACGTCGGCTGGCGACAGGCGAAATCCAAGACCCATTTGGGTGGATGACGGACGCCGGACCGAGGCCGGCCTCACACCCAGCCCTTCAGCTCGCGCAGCACCACGGTCCAGATCACCAGCATGCCGGGCTCGCTGTCGTTGAGGCAGGGGATGTGCACGAAGTTCTCGCCGCCGTTGCGCTTGAAAATATGCGCGTTCTCGACCGCGATCTCTTCCAGCGTCTCCAGGCAGTCGGCCGCGAAGCCGGGCGTGACCACCGCGAGATTCTTGACGCCCTGCTTGGCGAGGCTCTTCACCGTCGCGTCGGTGTAGGGCTTGAGCCATTCGGCGCGGCCGAAGCGCGACTGGAAGGTCATGCGCAGCTTGTTGTCGTCGAACTCGAGCCGCTCGCGCAGGAGCCGCGTGGTCTCGACGCATTGGCCGTAATAGGGATCGCCCTTGTCGACATAGGCCTTCGGCATGCCGTGATAGGAGGCGAGAATGACGTCGGGCTTGAACGGCAGGCGGGTCAATTCGGTTTCCAGCGTGCTCGCCAGCGCCTGGATGTAAACCGGATCGTCGAACCAGGGCGGCGCGACGCGCAGCGCCGGCTGGCGGCGCAGCTTCATCAGCGCGCGGAACGCCTCGTCGCACACGGTCGCGCTGGTGGCGGCGGCATATTGCGGATAGAGCGGGACCAGCAGGATGCGGTCGCAGCCGCGCGCGGCGAGCGCCTCGAGCCGCGATGCGATCGAGGGGAGCCCGTAGCGCATCGCCCAGTCGACCGCGACGTGGCGGCCGAGCGGCTCGAGGATCGAGGCGAGCTTCTCGGCCTGCGAGCGCGTGATCGTCTTGAGCGGCGACTCGTTCCTCTCCCGGTTCCAGATCCTGGCGTAGTCGCGGCCTTTGCGGCGCGGCCGGAACGGCAGGATGATGCCGTTGAGCACCAGCTTCCAGACGAGGCCGGTCTCCTCGATCACGCGCTTGTCAGCCAGAAATTCGCGCAGATAGCGCCGCACCGATTCGGCGTCGGTCGCCTCCGGCGTGCCGAGATTGACCAGCAGCACGCCGATGCCGCTCGCCGCAGCCGCCGGCGGCTCGGGCGTGGGCTGGCGCGGGGTGACGGTGGCGGGTTGCGCGGTGTCGCTCATGCGGCCTCGAAATCAATGGCACATACATAGGCAATCGCGGGCCGCTGTCCATGCTATGGCAGCCGCCCCCCGTTGTCATTGCGAGCAAAGCGAAGCAATCTCGCAACCGAGAGCACCTGCGGATCGGGATTCGTCGGCCTTCCGGCCTCCTCGCAATGACGGCCATGTCTACTTTCATCGACGGGGACGCGCAGCGCGCGCTGGTCGCGGCGAGCAAGCCGGAGCTGCGCCTCCTGCCGACCGTCGAGCTGAACGCCGAGACGCCCGCGCATCTGCTCGACGACGACATCACGCCGGTCGCCCGTCTGTTCGCGCGCAACACCGGCACCATGCCGCTGCCGAGCGCGGCCGGCATCGCCGCCTGGACGCTCGCCATCGACGGCTGCGTGCGCGTGCCGCGCCGCTGGACGATTGCCGAGCTGGCGCGGCAATTCGCGACCGTGACGCGCACCGCCGTGCTCGAATGCGCGGGCAACGGGCGCTCGTTCTTCCCCGAGCCGGCCGGCGTCGTGCTCTGGCAGCACGGCGCGGCCGGCTGCGTCGCCTGGACGGGCGTGCGGCTCGCCGACCTGCTCGCTGCCTGCGAGCTCACGCCCGATGCGGTCTATACGGGGCATCACAGCCCGGACATGCGGTTCGACAGCCAGGGACCTGCGATCTCGCGCGGCCTGCCGATCGCCAAGGCCCTCGCGCCCGAGACGCTCGTCGCCTGGGCGCTCAACGGCGAGCCGATCCCGCCGCTGCACGGCGGGCCGCTGCGCGTCATCGCGCCGGGCTTTCCCGCCTCGGCGTCGCAGAAGTGGATCACGCGCATCGAGATCCGCGACTGCGAGCACGACGGCGAGCGCATGCTCAACCTGCACTATCGGCTGCCGCGCGTGCCGGTGCGGCCGCTGCCGCCAGGCGCGCGCTACGACGAGGCACTGTTCGACGTGATCGCCGATGTGCCGGTGCGCGCGGTGATCACCGCGCCACGCGAGGGTTTCGTCCTGCCGCCGGGCGTGCCGCTCGCGGTGCGCGGCCGCGCCTGGAGCGGCCACACGCCGCTTGCCAAGGTCGAGCTGTCGCTCGACGGAGATTCCTGGCAAGCGGCCGCGCTCGGACCTTTACCGGACACGTTCGCATGGCGGCGATTTACCGCGACGCTTCCTCCGCCACCGGCCGGCGCGATCGAGATCATCGCGCGCGCAAGCGACGCCGGCGGGCGGACGCAGCCGCTCGAATCGGCACCGTGGAATCCGCGCGGCTATTGCAACAATACGGTCCATCGCGTGCATGGACGGATCGAATAGCCGATGCCGCAGGAGTTCGACACCGCCGTGCTCGCGCCCGGTTCAGGCGGACTTTGGTCCGCGGCGATTTCGCGCGTCCCGGAAACCGGAGGCATCGATCAGTCGCTCGGCACGATTCCGACCTGCTTGGCGAGCGTGACGGTCTCGTTGAAGTCCTTGACGAAGAACGCCTGGAATTCCGCCGGCGTCATCCGCCGCGGCTCGTAGCCGAGCCTGGTGAGCGCGCTCTGCACCACCGGGAGATCGAGCGCCTTCTGGCCCTCGTCATGGAGGCGCGCGACGATCTCGGGCGGCACCTTCGCGGGAACGAACAGGCCGCCCCAGAACAGGTACTCGGCGGACGGATAGCCCGCTTCGGCGATCGTCGGCACGCCCGGCATCAGCGGCGAGCGTTTCGGCGTGCTCACCGCGAGCGCCTTGAGCTTGCCGCTCTGGACCAGCGAGATGCCGGCGGCGAGCGGCAGGAAGTAGTAGTCGACGCGGCCCGCCACCACCTCGGCCAGCGCCTCGCCCGGGGTGCGGAACGGCACGTGCTGGGCCTTGATCCCGGCGGCGAGGCGAAACCGTTCCGCCGCGATATGCGAGGCGGAGCCGATGCCGGCGGATGCGTAGTTCAGCGCGCCGGGCCTGGCCTTCGCGGCGGCAACGAGGTCGGCGACGCTGTTGAAGCCCTTCGACGGCGCAACGACCAGCACCGACGGGCTCACCCCGAACGGCAAGACCGCCGCAAAGTCCTTGAGCGGCTCGTACGGCAGGGATCGGTGCAGGACCGCGCCCGACGCGATGGTCGACGACCCGAGCAGGAGCGTATAGCCATCGGGCGTCGCCTTGGCGACGTCGTTGAAGCCGATGAGGCCCCCGCCGCCCGGCCGGTTCTCGATGATCATGGGCACGCCGAGCTGCTTCGACATCTGGTCGAAGATCACCCGCGCGATGATATCGACCGCGTTGCCGGCGCCGATCGGGCTGATCGCCGTAATGGTGCGCGCCGGCCAGGTCTGGGACGATGTTTGCGCGGCGGCCTGGGACCCCGCAAGCGCGAGCGCCGCGGCGAGGAGCGCACCCCATGGCGCGTGGCTGAAACGCATGTCGTCCTCCCTGGATTTTCTTGTCGGTGCCGGAGCATACGAGGCGCCACCCGCCGTCGCCAACGGACAAGAGGACGCGCCTCCACCGCGTCGGCGGCGGGTCGACATTGCGTCCGGCGCGTGCAAGACGGGAGGCATGGCAGATTTCGTGGTCGAATTCGGCAAGGGCGAGGATCCGCCGTCCGACGGGCGGCTGCACGGCCCGGCGTTTGCGCGCAATCATGCGCCGATCTGGTCGGTCATTGCGCCCTATCTCGAGGGCCGGACGGGCGACGTTGTCGAAATCGGCAGCGGCACCGGCCAGCATGTGATCGAATACGCGCGCCGCGCCCCCGCCGTAACGTGGTGGCCGAGCGACATCAATCCGAAGCACCTCGCCAGCATCGCGGCGTGGCGCGCGCGTGCACAGCTCGAAAACGTGCAGGCGCCGGCGCGGGTCGACCTGCTCGACGCCGACTGGGACGTCGGGCTGCCTGCGCGTGATCGCCTGCTCGCGATCCTCTGCATCAACGTGCTGCATATCTCGCCCTGGCGCGTGACCGAGAACCTGCTCGCCGGCGCAGGACGTCGGCTTGCGCCGGATGGCCACATCTTCGTCTACGGGCCGTTCATGCGCGAGGGCGCGCATACGGCGCCGAGCAATGCCGCGTTCGACGCGAGCTTGCGCGCCGAGAACGCCGCCTGGGGCGTGCGCGACACGGGCGACATCGCGGCGGCGGCCGAACGATGCGGGCTGCGCATCGCCGCGATCGCGCCGATGCCGCGGGATAATTTCACGCTGGTGATCGAGCCGATCGCGTCGAAAACAAAAATACAGGCGATTTACAATGCGAAAATGCGATGAAATACAATGGAAGGCATTGCAATCACGAGAAAAAACGCCACTGAGGCGAAACAATCCGGAACAGGCGAATCAATAATGCGGATCAATCGAAAAATACAATGAACCCGCAACGTTCGGTTGTTCGGGTCAAGCCGCCGCAGGGACGTGATTGCGCAAATGCAAACGCCCGGGCACGGTTGCCAGCGTCCGGGCGCTTCTTCTGCACTCTGCACTTTGTGCCATACCTCCGATGCCGACGCGGTGCAAGAATAAAATGATCCTCCGGCGGTCCGGCATGGATAACGGGGATATGGCGAGATGTCATGCCCGGGCATAGCCGTTCGAAGAACGGCGTCCACCGAAGCGGGAACCGGAATGCGGCGACGTTCCGTCGGAGCTACGCACCATTTTCGGTCTCGTCCTCCGCGTCGTCACGATACTCGCCGGTCAGCTTCAGCCCCTCGATCGCGGTCGCACCATCGTTCTTGATCACGCGGCGGACCGGCTTGCCGGTTTCCTGGCGCATCGCGTCGGCCAGCACTTCGGAATGGGTGACGATCCAGATGCGCGCCTTGCCGGCCGATTTCCCGATCAGGCGGGCGAGCGGCGGCAGCAGCGCGGGATGCAGGCTCGCTTCCGGCTCGTTGAGCGCGATCAGCGACGGCAGCCGGTAGCCCATCAGGGCGCCGAGCAGGCAGAGATACTTGAGCGTGCCGTCGGACAGCTCGTGCATCGCGAACGGGCGCGGCATGTCGGGAAACCGCATCTCGAAGCGGCACCAGCTGCCCTCGTCGAAGGCGGAAAGCCGCGCGCCCGGAAAGGCGTCGTCGATCGCGGCGGCAAGCTCGGTCGTATCCTCGCGGATGACGAACAGGGTCGCCAGCACGGCGGCGAGGTCGCGGCCGTCCGCCGACAGCGTCGGGGTCGTGATGGCGTGGCAGGGCTGGCGGATCGGCGAGCCCGCATCGGTGCGGAAGTCGTGGTAGAGCCGCCAGTCGAGCGTCTCGCGGCGCACCGCCTCGAGCTCGGGATAGCGCGCACCGTCGCGGAAGGCGGCGAGCGCGGTCTCGGACGGCAGCAGCGCGTCGCGGTGGGTCTCGCGGCTGCCTGCCTCGTTGCGCAGCGCGACGAACGCGCCCTTGCGCTCCATCATCACGACGTCGCGTTGGCCGTGCCGGATGGCGAGGCGCTCCTCCTTGACCAGCGGCTCGATCTCGAAGGCGGCTTCGGTCGGCCGCCGCAGTCCGATCTCGACCTCGTAGGAATGCGGCAGGCCGACCTCGACGCCGTAGTCCATCTCGTCGAAATGCGCCTTGAGGACGAGCCGCACCGGCTGGCCGCGCCGGCGCGGCCCCGCCCACAGCACCGACTCGACGCCGCCCTCCTCGGCGATGGCGCGCGTGATGGTGCCGTCGGCCGCCGCGCGCAGCAGGCCCAGCGCCTTGTAGAGGTTGGTCTTGCCGACGCCGTTCGCACCGACGAAGACGGAGCATGCCTCGACCGGCAGATAGAGATTGCGGACCGAGCGGTAGCCGCGGATCGTGACGGCGGTCAGGGGCATCCGGAAAGTATAGCCCGAATGGAATGGCCGCACCCGCCTTCATCGGCGCGATGACCTGGTCAGCCGCCGGCGATGAAGACGCGTCGGCCAGAAAAATAAATCCCAAGGCGATTGCGATCAGGCGGCTCTTGACTGGCCCCTCTGCGACTCCCGCGTCAGCGTACCCAGGCGCTGTATTCCTCGCCGTCGATGATGACCGTAAAGCTGTCTTTCACGATGACCTTCGGCGCATAGGCATAGTGGTATTTGTAGCCGCGGCAGATCAGCGTGCGTCCGTCGAGCAGCGGATAGGTCTTGTCCCACTCGCAGCCATTGAACGTGCCGCTGATCGACGTCTCATCGGTCGCGGCAGCCGGCGTGGCGATCAGCGCGGCGGCCGCGAGCAGTGCCACCAATCCGGGGAAAAACATCCGTCGCATGGTCTTCGATCCTGTTTCGATCACCCGTCGCCTCCTTCTTACGCGCTCACGCGCTTCGGCGGCCTCGAAGGTTCGGCAGCACGCGCCTGAGCGAAGGCAGTTGTGCGTCAAGGGCGGTCGCAGTTTCGGTAACAACTTTGACGTCCGTCGGCGCAAGCTTGCAACGCCAGCCGACCGCACTCCGAGCGTTCCGCCGGGAGCGTGCAGCCGCCCATCGGGTTCCAGCAGTTCTTGCGCACCACTTGAACGCAAGTATCACGATCAAAATCGCAACGCCGCCGGCACAGGTCGGGATCTGTCGCCTGCACACGGATCAGGGACGCCGCGCGCTCGGCGGCGATTTCATCGGCTGGCGCCGGCGATGCGGCGGCGGCAAACGCCGAGATGCTGGCGATGATCAAGGCGGCTCTCATTGGCGCCCCCCCGGGGCCTATCGTGAATGGACAAGCGCGGCGAGAGAACACCGCGGCCGGTCAAGCCACCGTCAATCCGCCGTCAAGCGTCCGTTCCGCAAGAGATGTCAGGGAGTTGCAGACCACGCCAGCGCGCTGCGAAAGGCCGCGACATAGCGGTCGCGCGCCGCCTGATAGCGCGGACTTGTGTCCGCTCCGCCGCGTCGCGCCGCGCGTTCCGGCGGAAAGGGCGGGTCGATCTTCAGTGCCTGCGCCGCGGCGGCGTGCGCCTCGGCCGCGCGGCCGTGCATCCACAGCGCCGAGGCGCGCAGCGCGTGAATGCGCGCGACAGTCGCGTTGTCGGCCACGGCCATGTCGAGATAGGCCACCGCGCGCTCGACATGGCTGGTCACCAGCGCCGTTTCACCCGCAAGGAAAGCGATCTCCGCGGCGTCGCCTTCGGGGAGCGACTTGGGCGCGGCCACCTCCATCTCGTCATAGGCTTCCTCGAACCGCCCGAGGAAAAGCTTCACATGGGCCACCTGGACGGCCGCGTGCGAGTGGTTGGGGTCGCGCCGGAACGCGGTTTCGAAGTCGCGAAGGGCCTGCTCGTAAAGGTGGCGCTCCTTGGCGACCATACCTTCGAGAAAGGCGACCTCGGCAGAATTGGGGGCGAGCCGGCGCGCCTGCTGCAGAAGCGATGCGGCCCGGTCGATATCGGCGGCGCGGGCAGCCCTGTCTCCGCTCTGCTGGCGGGCGACCCTGAGCGTCAGTCGACCGGCCAGCGCGAGCAGCGCGATGAGCTGCTTGCGATCGCGGACGAGCACCTCATCGTAGAGGGCGAATGCATCAGGGTCGGTCGATCCGACCCCGGTCCTGCTCTGTGCGGCAGCAGCACGCCAAAGCAGCGCCGGGATGGAGTCGGGACTTGCGGCCGACAAGGTCCTTGCCCGGTGCAGCACGATTTCGGTCGCGACATAGCGGCGCATCGCGCCGGCGAACGCGACTGGCGGGCCAGTTAGGGCCAGTGGGGTGGTTGCGACGATCGCACCGGTCGCCGAATCGAGCAGGCTGATGTCCGCCTCGGTGCCGCCATCCGTCGCGGTCAGCAGGGTCCTCACGACATAGCGGGCGCGCAACGCGCGCCCGGCAGCAGCGGCGTCACGCACGATGCCGCTGCCCGGCGCCTCGACAAGGGTCAGACGCATATGGCGGGCAAATGCGAGCCTGGCCTCGACTTCGAACGCGCGCGACCGGGCGATGAGGCCATTGTCGCCGGCGGCGGCCTCAAACGGCAGAAGCACGACCGAAGCACGGCCCGTGTCGTCATCGATAAAGGCGGTCGGCGCCTCGGCGGGGCGCCACAACGCCATCGCCGCCGCGCCGGCCAGCAGCAGCAGGACCGCGAGGCTCGCCGCGATCGCCGAGGGGCGCCACCAGGTTCGTCGCGGACGCGGCACGGGCATCGTTCGGGCCGATTCGGACCGCCCTTGCCCGGTTGCGATCGCGATGGCCGGCGGCCCCGGCTCGGCCGCTTCCTGCCGGCGCAGATCGTCGAGGAGCCGCAGCGTGGCAGCCTCGGGACGAATGCCGAGCTCGTCCTTCAGCAGGACGCGAAAGGCCTCGTACCGCCGCATCGCGGAGGCGCGTCCGGACACGATCGCCTCCTCGGCCATGACGAGCCGCAGCGTCTCCTCGCGCAGCGGGTCGATCTCCGCCAGCCGGATGGCGCGCCGCAGCGCCTCCTCGTGGCGTCCGAGATCGGCGAGCGCGCGGACGAGGCGGTCGAACAGCGCGATCGCGGCCTCGCGGCAGCGCGTCCGCTCGGCCTGAAGCCAGGCATCGAATTCCGGCTCGCCGACCTCGAGCCCGGCGGCGAAATCCCCGCGATAGAGGTCGGCAGCCGCCGACAGCGCCGCGACGTCGGTTTCCGTGGAGCCCGCCATGAGTGCGCCGCGGTCGATCGCGACGAGCGACTGATCGAGACCGACGTCCTCCTCGTCCGGCGCGAGCAGGAACTCGCCGCCTCCGCCGCGGCGGAAGTTGCTCAGCATCTGCCGCATGCTCTGTCGCGCCCGTTCCTCGCTGCGGTCCGCCCACAGCAGGCCGGCGAGGCGGCGGCGCGACTCGCTCGCGTGCGGCGACGCCGCAAGGTAGGCGAGCAGCGCCCGCATTTTCGCGGTGGGGACGGGAATGGGATCGCCGGTCGATTCCGCCACGAGCTCGAACGGGCCGAGCACGCGCAGCGCGAACGCTGGGCGGTTCAGCGGATCACCGTCAGGCGCCTTGAACAGCGGCTGCACTTTTCAAGTTTCGGATGAGCCAGGGTCGCACGTATCGTACTATATGGCGGAGGGCCTGCAAACGGCCTTCGCGCAGCGACAGGCCAAGCGCGACAGCGGGCGAGTTAGCGCTGATCGGCGACCACATTGCCGGACCCTATTGGAGCTCTCGCGGAATCTCCATCCGGAGGGCGGAGGCGGATTAATCATGGCATAGCCTAATCAATTGTCTCAACTACAGATTCTTTGCCCGTAATCGTGGATGCGGGATCCAAGGCAGCACTCAATACTGCTTGATGCAGGCCGAGGGTCGCGGGGTCGTCGAGCCACCCGAATTGACCGTTGGGATTGACTTCAAGGAACGTGACCTCTTCATCAGTTTTCAGAAAATCAAGGCGTCCGAAGCGCAGGCCCAAACGCTTCATGACGCAGCCAATTCGGTCCGAAAGCGCGTTCGGTAAGTGCCATGGACGCCATCGGCTGAGTTCGTTCGAATCTAAAGTGCGCCAGTCTTCTGCGCCGAGCTCTGCGCGTGTCGATTGCATTTCGAATCCGAAGCAGACGCCATTAACAAACAAAACCGTCGCATCTCTGTCACCTTTGCCGACTTGCTGCGTCAGCCACGGATATGACGGGGATAGGCGTTCCGCATCGACAGACTGAACATATAAAAAATGATCTCGTTGAATACCGAGTGGCTCAGGTGAAAACCGCTTGACCATGACCTTGCCTTCAGATCGGCGATATCCCCATCCCACCGACCAGTCCGGTACCGGAAAATAATCCTTCGCAACGCGCATTTGAGCAAGGCGTCCGACCCTACGCCAACCCATTGGCTCGATCAGCCGAAGCTTCCTACGCGCCCTTGCCCATTCGCTGAGCTCGCGAATAATTGCGTAAAGCTCCGCTTCCGTAGCCGCACGACTTCCGTCGTCCACTTCTTTCCAAGATGGAGCCTCCCCAAATGTGGGCCGACGCCAAAGACACGAAGAAACATCATCTGAGGATAACGTTCGGCCAGTCGGATCTTGAAACAAGAATCCGGCGGTGTTCCAAGTAAACTTATACTCACGCCACAAATCGACATTAAATCGGAATATGGGCTGGTTTTTTGTTCTGCATAGATACGCAAGGCAATCGGCCGTGCTATCAATGCTATTTGACAGTAAAAACAGCACGGCCGCGTAATATCAATTCAGCAATCCCATGTAACGTCTTGCCCGCCATTGGTATATCCCGTTCGATTGTTGCAATCACCAGCAAGTTTTGTCTTGAATCGCTGTTGCAGGAGCCAATCATAAGTCTCGTTGCCGATGTCAACACCTTGGCCCTTTTGTGCCAAGGACACTGGGCCGATATCGGGGATTCCAATATTGTCCGCGGTAATGGTCGGATTCAAGAAGACGTTCAAGAGCATTACGGTCGCTCGAACAGACATGGTCATCTCCTGGCGGGTTTGAGTAGAGCGAAGTGCGTGTCAGGGGCGTTCACGGTTTCTGTCCCCCCGGACCTGTCGTTAGACGGGTAAGCGCCGCGAGAGAACACGACGGCTGTCAAGCCACCGTCAATCCGCCGTCAAGCGTCCGTTGCGCGAGCGAAGTCAGTGGGTTGCAGACCACGCGAGGGGCGCTGTGAAAGGCCGCGACGTAACGGTTGCGGGCGACCCAGTAGCAATATCAGCGCTCGTCGGCGATCATATCGGTTTTGCCGACGCCGTTCGACCTCAAGCGAACGGCAGGCACGTGCTCCTCAGGGCCGATCGCAATGGTGGAAGCAAGCTGCTTGGCCTGGCGACACGGATCCTACTGCACGTTTTTGATGTCGGACCGGTAGGTGAGGGGAGTCCGATTGCGCGCGGACAGGTTTTGTAGTCGAAGTCGCAGCGGTAAGCGTCCCGCTACCCATGCTGCGACAACCGGCGCATGGTCACCTTATTTCGTGCATCCATAGCGGTCTGCACATCTGTTCACACACTTAATGATCGCACCAACAGATGGCATTGTGCCATTAACAATATCGCGTGAGGTTCCATTACATGGCGCGATACATCGGTAGTAACTGTCATAGTCGCACTCTCGATCCGCCAATATAAAATCGGAAATAATTGATCGATTGCAAATGTGGCATTGTGGGTGCGCGACCGATTGCGCAAGCGTCGGGCTCACTGCTGTGACTGCTGCCGCTTCGCTATTGCCCATTACGAGGGCAAATCCGGTTGCGGTGACGAACGCGAGGCTCATTGCAGCTAATCTCATTGCCTCTCCTCGTCCCTTGTCGATGGTATGCGGCGCAACTGAACACCGCGGCCAGTCAAACGACCGTCAATCCGGCGTCAAGCGTCGGCGAGCCTAAAGATCTCAGTGGGTTGCAGACCACGCCAGCGCGCTGCGAAAAGCCGCGACGTAACGGTCGCGCGCCGCCTGGTAGCGCGCGTCGGCTTCAGGCCCGCCCCGTCGGGCCAGTTGCTCGGGCCGCATGGGCGGCACCAGCCTCTGCGCACGCATCGCGGCATCGTGCGCCTCCGCGTGCCGGCCCGCCAGCCACAGAGCGGCAGCGCGCAGAGCATGCAACCGGGCGACGGTCACGTTGCCGGTGACCGCCACGTCGAGATAGGCGAGCGCACGCTCGATATGACCGGCTGCCAGCGCGGTCTCGGCGGCGAGAAAGCCGTACTCCGCGCCCGGCACATCGGCGAGATCGGGCACGACTGCTTCCATCTCGCCGTAGGCCTCCTCAAGCCGGCCGAGGAACATCTTCGCATGGGCGATCTGTGGCCTCGCATTGACGAAGGTCCGATCGAGTTGGAGCGTGCGGTCGAAATCGGCGATCGCCTGCGCGTAGTGGCCGCGCGTCTTGCTCAGCATGCCCTCACGGAAGGCGACCTCGGCCAGATTGGGCGCCTGCTCGCGCGCGCGCAGAAGAAGCGATGCGATCCGGTCGAGATCAGCAGCCCGGTGCGGGCTCTGGTTGCGAGCGGCCCGCACATTCAGGCTTTCGGCGAGCCCGATCAAAGCATCGAGCTGGTTGGAATCGCGCTGAAGTATCGTTTCGAACAAGGTGAACGCGTCCGGGTCGGCCGACCCCACCAGCGTCCTGACCTGTGCGGCGTACCCGCGCCAGAGCAGGCCGGCGAGCGAATCCGGGTTGGCAGCCGACAGGGTGCGCGCCCGGTGCAATATGATTTGCACGTAGATATCGCGATACATCTCGCCGGCAAATCGGATCGGCGTGCCGGTCAACGGCACCGTCGCAACGCCGACGCTGGCGCCGGTCGGCGAGTAGATCAGGCTGGCGTCTGCGCGGCGAGCGCCGGCCTCGCCGGCCAAGCGGACCTTCACGACATAGAGCGCGCGCAACGCCCGGCCCACGGCCGCAGCATCGAGCATGCGCGTGGAATTGGGCGGTTCGATCGCGGTCAGGCGGTGGGTGCGCGTGAAGGCAAGCCGCGCCTCCGCCTCGTAAGCACGCGCCCGGCTCATGACGCCGTCGTCATCCGATGCGGCCGCGAATGGCAGGATGACGATGGACGCGCGGCCCGTATCCTCATCGATATAGGACTTCGGTCCCCCGACGGGAGGCGCAAGCCAGGGGACCGCTGCGGCGGCAAACAGGATCACTAGCGCCGCCACGATCGCCGGCGCGCGCCAGCGGACCCACCGCGATGGCGCCACGCGCGCAGGCTCGAGATGCGCAGGCTTGACGCGCGCAGAATCGACAGGCGCAGGCTTGACGCGCTCCTGATCGTTGGCGGCCACCACGACTGCCGGCGCCGGCTCGCCTGCGTCCCCGCGGCGCAGATCGTCGAGCAGCCGCAGCGTTGCAGCCTCCGGCTGAATGCCGAGTTCTTCGCGCAGCAAGATACGAAACGCCTCGTAGCGCCGCATCGCGGAGGCCCGCCCGGAAACGATCGCCTCTTGCATCATGACAAGCCGCAGGCTCTCCTCGCGCAGCGGGTCGATTTCCGCAAGGCGGACGGCGTGCCGCAGCGCGTCCTCATGGCGGCCGCGGTCGGCGAGCGCGCGGACGAGGCGATCAAATACCGCAATGGCGGCTTCGCGGCAGCGCGCGCGCTCGGTGTCGAGCCAAGCATCGAATTCCGATTCGCCGATTTCGAGCCCCGCCGCGAAATCCCCGCGATAGAGCTCGGCGACCGCCGACAGTCCCGCGATGTCGGTTTGCCCCGACGCCGCCACAAGGGCGGCGTGATCGACCGCTACCAGCGCCGGATTGACGGCGATGTCATCCTCGTCAGCGGCGAGCAGGACGTCGCAGCCGGGGCTGCGGCGGAAATTGCTCAGCATCTGCCGCATGCTCTGGCGTGCGCGCTCCTCGTCTCGGTTCGCCCACAGGAGACCGGCCAGTCGCCGACGGGATTTGGTCGTGCGCGGCGACGCCGCCAGATAGGCGAGGAGCGCCCGCATTTTCGCCGTCGGCACGGGGACGAGCTCGCCGGACGGCTGCGCCACCAGCTCAAACGGGCCGAGCACGCGCAACGCAAAGGCTGGGCGCAGATCACCAGCGGGCGGCTCGAACTGCAGCTGCACGTGTTCGGATTTGGATGGGCCAGGGTCGTCAATATCCTACTATGTTCAGGCGCGCCTGCAAGCAGAATACCGGCCGTCGCGCGACGCTCGCCTACGCTCGACGTTCGTCCGAAATCACCTTGCCGTCGTTCGGCAGGGTGCCGGGCGCGACCAGTTTCACGTCGCCGCGCAGCTTGGTGACCGATTGCAGCGTCGCCGCGACCGCCTCGACAAGACCGGCGGCAGGCGCCGCGCACTCGGCCGACAGGGTCATCGCGTCCTGCTCGCCGGCGCGCGTAACGCCAAGGCGCACGCGGCCGAGCTCGGGGTGGCGGCGCGCGACCTCGGCGACCTGACCGGGGTGCACGAACATGCCCTTGACCTTGGTGGTCTGGTCGGCGCGGCCCATCCAGCCCTTGATGCGCATGTTGGTGCGCCCGCAGGGCGAGCGGCCGGGCAGCACGGCCGAGAGGTCGCCGGTCGCGAGGCGGATCATCGGATAGTCGGCGTTGAACGAGGTGACCACCACCTCGCCGACCTCGCCGTCGGCGATCGGATCGCCGGTGCCGGGACGCACGATCTCGACGATCACGTGCTCGTTGACGATCATGCCGTCGCGCGCCGCCGTCTCGTAGGCGAGCACGCCGACCTCGGCGATCGCGTAGCACTGCAGCGTCGCGACACCGCGCCCGTCGAGCTCGGCGCGCAGCGAGGACGGCAGCGCCGCGCCGGAGACGAGCGCGCGCTTGAGCGAGGAGACGTCCCGACCCGCCTTCTGTGCGGCGTCGAGCAGGACTTTCAGGAAATCCGGCGTGCCGGCGTAGCCGACGGGCTGGAACTGAGCGATCGCCTCGACCTGCATCTCGCTGTTGCCGACCCCGCCCGGGACGACGGCACAGCCGAGCGCCTGCAGCCCCGTCTCGAAGATGAAGGCGCCGGGCGTGAGATGATACGAGAAGGAATTGTGCACGATGTCACCTGCGCGGAAGCCGGCGGCGAACAGCGCGCGCGTCATGCCGTAGTGGTCGGGGCCGGCGCCCTGCGGCTCGAAGATCGGACCTGGCGACATCAAGAGCCGCCGCATCTTGCCGGGCGGAGTGACGTTGAAGCCGCCGAATGGCGGCGCGGCCTTCTGCAGGGCTGCGAGGTCCGACTTGCGCAGCAGCGGCAGCTTGGCGAGGGCCGCGCGCGACGTGACCGAGGCCGGATCGATGCCGGCGAGATGCTTCGCCCAGCCCGGCGCCGCGAGCGCGCGGGCGATCAATTCGGCAAGCGTTGCCGACTGGTCCTTGTCGCGCTCCGCGGGATCACGTGTCTCCAGCTGATCATAAAAGTCGCTCATGGTCAGACCTTCACGCCGTCTGGCGCCGTGAACGCCGCGTCGACGACGTTGCCGGTGTTGCGCGTCGCGACCGGCTCGAACAGGATAACCTCGGCCTCCTCGTCCGCCGCCGTGCGGTGCTCGATCCCGCGCGGCACCACGAGACCCTCACCAGGTCCGAGCTCAACCACCCGGTCGCGAAACTCGACGCGGAAGCGTCCCTTCCACACCAGGAAGAACTCGTCCTCGGCATCGTGATGGTGCCAGGGAAACGCGCCCTGCACCTTGACGATCTTGACCTCCTGCCCGTTGAGGGATGCGACGGTCTTAGGCCGCCAGCGCTCCGAGAACAGCGAGAACTTCTCGGTCAAGTTGATCTTATCGGGCACGGCGCGCTCCGTGGCTGATGGGCGTGGGTTTCGACGGCGTCAGGGCGACCGGCCATCGCCCGGCCCTATCGCGATGATGCGAATTGACGATCGCCGCGGTCGCGCAGCGACCGCGCGGAGAGGGTGGTCAACATTGCCGCTGCCACGGTCCAACCAAGCACCTTCGGAACCGATTTGCGATAGGTTGCGATCACTTCGTCCATGACGTCCGTCTCCAGCCCTCGGCCGCCGGCGGGATCCGACCGACGCGATCGACCGGGCGGACTACGCCAGCCACCGCTTGCGGCGCTTATAGTGCTTTACGTCGCGGAAGCTTTTTCGCCGGCCTTCCGCGATGCCGAGGTAGAACTCCTTCACGTCCTCGTTCTCGGCGAGCGACTTCGCCTCGCCGTCCATGACGATGCGGCCGTTCTCCAGAATATAGCCGTAGCTCGCGTATTTGAGCGCCATGTTGGTGTTCTGCTCGGCGAGCAGGAACGAGACGCCCTCGCGCGCATTGAGGTCGCGCACGATGTCGAAAATCTCCGCCACGATCTGCGGCGCGAGTCCCATCGATGGCTCGTCGAGCAGGATCATCTTGGGGCGCGACATCAGCGCGCGGCCGAGCGCGCACATCTGCTGCTCGCCGCCGGACGTGTAGCCGGCGAGCGAACCGCGGCGCTCGGCTAGCTTGGGAAAATAGCCGTACACCATCTCCATGTCCTGCCGGATCGCGGCCTTGCCGTCCCGGCGGGTGAAGGCGCCCGTGAGCAGATTTTCCTCGATCGTCAGATGGCCGAAGCAGTGACGGCCCTCCATCACCTGGATGCAGCCGCGGCGCACCAGCTCATTCGGCGACAGGTCCTGCACCTCGGCGCCCGCGAAACTGATCGAGCCCTTGGTGACGTCGCCGCGCTCGGCATGCAGCAGATTGGAGATCGCCTTCAGCGTCGTCGTCTTGCCGGCGCCGTTGGCGCCGAGCAGCGCAACCACGCCGCCTTTCGGCACCTCGAGCGAAACGCCCTTGAGCACCAGGATGACGTGATCGTAGATCACCTCGATGTTGTTGACCGAGAGTATGGGCGCGCGCGCGACAGCGCCGGCGCTCTCAACGGCGGACATGCGACGTCTCCATCCAGGCTGCCCTCGTCCCGCGACACGCCTCTGACGGCGCCCCGCGGGACCAGGACTTCGCCTTCCAGCCCTACGACGATTTGTCGCAAGCCTCCGTGCGTTTGGGCCAACCGGCGTTCTTCTTCACATAGTCGGCGGCCGCCTCGTCGAGCAGCGGCATCACCTTCTGCTTCAGCGGCTGGATCCAGTCCGAGACCTTGACCCACTTGGCGCCGTCCCACTGCTGCATGTAGGCCGGGCTGTGGCCGTTGTGGTCGGTGCAGGTGACGTTGATGGCCGTGCCGAAATTCGGCAAGCCGAGCTTCGTCCAATCGGCGGCCGAGATGTGCAGGCTTTCGAGCCCGCGCCGCACATCCGGCCCGGTCACCACCTTCTTGCCGGTGATCTTCTGCGCGTTGGCGATCGCTTGCGCGATCAGCACCGAGTTGAAGACGCCGCGGTTATAGAAGGTGTCGGCGAACTTGTCCCGCTCGACCTGGCTCCGGCCCTTGTCCACGACGTATTTCTTGATGTCCTGGATGGCGGGATAGTTGTCGCCGAGACCGCTGAAGTTCATCGCCAGATAGCCTTTGGCCTGCGCGCCGCCGCCGCGGGCGTCGTCATCCGATCCCGACCACCACACGCCGATGAAGTGATCCATCGGATAGCCGTTCTCGGCCGCACGCTTGACCGCGGTCGGGTTCATCGCGCCCCAGCCCCACATGATCATCCAGTTCGGACGATCGCGGCGCACCGAGAGCCAGGTACCGGACTGATCCTGCATGTCCTTGCCGGTGATCGGATAGAGCTTCACGTTGAAGCCGTAGTCCTTGGCGAGGTCCTGCAGCAGGGGGATCGGCTCGCGGCCATAGCCGGCGTCGAGAAAGATAAAGCCGACGGTCTTGCCCTTGAGCTTGGCGAAGCCGCCTTCCTTCTGCGAGATGTAGCTGATGACCATCGACATGCCGTCCCAGTAGGTGGCCGGCGGGTTGAAGATCCAGGGGAAGTCGTTGCCGACCGCCGAAGCGGACAGGCCGTAGGCCATCGACAGGATGGGGATCTTGTCGACCGCCGCCTTGGGAATCAGCTGGAGCGTGATCCCGGTCGAGAACGGGTTGACCATCGTCGGGTGCTTGTCCTTGATCGACTCCCAGCACTCCACGCCTTTCTTGGTATCATAGCCGGTCTCGCACTCCTCGATATTGAGCTTGACGCCGCCGATCCCGCCGTCACGCTCGTTGAGCATGGAGAGGTAGTCGTGCATGCCGTTGGCGATCGGAATGCCGGAGTTGGCGTAGGGGCCGGTGCGGTATGTGAACAGCGGCACATAGATCGTGTCCTGCGCCTGTGCCTTGCCCAGGAACACCGCGCCGGCGAGCAGAACCGTGCAGGCCATCGCAGCGATGAGATATCTTGCCTTCATCACATTGCCTCCCTTTGTTGTGCGCCGGATCGCGACGCGGGGGTGTCTTAACGTCGTCCCATTCGCGGGACGATTTCACTTCCGCGGCGGTTCCGCCGCGGTCGGAAATTGGCGGTCATCTTGCACCATCAATAAGGAAACGGCCACACCCTGAGTTTCTGCTTGCCCACCTGCCACAGCCGGGCAAGGCCGGCCGGTTCGGCGATCAGGAAGAAGATGATGAGCACGCCGACGATCATGAAGGTGATGTGCTCGACGGTAGCCGCGTGCATGTGTAGGCCGACCGCCTCGGGCGCCCAGCGCAGCACGATCGGCAGGATGTAGATCAGCGCGGCGCCGAGAAACGCGCCGAGCAGGCTCCCCAGCCCGCCGATGATGATCATGAAAAGGATGGTGAAGCTCTGGTTGATGTTGAACACGCTCGGTTCGGCGCCGCCGTACCACAGGAACACCATCAGCGCGCCGGCCACGCCGCAGTAGAAGGACGAGACTGCGAAGGCGAGCAGCTTCGTCGGCAACAGCCGAATGCCCATCAGCTCGGCGGCGATGTCCATGTCGCGCACCGCCATCCACATGCGGCCGATGCGTCCGTGCACCAGATTGGATGCGACCCAGGTCATCGCCAGCACGAAACCCAGCACGACGTAGTAGCGCGTCTCCGCGGTGGCGCGCGGGCCGGTGACGATCACGCCGAACAGCTCGCGCTGCGGCACCTCGATGGCGGCCGAAAGGTTGTAGTTGAACAGCCAGGGGATGCGGATGAAGCACCATTCGAGGAAGAACTGCGCCGCGAGCGTCGCGATCGCGAGATAGAATCCCTTGATCCGCAGCGACGGCAGGCCGAACACCGCACCGACCGCGGCAGCGAAGAAGCCGGAAACGAACACCCAGACCAGGATGTTCACGTCGGGGAAGATGGTTGTGAGCTTGTAGCACGCATAGGCGCCGACCCCCATGAAGGCGCCGGTGCCGAGCGACAGCAGCCCGGTGTAGCCGGTGAGCAGATTGAGGCCGATCGAGGCGAGGGCGAAGATCAGGAACGGGATCATCACCGCGTTGATCAGGAAGTCGCTATGGGTGAGCGGCAGCGCGAGCGCGAGCGCGACGATGACGACGATGCCGACGCGGTCCTGCAGAATCGGGAAGATCGCCTGATCGCTGGCGTAGTCGGTCTTGAATTGTCCGACCTCGCGATAAAGCATCGCTCACACCCGCTCGATGATCTTCTCGCCGAACAGCCCTTGCGGGCGGAACAGCAGGAACACTAGCGCGATCACGTAGGCAAACCAGGCATCGGTGCCGCCGCCGACCAGCGGGCCCCAGTAGAACTCGGCGATCTTCTCGCCAACGCCGATGATCAACCCGCCGACGATCGCGCCGGGGATCGAGGTGAAGCCGCCCAGGATGAGCACGGGCAGCGCCTTGAGCGCGATCACCTCGAGCGCGAAGGAGACGTCCGAGCGCGCGCCCCAGAAAATGCCGGTGACCAGCGCCACCAGACCAGCCGCGAACCACACGATCACCCAGATCTGCTCGAGCGAGATGCCGACCGAGAGCGCTGCGCGGTGGCTGTCGGCGACCGCGCGCAGCGCGCGGCCGATGCGGGTCCGCGAGAAGAACACCGCCATCCCGGCCACCATCAGGGAGGCGATGATCGCGGCCGCGATGTCGATCTTCTGCAGCGAGACGAGGCCGCCGAGGATCTTGAGGTCGATCGCCCCACTGGGGAGAAAGAGCTGCCCGGTGATCATGACTTTAGGGTCGCCGCCGAATACCAGCTCGCCGAAGCCGATCAGGAAGTAGGTGAGACCAAATGTCGCCATGAATAGGATGATGTCGGGCTGGTTGACCAGCGGGCGCAGCACCAGCCGTTCGACCCCGAAGGCGAGGCCGAACATCACCGCAGCCGCGATGGCGAGCGCCAGGAAGGCGGGAACGCCGTGCTCATGCAGCCCGACCAGGGTGAGCGCCGCGAACACCACCATGATGCCCTGGGCGAAGTTGAACACGCCGGACGCCTTGAAGATCAGGACGAAGCCGAGCGCGATCAGCGCATAGAGCACGCCGGAGACCAGGCCTTCCCATAACGTCTGCGCCAGCAGGTCGGGCGCCGTGCCCATCTGCACGAACGGATCGATGAAGATCTGGTAGAGGATGTCCACGGGCTCTCCCTCAGTGCGCGACGCCGAGATAGGCGTCGATCACCCGCCGGTCGCCCTTGACCTCGTCGGGCGTGCCGTCGGCGATCTTGCGGCCGTATTCGAGCACGACGACGCGGTCGGACAGATCCATCACCACGCCCATGTCGTGCTCGATCAGCGCGATCGTCGTGCCGAAGTGATTGTTGACGTCGAGGATGTAGCGCGACATGTCCTCCTTTTCTTCCAGGTTCATGCCCGCCATCGGCTCATCGAGCAGCAGGAGCTCGGGCTCCATCGCGAGCGCGCGGCCGAGCTCGACCCGCTTCTGCAGCCCGTAAGGCAGTCGCCCGACCGGGGTCTTGCGGATCTGCGGAATTTCGAGGAAATCGATGATCTCCTCAACCTTGCGCCGGTGCGCCACTTCCTCGTCGAGCGCCGGTCCGAAACGCAGCATCTGCCAGAACAGGCTGCGATGCATCTTCAGGCTGCGGCCCGCCATGATGTTGTCGAGCGTCGTCATGCCGCGAAACAGCGCGACGTTCTGGAACGTGCGGGCGATGCCGCCGCGCGCCGCCTCGTGGGGGCGCATGCGGGTGCGCGTCTTGCCCTTGAAGGTGATGTGCCCTTCCTGCGGATGGTAGAAGCCGTTGACCACGTTGAGCATCGAGGTCTTGCCGGCGCCGTTCGGGCCGATGATGGCGCGGATCTCGCCCTGGCGCACGTCGAACGACACGTCGGTCAACGCCTTCACGCCGCCGAACGCAAGCGATACGTTCTCGACCGACAGCAGGGCCTGCGTGACCGCGCTGTCGCTGCCGGCCGGCGCCCTCATGCGGCCTGCTCCAGCTCGACGGGCTTCGCGGGCGCCATGTCGCGAATTTTCACGCGCGCGGAGAGCACTCCCTTGCGGCCGTCCTCGAAGGTGACCTCGGTCGCGATGTCGGCTTCGGTCGAGCCGTCATAGAGCGCCTTGATCAGCGGCGCGTAGCGCTCGGCGATGAGGCCGCGCCGCACCTTCTGGGTGCGGGTCAGCTCGCCGTCATCGGGGTCGAGCTCCTTGTGCAGGATGAGGAAGCGCCGGATCTGCGCGCCCGCCATCACTTTCTCTTCCGCCAGCGAACGATTGACCTCGGCGACGTGCTTTTCCAGCATGTCGTAGACCTGTGGGTGTCCGGCCAGCTCCTGATAGGAGCCGTAGACCACGTTGTGCCGCTCGGCCCAGTTGGCGACCGCGGCAAGATCAATATTGAGAATCGCGCAGACGAAGTCGCGCTGGTGGCCGAACGCGACCGCCTCGCGGATATTGGGAAAGAATTTCAGCTTGTTCTCGATGTATTTCGGCGCGAACAGCGTGCCGTCGTTGAGCTTGCCGACATCCTTGGCGCGGTCGATGATCTTCAAGTGCCCGGTCTTCGGATCGAAGAAGCCGGCGTCGCCGGTCTTGACGTAGCCGTCGGGGGTGAGCGCCTCCTTGGTCTTGGCCTCATCCTTGAAGTAGCCGACGAACATGCCGGGCGACTTGAACTGCACCTCGCCGCTGTCGGCGAGGCGGATGTCGACGTTCGGCGCCGCCGGCCCGACCGTATCGGAATGAATCTCGCCGTCCGGCTGCGCCGTCACGTAGAGGAAGGCTTCGGTCTGGCCGTAGAGCTGCTTGAGGTTGAGGCCGAGCGAGCGATAGAACAGGAAGAGATCGGGCCCGATCGCCTCGCCCGCCGTATAAGCGACGCGCACGCGCGAGAGGCCGAGCGCGTTCATCAGCGGCGCATAGACGACGAAGCGGCCGATCGCGTAAAGCGCACGGCCGACGAGCGGCACCGGCTTGCCGGTGAGGATCGCCTCGCCGTACCGGCGCGCCACCCCGATGAAATAGTGAAAAAGATGGCGCTTGATCGCCCCCGCATCCTCCATGCGGATCATGACCTGGGTGAGCATCTGCTCGAAGCCGCGCGGCGGCGCGAAATAGAAGGTCGGCCCGATCTCGCGCAGGTCCTGCGCCACGGTCTCGCCGCTCTCCGGGCAGGCCATGCAGAAGCCCGCCACCATGCCCTGCGCGTAGTTGAGATAGTGGTCGCCGACCCAGGCGAGCGGCAGATAGGCGAGCGCCTCGTCCTTCTCGGTGAGCTTGTCGAACGCGACCGTGTCGCTGGCGGCGCGGATGCAGCCTTGCGCCGACAGCACGACGCCCTTCGAGGCGCCGGTCGTGCCGGACGTGTAGAGGACGATCGAGGTATCGGCGCCCTGCCCGGCCGCGATCTCGTCGTCGAGCCAGCGGCCGAGCGCCGGATCGGCGGCGAGCGCGGCGCGCCCGTCGGCGATCACCCGATCGATCGGATTGAGGCGGCTGTGGTCATAGTCGCGCAGGCCGCGCGTCTCGTCGTAGAGGATGCGCTCGAGATGCGGCAGCCGCTCGGAGACCGAGAGGATCTTGTCGACCTGCTCCTGGTCCTCGGCGGCGGCGAATTTCACGTCCGCATGGGCGAGCACGTAGGCGAGCTCGTCGGCGACCGCATCCGCATAGACCGGGACGGGAATCGCCCGCAGCGTCTGCGCCGCCATGATGGACCAGTAGAGTTTGGGCCGATTGGAGCCGACGATCGCGATCGTATCGCCGCGCTTGAGGCCGAGACGGGAGAGCCCGACCGCGTAGGCGCGCACCTCGTCGAGCACCTGGTCCCAGGTCCAGGTCTGCCAGATGCCATAATCCTTGCGGCGGAATGCCGGGCGGCCGCGAAAGATCTTCGCGTTGCGCACCAAGAGCTTGGGAAACGTATCCGCGTCCGCGGCAGGCGTTCCGGCCACAGCGTCCCTCTCTTCCCGGCTTTCAATCCGGCGTGTGCCGGCCACCCCTCGCCGCCTGAATCGCGGTCTTTGCACGATTTGAAAGGACGGCCGCGACGCGGTCAAGTGGCCCTAAGTTCAACCCACGGTGTGGTTTTTCAGCGCAGCCGAAACGCGAGGCCACATTCCGATGGGGATCGGGAGTGGTCTCGCATGTCCTTATCGCCGAACCGGCATCGCCGGGACACGCGCGCCGCCTACTCGGCAGCCTTGAGCAGCGGCGCCGGGCCGGCGCGGAACTGCTCCAGGAGGGCCGCCTCGTCCGCCTTGGCGGCCGCGAGGTTGCGCATCTTGATGTGGCCGAAGCCGCGGATCTTTTCCGGGATGGCGGCGAGGCCGACCGCGACGTGGTGATTGTCGGGGGAGAGCTCGGCGAGGACCTCGCCCAGCATTGCCTCATAGTCGGCGATCAGCTTGCGCTCGGCCTTGCGTTCGGCCGTATGGCCGAAAATGTCGAGCACGTTCCCGCGCAGGCCCTTGAGCTTCGCCAGCACGTGGAAGAAGCGGAACATCCACGGGCCGAACGTGATCTTGCGCGGCCGGCCCGCCTTGTCGGTCGGCGACAGCAGCGGCGGGCTCAGATGCAGCACGAGCCGCAGATCGTCGCCATCGAACGTGTTCTTGACCTGCGCCGCGAACGCGCCGTCGGTATAGAGACGGGCGACCTCGTACTCGTCCTTGTAGGCCATCAGCTTGAAGAGATAACGCGCGACCGCCTCGGCGAGCCCGCATTTGTCCGGGGTGCGCGTGGACTCGGCCGCCCGCGCCTTGTCGACCCAGGCGCGGTAGCGCGCCGCGTAGGCGGCATTCTGGTACTCGGTCAGGAAGGCGACGCGCCGTGCAACCATCTCGTCGAAGGACTGCGACAGCCCGAGCGCCGGCTCGGGCGTCGCCGGCGCGGCGAGCCGCTCGACCGCCGCAAGATCGAGCGCGGCGCGCCGGCCCCAGCGGAAAGCCGCGACATTCATCGGCACCGCTTCGCCGTTGAGCTCGAGCGCGCGCTCGATCGCGGCGGCCGTGAGCGGCAGCGCGCCGATCTGGTAGGCGTAGCCGAGCATGAACATGTTGGCGCCGAGCGACTGGCCGAGCAGCGCGGTCGCGAGCCGCGACGCATTGACGAAATGGCTGCGCTCGGCGCCGGCCGCGCCCACGATGGCGCGGCGCAGGCGCTCGGTCGGCAGCGAGAACTCGGTGTTGCGGGTGAACTCGCCCGGCAGCATCTCGGCGGTGTTGATCACCATCGCGCAGGCGCCCGGCTTGACGGCGGCGAGCACCTTCTTGTTGCCGGCGACCACGATGTCGCCGCCGAGCACGAGGTCGGCGCCGCGCGCCGGCACGCGGATCGCGTGAATGTCGGCCGGCGTCCTGGCGATGCGGATATGGCTCTGCACGGCGCCGCCCTTCTGGGCGAGGCCCGCCATGTCGATCACGCCGACGCCCTTGCCTTCGAGATGCGCCGCCATGCCGATGATGGCGCCGACCGTGACGATGCCGGTGCCGCCGATGCCGGTGACGATGACGCCGTAGGTCTGGCCGATGTCGGGCAGCGTCGGCTCGGGCAGCGGCGGCAGGTCGGCCGGCACTGCGATACCCTGGCCGCGTTTCAACTGCGCACCCTCGACGGTGACGAAGGACGGGCAAAAACCCTTGAGGCAGGAGAAATCCTTGTTGCAGCTCGACTGGTCGATGGTGCGCTTGCGGCCGAACTCGGTCTCGAGCGGCTGCACCGAGACGCAGTTCGACTGCACGCCGCAGTCGCCGCAGCCTTCGCAGACGAGCTCGTTGATGATCACGCGGCGGTCGGGATCGGGGAATTGGCCGCGCTTGCGCCGGCGGCGCTTTTCCGCCGCGCAGGTCTGGTCGTAGATCAGCACGGTGCAGCCTGGAATCTGCGCGAGCTCGCGCTGGACCGCGTCGAGATCGTCGCGATGATGCACCGTGAGCCCTGCCGGCCAGTCGGTGCCGGCCGGATACTTGTGCGGCTCGTCGGTGACGACGACGACGCGCTTTGCCCCTTCGGCCGCGACCTGGCGCGCGATCTGCGGCACCGTGAGGCCGCCGTCGTTCTTCTGGCCGCCCGTCATCGCGACCGCGTCGTTGAACAGAATCTTGTACGTGATGTTGACGCCGGACGCGATCGCGCCGCGGATCGCCATGTAGCCCGAGTGGTTGTAGGTGCCGTCGCCGATGTTCTGGAAGACATGCGGGCGCTGGGAGAACGGCGCCTCGCCGATCCAGTTCGCGCCCTCGCCGCCCATCTGCGTGAAGCCCAGCGTCGAGCGGTCCATCCACTGGACCATGTAGTGGCAGCCGATGCCCGCATAGGCGCGGCTGCCTTCGGGGACCCGGGTCGAGGAATTGTGCGGGCAGCCGGAGCAGAAATAGGGGATGCGAACCGCGACGTCCTGCGTTTCGCGCAGCACGCGCTGCGCTTCTTTCAGCCTGGCAACGCGGCCGACGAGGTTCTCGTCGGTGACGTATTTCAGCAGCCGCTCGCCGAGGCAGATCGCGACGTCGTTCGAATCGAGCGCGGCCTTGACGGGAAAGAGCCAGTTGCCGTTCTCGTCCTTCTTGCCGATGCACACCGGCTGGTTGGCGCTGCCGTACAGCTCCTCGCGCACCTGCACCTCGATCAGCGAGCGCTTCTCCTCGACCACGATGATGAGCTCGAGGCCGTTGGCGAACTCCTGCAGCTCCTGCCGGGCGATCGGCCAGGGACAGGCGATCTTGTGGATGCGCAGGCCGAGGTCGTTGCACTTGACGTCGTCGAGGCCGAGCTCGTCGAGCGCCTGGCGCACGTCGAGATAGGACTTGCCGACCGTGATGACGCCGATCTTCGGATTGCGGCCGCCCGAGGTGATCTGGCGGTTGAGCTTGTTCGCCCGCACGAAGGCCAGCATGGCGTCGCGCTTGTAGTCGTGCACCCGCGCTTCCATGCCGAGGATGGTGTCGTTGAGGCGGATGTTGAGGCCGCCCTCCGGCATCGCATAGTCGGTCGGAATGACGATGTTGACGCGGTCGAGGCCACCGTCGATCACGCCGGTCGACTCGACCGTCTCGTGCATGCATTTGAGCCCGACCCAGGCGCCGGTGAAGCGCGACATGGCCCAGCCGTAGATGCCGTAGTCGACGATCTCCTGCACTCCGGCCGGGTTGAGGATCGGGATCATCACGTCGACGAAATTGAACTCGGACTGATGCGCCGTGGTCGACGATTCGGCCGTGTGGTCGTCGCCCATCAGGGCGAGCACGCCGCCATGGCGCGAGGTGCCGGCGAAATTGGCGTGGCGCAGCGCATCGCCGGAGCGGTCGACGCCCGGGCCCTTACCGTACCACATGCCGAACACGCCATCGAACCGGCCTTCGCCGCGCAGCTCCGCCTGCTGCGAGCCCCACAATGCGGTCGCGGCAAGGTCCTCGTTGATGGCGGGCTGAAACAGGATATCGTTCTGCTTGCATAGCGCCTG
>Ga0335081_10000573_pt1 | contig 61754 bp, 58 predicted proteins | sample Lox_Sample_35_FD_206713 | JGI IMG/M metagenome (GOLD analysis project Ga0335081, IMG submission 206713) | Soil microbial communities from Loxahatchee National Wildlife Refuge, Florida, United States - Lox_Sample_3.5 | ecosystem: Environmental > Terrestrial > Soil > Wetlands | place: USA...
TCGGCCGGCTGCTGCTTTTCTTCGGCCTCGTTTACGTGGTCGAGGGGCTCGGCCAAGTCGTCGGGCTGATCTCGCAGCCGCTGACCTATTATTTGAAGGAAGTGCACGACTGGACGCCGGTCCAGGTGACCGCTTTTCTCACCGTTTTCAATTTGCCGTGGATCATCAAGCCGGTCTACGGCATCGTTTCGGACTTTGTTCCGCTGTTCGGCTACCGCCGCAAGAGCTATCTGATCCTCGCCAACGTGGCCGCGATCGCCGGTTATTTCTGGGTGACGCGGCTGACCCGTCCGACCGACATCGCCTTTGCGCTGATGCTCACCGCCTACGCGATGGCGATATCGAGCACGCTCTGCGGCGCTGTGCTGGTCGAGCACGGCCAGCGGCTGAGCGAAAGCGGCACGTTCGTCAATCAGCAATGGCTTTGGTACAACATCGCCGCCATGGTGGCCGCCATCGTCGGCGGCCAACTGGTGCAACACCTGCAGCCCACGACTGCGCTGCATGTTGCCGCCGCGATCGTCGGCTGTGCGCCGTTCGCCGTCATCGGCGGCACTTTCTTTCTGATCTCCGAGCATAAGGCAAAGGCCGACCTGAAGGCGATGAAGCACACGTTCCACGGCCTTATGGCGGCGTTCCGCCGCCGTCACCTGTGGATCGTCGCCGCTTTCGTTTTTCTCTATTATTTCAGTCCGGGAATGAGCACTCCGCTCTATTATCATATGACCGACGATCTGAAATTCTCGCAAGCCTTCATCGGCCTATTGGGATCGGTCGGTTCGGCGGGCTGGGTGGTTGGAGCGCTGGTGTATCGCAGGTTCTTCGGCCGCTTGACGCTGAAGAAACTCCTCAATCTGAGCATCGCTATCGGCACGGCGGCGACCCTGCTGTTTCTGTTGTTTTGGAATGAGCCGGCGGCCGTAGTCATCAGCTTTTGCGCCGGATTCGCGGCGATGCTGGCGACGGTCGCGACGCTGACGCTGGCCGCCGACTATTGCCCAAAGCGCGCCGAGGGCTTTTCCTTCGCCATCCTGATGTCGATCATCAATCTGGCGACGACGGTCTCGGACAATTTCGGCTCGTTTCTCTATACGCACGCGTTTCATCGATCCCTGCCGCCGCTGATCGCGATCTCGGCAGGGTTCACCGCGTTTGCCTTCGTGCTCGTGCCGCTGCTTCGCCTCGGCGACAAGCGCCAAGGCGAGCCGGCGGAGCTGCCTGCGGAGCTGCACGAGCGCATGGAACCTCTGGGCCCGGTTGCGCGTTGAATTGTTCGATCGGGCGTGATTCAATCCGACAGTTGGACAAGTCATTTTTGCTTCAATAACGCGGGTGGCTGATCATGCGAAAGGTCGGCGCTTTTGTTGCGATTGCGGCTTGTGGCGCATTGATTTCATGGTCGCCCCCTGCCGCGGCCTTCGGCGTGCGAATCGGGCCGTTTCATATCGGCCTGCCATTCCATTTTCACCACTTCCGGGTGCACCATCATCCGCTCTATATGCGTGCCAGCCGGCACGAAGCCGCGCGGGCCGAAGCGAACCACAACGTGACCTCGGCGCTGCTTTACCCAAATCTCGCTTTGCCGGCGATCTTCCAAAACCTGTTCTTCCCCGACTACGCATCGCCTTGGCCGTTTGGCTATGAGCGCATCTTCGCCACGGCCTTCGCCAAATTGCCGACAAGCGAAGACCAACGGCTGTGTCAGCCCTCGCTCGACAGCAACGCCATCGTCACGCGCATTCGCAGCGAAGTGGTGACGAGTGCGGAGCAAGAGCAGCCGTTGCAGAGACTTGGCGGCGCGCTGGGCGCGGCCGCGGGCTTCCTGGCAAAATCCTGCCCGCAGGAAATTCCGCCGCAGCCCATTGCCCGGCTTAAGCTCATGGAATCGCAGATCGAGGAACTGACCATGGCGATCTCCATGGTCCGCCAGCCCCTGCAGCAATTCGAGCAGGCGCTCAATAACGCGCAAAAGACGAAGTTCGCGGCCGTCGCCGCGAATGCTCCTTCCGATCGCCGGGATCAATCGGGCGCGATTGAGCCGTCCTGCGGCGGAACGCCGACGGCGATCGATTGGTCGGTCGATCAGATCGACAAATCCGTCCAGCCCACCAATGCGCAGCGACCTGCCTTGGCCGATGTCAAAGCGGCCTTCACCAAGGCCGTCGACGACCTGCAGGCCCATTGTCCGGCGACGGTGCCGCCGGATTCTGTCGCGCGCCTCGACGCCATCGAAGCGCGTCTCGACGCGACTTGGCGCTCGGTGCTGTCAATCCAGGTGGCGCTTGCCAACTTCGAGAGCAAATTGGACGATGCGCAGCGCGACCGCTTCGACCAGATGAATTTCATCGCCGAGCGTTAAAGCGCCCGATTCTGCGCGTTCCAGTTCCGCTCCAGATTGGCGATCAGCGCCGGGCTGAAATGGCAGTGCGCCTGCTCGCGGGCGTAAACCGCCATATAGCGTCGGAACAAATCGAGCGGCTCCTGACCGACGCGAATGGCGCGGCGATTGCCGGCGGCGCTGACGACGCCGGAACTGGTAAAGCCGTCGATGACCTGATCCAAAGCAGGCCCGATCGACGAAGGTTTAGCGATCTCATCGCAGATCAGCCGGCCCTCCGGCGTATCGCAGTCCAGCCGCCGGCCGTAGAGGATCGCCTGCCGCGCGATGCGATCGCCGGTGAAGCGCCACAGCCGCAAATTGGCCGCGCCCGGAATGATGCCTTCCTTGCGCGCGGGCAGCGTCATATAGGCATCGCTTGCCGCCAGCACGTAATCGAGCGCGAGCAGGAGCTGGCAACCGCCGCCAATGGCGAAACCTTCGACGACGCCGACCCACGGCTTCTCGCAGGTGCCGCCGGAAAGCTCGTCGGGGCTGAGGTCCGGACGCGCAACACCGCGAAACAATTTGTTGACCAGCCCCATGTCACGCTTGATGTACCAGACATAGGCGATCTTGCCGCGATAGAGGTGCGTGAGGTTGATGCCGGCGGAGAACAGCGGACGGCCGCGATATTTCGGATGCTCGACGGTGCCGCCGCGCAGCACCGCGATAGCGCTGTCGCCATCGAGCGTTGCGACGTCGACCGCAATTTCGAGCCCATCGAGCGTGGTCTCGTCCTCGGCATTGAGGTAGCGCGGATTGCGCATGGTCACGACGGCCGCCTTGCCGCGACGCTCGAGCGTGGCGCCCTCGAGCGTCAGCGTGCCGCGTTCACCGAAGCGCCGCGCGTATTCCGCGGTTTCCGGATGTGGCAGGAGCATGGCGTGACACAAATGCATGCCGGCCGCGGAATGAGCCAGAATGTGCGACAGCAACAGGCCCTGATCGATCTCGACGCCGTCCTTGTCGCGCTGGCCCAGGCCGCTCTCCTGCGCCAGAGTGCGCTCGTCCGGCACCAAGCCGGGCACCAGGGCGGCAGCATCGCGAACCAACCGCTCGACGCGCACGAATTTCGTGTAATCCGCGGTCAGGCGGCGGTAGATGGTTTCGGCATGGACGCCGAGAACCCTTTCGCGCGCGGTGCGGTCGCGGTGCAGGATCGCCGCCGCGGCTGACGCTTGCGCCGTCGAGCGCGCGGGCTTGGGCGGAAACTTTGCCAGTAACTCGGCGCCGATGCGCCACTGTCGAGAGAAATCTTCAACATCACGCCGAAAGTCGCCGGTCACGGCATGGTCGTTGGCGTGCCACGCCGCAATGCCGTCACGGGGCAAGCCGGCGCGATCAAAAACGTCCGAGATATCCGCGAGGACCGACATACCGTAACGTCTCCGGTTAATTCCGCGGCCGCTTATCGATGACGCGCTTGGCTTTGCCTTGCGACCGCTCGACGCTGCCGGGCGCCGCCATGCGCACCGTCGCGGTCACGCCGACGCGCGATTTGATCAAATGGGCGCCGCGGTCGCCCAGCACAAGCATGGCATCCGGCGGCAGCGGCTCGCGCGCCTCGACGATCACGGCGAGTTCGTCGAGCCGATCCGGCCGCGTCACCTCGAGGATATAATGCGGTGCAAACATTGGCTCGGTGGCCAGCGCCGCCTCGATCTGGCTCGGAAAGACGTTGACGCCGCGGATGATCAGCATGTCGTCGCTGCGGCCTTTGATGCGCTCGATGCGGCGCATCGCGCGCCCATGACCGGGAAGGAGCCGCGTCAGATCGCGCGTGCGATAGCGGATGACGGGCATTGCCTCCTTGGTCAGCGAGGTCAGGACCAGTTCGCCCTCTTCGCGCTCGGGCAGGACTTTGCCGGTCGCGGGATCGATAATCTCGGGAAAGAAATGATCTTCCCACAGCGTCAAGCCGTCCTTGCTATCGGCATATTCCTGCGCGACGCCCGGTCCGATGACTTCGGAAAGGCCATAGACATTGACGGCGTCAAGATCGAAGCGGCGCTCGATCTCGGCGCGCATGCCTTCGCTCCACGGCTCGGCGCCCAGAAGCGCGATGCGCAGCGACGATTTGCGCGCGTCGATACCCTGGCGGTCGAACTCGTCGGCAATGGCGAGCAGATAGGACGGCGTGACCGCGATGAGATCGGGTTCGAAATCGGCGATAAGCTGGACCTGACGCTCGGTAAAGCCGCCGCTCACCGGAATGACGGCGCAGCCGAGATATTCGGCGCCGTAGTGGAAGCCCAAGCCGCCGGTAAACAAGCCATAACCGTAGGCGATGTGCATCTTGTCGCCGGGCGCCCCGCCGGCGGCGCGGATCGAACGCGCCATCAGCATGGCCCACATGTCGATATCGCCGCGGGTATAGCCGACGACCGTCGGCTTGCCGGTGGTGCCGCTGGAGGCGTGGATGCGCACGATGTCGTGCATCGGCACCGCAAACATGCCGAACGGATAGTTCTGCCGCAAGTCTTCCTTGGTGGTGAAGGGAAGCCGGGCGAGATCGTCGAGACTTTTTATGTCGCCTGGCGCTATTCCCGCCGCGGCAAATTGTTTTTGGTAATGCGGCACTTGCATCGCGCGTGCGACGGCCGCCTTGAGCCGCTCAAGCTGCAGCGCGCGCAGTTCGTCGATGCCCGCCGTCTCGATAGGATCGGGCCGGTTGCGCCGAACCTGTTCGGCCATCAGGTTTCCTCCCGCCCGGTCCCCGCCGGCGAAGATGCAATCGCCGAGCTTTTATTATTTCTTATGCTTCGCGTCGCACGCCTGGACGCATTTCGTGACGCAGATGCTTTAATTATACGACACATTCCCCCGCGCACATCGCGTGTGAACGCAATAGTCCTCGCAAGATCCCGCGAAAGCGGCGGTCAAGCCGGTCACGAGCCAAATCGCAACAGCCACCAAAATTGCCCGCATCGCTGGCCTCCCCTTGCGCGTTTTGAAAAATACTAACACAGGCTGCGAGGACTGGAAGCGCCGGACGTTCACGCGCGGCAAGGCGCCTCTCCGGTTTTTCGGCGCAATCGCCCCGGCACAGGCTTGAGTTTTACTCGTCCTTTCTGGGCAAAGAGCTTTCCTTACGTTCCGCCTCCTCGGCGCAGGCGATCCATGCTTGCGCGATCTCCATCAGCACTTGGCGGTCTTTCGCCGAAGCGCGTTGCGCCAACCGCCTGCATTCCGCGGCATAGTCGCGAAATTTCTCGGCGTCTCTTTTGCTGTCGTCCTCTCTGACATCCATGTCGCGTTCCGCATGGTGGTTGATCCCGATGTTCCAAAATGGCAACCGGCGGAACTTCGCCAAAGTTCCCGTTCAAATTCATGCGGTTAGGGGAACAAAACCGGCATTTGCGGACTTCGCCTCCGGTAGTGGCGGAGCGGATTATGGGGAAGGCTGAGCAGTATCGGCGCTACGCCGCGGAATGCGTTCGTCTCGCTCGGCAGTCGCAACACCCGCACGAGAAGGACGCGCTCCTGATCATGGCCGCCGCTTGGCGTCGGCTGGCGGAACATGCGGAGCACGCCGGTGAAGCCGGGCCAGGGCGCGGGCCGGAATGAGAGAAGCTCAGTTCTCGAAGAACCGGTTCTTCGGCCGCGGCAGTCCGAGATGTTCGCGCAGCGTGGTGCCCTCATAGTCGCGGCGGAACAGCCCGCGGCGCTGCAATTCCGGCACGACGCGGTCGACAAAATCGTCGAGCCCGCCCGGCAGGTAGGGAAACATCACGGTGAAGCCGTCGGAACCCTCGGTTTCAAGCCACTCCTCCATCTCGTCGGCGATCGTTTGCGGCGTGCCGACCATGGCAAGACCGGAATAGCCGCCGAGCCGCTGCGCCAGTTGCCGCACGGTCAAGTTCTCGCGCTTGCCGAGTGCGATGGCACGCTCGCGGCCGCTCTTCGACGCATTGCTCTCGGGAATATTGTCCGGCAACGGCTTGTCCGGATCGAATTTGGACGCATCATGGCCGAGCGCGATCGATAGCGAAGCAATGGCATTGGCGTAATCGACCAGGCTGTCGAGTTTTTGCCGTTTCGCTTTCGCCTCCTCCACGGTCTCGCCGACGACCACAAAACATGCCGGGAGGATTTTCATGTGCCCGCGCGCGCGGCCGAGCTTCTCCATGCGGCCTTTCACGTCGGCATAGAATTTTTGCCCGACGGCGAGATCGCTTTGCGCGGTGAACACCGCTTCCGCGGTTTCCGCGGCGAGCTGCCGGCCGGAATCCGACGCGCCGGCCTGCACGATCACCGGCCAGCCCTGGATCGGGCGGGCAATATTGAGCGGTCCGCGCACCGAGAGGTATTTGCCCTTGTGATCGAGCACGTGCATTTTCGCCGGATCGAAGAAGACGCCGTCTTCCACGTCGCGGACAAAGGCGTCATCGGCCCAGCTGTCCCACAGTCCGGTCACCACGTCGTAGAATTCGCGGGCGCGGCGATAACGCTCGCCGTGCTCCATATGCTCATCGAGCCCGAAATTGAGCGCGGCGTCCGGATTCGAGGTGGTGACGATGTTCCAGCCGGCGCGGCCGCCGCTGATCCAATCGAGCGAGGCGAAGCGCCGCGCGATGTGATACGGCGCGTCGAAGGTGGTCGAGCCGGTGGCGACGAGCCCGATGCGCTCGGTCGCCTGCGACAGCGCCGACAATAGCGTGAACGGTTCGAACGACGTCGCCGTGTGACTGCGCTTGAGCGCATCCATCGGCATATTGAGCACGGCCATATGATCGGCCATGAAGAAGGCGTCGAACTTCGCCCGCTCGAGCTTCTGAATGCATTCCTTGATGTGCGCGTAGTTGAAATTCATGTCCGGCCAGGCGCCGGGATAACGCCACGCGCCGGTATGGATCGAGGCTGGCCGCATGAAAGCGCCGAGATGGAGTTGGCGGCCGATCGACATGACAAAATCCTCTTCGTTCCAATGACGGCGTTCGCAAACGACAATGTATGCAGTAGGCGTCTGGCGGTGAAGCGGGTGGTTTTACCGCGCCCGGCATCGCCGTCAAAAACACAGATGCGTCCAGACGTCGCCCTTCTTGGTCGATAGCACCAGCGGACATTTGAGACGCTCGAGGCCGGCCTTGGCGTTATTGTCGCCGAGCGCCACCGCGCGCTCGTAATCGGCCTTGGCGGCCGCTTTGTCCGTCGGTCCGCCTCGGCCTGCCTCCTCGAAGGCACCGAGCCACTCCAAGGCCGCGGCATGATTTTGTGCGGCGGCCTTGACGAACAGAGCGCGCGCGCCGGCGTCGTCCTTGGGACCGCCGGTGCCGTCGGCGAGCATGACGCCGAGCTCGAACTCGGCTTCCGCCGAATTGCTCGCCGCCGCTTGTTGCAGCAAGGCCCTGGCCTCGGCCGGATCCGACGCGGCGCCGCCACCGCCGGCCAGCGCCGCGAGATTGGTGGCGCCGCGCGGGTTGCCGGCCGCCGCAGCGCGCTGGAACAATGCGCGCGCCTGCGCCTGGTCCTGAGCGACGCCGGCGCCGTCGGCGAAGAGCACGCCGAGCTCGACCATGGCCGCAGTTGAGCCTTTGTCGGCAGCCTTGCGATAAGCGCCAGCCGCTTCCGGCAATTGCCGATTGGCCGCAAAAGCGCGGCCAAGCTCATACATCGCACGCCGCGATGCGCCGGCTGCAACCTTGCAAAACTTGATCGCGGTGGCGATATCGCCCGGCGCGATCGTGTCGGTGCCTTTGACGTCGGCCGGTTTATCCGGATCGGTCGGATCGGCCGCCACCCGGTCACACAGCGCGAGCGCCGCCGATTGCGCGTATGCCGGGGTGCCGACGCCGGTGAAAAGCGGCGGCAACAAGACGGCGGCGAGACTTAACGCGGCCACAGCCGAGCCGGATCGCTTCTTCATGGCGGCAATTGTAGGTCTGTGGCAAGGGGCCAGCAAGCAGTGAGCGGAACCCGACTTTGGAACGCCCTGCTTCCGCACGGCTGTTGATGCAGCATGGCCGACACGCCGACAAGCAACGAACTGGAGCGGCGCCTGAAGGAACAAAGGCGCATCATCGAATCCATCAGCCGCATCGGCCCGGAGGGAATTGCGCCGGATCGCTTGATGCATCACGTCGCCGCACAAGTCTCGCGTGTTACCCAGATCGAGCGGACGAAAGTGATGCGATATCGCCGCGACCGCGGCGATCTCCTCGTCGAGGCCGGAGCGGGCTGGAAGCCCAATGTTGTCGGCAACGCGGTGTTGGCGGCCGATTATGCTTCGCCCGCCGGGCGCGCCGTGCAGACCAGCGCTCCCGTCTGTGTTTTCCGGTCGCCACGCGGCACTTTATGCCCGCGCGCACCCTGATCCGGCCTGCACCGGCGGACAGGGAACGCTCCCATAGGAGCAGAACACGCAGCAGTCTCCCGGCCTGGGCCGCAAGATCTCGCCGCAGCCGGTGCAGTGATACGTAATCTGGCAGGCATTGAGCGGCATCCGCTCGGCCTTTGCCGTGCCGCATCTCGGACAGCGGATGATGCAGTCGATGATCGGCGGCGCGGCGCCGCTATTCGGTGACGGAGGCAGACAGCACGCACTCATTTTGATGACCTCGATAGGCGATAGCGGCTCATTTGCCGAAAGCAGAGTTGTCGGCGTGGCCCGCAATTGCAGCGATTGATCGACAAGTGTGCGCGCGCTTTTCGTCCCATACATAAGCGGTCCGGCCGTTCATTCCCACGATCCCGCCCACGATTGAAATCAATAACTTTTTTCGAACGTTTCCTTCTAAATAATGAATTGGATCGAACATTCTCCGCATGTCAGATTCGGCCTCCTCGCAGCTGCCGAAGCAGGAATCCAACGCATGAGCGGAAGCGTGTCCGAAAATGTCCAGCCGATGACCGCGATCGTCGCCGCATCGCCACTGCCACAGCAAACCGTGGCCAAGGCTGCGACCGTCATGCCCGGCTTGGCCCTCACCGGGGCGGTGGCGGCGGCGGCGTTCTGGCTCCACGACCTGCCCGGCCTGACGTTCTTCAGCCCGATGATCCTCGCCATCCTGATCGGCATCGTCTTCCATAACGTAGTCGGGACGCCGGCGCTCGCCACGCCCGGCGTCAAATTCTCGCTGCGCCGCATCCTGCGCTTGGCGATCATCCTGTTGGGACTGCAGTTGACCGCACAACAGGTGGCGGCGGTCGGGCTCACCGGCGGCGCGATCGTGGTGTCCACGCTGATCGCGACGTTCCTGTTCACCAGCTGGGCCGGGCGCGTCATCGGCGTCGATCGCAAGCTGTCGCAACTGATCGCCGCCGGCACTTCGATTTGCGGCGCTTCGGCCGTGATCGCGACCAACACCGTGACCAGGGCATCGGACGAAGACGTCGCCTATGCGGTGGCCTGCGTGACCGTTTTTGGCTCGCTCGGAATGTTCCTCTATCCGCTCTTCCCGGGCATGCTGCATCTGTCCGCGCATGCTTACGGGCTATGGGCCGGCTCCTCGATCCACGAGATCGCGCAAGTCGTGGCCGCCGCCTACCAGGACGGCCACCAGGCGGGCGATTTCGCCACCATCGCCAAGCTCACCCGCGTCATGATGCTGGCGCCGGTTGTCGTCTCACTCGGCCTGATGGCGCGCCTCGGGATCGGCAAAGCCGACGGGGCGAGCCTCAAGGACCGTGGCAACGCGGTACCGCTGCCCTGGTTTGTCCTCGGCTTCATCGCGCTCGTCGGAGTCAACAGCCTGATCGCCATCCCGGCGCAGCCCAAGGCCGTCATCGTCACCGCGACCACCTTCCTGCTGTCGGTGTCGCTCGCCGCCATGGGTCTGGAGACCGACATCGCCAAGCTGCGTCACAAAGGCTTCCGCCCGCTTCTGCTCGGCTTTGCCGCTTCGGCTTTCATTTCGCTGTTCAGCCTGACGCTGATCCATTTAATATAAGGAGGATGATGACGCTCGAGCAGCTTCGCATTTTCGTCGCGGTGGCCGAGCGTGAACATGTGACCCGGGCGGCGGCGGCCCTCAATCTCACCCAATCGGCGGTGAGCTCCGCCGTCGGCGCCATCGAAGCCCGCTATGGCACGCAGCTGTTCAATCGGATCGGCCGGCGCATCGAACTGACCAAAGCCGGCCGGCTGTTCCTTATCGAAGCGCGCGCCGTGCTGGTGCGCGCCGCTGCCGCCGAAACGACACTGACCGATTTGGCCGGGCTCAAGCGCGGCGCGCTCGCCATTGCCGCGAGCCAGACCGTTGCCAATTACTGGCTGCCGCCGCTGATGAAGCGCTACCGCGACGCCCATCCCGGGATCGCCCTCTCGCTGCAGATCGGCAACACCGAGTCGGTGGCCGCCATCGTTCACGACGGAGCGGCCGATTTCGGTTTCGTCGAGGGCGATGTCGAGAATCCCGCACTGTCGATCACGCCGGTCGCGGACGACGAACTGGTGCTGATTACGAGCCCGGCGCTGGCGCCGCGCCGGCAGCAGCCGCTGAAACCGAGCGAACTCAAAAATCTCCGCTGGGTGTTCCGCGAACGCGGTTCCGGCACCCGCGCGATTTTGGAAGCGGCGCTCGCCGACCGCGGCATCGAGCCGTCCACGCTCGACGTCACTTTGGAATTGCCGTCCAACGAGGCGGTGCGCACCGCGGTCGAGCATGGCGCCGGCGCCGCGGTATTGTCGCGCCTGGCTGTGCTCGAGGCCGTGCAATCCGGCACGCTCGTTACGCTCAACTTCGATCTGCCGAAGCGTCAGTTCTTCGCGCTGCGTCACCGCGAGCGCTGGATCAGCCAGGCCGAACGCGAATTCTTTGCCCTGATCAATCAGGCTGCGGTCATGCAGGGCGGCGGAGCAATCGCGCGAAAGCGGCCGGCGGCACAAAAGCCGGGCGAATAGCTTTCGTTGCCTTGTCGCTTGGCAGCGCCGCGCTTGACTTGCGGTCTGTTCGTCGTGAATAAACCGGCAACGAATTATGTGCCTAAATGGCACCTGCCGAGCCCTTATTTATCGGAAAGCCGGGTTAGCTCAGCGGTAGAGCAGCGGTTTTGTAATTCTTTTTTCAACGTTACGCCTAGTCACGATTGATATCATCGTGCGAGATTTTGTTGACTTATCGGCACTCCGCTCACCCGACTGGTACGGTTCCATCACGGCCTATCCCTGCCCGTTCGGTGGCAATTTGGGTGGCAAAGCCAGCCCCCTCCGTGACAGCCTCCCAAGCGCGCCTTTTACGAAAAGGTTGCCGCGATCTGTGGCGCAATGCGCTCCGGCAATCGTTGTTCGCGGCGAACTTAGTTCTCTACTTGGTTTCGATGCCCCACGCGTCGGGGGGCTGGTGGTGCCGGGTGAGAGGATTGAACTCCCGACCAACGGTTTACAAAACCGCTGCTCTACCGCTGAGCTAACCCGGCAAATAGGGGATTTATGGGAGAACAATACCGGATTTGCCACCGGATTGCCACCGCACCGTTAATAACCGGCCCTATTTTTCTTAGCCCGCGACGGTAAGATGACTAGGCCATTTTGCAAGGCCAACTAGGATCTTGAAAACCGAGAGTTCAGTTCCGGACATTAAGGGGCGCCCGATACGGGGTGTTAACGCGCATACGGCCTTTCATTGTTACGTGATAGCCGATATTACCCAGACACTAGAGGACCGCATTATTGGAAGATTCAATCATACTCCCGATGGGGTCGGCTATTTCGGCTATTCATCTGACCCGCCCGCTTTTATTGAAATCGTACTTTACGGAAAGATTCTAGCAGACTCGAAAGTGCGGAATGCGATTTTTTTCAAGACGTTGGGGATCACGAGCGAGGGGTGAAGTGCCGCGGGTCAGGCGGCGCCCTGTAGGGTGAGCGACTGGAGTCGACACGATGACACTCTTGTCTTGGACCAGGCGCTTTTCGACCGCGCGGGCTCGCATATCTCCATGCACTTAGCGCCATCCCTTCGCCGTTTAGACGGCCCGCAATCGCTCTCGGAACGTCGCCGGCTACGTATTCTCGGAAGATGCGCCGAATGATCTCCGCTTGCTCGGGCACGATCTCCAATTCGCCTGGGCGGCCTGGAACGCTACGGTAGCCATAAAGAGCGCCGCCAGCATGACGTCCGTCACGGATGACGCCGCTCATGCCACGCCGCACTGCACTTTTGAGATCATCCAGGTATTGGCTGTCGATGATAGTCCGGAGGCCGTGCATCAGGGGCGACACGACGCCATCGGCGGTGGTGACGATCTTCACGCCCGCAAACTCGAGACGCTTACGGATGGCTGGCGCATCCTCCTGATCGCGGGCAAGGCGGCTTAAGGACTCTGCAATGACAAAGTCGAATTGCCCTGCCCTCGCCGCCTGTAGCATCGCCTGCACGCCCCGTCGGAGTACAAACGATGATCCTGTCATTGCCCGATCCGAGAATACTGCCACGATTTCATAGTCATTGCGGGCGGCATATACTGCCGGCGGCCACAGGTAGAGAGTGACGGCAAAAATCGCATAGACAAGCAACAGCAGAACGCCGACGAACCACGCTGAGCGCCCGCCACTTGTGATGAACGCGGCGACTAGCGTGGCAACAAAAACCATTACTACCGCGCCTGGCCAGAATTCCAGGTCCATAGGCGTTGGTCCGATAACATAGCTGAGAAGCACAAGGACAGGACCGACGAATAACGCGATCTGGGAAGCGCTTCCCAGCGCGATCCCTACGCTCAGATCAAGCCGATCCTTACGCGCTGCGGAGAATGCCACTGCCATCTCGGCTGCACCGCCCACAAGTGCCACGACAATGAAGCCGACGAACGCTTGGCTCATTCCGAAAGCCTCCGCTGCCTTCTGCACCGATTCGACAAAAATTTCGCTGACCAGCGCCACGAGCAACGTGACTACGGCAAGGGTGCCCAGGCCCAGTCCGATCGGCCACGTGGGTTCGCTCCTTTCGACGTGCTCCGCACCGGCGAAAATTTCACGGTGCGTTTTAAGGGAGAACAGCAAGCCTAATCCGTAGCCAACGATCAGGAGCATGGCTAAAGCCACGCTGAGTTCGTGCGTCAAAGCGGCGCCGGGCACCAAGTCCACTTTCGCGATGGCCGAAGGGCTGACCAGCGCAATCGTCGCCAAGAAAAGCAAAGCCGCATCCAGGCGGGCAGTAGCGCGATTGTACTGCTGAACGTGATGCTTGAGACCGCCGAGAAGAAAAGACGCTCCGAGCATAAATAGGGTGTTGGTCACAATGGCGCCAGCTATGGAGCCCTTCACCAGTGCGTACTCGCCGGCACGAAGCGCCGCTGCGGCAATGACCAACTCCGTCAGATTGCCCAATGTCGCGTTGAGCAGTCCACCCAAGGTGTCGCCAGTTCTTTCCGCAACGGATTCGGTAGCGTGACTAAGCAAGGCTGCAAGCGGAACGATCGCGAGCACGGAGAGAATGAAAAGCAACGTATGGGCCCCAGGGATCACCTTCGCAGCTATCAATACTACCGGCACAAGGAACAACAGCCACAGAACAGGATTGGAGCGGAGTTCCTTGAGCAAGGTGTGCATTGTTCATCAAGTAGCACTGGGAAATCGGGATGAAATTGATCGCAGCCAGGCACCACGGTCAACAATAGAGGTTGACCAAAATGCTTTTTTGACCCAGGTCAAAAAACGTCAGGGTCTTAAAAGGCACAATAGCTCTTATCACGATCATGTTGCGTGCATTCAATGCAAAACGCTTGGGCCAATTCGTCGACGGAGACCGTAGGTGGCGTGGTTTAATCGCGAAAGTCCAAGGGGCCGTCGTGCAAAACAACCTGTGGAGCGATTCGAACCGGCCGATCGTGTCGTTCTGGCGGCGTTTGCCGACTTACGTTATTTGCGATGTCATCGATTTCCTCATGATGTTTTTATCTATTACGTTGCCTGAATTGCGAGCGATGAAAAGGTCACCAAGACCAACTCCACCGAAAATCAGCTCGGGTAGCACTCGGCCGTCGGAGCAGGTCAGTATCGTTGCCCACGGTGTCTGTGCCTTTGCGACCTGCTCGCGCTGCCTTGAGAGATCGACCGCACAAAGCTGGGGCGCGTTGACGTACTTCTCGTTTCCGGCCTTCAGTCGCTCGATGGCCTCATTGGCGGTAATGCTTGTTGTGTGGTTAGCGGCCAATGCTGAATACCTACCAGCCGAAGCGACCGTGGCGGTACTTGCTAACGCTAGCGAGACGAATCGGCGGCGATTAGGCATTAGGCGGCAACATGTTAGGCACATTTGTCCCTCCTAGCTCGTTCTGCCTCTACGTCATTTCTGTAATCGAGCCATCCGCCCACGAAGGTCGCTTGGAATGAGTGGCTTCAGACGGCTCGAAGGTCAGCTGTTAGCGTCTTCTCACCTCGGCAGCACGCCGCAAGATCGTAGCCGAAAATTTCTTTGCCTTCACTGTCTTGTATAGCGACGCCAATATGACCCAGCGACAGTAAGTTGGCGGCGCGCGCCAACGCAGTCTGCAAGTCGGCGACCTCTTCAAGCGCGAAAGGACTTACTGGGTCGCCCGATCGCCGATGCGTCACGATGTAACCGCGCTCGTCAGTTGCCTGTCCTGCTGCACGACGCGCGCGATTGCCTCCATAAACGCCCTCTTACCTTCATGACCCGAGCCGACTTCCAACCCATCTTGTCCGGGGAATTGGCCGAGGCGAGTGACTTATTGTTGCCAGACACAATTGCACTTTCCACTTGGCGATAGCTTTACGGGCTTCTTCCGCAAAGCCTTTCCGGCGTGTCACCAACTTGTAAACGACCCAATACTCGCGGACGTCGCCTGCATACCGAACGGCCTCACGCCCGACCATCGCCATTGTGCCATTTTCACGTGCGGAGGCTGATCGATTTTGACGTAGATCAAAAAGGTGGCAGTCTCATTGCCTGACGCAATCAAGGCGTCTCTTCTACTCGAAGCGCGATGATTTCGGTCGCTGCGCACGCTCGTTCCCACTAAACTGCAATTTCGCAATGATTACAGTCAGGCTTATGCTGTTTTGGCGCCCAGCGCATTGGTTGTCGCCGCGACATTCGCCAAGCGCAAAGAAAGCGCAATGCGACTTGCACGGTTTGAAATGCTTCTGGAACGCGAGCCCGATAATAAGTTCATAGGCGGCGAAACGGTCAGCGCCGCGTAATGTTCGACAGTAATTCGCGCTATAGCGAGACAGAGCTCAAATTTGGCAGTCAAAATCCTCGCTTAATGTACCGCACCATTGCATTACTGAGACAGCAAAGCCGGTAGCAATCGCCCGCTGACGGCTTTGCCTTCGCCTTGCCTACCGCACTCTGGTCCCTGCCTAGCGGAGACACAGGCTATTGGAGCGACGCAAGCTCGGATCTCCTCGGTTAGCGCAAAGAACCTGAGCAAATTTCGGATTTGTCATCCTTCCAGTCGAATTAAGCGTGGGTTACCTCAGTGTCCGCCCAACACGAGATTTTGGAAAGGCAGCACCAGCGCCTGGAGACGCAGTATAAGTGCGTGCACGAGAGCGAGCGCATCGATAACGTGAAGAGCAGTCGCGGTCAGAAAGCCCGTTCCTTTTGCTTCGATAATGTCATGGTTATCGGAATAGGCATTGGCGATGCAGCTGCTGCCGGGCGTCACGCCCTCGAGACCACCTTTATAAAGTGGCTCCAGATACACGAGAAGCGTGCCGGGCTTCGTCACTTGCTGCGCGTCAATGAGTTGCTCGCCACCGCGAAACTGGCCTGCGGCGATGAAATTCTGCACGTTTGTGACCACCATAGGTATGATCGTCCATGGCTTCGAAACACAGGTTACTTCAGCTACCATACCGACTTTCATGATTTGCGCTTCAATCTGGTCGAAGCCGGCCTGCAAAAATCTCTGGCCCGCTCCCTCGGGGATCAGAACGCCGGCCGGACGCATCAACGGATTTACTACATCGCCAACCCGCAGCGTGAATTGCTCGATCCGGCCATTGACCCCTGCCCGAATGACAGTCTTGTCCAAATCGGATTGGGCTTGAGCCAAAGCCGCTTCGGCACCCGCTCGCTGAGCCGGCAAAGCCGTTGCCACACGCTCTTCAGCGCCCTGTTTCGCCGCGGTGGCAGCGCTGATCTCCCCCAGTTGGCCCTCGGCACGAACTTGAAGCTTCTCGATGTCCCGAAACGCCACGTTCCCCGCATTCCGGCGCTGCAGCTCTTGCTTGGTTTCAAGCTCATCCAAGGTCTGCTTGTGTGCGCTCGTGGCCTCCTGAATCTCGCCTTCGGCCTTTAGAACATCGGCCCGAGCAATGGCCATTTCTGCATTGATCTCTGCAATCTTGTGCCGCGCGACATCAACAGCAGCCACCTGCTTCGAACTGTCCAGACGGAAAATCGGGTCGCCCTGTGAGACTCGGCCGCTGGTGCCGACGAATATCTGGGCGACACGACCGTTGGTCTCGGGAACGATCGGTACCGTCCTAAAGAGAAGCGTGACATTGCTCGTAGATGGGTGGTTGTAAAAAATCACTGTGATCAGGCACACCGTGAGAACCACGCAGGAGGTGATTCCCCACCTGAGCTCGAACCACATCGAATAAAAGGTGATTTCCTTTCCCAGCCGCTTTCCTTGAACATATCGGCGGAACAGGTAATCGGGAAGAATGGTCAGCATCGAGCAGAAAAGAAACTCAAGCATGTTCGGCTTCCCTTGGCCCCGCAGCAATGATCCCGGAGGAGGCCGGCGACAGCGCGGCTTGGTTATCGTGATTGTCGCCCCTATGGACTTCGGGAGTCGCTTCGCGAATCTCCTTAGGCTCGATCCCGTCAGCCTCCCCGCTAGGTTTCATGCCTGCAATCCGTTCCACAGATCCGGCAATACGACCGATCATGCCCCCGAAATCGGGAAAATCGATTAGCGCGAGGAGGAGGCCTGCGACCCAAAAGATGTGCATGTGCGTGAATAGCGCGATAAGTCCCAAAACGGCGACGATTTCGAACTGGATTTTTTGGGATTTATGCGCAACTCGCTCGGGCAGCGTATGCAAACGCAGAAATAAGATGCCAAATGTCAAAATCGTGATCGCCAGAAAAATGCCCATGATCACCATGAGCACATCAATTCCACCTGGAGGGGTGATGAACGACGGTAGATGGTGCGGCGCGGCCGGATTAATGTCGATAGATTCAGCCATACGGCAACCCCGAACGGAAGTCTCGGCTTCGTTGAATCGTCACTTCTGAACTGGTCCTTCCGGCTTCCTTAGTCTGACATTTCGCCCAACACGGATTTCCCTCCGCGTACTAACGTAAGATCGCTGTTTTCGCAGGAGTTGATTCAGATCAATATTTGTCCCTTAGTTCCCGTGCGGCGGTCAGAATTTGTAATTGATACCGATCCTTACCAGGCTGTCGGTCAAACTGAAGTTTGCGGTGACCGGGTTGCCGCCATTTGCAGCTAGACATGCCGCGGTCGAACAGGTCGCGCCGCCGTCGCCCAGGTCGGCGTACAGATACTCGGCTTTGGCCGCCCAATTTTGCGCGAACGCGTATTCAATGCCGAGACCTGCGGTCCAACCACTTTGCGTTCTCGTCGTCGTAACACCGCTTATCGTGGTTTGAATGTTTCCGAAAACACCGCCTGCGGTGAGATAAAGTAAAACGCGATCCGCCGCGTAACCCATGCGTCCTCGCAACGTGCTCAGCCACGTATTGCCTGTTTGACAATTGCCAGACGCGATGCAGACGGTGCCGCTCGTGCCTGTATTGATGGCCGAATAATCCCAATCCCCCTCCACACCCAACACTAGAGCGCCGGTTTGAAAATTGGCGCCCAGGGTGCCACCGATGATGCCGCCGTTATCCCTATCGGTCCCAGAAACGATGTTAGGCAGGGTCCAATCGGCGCTGCCGAAGCCCCAACCGCCGTTAATGCCGACGTAGATGCCGGACCAATTATAAACCGGCGGCGATGGGATGTAGGCTGCGGGAGCCTGGGGCGCCGGTTGCGGCGCCGGTGGCAGATCCGCCGCCTGTGCACAGGCCGGCGCCGATAACCAAAGTGCGACCAATAACCTGATCGGGCTTCTCACTTGTGCCCTCCCCTGATCCTCCGGCGGATCGAAGCTCAGCCGTTCAACTGACTGAGAGATGAACGATCGCGGATCACGATATGGCGCGTTGACACATCGATCACCGCAAGTTTCTTCAAAGACTTGAGCGTTCGCGATACAGTTTCGATCGTTAGGCCAAGATAGTCGGCAATGTCCTGACGAAGCATCGGCAGCTGAAGCGACCTCCCTGACGGCGATCGTGCCGCCATTTCGAGAAGGAATCCCACGACACGTTCCTGCGCGCTCTTGGCCAGAAGCAGAACGCGGTTTTGCACCCTGCCAAGCTCCAGGGCTGTGAGCAGCAGCAGCCCGTGGCTGACAGCCGCATCACCTCTCGCGGCTGCCATCAGCGCGCTTTTCTTGATGACAAGACTCTTGGCATCTCTAATTGCTTCCGCCGAAAATTCGTATTCGCCGGAATACTGTAGGCCAAAAAATTCTCCCGGCAGATAGAACCCGCTGATCTGCCGGCGTCCATCGTTGAGGATTTTGTAGGTACAAACGGCGCCACTCACCACTTTGTAGAGATACTCGGCGGGCTCATTCTCGCCAAAGATTTCAACGCCACGCGGATAGGAAACGATAAAGCCCGAGATGCTGACGATCCGGTCGAACGCCGCGCATCCCTCCCTACACGCGGATGCCTGATCCCGTATAGGAAGCGGCTGCCGGGGCATTAGAGAAAAAATTGAGTTACTGGAAGCGTTCGATGGGGTCAGCATGGTACCCACCTTTCGAGCGTCACAAACTGAACGATCAAAACTTTACACCACACGTTGCAATGAGTGTGCGTTACCGTATACAGACATGGCTAGCTGTCCGAAGGTGCGGCCGGGTTCTACTTTGGTTTAGGCCGCGATTTCACATGAATGAAACAATCTAAAAACAGCCAAAAATTCATACTGAAGTGCCGCCCAGCGGCTTGACCGCGAGCGCCAGACAATTGATCAGTGATTGCTCTTCAAAGGGTTTGCTCAAGAACCCGATCGCACCCGCCTCAAAAGCACTGGTGCGTCGCCGCTCATCAGGAAATGCCGTGATAAAAACGACAGGAATGCGATATCCTCGCTCTTTTAGGACTCGCTGCAAGTCAAAACCGTTAAGTCCAGGCATTTGGATGTCGACGATGAGGCACAGTGTTTCGCCCGAAGCGCCCGACTGCAGAAATTGCTCAGCGGACTCGAAGGTACGAGCGCCATATCCTAAGGACTCCACGAGCTCCCTTATTCCATCTCGCGCCCACTTATCGTCGTCGACAATCGAAATCGTTCTCAACGTTTTGGCTCCCAAATATCTAAAGATTGCTCCCAGAGCTGACCTCACTCACTCCGGTTGAGCAACTCCCAAGACGACAGCAATCCGCATCAGCTCGGGGACCGAGTTTGCTCCCAGCTTACTCATCAAATTATGCCGATGGACTTTTACCGTGCTTTCGGTAAGGCCTATTCTGGCGGCGGTCTGTTTGTTCAGCAAGCCGGCGATTACACACAACATCACCTCTCGCTCACGATCACTTAAGGTGGCAAATCGGACCTGTAACTCGTGTCGTTTTCGCTCCTTGTCACGTTCGGTGCGGTCGCGCGTGAGTGCGATTTGAATCGCATCCAGTACGTCCTGTTCTCGCAATGGCTTGGTTAGGAATTCGACCGCGCCGCCTTTCATTGCACGTACTGTCATCGGGATATCCCCATGGCCGGTAATGAAGATTATGGGGATTGTGTTCCTCGTGTCCGCCAGCTCTTTCTGGAAATCGAGTCCTCCAACGCCCGGCATTCGAACGTCTAATATCAGACAACTCGTTTTTTCATCGAATTTGGTCGCCATAAACTCGCTAACCGAGCCGAAGGTGATGCACGGCACGCCCGCAGAGTCCAACAAATGCTTCAAACCATCCCGAACGTCCTGATCGTCATCTACAATGTAGACAACCGAATCGGCATTCGACTGAGTGTATATCGCCATCTGCGGCGTAGCCCCGGGTGGGACGAAATTAGAATAATGAACCATGCTCGCCCCTTCTTGACAATCGATCATTGGTTCCAAGCTAACGAATGATAAGCTGATAGCTGCCGTTTCAGAGTGCATGGGCAGTCCGCCATTTCCCCTCCAGGCCGATGTTTAGTTAAGGCGGCGGAGGGGACGAGAGGCTCAGCATCCCGCGCGGCCGGCATATGAAGCTTTTGGCGATCTGTCGGCTTAGCTGAGTTTGGTAGGTTGCCGCGGGAGACACTTTGATTTAAGTCAAATATTGGGAGCAGCTGACGCTTGAACGCAGTTGATCAAAGGCCTATGCTTTACGTTTCCCTGAGCACCGAGGTCGGTATCCGGCCAGTAATGGTTTGCTTCTGACCTGCTAGGCTGCACTTGGCCAAAGGCGGGATATATCATGCGTTTCGGCCGCAGAATTTCGACGACGGGTTCGGTGGGCCGGTTTAGTTTGTCTTTGATGCTACTAGTCATTTTGACAGCCTCGGCGTCTGCAGAGCCGAAGCGCGTGCTGCTATTACACTCGTTTGGCCCGCAATTTGTACCTTGGGTCTACTTCTCGGGACAACTTCGGGAGTCGCTTATCAAGCGGTCGCCGAACAAGATCGACCTATACGAAGCCTCGCTTGAAGGCGCACGCTTTCAACAAACGGAGGACGAAGCGCCAATCATTGATTACCTCCGCAGTCTTTTCACTAGTCGGAAGCTTGATCTGATCGTGGCAATGGGCGCACCAGCGGCCTTCTTCGTACAACGGTATCGAACGCAATTCTTTCAAGAAACGCCGATGATCATCGCGGCTGCTGAGCAACGTTCCGTCGCTTCCGCATTGCTCACCAAAAACGATACCTTCGTCGGCACGATGTTGGACTTCCGGAAATGGATTGAGAATATTCTACAAGTCCTTCCCGACACGACCCATATCGCTTGGGCGGTCGGTGCCTCGCCGCTTGAGCGATTTTGGACGGAGAAACTCCGTCAAACATCACAGGAGTTTGCAGGCAGAGTAACGTTTGAGTGGTTTAATGACCTCCCCTTTGAGGCTATGCTCAAGCGCGCATCCGTACTGTCGGCTCATTCCGCAATTTTCTATGTTGACTTACGCGTGGATGCCGAAGGCGTTCCTCTCGATGAGGAAAGCGTGCTTCCCAGATTTCAAAAGGTCTCAGCTGCGCCTATCTTCAGTTATGTTGACAGTTATCTGGGTCAGGGCATCGTCGGAGGTCCGCTTCTTTCGAGCGAGGAACTTGGAAAGCGAATAGCTACCGCTGCCATTCGCATTTTGGGAGGCGAACCACCCAGCAACATTAAGATTCCTCCGTTGGCCATGGGAACGCCGAAGTACGATTGGCGGGAACTCCAACGCTGGAATATCAGCGAGCGTAATCTTCCTCCGGGAAGTCAAATTCTATTTCGCGAGCCCGGTCTGTGGGACCGGTACAGCTTGGAGATTTTGGTCGCTTGCGGAGCGTTTCTGGCCCAGGCTTCATTAATCTCCTGGCTGATCCACGAACGTAAGCGCCGAAGCTATGCAGAGGCTCAATCTCGGCAGTCCATGGACGAGCTGACTTACATGAACCGTGTAGCCGGCGCCGGCTTGCTTTCGGCGTCTATTGCCCATGAGGTCAATCAGCCATTAACGAGCATTGTGACCAAAGCCAGCGCGGCCAGGCGATGGCTTGCCGCCGAAACGCCCAACGTTGACAAGGCAAAGGAGATGTTAACGCAGATTGCGGAGGCAGGTCATCGTGCCGCCGACATCGTGTCTAGTGTCAGAGCGATGTTCACTAAGGACACACAGAAAACGTCCTACTTCAACGTCAACGAAACGATCCGCTTCGTTTTGGACCTAATCTACCTGGACTTGCGAAAGAATGACATTGAAACGCGGATCAATCTTGACGAAGACCTTCCGACGATTTTCGGTAACCCTGCACAGGTGCAACAAGTAGTTCTAAATCTGATATTGAACGCGATCGAGGCTATGAGTTCGACGCAGCGTCGGGTATTGTCAGTCAGATCTGAAGTAATCTCAAATGATATTGTCCGTGTTGCGATCGAGGACACTGGTGGTGGTATTGATTCCTCAAGACTTGAACAGATCTTCAGATCCTTTTACACCACGAAAGCGTTCGGCATGGGGATGGGCCTTTCCATCTGCCATTCTATCATCGAAAATCATGACGGAAAGATTTGGGCAACCTCTGGTACGGCAGGCGGCGCGATTTTTCAATTTGAATTGCCGGCACGTGTTCGGCCCAGTACACAGCCACTCGATTCGCTATCTCACGTTTCAAAAAAAGACTACGCGCCGGCTGAGGGCATAAATCACTAACTGCCGACTTACTTTTTGATCACAGCTTCCAGATCAGGCCATTCCACCTCCGGAGCAGGCGCAACCGCCTAGTCAAGGCATCAAGGCTATTTAGAACGCCTCCGCCCTGTTCGATTAGAAAACCCCCGGCTACCGCTGGCCTTTCAATCCCAGCCCAATACCGATCCAGCCCGCGCCCGCAACTATGAGGTCGATGCCAAGGAAGACGCCCAGAACATAGAGCCCTGAGACAGGCCAGTGCGCGAGAATGATCACACCGAGGAGAAGCGTGATTACGCCGGATACGCCTACCCAGATCCATGGCGCCTCACGCCGCATGCTGAAAGCTAGAAAAATGCGCATGGCACCCGAAAAGGCGAGCGAGACCCCTAGTAGGATCGTAAGCAGCGCCGCGGCAAGGAGAGGATTCTCAAAAGTAAAAAAGCCGGCAGCAATGTAAAGCGCGCCAAGCAGAAGCCAGACCAGAAACTTCCCCCAGCTTTTCAGCTGGAATGCATTTACGACTTGGGCTGCGCCGGCAACGAGCATCATCACGCCCACTACAAAAACAGTTGCAACCGTCGCCAGCACGACGCTGCCCAGTGCAATAAAGCCGGCAAGCATGTAAATGAAGCCAAGAGCCAGTATCCATCCGGACTTGGCGCGAAGCGGCTCTAATCCAGTTGTGCCACCAAGCATTGAGTTCGGGAGAAGGGCCATTGCCGATTACTCCGTTTAGTATCTTTCTTTCACAAAATGCCTATTCGTCAGGGCCGCCTGATCATCATATTTTCCCTTTGTTGAACGCTTGGGCAGTTTGACCCGGTCGCGTGACACTCTCTTGTAGGGAATGCACGAAAGAATATGTGAAATGCAGTTCAATCTCCCGCGGCGCTTGTCATCGGTTCGGACGATAAACCAGGGAGCACGTTTAGTATCTGTTGCCTCCAGCATCAGATCGCGTGCTTTGGAATAGTCGTACCAGCGGCTGTAGGACTCCACGTCCATGGGGCTCAGCTTCCATTGCCGCAGTGGATCATCGACGCGCGCAGCGAAGCGCCTCTCCTGCTCTTCCATTCCGACCTCAAGCCATATCTTGATCAAGATGATGCCGGCGTCGATGACATAGCTTTCGATTTCCGGACAAAGCTTAAGGAATCGCTTGTGCTGGTCGCGTGTGGCAAAGCCCATCACATATTCGACGCCAGCGCGGTTGTACCAGCTACGATCAAAAACGACGATCTCGCCTGCCGCAGGGAACTGCGAGACGTAACGCTGCATGAATAGCTGGGTCTTTTCGCGATCGCTAGGTGCCGGGAGAGCGACAACGCGGAAAACGCGCGGGCTCACCCGTTCGGATATCGCCTTGATAGTCCCACCCTTTCCAGCAGCGTCGCGGCCCTCGAAGACGACAATGACCTTCAAGCCTTTTTCCTTGACCCAATCTTGCAAGCGGCAAAGCTCAACCTGAAGCTTGCGGAGCTCCTTCTCGTAGGCCTTGCGCTTCATGCCTTCCGGCTTACTGCGTTTTTCTGGCACGGATCTCTCGAAGGGAAACAAGAAGTGGCTGCGAACGAACCGTCATATTTGCCAATTGAGGTCCATTTATTGAGATAGATCAAAATTTGCCGCGGCAGACTCGATAGTAAAATTATGCGTGTCGACCGGAGCATTGTCATGGCTGAAGCCAAAAAGGCCCCGACCTCCGACCCTTTGGCGGTCGTGCCTAGCGCCAAGGAAGTACAGACCGAGATCGCCCGACGAGAAGCTGAAAAAGCTTCGGCGGCGATGCGTGAGCTATCGGCGGGGGACGCCGAAAAGCGTGAACTTATTGAAAAATTCTCCAAACCATCCGGCGTATCCGATGAAGATCGTCTTGTCCGTGCCGCAGCAATCATCAAGCGCGCCGCGAATAACGGGCTGATGGAGGTTGAGATCTTCCGGTTTCCCAATGAGCTTTGCACTGATCGCGGCCGCGCCATCAACCAGCGCGAGCCGGGTTGGGAAAAGACACTGACCGGCATGCCCAAGGAACTGTACGACTTTTGGGAAAAACACCTGAAGGCTCGCGGCTACAAAATCGGATTTCAGATTGTTGACTTTCCCGGCGGCATGCCGGGGAATATCGGCATGACGTTGAGGTGGGGCTGAGCAGGCTCGGCGCTACCCCTGGTCGGCCGTTACCTCTTCTCGTCGTTGGAGCGGCCGAAGAGGCGTCTCATAAGGCCGCCGAAAGGCAGCCTCACCATGAGATAAACAAATAGTACGATCAGCAATAACGCCGCGAGCGCTCGGAAGAGATCCGAATGCGGCTCGTCGGCGCCTAACAGACTCGGGATGCTGTCGAGGACTTCCCACAGCCAGTCGATAAGCCGGTCATGCATGGTTCACATTACGTTGGCTTCGGTTTCCTAGGTTTCTTCTTTTTTGATTTTATGCGGCTCGCAAGATCCTTCGCGACGATTTCCTCGATCTTATCCATGACCATGCCATGTAGGCGTGGCGATTTCTCTATAGTCGTGTGCGATAAACCGGTCTCGGCGGTCAGATCGATGTTGGTGAGTTCGCCCTTGAATTGGGGACCTGCCGTCACCCTCTTGCCGAAACTGTTCTGCTGAAACAGGTTGACCAAATGAAGGACATTTTTCGGCACCGGCTGGGGGCTCGTTGCGTCAAAGGTGACGATCAGCTCTATCGGGATATTCTGCCGATCCAGCGCATTGGCGATATCGAAGGTTGCGTTCGCGCCCAGCGAATGGCCGATGAGCACGATGATCGGCCTGTCGCCACGAGTATACTTATCGGCGATGCGCTGCGTGGCCGACGACCACCCGTTAGTACTATAGACGCGGGCCAAATAGCCTTGGCGACTTAGCTTTTCAGTCAGCGTATCCATCCCGCGCGAAAAGATGTCGGCCAGACCTCGAAACAGATCGACCTGCACCTGTCTCGCGGTTGGTGCCGCTTGATCGCCAGGTGTGGCTCCCAAAGCGGCTATTGGGTGGACGATCGGAAGCAACGTCATGGACACGAAGGCACGAAGAAATTGACGACGTTCGGCACGCATCGTTTTACCCCTCAGATCAGTGACCTGCTCGCTCTTTGGCGTCCGGACCCCATCCTCGACTCGTGATCGTCATGCCCGCAAGGTCGATCGACAGCCTCCCGCGATTTATGCCACTCACGTCGAGGATCACGCCATTCTTGTTTTTAACCCGTACAGACTTGCCGTCGTCAATGATCATGCTACCGCCGGGCTCCACCGGCTCATAGGTTCCGAGAATATCCGAAGCGGCGTGCATATTCTCCACGGAGCCGGCCAGATCCGACCGGGGCGATTTCAGAGAGTTGGCGGCGATACCCTCGATCTGAAGCCGGTATCTCTCACCTTTGTAAAACAGGTTGCCGTACCCCTCCGCAGCGTGGCTGGCCTTGAAGAAGGTGATATGCACCGAAGTAGCGCGCGAATGCGCCGCTGTTCCTGCCAAAATGAGGAATGACATCACAATGGTTACGACTGAATTTGATAGGTGCGAACGGCTTGGCATCGGATCAGCTGAGTTGAAGCGTTACGTGCATCACTCCTGAGTCCCGTTTGATCGTAGCGGGAACACCGCATTTTTGAAAAACTTTCAGCATCGCCGCGTTTTCCGGCAAGACCATCGCAACGAGTTCCTCAATGCCGCTTGCGCGAGCAGCGGCGATCAGGTGCCGTAACAGTAAACCACCAATACCCTGCCCCTGGTACTCGTCGACGACCATGAGGGCCACCTCGGCCTGCCGCGCGTTGTCTGCGACATAGCGAGCACCTCCGATAATCACCGATTTCCCCTCCAACTCCCCTAGTGCGATCAGGGCGACGTGCTGCGAGAAGTCTACATTCACAAAGAACGAGATTTCGGCTTCTGTAAAGTGCCGCCGCGGGCCAAAAAAGCGGCGCGAAAGTGATTGATTACTGGCTCGTCCGACTGCCGCCAACAGGTCATCTCGATCATCCGGCCGAAGCGCACGAATAACAATCCGGCTCCCGTTGCGGAGAACCTCCTCAGCTGAATAGTTGGCCTTTTTCACTTTTGGCCTGCCGGTTCGAAAAGACAGCGCGTGAAACTGGCGGTCTCACGGCTTCAGGCTTTGATCTAGATCAAATTCTGACCTTCGCGCGAAGCTAACCTATCGGCAAGAGAGCGTACGCTGAAGTCTATTCGTGAGTGGCGTCGAGACCGATAGGTGGGAAATGAGCCCGAAGACAAGCTGGCTTTTCCTGACGATTTTTCTGCTCTGGCCACTTGGCGTGAAGGCGCAGACACCGACGGCGGTGCAACCACAGAGTCAGGAACAAGCGCCAGCGCCGGCGAAGGAACAGAAGATGCTCGCCGCCGGCGAACTAGACGCGCTTGTCGCGCCGATTGCTCTGTATCCCGATAATCTCCTTTCGCAGGTGCTGATGGCATCGACCTTTCCTTTGGAGGTAGTGCACGCCGAGCGCTGGCTCAAAGCCAATAAAAAGCTTACGGGAGATCGGCTTGAGGACGCAGTCGCCAAGCAGGAGTGGGACGACAGCATCAAGTCGCTGGTGGCGACGCCGAGCGTTCTGGAAATGATGAGCACGAAGCTCGATTGGACCCAGAAACTCGGCAACGCAGTAGTCGGACAGCAGCCGGACGTTATGGATGCTATCCAGCGTCTACGCGCCAAGGCACAAGCCAATAACAAGCTCAAATCGACGAAGGAGCAGAAGGTCACGGTCACTCAGTCCAGCGGCAAGCAAATCATCGCCATAGCGCCGACAGATCCGAATACGATGTATGTGCCCTATTACGATCCCGCCGTGGTCTATGGATCGTGGCCCTATCCCGCGTATCCGCCCTACTACTGGCCGTACCCCGGCTACATCGCAGGTGGCATTATCGCGACGGGGATTGCTTTTGGCGCTGGATACGCGCTGGGACGATGGGCTTCAGGAGGCTATTGGGGCGGCAACGTCAATTGGAACAACAACAACATCACCATCAATCGACCCGGCGGGGGCGGCGGCAATTGGAATCGCAATGCGCACGTCGAGCATCGGGGTGGTAATCGCGGCAATCGCCAGCTCGACTTCCGCGGCCGTAACGGGCAGCAAGTTCTCAATCCAGGCAACAAAGGCGGCAATCTCGGCAATAACAATCGCGGTAACCGCAATCATGCGGCCACGCGTCCGTCCGGCGGACGCGGTAATGCGGCCAATCGGCCCGGTGGCAACCGCAATCACGCTGCGACGCGTCCATCCGGCGGGCGCGGCAATGCAGGCAATCGACAGGCCGGCAATCGCGCCCAGCATCATAGGGCCACAGGCCGCGGCCACGCTGCCAATCTGCGATCGCGAGGCGGCGGCAGCCTTGGCGGCGGGGCTCGCGGCGGCGGCCATCGCGCGGCGATTGGCGGGGGCGGTCATCGTGGCGGCGGTGGCGGGCACCGTGGCGGCGGTGGGCGACGATCCGATATCAGGCTCAAGCATGACGTCGTGCTTGTCGGCCGCCTTAGCGACGGTCTCGGCATTTATCGCTTTGTCTACAACGGCGGCCATAAAGCCTATGTCGGCGTGATCGCGCAGGAAGTCCAACAAGTTGTGCCCCAAGCCGTCGAACGTGGTCCTGACGGTTATCTGAGGGTCCATTATCGACAGCTTGGCCTTAGGTTTGAAAGCTACCGGCAGTGGATCGAATCCGGGTCGCGTCTGCCGCTGGCAGCGGGCAACGAACCCTGACCAGGCTAGCTTCGAGGGCTTAATAAGGCGGAATTATTGGGCCGCACCCGACTGCTCGCCGAGAGTGCTCAATAGGCTATCCAGTGTGATGCGGCGGTGAACGCCCCCAACCTTGTCACCGATGCCGTCGGCGCGCAGTAGATCGCGCACACGCCCTCGCGCACCGACAATGCGCAATGCGACGTTGCGCGAAGACAGCTCCCCGTGCAGTTGATGCAGCATTCGCGAACCAGCCAGATCGATGTAAGGGGATGCCGAGAGATCACAGACAACCACATCGATCTTTCGTTCGCCTGCCTGCCGTATCTTCTCCGATACCGCTTGAAACACCGACTCGGCATTGACGTACAGGAGCGATGCCTCCGGGCGGAACGCCAGAACGTTCGTCAATGGCTCATTTTCAGGATGCCGATCAAGGTCGGAATAGCTATGTGTTCCGGGAACACGGCCGAGAAACGCGACGTGCGGATGCGAGGCCCGGGCAACGAGCATTAGAACTGATACCGTGGCCGCCAGAATAATCCCTTGTAGAATTCCCAGGAGTAGAACAAAGCCAAGCGCGACCACGGCCGCGAGGAAGTCCATTTTGCTGATGCGCCACATGCGGTGAAGCGCCGGAACGTCGATCAGCCCCATCACAGCGGTAAAAACCACCGCCGCCAGAACGGCTTTTGGGAGGTTCTCCAATAGCCCGGTCAAAAACAGGAGACATAGCGCAAGAGTGATCGATGCACAGATGAGGGAGACCGCAGTACGGGCACCCGCTTTGTCATTGACTGCCGATTGCGACAGGCCGCCTGCAACCGGATAGCCATGACCTAGTCCGGCGGCGAGATTCGCCGCGCCGATACCCAGAAATTCCTGTCGCGTATCGATCTCATAATCGTGCTTTGACGCGAAGGTTCGCGCCGCGGAAACGCTCTCTATATAGGCCAACAGCAGGCATCCCGCTGCCAGCGGAAAGATCCCCTCAACGTCCCTTAGCCGCAGCGCAGGTAGAGCAATAGATGGCAAGCCCTCCGGAATTTTCCCAGTGACCGGGACGCCAAGCGCGGGAAGTCCGAGGAACGTTGCCATGGCGATCGCAACCGCGACCACGACAAGCGCAACCGGCCGGCCGGGTAATAAGCGATCCCCGATCGCAAGAGCCGCGATCGCGGCAATCCCGATCGCGAGCACGAAAACCTGGATCTGACCAAGTTGACCCGCGAAATTAATCGCCCGCTCGAAAAAATCATGGCCGCCACCAGAGACCCCGAAAAGGCCAGGCAGCTGAGTCATGATAATCGTCAGGCCGGCGCCCGCCTTAAACCCAGTCAAGATGCTATCGCTGATCAGGCGTACGAGAACGCTCAGACGAAGCGCCCAAGAAACCAGGCAAAGCAACGCCACAGCAAATGCGGTCAGGCTCACTATCTCGGCATATCGTTGCGCGTCACCTCCGGCCATATCTCCGACTGAGCCCGCGATCATCAGGGAGATCGCCGAAGTTGGTCCGACAGCGAGCTGCCGAGATGAGCCGAAAAGCGCGTAGCCCACTCCACCCAGCAAGTAGCCATAGATGCCGACCTGCGGCGGCAGGCCGGCGAGGCCTGCGTAAGCAAGGGAAACGGGAATCGCGTAGGCCGCCAGCGTGACACCGGCGACAATGTCACTTGGTAGCCAACTCGGCCGATATGCCGCGAGCCATTGCAGCGGCGGCAGATATCGAAACAACAGCGGCCGATGTCCATTCCCCGACGGCTTATCCATTCGTCTGACCCAGGGACTGCCTAATCAATGATATGATAGCCGCCGTCGATATAGAGGGTCTCGCCTGTTATCAGACGCGCCGCGTCATGCGCAAGAAAGGCCGTAGCGACGCCGACATCCTCGATGCTGACAAGGCTGCGCGCAGGCGCCTTTGCTTTCGCCTTGTCGAGCAAGGCATCAAATTCCGGAATTCCCGACGCTGCGCGCGTGGCCAGCGGACCGGGCGATATCGCATGGACGCGAATGCCCTTCGGACCGAGTTCCGCCGCGATGTAGCGCACCGCACATTCCAGCGCAGCCTTGGCGACCCCCATGATGTTGTAGTTTTTCACCACCATCTGACTGCCATAGTAGGTCATGGTGAAAAGTGTGCCGCCTTTGCGCATCAACGGCTCCGCCAAATGCGCCATGCGAATGAATGTCCAACAGGACACGTCCATTGTTTTGAGGAACCCTTCTTTCGACACGTCTACAACGCGACCCTGAAGGGCATCTTTCGGAGAAAAAGCAATCGAGTGGACAACAAAATCCAATTTACCCCAGATTTCGGTAATGCGTTGGAAAACAGCCTCCATTTGACCGGGACTATCCACGTCCAGCGGCATTACGATCGGTGCACCGAGCTTCCGCGCCAGGGGTTCGACGTATTTTTTTGCCTTGTCATTCAGATAGGTGACTGCGAGTTCGGCACCGAAGGCCCGAAAGGCCTTGGCACAGCCCCAGGCAATCGAATTTTCATTGGCGATCCCAACGATGAGGCCTTTTTTGCCCTCAAGAAGTTGAGCTTTTACTGATGGAATATCTGCCATAGCGCTTCCAGATGGCGACTTACAATGAAATTGAACATTGCCGAAAGCGGTCAACCCAAACTTGACTTAGATCAAAGTAATGCTGCAACGCACATGTTTGCCTTCGCTAGATAGGCCCTTGCAGGCACCCACGGCATTATCTGCTTTATGTCAGTGATGTGACCAGTCGCGAGCGAGTCGATAGCGAGAGCGAGTCGCCATGGTGTCGCACCAAACGCATCCGGGTGATAGCCGCCCATTCCTCGCTTTCGGTTTATTTGGAGCGGCCGTTGACTACGCTCTGGATGCTGTGCAGCGGAGCATTCTGTTTTTGGACGTGATGAGGGAGCGCGGCAATCAATATCGCGAGCACCTTGCCGAAACGGCGCCACACGTCCTGCAATACGAAGTTGAGCTAGTCATCGACGGCCGCCAGCTCAAACGCCCGGTCAATTATGGTCTGGTGCGTGTTGTTCCGCCCGCGGGAACAACAGTCGACCCGACGCTGCGACCATTCGTCGTTGTCGATCCCCGCGCCGGACACGGACCCGGCATCGGTGGTTTTAAAGCCGACAGTGAAATTGGCGTCGCATTCAAATCTGGTCACCCCTGCTACTTCGTTGGCTTCCTGCCGGAGCCCATGCCCGGACAGACCATCGGGGACATTGCGGCCGCGGAAGCGATATTTTTGAAGAAAATAGCCGAACTCCATCCGCAAGCTAACGGCAAGCCCTGCGTCATCGGTAATTGTCAGGCGGGATGGGCGATTATGATGCTTGCTGCAATGCGACCGGAGCTTTTCGGTCCGATCATCGTGGCGGGCTCGCCTCTGTCGTACTGGCAGGGAGTTCACGGAAAATATCCCATGCGCTACACAGGCGGGCTGTTGGGCGGTAGTTGGCTGACGGCGCTCGCCGGCGATCTCGGTGCCGGCAAATTCGACGGTGCCTGGCTGGTCCAGAACTTCGAAAATCAGAATCCGTCGAACACGCTATGGACCAAGCAATACAACCTCTATTCCAAGATCGATACGGAAGCGGCTCGTTATCTCGGCTTCGAGCGCTGGTGGGGCGGCCACGTCAACCTGAACGCCGACGAAATTCAATTTATCGTCGACGAGCTGTTTATCGGTAACAATCTTGCCGCCGGGAGGATCCAAACATCCGACGGCACGGCGATCGATTTGCGTAACATCCGCTCGCCCATCGTCGTGTTTTGCTCGAAAGGCGACAATATCACGCCACCCCAGCAGGCGCTGGGATGGTTACTCGATCTCTATGACAGCGTCGACGAGATCCGCGGTTATGGGCAGACCATCGTCTATACCATTCACGACAAGGTCGGCCATCTTGGGATTTTTGTCTCCGGCGACGTTGCGCGCAAGGAACACGGAGAATTTTCCAGCAATATCGATCTGATAGACACGCTGCCACCAGGTCTTTACGAAGCTGTCCTCGAGCCACGACCGGAAGGAACGGTCGACGCCGATCACGGCGAGTGGATCATGCGCTGCGAGGCCAGAACACTGGACGACATCCGCGCGCTCGGCGGTAACGACGCAGAGGACGAGCGCCGATTTGCGGCGGTCGATCGAGTATCCGAAGCAAATCTCGCGCTGTATCGAACCTTCATTCAGCCCTTTATAAGGACCTTCACCAACCCCGCACTGGCGGATTTCATGCGCCAGCTGCATCCACTCCGCCTGCAATACGAAATCTTCTCCAACGCCAATGTCATGATGGCGCCCGTTTCGGCTCTGGCCGAGCAGGTTCGCGAGAATCGCCGCGAAGTCAGGCGCGACAATCCGTTTATCACGCTGCAGGAAAGCACGTCACGGCAGATTGTAAGGGCGCTCGATACTTGGCGCGAGGCCGCCGAGGCGATGAGCGAAAGGATATTTATGACCGTTTACGGATCGCCGGCACTCCAGGCTGCGCTAGGTATCGATCCGGCGTCGGCGGAGCCGCGCCGAAAGGTTGCAAAGAGCACACTACATCAGGCGCTCAAGGACAAGCGTATCGCCGAGCTAAAGTCCCAAATCCCCGCCGGGGGGCTACGTGAAGCCACGATTCGTAGCCTCCTATATGCAGGCATGGCACGAAATGCGGTGGACGAACGCGGCTTCGAGGTAGTGCGCCGCATTCGAAAGGCGAACGCTGACATTTCGCTCTCAATATTCAAGACGATCGTGCGCGAGCAATTCTATATGCTCCTTATCGACCAGGACGCTGCACTCGCGGCAATTCCCGAAATGCTGCCGACTGACCTCGACACCCGGCGCAAAGCTTTTAGCTTGATTAAGGAAGTGATGGACGCACGCGGGGAATATGCCTCCGAAGACCGCGAACGCATGCGAAGCATCGCCCTTCTCTTCGGAATAGAAGGCCCGACAACTGTGCCGAGAACTCTTTCCCTCGCCTCCGACAACGACATGCCAAAGCCTGCGAAGGCTTCATGAATCTGCAGCAAATAGGGGACCGCGATGCCTCTGGAAAAAGAAAGTGAAATCGGGTCGATCCGAGCAATCGGTCCAGGCGCTCATCCTCCCGAGTCGAAATATGAACGCCTGATCGGTCGGGCAAAGAGCGTCGCCGCCGCTAAGACAATCGTCGTACATCCCTGTGATGAATCCTCGCTCCGAGGCGCGGTTGAGGCAGCCGAGCTTGGGATCATCAGTCCAATCTTGGTAGGCCCTAGGGACAAGATAATTGCAGTCGCCCGCCAAAGTCGACTTGACGTTACAAAGTTCGAAATCGTTGACGCGCCGCATAGTGACGCTGCAGCCGAAAGGGGCGTCGGGCTCATTCACGAAGGCAGAGGCGAGTTGTTGATGAAGGGCAGCTTGCACACAGATGAGCTAATGCGGGCGGTGACAGCTTCGAAGACGGGGTTGCGAACCGAGCGTCGGATCAGTCATGTTTTCATTATGGACGTGCCTACCTATAAGGAGACGCTGTTCATCACGGACGCAGCAATCAATATCTTTCCGGATCTTGATGCCAAGCGTGACATCATTCAGAACGCCGTTGATCTGTTCAACAGGGTCGGGCTTGGCACTCCGCGGGTGGCCATCCTGTCCGCGGTCGAGACTGTAACCTCGAAGATCCCGTCGACGATTGAGGCAGCGGCGCTCTGTAAGATGGCGGACCGCAAGCAGATCACCGGGGGCATCCTCGACGGCCCGCTGGCGTTCGACAATGCGATCGATCCTGAGGCCGCCAGGATCAAGGGAATTGACTCGCCTGTCGCTGGGAAAGCGCAAATTCTAATCGTGCCTGATCTCGAGGCCGGCAATATGCTGGCGAAGAACCTGATCTTCCTGTCGAAAGCGGATTCGGCTGGTTTGGTATTGGGTGCGAGAGTTCCGGTTGTACTCACGTCGCGAGCGGACTCGGTACGAAGCCGCATGGCCTCGTGCGCTGCTGCCGTGCTGTACGCAGCGGCGCGGCGCGAAAATCCCGTTAAGGCTTCGGTGTAGCCTACCATGGACGCAATTCTCGTCGTCAATGCAGGCTCCTCCAGCGTCAAATTTCAGATCTTCGAGCATTCGCCTTCGACGGTGTCCCACCACCTCATTAAGGGACAGCTGGACGGGATAGGCTCAAAGCCTCGCTTGCGCGCCACGACGCGCGATGGAACCTCGCTAGTCGACAAGAGTTACGAGCCGGGCAAGATAGCGGACACGTCCTCAGCAATTGCAGAAGCCGGCGCTTGGCTGCGAAGCAGTCAGAGCCTTACCCTCGCAGCCGTCGGCCACCGCGTCGTCCACGGCGGCCCCGATTTCGACCGCCCAGTCGTCGTCAATCGCGACATCCTGACCCGCCTAGAAAAATATTGCCCGTTAGCCCCACTCCATCAACCACACAATCTTGCGCCGATTCTTACGCTAATGGAGCGCAGCCCGGAGCTCGCGCAGGTTGCTTGTTTCGACACTGCGTTCCACCGCACACACTCGGCGCTCGCCGACCGGTACGCAATTCCCGAGCAATTGTATCGCGAGGGTGTTCGCCGTTATGGATTCCATGGTCTCTCCTATGAGTACGTGGCCGGCCGTCTGCGTGAAGTCGCTCCGGATATCGCCTCCGGGCGAGTCATTGTAGCTCACCTCGGCAGCGGGGCGTCCATGTGCGCGCTTTTTGACGGCAAAAGCGTCGAAAGCACGATGGGCTTTACCGCGCTCGATGGTTTGCCGATGGGCACGCGGCCGGGACAGATCGATCCGGGGGTCTTGCTCTACTTGGTCGCCGAAAAGGGCATGACCGCGCCGGAACTCGAGAACATGCTGTATCGGCACTGCGGCCTCAAAGGCATGTCCGGCATTAGTCACGATCTAAGGGAGTTACAATCGAGCAAAGAAGCAAGCGCCGCACTTGCCATCGATTATTTCGTCTATCGGATCGCGCTGAACGCTGGGATGCTGACGGCGGCTCTCGGCGGCTTGGATGCCCTCGTCTTCACGGCTGGTATCGGCGAAAATTCGCCCATGATCCGTGCAGGTGTCGCCGAAAAACTCGCTTGGCTCGGCGTCACTTTAGACAATCACGCAAACCAGAAAGCAGCACTGCTGATATCTTCGCCCGCCAGCAAGATTAGAGTTCACGTCGTACCGACAGATGAAGAATTGATGATAGCCCGTCATACGCAAAGACTTGTTCAAAAATGAGATTCGATAAGGACGCGCTTGTCTTCGCACCGTCACATTTTGACTTGGATCAAAAACTCACCGGAAGCGCCTCTTAAACTCCTCCAAAAGCGAACTCTGGCGGAGGAGCAGGATCATGGAGGGAACCGCGGCAATTTCCAAAAACGCTGACCATGAGAAATCCTGGCGCGACTTCAAGCCCGGCGATTGGTCCCGTTCGATAGACGTACGCGACTTTATTGCACGCAATGTCACCCCTTATGCCGGTGACGAGTCGTTTCTCGCCAACCCGACGAAGCGAACCAGTGCGGTCTGGAAGAAACTGCAGCCTTACTTCCAGCAAGAGCAGAAAAAAGGTGTGCTGGACGTCGACGCCCATACGCCGTCGACGGTGCTGGCGCACAAACCGGGTTACATCGATAAAGACAATGAGGTCATCGTCGGTCTGCAGACGGATCAGCCCTTCAAACGCGCCATCTTTCCATACGGGGGCCTGCGCATGGTCGAGGCCGGGCTAAAGGCGGCGGGCTTCGAAGCGGATCCTCAGGTCCATCTGACGTTCACAAAATATCGCAAAACCCACAACGACGGCGTGTTTGACGCTTACACGCCCGAGATCATGCGCTGCCGCCGGTCCGGCATCATTACCGGACTGCCGGACTCTTACGGCCGCGGCCGAATCATCGGCGATTACCGCCGCGTCGCGCTTTACGGGGTGAACCGGCTTTTGGAGGTCAAGCACGCCGAACGCGCCCAAATCGACGACATGTGGCCGACCGACGAAATCATCCGGCAGCGCGAGGAGCTCGCCGAGCAAATGCGCGCACTGGAAGACTTGATCACCATGGGGAAACTGTACGATTGCGACATCGCACGGCCTGCCATGGATGCGCAGGAAGCGGTTCAGTGGACCTATCTCGCCTATCTCGGCGCCGTCAAGGAGGCGAATGGTGCGGCGATGTCGATAGGACGCATTTCCACGTTCCTCGACATTTTCATCGAACGCGACATGCGCGAGGGCTCGCTGGATGAAGAAGACGCGCAAGAATTGTGGGATCAGCTCGTTCAGAAGCTCCGCATTGTTCGTTTCTTGCGAACCCCAGAATACGACGCGCTGTTCAGCGGCGATCCATACTGGGCGACTGAATGTGTCGGTGGCATCGGGCTCGACGGTAGGCCACTGGTCACCAAGAGCAGCTACCGTGTTCTTCACACTCTCACCAATCTGGGGCCTGCGCCGGAACCGAACCTTACGGTGCTCTGGTCCGTGCATCTGCCGGAAGCGTTCAAGCGCTATTGCATCAAAGTCAGTCGCAACACCTCGTCGCTGCAATACGAGAATGACGACTTGATGCGCCCCTATTGGGGCGACGATTACGGCATTGCTTGCTGCGTCTCGGCCATGCGTCTCGGTAAACAGATGCAATTCTTCGGCGCCCGCGTGAACCTCGCCAAGGCCCTCCTCTACGCGATCAACGGTGGACGCGACGAAGTGTCCGGAGACCAGATTGCTCCGGCGGCACCACCGATCACCGGCGAGATTCTCGACTACGATGAAGTGTTCGAGAAGTTCGATCACATGATGGAATGGCTCGCACGCACTTACGTGCACGCGATGAATTGCATTCATTACATGCACGACAAGTACTTCTACGAACGCCTGGAGATGGCGCTCCACGATCGTGATATATTGCGAACCATGGCGTTCGGCATCGCCGGCCTGTCGGTGGTCGCCGACAGCCTCTCCGCCATCAAATACGCCAAGGTCCACGTGATCCGCGACGGTACCGGCCTCGCCGTTGATTATCGTATCGAGTACGACCGCACCAACGCGGTGCCGCAATACGGCAACAATGATGACCGGGTGGACAGCATCGCCGCAGATCTCGTTACGCGGTTCATGCAGAAGATCCGCAAGCATCCCACTTATCGGAACGCAACCCCCACCCAAAGCGTACTGACAATCACGTCGAATGTCGTCTACGGCAAGCACACCGGCAACACGCCGGACGGGCGCCGCAAGGGCGAACCATTCGGTCCGGGGGCCAACCCGATGCACGGGCGTGACAGTCACGGCTGGCTGGCGTCGTGCTTGTCCGTCGCGAAGTTGCCTTACAAGGATGCCTTGGACGGCATCAGCTACACCGTATCGGTCGCACCGCAGAAGGCGCATCTATCGGATACGCAGCTGATCGACGCCGCGGTGAAGGCCTTCGATATGTATTTCAGTCAGGGCGGCTTCCATATGAACTTGAATGTCATCGACAAGGAGACACTCGAAGACGCCATGAAACATCCAGACAAATATCCGCAGTTGACGATCCGCGTATCGGGCTATGCGGTCAACTTTGTCCGGCTGACGCCCGAACAACAACGAGATGTGATCACCCGCACCTTCCACGGCCAGATTTGAGCCGGAGGCGCCAGCCGTGTCAAAGCTTGGTCACCTGGACCCAGGAAGCCGATACGATCTTCATGTCGGCATTTCGCCGGACGCTCCGGACGAAGGCGAGCTTCATGACGATGAAGGGGCGTTTGGTTACGCCCACTCTTATGAGACATCGTCGCGCTATGACGGTCCTGGATTGCGGGTGGTCCTATTCGTATCTGGTTGCCTACTTCGCTGCACCTATTGCCACAACCCCGATACTTGGCATCTGAAGGACGGCACCTACATCTCGGCACAGGACGTTATTGATCGGCTTTCGAGCTTTGCGCCGGCGCTGCGGACACTGGATGGCGGGCTGACCATTTCCGGCGGCGAGCCGATGGTTCAGCTTGCCTTCACCAGGCGAATATTTTCCGGCGCCAAGAGGCTCGGTCTCCACACGGCAATTGAGACCTCCGGTTATCTCGGGGATCGCGTCGACGACAAATACCTCGCCGCGCTCGATCTCGTCCTGCTCGATATCAAAAGCAGCAATCCCGAGACCTACCGTCGTGTCACCGGCCGCGAATTAGCGCCAACCTTGCGTTTTGCGGAGCGCCTCGCGGCGCTCGGAAAGCCCGTGTGGGTGCGCTTTACCCTCGTTCCGGGCGCGACGGATGATCCTGAAAATGTTGATGGGATCGCGCGTTTCGTTGCGCCCATGAGAAACGTCGAATGGGTCGAGGTGCAACCATTCCATCAACTCGGCGCATTCAAATGGCGGGCGATGAATCTTGAATATAAGAACGAGACAACATCGCCGCCCACCACCGAACTCATCGAGCGAGTCCACGAACAATTCCGGACGGCGGGCTGCCGCGTACGTTAACGCCTCTGGACAGAGGAGCTGGAGAGTTGAACATGCTCGAACTTGCGCGTGACATTATCGGATCCCAGCCGATCCTCACCGCCTTTCTGGCTATCGGACTTGGCTATCTCGTAGGCCAGATTAGCATCGGCGGATTTTCGCTCGGCGTCGGCGCAGTGCTGTTTGTCGGACTGGCGCTCGGCGCATTCGCTCCCAAGGCGCAGATCGTCGGACCGATTGGATTGATCGGACTGATCATGTTTCTCTACGGCGTCGGCATTCTCTATGGGCGGCAATTCTTCGAGGGAATGACAGGCGCCGCCGGCCGCAAATACAATCTGATCGCGCTGGTCGGCGTGATCGCAGGGCTCGCCGTTGCATTGGGCCTGGGCCACGTCTTCGGCGTGAAAATCGGCCATACGCTTGGCATTTTTGCCGGTTCGATGACGAGCACCGCAACGTTGCAGGCCGCCCTCGACGCGATGGGCAACAAAGACCCTTCAATTGGGTACTCCGTCGCCTATCCCTTCGGCGTTATCGGACCGATCCTGTGCATGTATTTCATGACGCGTGCGGTCCAGCCGAAGTTCCCGCCCAAGGCCCCGCAGATGCACATGGGTGAGATCACGATCGGTCCAAATTTCGGCGAGCAATCACTCGACGAACTCAGCAGGGAGCTCCCGAGCGGCGTTCAGGTGACCATGATCCGCAAGGGTGGTCAGAATTATCTGCCCTCCGCCACCGTGCTGCTCGCGGCCGGAGATGCGCTCCTGGTCGTTGCCGAACGCCAAGATGACCTAGCTGCCGTCGCCAAGCGCCTGGGCACGCTTGAGCCCGGACGGCTGGTCAAGGATCGGTCGGCACTCGACTACATTCGTGTCTTTGTCAGCAAGGCAAATCTGGTCGGAATACCGCTGGCGAAGCTCCCGCTTCCAAGCACCTTTCCGGTGCAATTGCTGCACGTCCGACGCTATGACGTCGACTTGGTTCCGTCTTCGGACCTGATGCTGGAATTCGGCGATCGCGTCGGCGTGCTGATGCCGCCCGACCGTAAGGACGAGATCAGGCGCTTCTTCGGGGACACCGTCAAATCCGCAGCGGAATTCAGCTATGTGTCACTCGGAATTGGGATGGTTCTGGGCGTGCTGATTGGCCTCATCCCGATACCGATTCCCGGCGTCGGGACGGTCACACTTGGAATCGGCGGCGGCCCGCTGATCGTCGCACTGATCGCCGGCAAACTTCGCCGCACCGGCCCGCTGCTCTGGGTCATGCCGCTTCCCGCCAACATCGTGTTGCGAAACTTCGGGCTGGCACTCTTCCTCGCCACGGTCGGTGTCAATGCCGGGCAGCCGTTCGTGAAAACCATTAGCGAGACCGGGCTGACGCTGTTCTGGATTGGCGCTGCGGTCCTGCTGACCACGGTGTTGATCGTCCTCGTGGTCGGATATCTACTGAAGATCGCCTACGACGATTTGATGGGTGTCGTGGCCGGCGCGACCGGAAACCCTGCGATCCTCGTCTATGGCACGCGCATGGCGCCGACGGAGCGGCCCGATATCGGCTATGCGATGATCTTCCCTTCAATGACTATCGTAAAGGTCATCGCGGTTCAGGTCGTCAGCCTGCTGTTGCGGTAACGTAAGTTCAAGGCACTCGAACGTGATGAGTTGCCGGGGTTTTAGGTGAAAGAGAGACAGGCCGTGCTTGACGATAACGGTCGGTCGTCGACGTTTGATACGTCGGACGATAAATTCTTAGTCTCAGCCATTCGAATTGTCTGCCTCGGCCTCCTCGCCTACTGGTCGGTAATCCTGGTCAAGCCCCTTTTGGCCATCATAGTCTGGAGCGTGATTATTGCGGTTGCGGTTTACCCCGCATTCGGTTGGTTATCCGACAAGCTTCACGGCCGGCGTGGCCTAGCCGCTGTGATTATCACGGTAGTCGGCCTCGTCGTCATCTTGGGCCCAGCGACTTGGCTTGGCCTTAGCCTCGCTGAAAGCGCTCGGACGCTAATCGCACGGATAGGCACCGAAACCATTGCCATCCCTCCGCCCAAAGAGACGATAAAGGCTTGGCCAATGATCGGCGGCAAAGCTTACGAGCTGTGGCAGCTTGCATCAACGAACCTCCAAGCATTGCTGCTTGAGGTCGCTCCCCAATTCAAATCCCTGGGCACCCGGCTCCTAGGCGCCGCCGGCAGCGTCGGCATCAACCTTCTGAAATTTGTCCTCGCTGCGGTCATTTCTGGCTTTCTTCTCGTCCCTGGCCCGGCTCTGGTCCACTCATTAAAACAGTTTCTTCGTCATGTTGCTGCAGAACGGGCAGAAGCATTCGTCGACTTGGCCGGTGCTACGATCCGCAATGTTTCGCGTGGCGTAATTGGAATCGCAATGCTGCAAGCCCTGTTGGCGGGTATCGGGCTCTTGTTCGCCGGAATTCCCGCCGCGGGCCTTTTTAGCTTTCTCGTTCTGCTGCTCGGAATTGTTCAGATCGGCCCGTCAATCGTGCTGATCCCCGTCATCACCTGGGTGTGGTTCACGATGGACACAATGACAGCCACTCTGTTTACGGCCTACATGCTGCCGGTGAATTTGATTGACAATGTCCTGCGGCCCCTTGTGTTGGCCAAGGGCCTGACCACGCCGATGCCGGTAATATTGGTCGGCGTCATTGGCGGCACTCTCGCGCACGGCATGATCGGATTGTTCATTGGTCCAATCGTGCTCTCGATCGTCTGGCAATTATTGATCGTCTGGACGAGCGAACATACGTCCACCCTCAAAGCAGTCTAGCGTCGGCGGTCCGGTCGCTACTCACGAAAAAACGTGCACTGCGTATCTCCGTCGTCCTCGAAACCGCATTTTTGATCTAAATCAAAAATTCTACTGCAGCAGCACATATCGTGACCGAAATAAGCCCGTGAGGAGAGAGCGCCATGTCATACCGAACCATTTTTCTAAAGATTTGCCTCGTTGTTGCGATAGTGTCAGCCTCAGGTTCGCTCAATGTCGCGTCGGCGGCAAAGAAAAAGATGACATTTGAGCAAGCCTGGGCTTATTGCAAGGCCAAGCTTGACAAAGAAAAGGCTTACGGGACGACACTGCAGGGAAACGAACGCTTTATTCGCGGCGGCGCCTGCATGAAGGACTTAGGCTATAATCTGTAAACCGCCCGCACGCCTCTTAATCTGTAAACCGACAAAGGCGGCCTCCGTTCCTCATTCGCAAATGCGGCCGACACTTGTTAGATGCGTAGCGAAAAGATTCAGGCCGGTGGCAGCTGCCGTCCGGCCTCTGCTTGCTCAGCTACAAGCTCGAGAGTGACCAGCCGAGCCAACAAAGTCGCTGGATAAAGCTGACCGACTACCGCTTCAAAGTTCGCCAAACCTCGTGCGTAGGGATGCAGTGGGGTAATATCGCCATAACCGATGGTCGTTAGAGTCACGAAACTGAAATAGATCAAATTTCCCGCAATGGCAAAATTGCCCTGGTGCGGTTCGAGCCCCTTGAAAGCGTCGGGCACGAAAATCGTGAGAAAACCGAACAGCGCCACGAAAGTCAGCCCCAAAACGAGATAGAGAAGAATCCCTCCGACGATCCGATGAATAGTGACTTTACCTGGTCCAAATACGGCGCGAGAGACCACCGCAATCAATGTCACGCCAGCGATAAGCCAAGCTATCGTATCCAGGCTTGTATCAACGAGCGTCGAGTCTCTAAACTCCATCTCAGAGGCGACCACGAGCATAATGATGGCGACGACGATCGATCCCGCGGCAATACGGTTCGCGGCAAGCATAAAGGCTGCCGGAATAAGTACCATTGCAAAGACCAGTCCGAAAAACTGCCCTGCTATGACGCCGTTCGCTTCCAGCGGCGCTACTACGAACACAAGCAGTGACAGCAAGATCGTCAGAGTCGTCAGCAATTTGTCGCTGAGCTGACCAATTCGCGCGTGGCCGAGACGCAAATAGCTCCTGATACTGGTGAATTCCATGCTAGATTGCCGCTTATACAGTCGAGTTGTTGGGACTTTCGGGAGGATCCGAGGAACCTTCTTTGATCTAGGTCAAAATTTTATGAGACGGGTGCGAGAGTATGATTGCTTCGGGGGATAGCAACATGCAGTACGACAAAATCATTTCTCTCATAAGCGGACTCGCTATTTTTCTCACGCTTGACATTGGAACGCTTCGCGCTCAGCCGTCATCCGCCGACTGCGACTGGTATGCGCGCGACTATGCACGCGATCATAGCGCCAACGGCCAAATGGTCCGCGGCGCGGCCGGGGGTGCCTTGCTGGGAGCGGGCATCGGTGCTCTGGCTGGAGGCGCCGGCGTAGGAGCGGCGATCGGTGCCGGCGTCGGCGTCCTTGGCGGCGGCGCCCGGCGTTCGCATCATGCATCGCGGCTATATAATTATGCCTATCATGAATGCATGGCGGGCCGCGCCCACTGGTGATTTGGATCGACAGTACGGAAATACAGGCGTGGAAGACGGCGCCGCGCCCGAATGCCTTCGCTCTTGAAGTTGGAGGTGCATCGAGCAGCACAGGCGCCGATCACCATCCGCAACCCGAATATCCAAGATAGTAGACGCCCGGATAGGAGACGGCAGGCGCCATAATGACCCCGTAAGGTGCGCTTACGGGATCGACAGAATAACCGTAGTCCGTAGCCGTACCCTGCCGCGCGGTAATAGGCGCTCCTGTACACGCGCCGATTAACACCGGCCACGCTGAACGGCGTCAGCGGCCGCCCGATGCGGCCGTCGGCCTTATCAACGCGAATAAAGAAAGGTTTCGCAGTCGAACAGTGAAAGCGGAGTCAAACTGCGCTGCCAATGATTACTATGCCCAACTTCTTCATTGCAGGTAGTCTCATATTTGGCCGAAGCGAGCGCGCTCCGGCGTTCCGTAGACGCTCCAACTTCACATTTCATCTCAAAATCTACCGCTGATCGTCATGTCAGTTAAATCTACGGTGGACTTATTTCCGTTTTGCTTGAGGTGAAGTTCGAGCATCGCACCTTTCTCATTTTTCATGTATACTGATTTCGCTCCGGTCAAAATTGCTGGAACTCCATTTTCGGTATGATAAGTACCCTCTACATCTGCAGGTGTTCGCAAATTCTTTGCAGTGCCAATCAAATCCACTTTTCGAGGATCAGGCTCGAACTTGATCCCATCAACCACGATACGATATCTATGATGACCCCTGCAAAAGAGCAGGCCACTGCCGCTGTCTTCTCCCAATCTTTGAACTAGTCCTATATGGACATGCGCGGTAGCCGCAAAGCACTCCGCGCCACCGCTGCCGATCAAGGCCATCAAACCGATGGCGCAAACTTTTGGTATTCGAATCCGGTGCGGCATGCGCCGCCCTCCCCTTTTAAAGCTTCCGAGCCCTACAAAGCCCCCACCGGGGGACATTGCGGCTGAAATTATAAGGAAGCTCTTTAATGCATCACAGCACGGCTCGACAATTTTGATCTAGATCAAAGTGGTGCCGTGCACACTGCCAATAAAATCACGCGTCGTTCCATTGCAAACAGCGGGGGTTATAATGCGACTCAAGCTCAGTGATGTCGTCGCCGCTACGACTATCGTTCTTGCGATTTTCGGCACTGCCAATGCACAAACGCAATTGGAATCTAAATTCGAAGCCCGGCTTAATGCAGGGTTGAAGAAGGCTCAAACGGCGTGTGACGAGGACTTGAGAAAATATTGCGGTGACGTGACACCCGGAGAAGGGCGGTTGCTTCTCTGCCTCGAGGCTCACGAAGACAAGATCAGCACTAAATGCGACTACTCACTTTTCGAGGCGTCGCGAAATCTTGAACGGGCGCTGGATAGCGTCGCTGAAACTGCTGACGCATGCTGGAGTGACATCGAAAAATATTGTGCACATACGCCCCCCGGTGGCGGCCACATTGTCGAATGCCTTTTCGGCAAGAAGGAGGCTTTGGCGCCATCTTGCCGATCACGGCTCGGCAAGCTCTTCCAAAAAGAATAAAGGCTTGGGCTGCAAGTGGAACAATGGCTCTGAAATTTGTAGGACAGTTAGTCGGTCTCGGTGCATGGATCAGCGCGGCGCTGCTGCGCTTAAACCCGACACTTGTTCAAGCGCAGTCATTTCCGCCACAGCCACCGCCGACTTATCGGGCGGTGACACCCATGTATTCGCCAGCGCCTCAATATTCGGCACCGGCCCAATATTCCGCACCAAGCCAGACCACCGCGCAGTATTCGGCCTCGACGCAATATCCCCGTTACAGTCCCGGATGTTGATCCGGGCAAGTGTAGCGACCAGAGGACTTGATGGCGAACTCAGAAGACTTTAAGAAGAGGGTTCGCCTCAACAAGCTCATTGGCATGTGGGCCGCAGAAAAATTAGGCATGACGGGTCCCGAGGCCGAGGCTTATTCAGACGCGCTCGCTATCGGCACGCTTGATCCCGAGCGCAGCGACGTCTTTAGCAAAGTTCGTAAGGACTTCGACGCTGCGGGTGTGGTTCAAACGGACGGGCAAATCTTACGCGCCATGAACCAATTCACGCTGCAAGCTGGGAATCAGATGCCCGTGACGCGAGGAGGTGCCGTCGACACCTTAGCTGTAATGCTTGCTAAAAAACTTACATCACAATAGAGTTCGACGTATTGAGATGGAACCCTCATTCCGCCCTCTTCAGCGCTCCTGCGACTTGAGCCAGCGAAGCAGCGCCGCTTTGCTGCAGCGAACGCTGCGGCCGATATGGACAAACGCCCGCCCCTCGCCTTTCATTCTCGCCTTGGCGAGCCAGGATTCGCTCACCCGAAAAAATGCCGCCGTCTCCTTCGGCGTCATAAGCGGCTCGACGTCGTCGCCGCTTCGGCAATGAGCAGTCATCTGATCTCTCCAGTTGCCAAGCTCACTTTCAACGGTAGCCCGCGCGCTGCCGAAGCAAAGCAAGCTGCTTCGCCGCATTTGAGTCTGCGCGCGTGTGCGTAACGCCAGTAATGGTGATGTGCGATGACCCGCGGCACCCTCCGATTTCAGATCGGAAAGGTCGGTCAGTGTTTGATCTAGGGGCTACGCCGTTTGCTCATCACTTTGAGCAATTGGGCAGGTCTTTCCCAAAATCAAAAAGCCCGCGGGCAACGCCAGCGGGCAAACACAATATGCCTAGGGTATATTTTTCCAAGTACTGCGGAAATACTAAAGAGTGCTTAAAGGTGCTGCGGCAGGCGGGAACAATTCCGCGCCTCGGGTCATCGAAGCGAATTCGTCCAGCTATGCCTTGCATAGCAACAGACCCTCGTCGGTATTGGCGGTGAAGCGGACCGGCCGAGAGCGCCAGGGCCTCATCGACTTGCTGAACGAGCAAGGTAGCGCGGTCCAAGAGTATCTCGCCGCATTGAAAGCCAGGCCGGCAAACGCGGAACGCATTTACATCCAGCGCCAGCAAGAATTAGATCGAGGCCGATGACCACATGGACGTCTTTTTTGACGCCAATCCCCTACTTAGCATCCACAACCGGAAAAACCGTAATAGTAGGCGGGATAATAGTAGGCAGGGGCTACAACTATCGCAGCGCCGATGCCGTAAGCAGGGTAGCTGTAGCCAGTATAGCCACCATAGCCATAACCGGGGTAGCCGTAGCCAATATAGCTGCCGCCGTATCCGTAACCACCGTAGCCGTAGCCGTAACCAGCATACCCGTAACCACGATAGCCATATCCTAGTCCGCGGTAGCCATAACGACGGTAGCCATAGCCATAACCACGGTATCCCGCGCGATAGCCGTAACCCCGGTAAGCAAAACCGCGGTAGCCAACGCCGCGATAACCGCCATACACCCACCGGGCGTCCGCCGTATCGGACATCGCCAGCGCCGTTGCGCTGACGATTGTTGCTGCAATTAGTGCACTCAGAATCTTTTTCATGGGTTCACCTCGTTCCATCGCAGACTATGAACCCCAATGTGGTTGCTAGGGTAAAAATCGAGCCACTTGGTAAATAGATGAGGTGAAAATGTGCAGCGGTGGCGCTGGCATAGGTGAAGGAACGCGTGGATGCTGCGCCGCCCACTCTTTCTGAAAGATGACGGGCCGCTCTCTCGGACTGACAGGAATAGACAGACAGTGCAAAAGCCTGTGGGGCGAAGAGCGGCACGCCGTGCCTAGGAACACGACGCGCCGCCCCGGAGCGCAGCCGAGCGTACGGACGGGTACAATATGAGGTTCGCCCGGTGCGGCCCCGTCCCCCGACGGAGGTGGAACGAATCGAAGCCCGCCGCTGAGGCGAAATTTGGCGGATTCGCGGGCGATTCTCAGGCGCGGAAAAGGTGTTTTGCAACCTTAGCGCCAGGAGTCGTGGAAAGGCTTGGCGCTCAATTCCGAATAGCGGGCCGCGTGTTTGATGTCCGAGTGACCGAGCCCCTGCCCTTTCCTTGTTTTCTGTTTGGTCTGAGTGGTTGTGCCGGTCTCCTGGAAAAGCGTGGCCAAGAGGTCTATCTGGAGTCCCACACAACCGGGAGCGTTCTCGCTTCTGTTAAGCTTACGGATCGCGCTGATCCAAGCCATGGCCTCCGCCTCCTCCTCGGTGGTGGTGGCCTTCTGCTTCGCTTTCTCCTCAAACGCTATGTGGCCGGGCTCGTCCCAGACATGGTGTGCTTCGTCTTTGAGAATGAGGATGCCCTTCGACTTAGCGAACCGCTCCAGTAAAGGCGATTTCACAGCCTCTAGCTTCTCCGGTTCGGGATCACCGAACGGGATTTGGGTCCCATAGCGTACATTGCCACCGATAGCCGCTTTTCTCGGAGGTAATCGAGAGTCCTCCTTCAGTCCGATATTGGTAACATCGTCACCCAAAGGCGCTCTCCTTATTCAACGCCGTGAACGAAAGCCGCCTGGATGGTCCGACTGCGACATGGTCTCACTACTCTCATGTGGGGCACTAGGGTAGCTTCTCGTTGATCTACCGAATAGCATTATCCTTTCCTGGGTTCGCGGGAGACCGCGCTTGTAAGGTGACGCCATGAAATTTCCGCGTAGACAATTGTTCCGCTTCCTAGCCGGCGCCGTCGCGACGCCGAGCCTTCTGCGTACTGCATTTGCGCTGGATTACCCGACGCGGCCGGTTCACATGATCGTCGACATTCCTGCCGGTCTTGCCCCTGACGTTGTGGCCCGCCTAATAGCACCGCCATTGTCGACGCAGCTCGGCCAACAATTTATTGTCGAGAACAAGCCAGGCGCGGGCGGCAATGTCGGCGCCGATTACGTGGTACGCGCAGCACCGGACGGCTACACGCTGCTGGTTATGATTTCCGGCAATGCGGCCAGTGGCGCGCTCTACCCGCGCCTTGATTTTAATTTTGTCCGCGATATCACGGCCATCGCGTTCTTGGGCTACACGCCTTTTGTCGTGGTGGTAAATCCATCGGTCCCAGCCAAAACGCTCTCCGAACTAATTGCTTACGCCAAGGCCAATCCGGGCAAGCTGAACCTCGCCTCACCCGGTGCCGGGACTGCACCGCACTTGGCCTTCGAGCTGTTCAGAATGATGACCGGCGTCGACATCGTTCATGTGCCTTATCGAACGCCTTACATTCCCGATCTCCTCGGGGCACAGGTGCAGCTGGCGTTCGTCGCCGCGCCGCCGGTGCTCGGCTTCATTCATTCCGGTAAGCTGCGCGCTCTAGCAGTAACCAGTGCAACCCGCATGGAAGCTCTGCCGGATGTGCCGCCACTGGCCGAGTCGGTGCCTGGCTACGAAGGTAGCGGTTGGCTCGGCCTCGGCGCACCTAAAGGCACGCCGGTCGACATCATATCCAAGCTGAACAAGACCATCGACGCCGTGATGAGCGATCCAGCGATGAAAGCCCGCCTCGTGAGCATGGGCGTCGAGTGGTCACCGATGACGCCCGCCGATTTCGGCAAGCTCATCGAAGACGCAAGCGAAAAATGGACAAAAGTGATAAAGTTCGCAAACATAAAAGGCGAGTGATCGTAGCGGATCTCGCAAGCAAAATGCGTCGTCGCTCCGTCATGCAAACCGCGATGCATTCTAAATTGCTGCCAAACGAGGATTAACAATGAACGTCAGTGTCGCGCCGAAAAAAGAAAAATCGGCTACTGCCGCGTCGTTCAGGGTCCAGCGCCTGGGCGCAAGCCTTGGTGCGGAAATTCACGGTCTAGATCTCAAGGCGCCAATGACTGATGAAACTTTCCGGGCGTTCGAGGCCGCCTTGATCGAGCACAAGGTGCTTGTGTTGCGAGATCAGAATCTAACGACCGAGCAACACGTACAAGTCAGCCGCATGTTCGGCGAGCTTGAAGTGCATCCAATGCGGCCACAGGGGCAATTTCCGGAAATTCTGGTGCTCGACAATCACAAGGACAATCCGGTGTTGTCGACCGACGTCTGGCACAGTGACACCACCTTTCGCCAAAATCCAACCAAATATACGATCTTGCGATGCCAAATCATGCCCGAGTTCGGCGGCGATACGCTCTGGGCCAACATGGAAGCGGCCTATGATGGTCTAAGCGATACATTCCGCAACATGATCGCCGACCGGCGGGCGGTACATGATTTCCAGAATTTTCGTGTGCTGTTCAAGAATACCGAGGAAGATCGGAAGAAGCTGCATCAGATGGAGGATATGTTTCCGAACCCCTCGCATCCCGTGGTGCGCAGCCATCCTGTGACCGGACGCAAGAGCATTTATGTAAATCCGCAATTCACGCTGCGCATCGAGGGTCTGGAAGCAGCAGAAAGCCGCGCGATCCTCGATGTGTTGTTCGCGCAGGCGCGGGTGCCCGAATACCAATTCCGGCTACGCTGGACGCCAGGCGCGATCGTATTCTGGGACAATCGGTCCACGCAGCATTATGCCGCTAACGATTATTATCCTGCACGTCGGCGCATGGAGCGCACGGCCGTCGTCGGAGATGTGCCTTATTGAGCTTGCGACAAGGGCAGCGCACCTGATCTGTTCCGTTCACGCCCGCCGCACTGCTCGCGGGCTTTGATCGACGACATCCATCATCGCCTGGACAAGCGCTTCGGTGAGGCGTGCGCGTATGGCGCTGTGCGACGGCTCGTCCCATAAATTGCAGGTCTCGTCCGGGTCTGCGACAAGATCGTATAATTCACCCCAGCTCTCACCTTTATAGAGAGTGAGCCGGTGAGTATCGGTGACGAGGCTGCGAACAAAGGCAGGCTCGGCGAAACCGAGCCGCGGCGCGCTGTCCTGAAATTCGATCAGGATCTGCTCGTGGGTACGCGCATCATTCCGGATCGCCGGCAACAGCGATTTTCCCTGGATGCCCCAGTATGGCTTGAGTCCGGCCCGTTCGATAATGGTCGTCGCTAAATCGGCAGTAGACGCCAAGCTGCGGCGCACGCAGGCAGCAGGCCCGGCCGGATCGCTCCAGATGAATGGAACGTTGGTGATGCTTTTGAGCGGTAGTGCACTTTTCAGCAGCAGATTGAAGTCGCCGAGATAGTCGCCGTGGTCCGAGTTAAATATGACGACGGTATCGTCGAAGTGACCGCTCGCCCGCAACGCTTCAAGCACTGCACCGATGGCGTCGTCGATCATTGCAATCATGCCGCAAGTAAGGGCCATCGCCTCTTGTAACTGCCGCTCTCCTGCCATGAACGCAATCTGTGACTGCGTGTCCTGTGTGTTATCCATCATCCGCGCACGCGCCCAGCGCAGCGGCGGAATCGGGTTGCGATGCGCCTCGTAAGGAAGCCGCACCTGGAACTGCTCAGGCTTGTATAGATCCCAGTACTTGCCAGGAGGCGTGAAAGGATGATGCGGATCTGGAAAGGATACAAAAGCAAAGAACGGACGATCGTCACTAGCAATAGTATGAAGCCAGTCGATCGCACGGTCGCGAATGAATGCGGTAGGATAGAGGTCTTCGGGAATCGGCGTGCGGATCGCCTGCGGACATAGGTAGTTATGTGGTAATTGGTTGGCGCGGTCGCGCCACGCTTGCGCATGCGGCGACTGAGAGCGCAGCCATTGGTCATAATGACCATGCGCTTGGTCGCCGTGGTTGGTGACCATGTCGACATGGTCGTAGCCGTAGTATGGCAGTTTGAAAGCGTAAGGCGTCGTGCCCGCGTAGCGTTCCGGCGTCTCCTCGCCGTAGTCGCCTCCATCATCCCTCCACGCTTCGTCTAGGATGCCCAGCATACTTGGATCGACACGGGGAACCGCAGGATTGGATGTCATCGGCTGGATGTGACTTTTGCCGATATGCGCGGTCCGGTAGCCGCCCTCGCGCAGCACGTCAACGAAGGTCGTGGCGCGGCGGCTCAGATGATTGCCATTGTACCGCAGGCCGTGGGCCGATGGATAACGGCCAGTCACGAAAGTCGCCCTATTGGGCATGCAGACCGGGCTAGCAACGAAGAAACGGTCAAACCGCACACCGCGGGCGGCGAGCTTGTCGATGTAGGGTGTTCGCAACACGGGATGGCCGGCGCAGCCCAGATAATCGGCACGATGCTGGTCGGTCATGAAAAACAGGAAATTCGGTCTTGTCACTGATCCCTCCAGCGTCAGGAGGGAACTAATTCAATTGATCCTGTCCATCAAGTAGCCACACCGAAGACCGTAGATAGCCTCCGATAACAGCCATTATCGGAGGTAAGTCCGTTATGGTCCCTATTTCCGACCTAACTCGGACATCGACGCACGTCGCCGACGTGCCAACAACTGACCAACGGCAACGCGGCAAAAATCATTTAAATTGTGACTCGAAGCGCACAGCGGCCGCCGTTCAGCCGACGATCATGCTGGCTTGCGGCGGAGCCAGCCTTTCACTTCACAAAGCTTGCGAGGTCCTATCACATCAACAAGCGCGATACGCCGTGACGACCAGCGCGTCGAGCGCTGTCGCACCGTCGCCCTTGGCATGAACCATTAGTGGGTTGACGTCGATCTCCGTCAGTTCTGGGACGCTCGCCATCAGGCGACCGATGGCAAGCACAGCGTGTACCGCTGCGTCGATGTCTGCAGGTGGGGCGCCCCGCACCCCCGCTAGCAGCTTCGCCGAGCGGAGCCTGCTCAGGGCGTCACGCACCTGCGCCCCATCGGCGGTGCCGGGCAGCTCCTGCACGTCGCCCAACGCCTCGGCCCAGACGCCGCCAAGTCCTAGCAACAAAACTGTGCCCCAGCCTGGATCACGTTTGGCTCCCGCCATTAGCTCGACCCCACGCGCCGACATTTTCTCGATCAGAATGCCGTCGAGCACGACTTCGGGGGCGGAGCGCTTGAGGTTGCGCAGCATCGTGTCCCACGCTGCGCGCAGGGTCGTCTCGTCCGTGAGATTCAGCGCCACACCGCCGGACTCCGTCTTGTGCGGCAAGGCCGCGGCCTGGGCCTTAAGCGCTATCGGGTAGCCGATCTCCTTGGCGATCGCCGACGCCTCATCCGGCGTGCGTGCGATCTTGCCCTTAGGCACCCGAATGCCGGCAACGGCGAGCACTTGCTTGCCGAGCCATTCAGGCTGCGCGCCATTGCCAAGCTTGGGCAAACCGGCCGGCGGTGTGACGATGGCGTTCGTTTTTAGCCGTGCGAGCAAGCGCCCGTATCTGACGTAGTGCGCAATGGCGCGCAGCATGCGGTCCGACGAGCGCGAGTACACTGCAGTGCTCTGCTTCACGGCTTCGTCAACGTCAGGCCCGAGTTTCCAGCTGTCGCCGAGCGCCACCATCACCTTCGGCTTCGGCGAATGCACTATGCCCTCGTTGAACGCGCGCACCGGAATCGCCGTGTTGATCGGAAATGAGATGAACAGCATCCCGACATTGGGATCGTCGATCAGCGCCTTCACCACAGCGGGCAGCATGGCAGGCGTGAAGCCCGCCGTGATGTCGAGCGGATTGCCGTAATTGCCGTAGGAGGGCAGTATGTCACTTATCGTCTTTATCGTCGCCGACTCGAGCGCCGGAATGTCAAGGCCAATGTCGTCGGCGAAATCGTCGGTCAGTCCGACGTATGCGCCCGACGCGGTGAGGATGCCCGGGCCTTTGCTGGGCGGGGTTGGAAACCGCTGCAGGATTTCGATGAGGTCCATGGTCTCGTCCATGGTAGGCACTACGACGGCACCTGCATCTTCGACTTGGGCTTTCACCATGGCGTAATCGCTGATCAGTGCACCAGTATGCGATTGCGCCGCCCTGCGTGCTTTGGCGCTACGGCCGGTCAGCAGCATCACCACTGGCTTGCCGGCAGCGCGGGCGCGCCGCAAGGCGGCAAGAAACACCTGCGGACGTCGTATCTCCTCGCAGTACAGGACAATCACCCGGGTAGAACAATCCTCGACAAGAAATTCCAGAAAGTCGGTGGATTCGAGCCCCGCCTCGTTGCCGGTCGAGATCACGTACGAGATTGGAATGCCACGGCCCTCAGTGGCGCGCTGAAAGTGGCCGAGCAGGCCACCGCTCTGGCCCACATAGGCGACGCCGTTTTGAACGCCGTGCACCGCTTGCCGAGCGAAAAGCATATGCAGAAACATCCCGTCGACATTGTTGGTCACGCCAAGGCAGTTCGGTCCGACCAGCGCAAGTCCGGCGGCGCGCGCTGCGGCGGTCACCGCGTCCTGCGTGGCGTAATCGCCGACTTCGGCGAAGCCTGCCGCAAACACTAGGGCCGAGCCGACCTTGCGACGCGCGCAGGCTTCGATCGATTCGCGCACCGCAGCGGCCGGCAGTGTGAGCACGGCGAGGTCGACCCCTCGCGGTAGTTCGTCCGCACTCTTGAGCACCGGCCGGCCCTCGATCAGTTCGTCGGTGCGACCGACCAGATAAATGTCTCCCTTAAAGTTATTGACCTTGAGGCATTGCAGAATGACCTGGCCGGCGCTGCCCGCGCGGGTCGACATGCCGATGATTGCGACCGACCGGGGATTTAAGAATTTCGCGACCGCCTGCGGCCCGCGAGCGGCTTCCGCCCCGTTCATACCGCGTCCTTGTCGGGCTGGAACATGAGGAGGTGCGTGCCGTCTTCGAGAGGATGCCAGTACGGTTTCACGTTCATACCGACCTTCAACTCGGCTCTCGCGCAGTTGACGATGTTGGCGATGAAGTTGACGCCGACATCGAGCGTCACGCTCACCACCGCGTATGGCTCGGCACCGCGGAACGCCGGCGTGCCGCGTTCGGTGACTGTGTAGGAGAATACAGTGCCTTTGCCCGAGACCTCACGCCATTCGATGTCCCGGCGCCTGCCCGTGAAGATGCTGACCGGGCGGGGGAAATGCTGATAGTTTCCAGTTTTTTTACAGTACTGAATCAGAAGCTTCTTCTGCTTCGTTCCCTGCCAATAGGGTTCGGAAAAATCGAAATGCTTGATCGTGCGCTTGACGCTGAGCGTATCGTTCAACGGTTTATCGTGATTGACCATAATGGCCTCGATCATTCCGGAACTAGCACGAGCGCCGCGCTCGAGCCCCAGTTTCGCCCGTAATTGATCCAACCAATGCCGGTCACCAACGCGTTTCTGGTGTTCTTGACTTGACGTTTGCCACCTTCGCCGCGCAACTGCCGCACCGCCTCGATCAAGTTATGCGACGAGCACGCAGCCTGACCAGCGGAGATCTGCCCTCCGCCGGTATTGAGCGGCAGATCGCCATTGAAGGAAAAGTCGTGGTCGCGGATGAACGGCACGCCTTCACCCGGCTTGCAGAAGCCGAAGGCCTCAAACTGCAGCATCACGGCGATGATGAAGTCGTCGTAAGGATGGAACGATGCAATCTGATTGATGGTCAGGCCCGCCTCGCCAAATGCCTTCTTGCCGCAGATTTCATGGCCGCTTTTTGTCACATCGACTAAATTATCGCCACCCTTGAAATTCGTGCGCTCAGCATAGCCGATCGGAATGATGCACCTGCTTAGTCCTTTCTGCCTGGCACGCGTATGCCTCATCATAATGAGGCCGGCGGCACCGTCGGCGCGCATCACGCAATCGAGCAGCCGGATTGGATCGGCGATCACGCGCGAATTCATATAGTCCTCGATGGTAATCGGAACGCGCAATTTTTCGCAGGCATTGTCGTTGAGCAGCGCATGATTGCGTTGCGTCACCGCGATCTTGCCCAGCATGCGGTAGTCGAGGCCGTATTTCGCTTCATAGGCACGGCTCAATAAACCAAAGGCGCCAGGCGGTCCCATCAGCCCATACGGCTCGGTCCATTCACGCCGGTAGGTATGGCTGTGATCAGTCTTATCTTCGAGTACATGGGTGTCGGCGAACAGCAATAACGCGACGTCACACATGCCATAGTCGATCGCCGCCGCCGCGCGGGCGACGCAGCCCGCCGCCGAGCAGCCGCCAGTGTGGACCTGCTCGCAAAATCCGACCTCGAGTCCAAGCTCATCGGCCATGGTCTGCGCCCAGAAGGGATTGGCGGCCCCGGTGCCGGTAAGGCCCGCCATGACCAGGCCGTCGATCTCGTTCTTATCGACCGCGCTCTTGTCGAGCAGCTCTTCAAGAATTTCACCGGCTAGCACGAACACATCGCGATCGCTCTTCTCCATTACCTTGGTTTCGGCGTAGGCGACGATGGCATTGTCACGCAAACTCATTCGATTTCTCCCTCAATCGGACGCGTTCAGCGTTGTTCTGGCCGCACGCGCGGGGCGGTCTTGTCGAGGAACTGATTGAGGCGAGTAATCGATTCCGGGCTTCGGGTGTATTCGGCTACCATGCGCTCGAAAAAAAGGCCGTCGTCATAGGACATGTCCTGCAGCCGCGGCAGGCTGTTCGTGATGGCGAAATTCGAAAGCGGCGCGTTCTTGCAGATTTTCAGCGCCAGTTCCTTGGCCTTGTTGAGGTGCTCGCCCTTGGGAACGATGTATTGAATGACGCCGTAACGCTCTGCCTGCTCGGCGTTAAGTACGCGGCCGGTCAGCATCATGTCCTGCATGCGGGCAAAGCCGATCAGGCGTGCGACGCGCACCGAGCCGCCGCCGCCGATGAAGATGCCGCGCGTGCCTTCCGGCAATCCGAAGAACGTGGTCTCGTCGGCGACGCGGATATGCGCTGCGGCCGCCGTTTCGAGCCCGCCGCCCAAAGTGGCGCCGTGCAGCGCCGCGATAAACGGGATGTTGCCGCGCGCCATCTCCTCGAAATAGGTGAGCCGATTGAATGAAAATGGCAGCCGCTGTGAGCGTCCGTCCTTCCAGTTTTGCGCCGCCCAGCGCAGATCGAGACCAGCACAGAAATTATCGCCGTGGCCGAAGATGATCCCGCATTTGGCTTCCTGTCCGGCCCGCTCGATTGCCTCGCGCAACTGTTTCATCACTAGCGGATTGAAGCAGTTGCGCTTGTCCGGGCGATTCAACCCTACCAGGGCGATTTCACCATCGAGCTCGTAAGTGACTGTGTGCTCTTCGCTCATAACTTCTCCCTGGTCCGGCGGGACATACTTATTCCGCCTCGCGGTGATAGTGCGCTGGGTCTTGCTCGTGCCGAGAATATCTGGCGCGGCCTTGATGACTGAGGTTTTCCCATAGCTCGCTCGCAAAAATCAAACCGTCAGGTCAGCGATTTGCACATAGCGACGGCGTTGCGCGGCCGCGTTGCCGAACAGTGAAGACAGCAACATGGCTCTCTTAAGATAAAGACCGATGTCGTGCTCATCGGTAAAACCAATGGCGCCGTGGAGCTGAATGCAGACTTCGGTGACGAACAAGGCATCTTCCGACGCCTTAGCTTTCATAGCGATGGCCTGCGCAGTGTCGATCCGATAAGGGTCGTTGTTGGCCGCAACCTGATAAAGCAGCGATCGCGTCGTCTCGGTGCGGATATAGATGTCGACCGCCTTGTGCTGCAGCGCCTGAAAACTGCCGATCGGCTTGTCGAACTGCTCACGGATGCGCAGGTAGTCTAAGGTGATTTCCTGGGCTTTTTCCATCACACCGAGCAATTCGGCGGATAGCGCGAACAGGGCAAGATCGGTGAGCACCTCGACCGCGCTTCGCGACGATTGGCGCGAGGGCACGAGATCGGCGGGCGTCTCCCTAAACTCAAGCGTTGAAAGCTTGCGGCCGTCCACGGTCTTCGTCGCCGAAAGCTGGCAGCCCGGCGCATCGCGATCCACGTAATACAGCGCTGCACCTTCCGAACCATTGGCGCTGACCAAAAAGCCATCGGCACCGTCCGCGCAAACAAAGCGCTTCGTGCCAGTCAGACGGAATGATCCGCTTACTGTTTGCGAGCAGGTATGCAACTTCAGCGGATCGCCGAAGTGTGCGGTTTCCTGCAGTGCAGGAACGACCAGCGCCGCACCGGCCATCGCATGTTCAAGCATCGGATGCGGCGCAGGCCCCTGCGCCAACGCGGCCGCGCCGATCGCTGCTAGTCCGAGCGGCTCGCACATCAATCCGCGTCCCGCCTGTTCCAGCACTAAGGCGAGTTCGGTAAGCCCAAGGCCCAAGCCGTCCGCCGAGGTTGGAACGAGTATGCCAAGCCACCCGAGGTCGCCGGCCTGACGGAGCCGCTCCGGCGCAAAACTCGGCTCGAACTCGCGAAAGGTGCGGGCCACCTTTGGTCCTGCCGAGGCGCTGAATTTCGCGGCATTGTCGCGCAGCAGAATCCGCTCCGATGTGAGACTCAGTTCCATATCCGATCGCCACCCACTCCACCGCGTCAATTCGGCAAGTTCAGAACACGGCGGGCCACAATGTTGCGCTGAATTTCCGATGAGCCGCCGTAGATCGTCGCGCGCCGCACTTGCAAAAACGCTCCTGAGACATCCACTTCTCCGAAACCCGTTGCGATCGGATTTTCTCCAGACGCGTAACCGCCGGCCGCTTCCAGCAAAAGCTCGTTGAGCGATTGCAAGAGCTCGGAACCGAAGATCTTGATGATAGAGGATTCCGGTCCCGGACTGTGTTTCTGATTGGCCAATTCAACGGCATGGCTGAACAGCGCCGATAACACCATGACATTGATGCCGGCCGCCGCCAGCCGATCTTGAAAAGCCGGGTCGTCAATGATCCCGGACGCGCGCGCCATCGTTTTGATACGGTCGATCGCCATCAATGCGTACTGGGGATTGGCGGTGCCCAATCGCTCGTGCCCGAGCAGCGCGTTTGCAATGCGCCAACCGTCATTAAGTTTGCCTACGAGATTTTCGGCTGGCACGATAACGTTATCGAAAAACACCTCGCTGAACTCCTCATCGCCCGCGATGGTCTTGATCGGCCGCACCATGACGCCCGGGCTATGCAAATCCAGCAGCAGGAAACTGATGCCAGCGTGCCGTGGCTGCGCGTGTGGATTGGTACGCACCAGGGCAAACATCCAATCGGAATGATGTCCCCACGTTGTCCAGATTTTCTGCCCCTGCACCATGAAATGATCGCCGTCGAGCGTCGCACGTGTGGCGAGGCTTGCAAGATCGGAACCGGCGCCAGGCTCGGAGTAGCCCTGTGCCCAGATCACATCGCCGGCGATGATCGGCGGCAGATGGCGCGCCTTTTGCGCATCACTACCGAACTCAATCAGGATAGGACCAATGTGATTGAGCCCCTGAGCCGGCAGCTGGGGCGCACCGATACGCGCCAGCTCTTCGCCCATGATGATCTGCTCGTTCAATGTGGCGCCCATGCCGCCGTATTGGGTGGGCCAATGCGGCGCAACCCAGCCTTTGCGTGACAGAGTGCGGTACCACGGCATCAGTTCCGCAGGCGGCGGTCGCGCGATGCGACCGCGTAACGCAGCCGGAAGATTGGCCTCGAGCCAACTGCGCACTTCCAGGCGGAACGCAGCCTCGTCAGGGGAATCGTGGCGAAACATGGGACTCGTTTAGACTCCACCAGCAGGCTCAACGAACTTAGGTCTCGCGTGCCGCAACAACTCATTTCATCTCGATATGCGCTGCCTGCACGACGGCCTTCCACTGCGCAAGTTCCTTGGCGAGCATCGTACCAAGCTCCTCTGGCGAACCGCCTTTGGGTGTTGTACCGAGCGCCTTTAGCTTCTTAACGGTATCAGGCGCTGCGAGCGCGTCGCGGAATGCATGATTGAGCGTCTCGATCACGTCCCGCGGCGTTCCAGCAGGTGCCACAACGGCGAGCCAGAACGGCGATTGCAGTTTGGGAAAGCCCTCCTCGACCACGGTCGGCACGTTGGGCAGATCCGGATCTCGTTCGCTACCGGCAATCGCAATCGGGCGCAGGTTGCCGCCCTGGATGTAGGGTAGGCTGGTGGTCGAGGGATCGGCGATGATCTGCACCTGTTTGGCAAGCGCGGCGTTGAGCAACGGTCCCGTACCGCGATAGGGCACGTGCAGCATGTTGATGCCGGCTTCGAGCCTGAACATTTCGGCCAGCAGGTGCGGCGCTGTCCCGAAGCCTTGCGAGCCCCAGATCAGTTTGCCCGGATTGGCCTTCGCGTACGCCACTACGTCCGCCAGCGACTTGGCCGGCAACGTCGGAATCACCGAAATGATCAGCGGCGTCTCGATAAGTTCGCAAATGGGCGTGAAGACCTTTCCTGGATCGTAGCCGATGTTTGGATTGACGGCTGGCCCGCTGGTCAGCGCTCCACCTGGAGTCATCAGCAGTGTGTAGCCGTCAGGAGGTGACGATGCGACGAACTTCCCGCCAATCCCACCGCCGGCGCCGCCGCGGTTCTCAATCACGATGGCTTGGCCGAGTTCGCTTTGCAGGTGTTCGGAGATAATGCGGGCCATGCCATCGGTCGGCCCACCGGGCGGAAACGGCACTACAATCTTGATCGGCTCCCGCTGCGGATAGGCTTGCGCGCTCGCAGAGTCGCAGGTGGTAAGCGCTAAGCAGGTGCACAATAATGCTGCAAGGAGACCTCTTATCATCGTCACCGACTCCTCCCGTGTTGCGCTATTATTTAAGACCAAGCCCTAGCCCAAGCGCGTCTTGGCGACGGCTCTGGTGCAGCAACAGAATACGTATATTGGGGCATTTCGGAAGTGTCACCGAAGCCGCTTGCCGTTCACCAAGCACTCTAACTCGGGTCAGAGAACGACTAAAGGCCGGAACGGAGGTTCTCGCCTTTCGTCGCAACACCATTTTGACGTTGCCATAAGAACTCCACGACGCTCGTGTGGACGCGAATTCTGCTGCGCCGCGTTAAGCGATGCGACGGTCAATAAACGCCATCAGCTTAAAGCTGTTTTCGTCGCTCGTCTCGCCCAGGTGTGTGTCTATAGGATCCCCAGAACCATGCTTTCAGGGCGATTTCAATTTTCGATCTATTGAAAAGTGCCTTTTTCTTTGACCTTGGTCACGGTGTCTTTTGTCTTCGAGCCACTATCTAAAGCATAACGCGACGCATGCATCGATTTTAGTTTGCTTGAACGAAGCCGTATCTTCGCCCCCAATCCCGGCGAAAGCAGATCGATAACTTGAGACCTTATGTAGGCATTGAGCTTGCCGGCCACGTTGGAGGCTGCATCGGCGTCGGCGTTCGCAATCATTGCCACAAGAGACTCGGAAATCTGCAACGTTCGCCGAAAACGCTGCGCGATGGTGCCACTTCTTTCATTGGATGACGCACGGATTCCGTGCTCGGCAACTCGCAGCTTATCCACCAGCATTCGGCGGTAGGCTTTCTCAAGAGGCCGATTGTGACAGGCTGCAGCTATCGCGCCGTGAAGATTAAAGTTCGCCAGTATAATCGCTTCGGAGGCCCTTTGGGCGACAGCCCGACGGAATTCTCCCAAACAAGACTAGATGGTGGCTAAATCATCTTGACTCCGACGCGCCGCCGCAAAATGGCATATAAGCGGTTGAAAAATATCCATTGCCTCATAGTGATCCACGACGTCAACGAATTGCATCGAAGCTACTTTTGCGCCTCGATTGGGTTCGAGTTCCACCAGATCTTCGGAAGCCAGCCGGATCAATGCCTCTCTGACGGGGGTCCGTGAAACTTTGAAAGTCTTGCAAAGCTGCAGTCCTCCAGCGGCTCTCCGGGAGCCAGACGTAGGCTGATAATGGACTGCCGCAACGCTTCATAGACAAGTTGGGCCCCCGTCGGCCTAGGTCCAACGACGGAACGTGACCTGCCTCCAACGTTTTTCTGGGAGTGAACGGGGCTCATATCAGGCCCCCGTGGCGATCGAGATCGTGGGAAAAGCTGGTCGGAGTGGCAGGATTTGAACCTGCGACCCCCTCGTCCCGAACGACGGCGGCGTGGTACGACCGGAAGGAATCGCCGCAAAGCGATCCTCGTCCGTTTTTCGGCTGACGACAGGATTTCGGACCGCGGAAGCACTTAGGCGGCTTTTAGAGCGCCCAGACGAAGAATAAATTCAACTCGCTCGTTCGGGGGGTCTGAAGGAAACGGGCACCCGGCACCATCGTATTTGGCTGCTGACGTTCGCGCCGCCTGTTACAGCGTCCGCTGCTCCGCGCCGCATTCCTTGCACTTGTAAGCGACCCTGCTCTGCCCCGGTGGCGCGGTGACGCGGTTCGGCGCGCCGCATTTGCCGCACACCGCCTCGATACGGGTGTCGCCGCGCTTGATGGTGACCGATTTGCGCTCCATCGCCTCCTTGATGAGACGTTCGGTTTCGGCGCGCATGTCCTGTTTCGACATCGGAGGATGCTTTCCCTCGTTTTGTATCACACTCCTACAGGCGAATGGGGCGCTCGGCAACGCGCCTCGCCGCAGGGTTGCCTCCGGCACGTTTGCGGCAGCGGTCATGACGCCGGAATATTGCCGCACGATTTCGGTTATTATGGCTGCGCGGGGAATGTTGATTTGAGCATGATCTTGTCCGAAAACCGGTTCCCATCCCGGATCGCGTCCGGGACATGCTTTTGCGGGATCATGCTCCAGGAGGAAGCGCGCGATGGCGGAGAAGAAGGTTCCGTATCAGGT
>Ga0335081_10000574_pt1 | contig 61711 bp, 38 predicted proteins | sample Lox_Sample_35_FD_206713 | JGI IMG/M metagenome (GOLD analysis project Ga0335081, IMG submission 206713) | Soil microbial communities from Loxahatchee National Wildlife Refuge, Florida, United States - Lox_Sample_3.5 | ecosystem: Environmental > Terrestrial > Soil > Wetlands | place: USA...
CGCGAGAGCTGATCGACCGTCGCCATCTCCTCGGCGATGCGCAAGGGATGCGCGAGCGGCAACACCTGAACGGCGAGGCCGATCTTCATGCGGCTCGTGCGCGCCGCCATAGCCGCGGCGATCCCCATGGGCGAGGAGAGAAGCGAACGGTCGGGTGCGAAATGCAGTTCGGCGAGCCACATGGCGTCGAGCCCGAATTCCTCGGCCGTGTCGACCTGCTCGAGCGCCTCGTCGAACGCCTCGGCGTCGCTACGGCCCTTGAGGCTCGGGAATTCGTGGAACATGCCGAATTCCATCGCGGCTCAACCCTTTCCTCCCGCCGGCTCAATGGCACATGCGCGCCGCGCCGGCAAGGTGTAGGCTCCCCCGCGAAGGTTTCACGAGATGTGAGGGATTTCGCGTGAGCCATGCGCCGTTGTTGCAGGGGGCGGGCAAGGAGTTGGGTCCATGTGGCTGATGCGTGTCGCGTCTCTGATCCTTGCGCTCGCCGTGGCGGCGGTGCCGGCGCTGGCGCAGTATGCGCCGCCGCCTCAAGGTGTTGCGCCCTATCCCTATCCGCCGCCGCCGGGCTCCGCGCCGCCGCCCGCCGAGGCTCCGCCGCCCGCGCTCTACACGCCGCCGCAGCTCGACCAGATGCTGGCGCCGATCGCGCTTTATCCTGATCCGCTGCTGACCGAGGTTCTGACCGGCGCCACGTATCCGCTCGAGATCGAGAGCGCGGCGCAATGGCAGGCGGCCAATCCCGGCGTCGCGCCCGGCCAGCTTCCCGCCGATGTCGAGGCGCAGGGGTGGGACCCGAGCGTCGAATCGCTCACCGCCTTCCCCCAAGTGCTCGCCATGATGGCGCAGCAGCTCGACTGGACCCAAGCGATCGGCAACGCCTTCCTCGCGCAGCAGGCCGACGTGATGGATTCGATCCAGCGTCTGCGCCACGAGGCCTTGGCCGCCGGCACGCTCGTCCCGAGCGCCTACGAGGCCGTCACGACCGACGGCCCCTATATCGAGATCACGCCGGTAAGCCCTCAGGTCGTCTATGTCCCGGTCTACGATCCCAACAGTGTCTATGGCGTCTGGCCTTATCCGACCTACCGCCCGTTCTATTTCGGCGCGCCGCCGGGTCTCTCGGCGCGTTTCCGCGCCGGCGCCTTGGGCTTCAGCGTCGGCATCGGCGTCGTCGACGCGCTGTGGCAGTGGGGCGATTGGGACTGGCGCAATCACGACGTCCATGTCGATCAGCAACGCTTTGCCCGGATGGAGCCCAATCGCGCGCCGGCCGCCGCGGCCTCGGCGACGTGGCAGCACGATCCCGCGCATCGCCGCGGCGTGCCCTATCGCGACGAGAAGAGCCGCACCGCCTATCAGCATCCGGCAACGCAAGCGGCGCCCGAGACGCGCCAGCAATATCGCTTCTATCCCGAAGGCGGCGCGCAGCAACAGCGGCCCGCGCCGCAGCAGACGCAGCGCCCACAACCTGAGCGGCAAGCGCCGCAGCAGGCGGCGCGTCCGCCACAGCCTGAGGCGCAGCGTCCGGCGGCTGCGCCACAACAGCAAGCGCGTCCGGAGGTGCAACGTCCGCCGGGTGCGCCGCCGCAACCGGCGCCGCAGCAAGCGCAGCGCCCGCCCGAGCCGCAACGAGCGGTGCCGCAGCAGGCGCAGCGTCCGGCCGCCGAGCCACCGCGTCCGCAGCCGCAGGCTCAGCCTCAAGTTCAGCGTCCGCCGCAGCCCGCGCCACAGCCTCAGCCGCAGGCGCAGCGCGCGCCGCAGCCGCAGGCCGTGCGCGGGCCCGCCGCCGCGCCGGCCGCGCCGCAACGCCCGACCGCGTTCCAGAATGTCTCGCGCGGCCCCGATGTGCGCACCGAGGCTGCGCGCGGTGCCGCCAGCCGGCAGGCGCCGCCGGCGCCGATCGCGCAGGCTCATCCCGCGCCACCGCCGCCCGCCGCACATCCCGCGCCCGCGCCCGCCGCGCATCCGGCGCCGCCGCCGCCCGCTGCGCATCCAGCGCCCCCGGCCCATCCGGCACCGCCCGGCAACCCGCAGGAGCACAAGCCGCAATGACCCGCGCCGCACATTGCTCTATCGCGCTGTCGCCGGTGCTCGCGCTCGTGCTCGCGTGCACCGCGGCAGTCGCCGCCGCCTACCCATCGCCCGATGCGGCCGTGACGGCCTTGGCCGCCGCGGTCGCGAAGGACGATGTCGCCGCGATCGAGGCCGTGCTCGGCCGCGGCAGCCGCAAGCTTGCGGACTCGGGCGATGCCGTCGCCGACAAGACCGGCCGCGCCAATTTCACCGCGGCCTTCGACGCCAAGCACTCGGTCGAGACCTCGGGCGACACGGCGACGCTCGTTATCGGCACGGATGACTACCCGTTCCCGATCCCGCTCGTCCACGCCGGCGACGGCTGGAGCTTCGACGTGAAGGCCGGCGCGCGCGAGATCCTCGACCGCCGCATCGGGCGCAACGAGCTCACCGCGATCGATGTGTGCCGCGCCATCGTCGATGCGGAGCGCGACTATGCCGCCGAGTTCGCGCAGTACGCCGGCAAGTTCGTCAGCGATCCCGGCAAGAAGAACGGGCTCTATTGGCCTGCGACGGCAGGCGGCCCCGAAAGCCCGCTGGGGCCGCTTGTCGCCTCGGCGCGCGCGCAGGGCTATCACGGCCATCACACGCCCTATCACGGCTACTACTTCAAGCTGCTCGCGGGCCAAGGCCCGCACGCCGCCGATGGCGCGCGCACATATCTCGTCAAGGGCCGCATGATCGGCGGCTTCGCCATCGTCGCTTATCCCGCGAAGTGGGGCGACAGCGGCGTCATGAGCTTCACCGTCAACCAGGACGGCATCGTGCACGAGCGCAATCTCGGCCGCGACACGTCCCGTATCGCCGCCCGCATCACGCGCTATGATCCGGATCCCGACTGGAAAGAAGTGAAGTGAGGCTCCGATGGTCGCGTTGAAAGGCATGGCGCATTTCAGCATCCCGGTGAGCGATCTCGCCAAGAGCACCAAGTTCTATTGCGACATCGTCGGCTGCGCGCACCTGATGACGACGCCGGACAAGCGCATGGCCTTCCTCGACGCGGGCGGCGACTGCATCATCCTCGTCAAGCACGATCCGCCCATCAACAGCGTCATCGACGATCACGGCGGCGTTCACCACTCGTTCATGGTGGCCGATGGCGGCTATCGCGCGGCGCTCGACCATCTCCGCGCGAAGGGCGTCGATGTGTTCTTCGAGGAGGACCGCCAGGGCGGCATCGTCAACGGCCCGCGCGCCTACTTCCGCGATCCCGACGGCACCTGCCTCGAATATATCGACCTCACCAGCTACGCCGGCGACAAGCTCGGGAAATAGGGGCGGTGCGTCCTTCGACTGCGCTCGCTGACACTCGCTCCGCTCAGGATGAGGAGCTTTTGGTGAGGCTCAAAGGAAAATCCTCATCCTGAGCGTAGGCCCGAAGGGCCGAAGTCGAAGGACGTGTCTACTTCGGGTTCGCCGCGGACGGGTGGAAGAGCTGCTGGCCGCCCTTGCGGTAGGCGCCGATCAGATCCTGACCCGCGGGCGCGACGAGCCAATCGGCGAGCTGCTTCGCCATGTCATGCGTCTCTGGATGGCGCTTCGCGTCGAGCTCGATCACGTCGTAGCGGTTGATGAGGTGGCTGTCGCCCTCGACCGCGATGACGAGGTCGCGCTTGTTGGCGAACGAGAGCCATGTGCCGCGATCTGAGATCGTGTAGGCCTCCATCGCCGCGGCGTCGTTCAAGGCCTGGCCCATGCCGCCGCCGATGTCGCGATACCAGCCGCCGGCGACCTTGGGCGGCGTGATCTTGGCGACGGCCCAGAGCCTGAGCTCGAGCGCGTTGGTGCCGCTCCGGTCGCCGCGCGAGACGAACGGCGCTTGCGATTTCGCGATCTGCTCCAGAGCCGCGACGGCGTCGTGCGTGCCCGCGACATGCGCGGGATCGCTCTTCGGGCCGACGACGATGAAGTCGTTCCATGCGATCTGCCGCCGCGTGACGCCGAAGCCTTCGGACATGAACTTCGCCTCGGCGTCGGGATCATGCACGAGCACGAGATCGGCATCGCCGCGCCGCGCGGTGTCGAGCGCCTGTCCCGTTCCTTGCGCGACGACGCGCACTTTGATGCCGCTTTCCTTCGTGAAGCGCGGCAGGAGATCGTCGAGGAGCCCCGAATCCTCGAGCGAGGTCGTGGTCGCGAGCACGAAGGATTTTTCAGCGGCGCTGGCGGTGCTTGCCGTCATCGCGCAGAGCAAAAGCAAAAGGATCGGGCGCATCTCGTCCTCATGTTGTGGTCCGGTCGGCGAGCGTGATCGCGGCCGAGCTTATCAGCATGCTGAGCCCGATCAAGACGAGGCCCGAGCCCAAGGCAAGCGCGAGATTGCCGCGGCTCGTCTCGAGCACGATCGCCGTCGTCATGGTGCGCGTGTAGCCGGCGATGTTGCCGCCGACGATGATGATGGCGCCCACTTCCGAGACGGTGCGGCCGAAGCCCGCGAGCACTGCCGTCAGCACGTGGAGCCGTGCGATTGCGAGGAGCGAGGGCACCGCCCCCGCCCGCGTCGCGCCCAGATCCATCAGCGCCTCGCCATAGACACCCCACGCCTCGGCCACCGCGCGGTGCGCGAACGCGGTGACGATCGGCAATGCCAGCACCGCCTGCGCCAGCACCATCGCCGCTGGCGTGAAGAGGAGCCCGAGGAACCCGAGCGGCCCCGAGCGCGACAGCGCGAGATAGAGCACAAGCCCCACCACCACGGGCGGCAATCCCAGGAACGCGTTCGCGATCCAGATGATGAGGCGGCGGCCGGGAAAGCGCGCGATCGCCAGCGCTGCGCCCAGCGGCAGTCCCACGACTGTGGCGGCGACCGTCGCGCTGAGACTCACCGAAAACGACAACGCGACGATGCCCCAGAATTCCGCGTCGATGCGTGCTCTCCTTGTCGCCGGAAGCTATAAGGGCGGCGATGCCCGAAGGACAAGAGTGGAGAGCCGTTGGACAGCCGCTTCGCCGCAAGGAGGATTTGCGCCTTCTCGCCGGCGCGGGCCGCTTCAGCGACGATTTCACGGCACCCGGCGTGACGCACGCGGTGATGGTGCGCTCTCCCCATCCGCACGCGAAGATCGCGGCGATCGAGACGGCGCGCGCCCGCGCCATGCCTGGCGTGCTCGCGGTGCTGACCGGGGCCGAGTGCGCGGCCGATCGGCTCGGCCCCATCCCGCACGAGCCGGTGCCGTCGACGAAATTCGATCTGAAGCTCACCGCGCCCGGCGGTGGCGCGCCCTTCATCGGCCCGCACGCGCTGCTGCCGCTCGATCGCGCGCGCCATGTCGGCGAGGCGGTGGCGATGGTCGTCGCCGAGACCGAAGCCCAGGCGCTCGACGCCGCCGAGGAGGTGCAAATCGCGTGGGAAGCGCTTCCCTTTGTGCTCGACGTGGCGGCGGCGCTCCGGCCCGGCGCGCCCGCGGTATGGGACGAGGTGCCGAACAATCTCCTCATCGAGACTTTCTTCGGCGACGAGGCGGGGACAGAGCGCGCCTTTGTAACGGCCCACCAAATTGTTTCGCTCGAGGAGCAGATCGGCCGCGTCACCGCGGTGGCACTCGAGCCGCGCGCATGCCTTGCCGATATCGATGCCGCCTCGGGCGCGCTCACTCTTTATGCGCCGACAGGCGGCGCCGTGCGCCAGAAGCGCGAGCTCGAGATGGTGCTCGGCCTCGGCGCTGATGCTCTGCGCGTGGTCTCGGCCGATGTCGGCGGCAATTTCGGATCGAAGAACCGGCCTTATGTCGAGTATGCGCTGGCGCTGTGGGCGGCGCGGCGTCTGAAGCGCCCGGTCAAGTATCGCGCCACGCGCGGCGAGGCGATGCTGACCGACTACCAGGGACGCGACCTTCATGTGAAGGCATCGCTCGCGCTTGACCCGGACGGGCGCTTCCTCGCGTTGACGAGCGAGAACACGAGCAACGTCGGCGCGCGTTGCGTGTCGCTCTCGCCGCTCGGCAAAGGCGCCGCGCTCATCACCGGCTCTTATGCCATTCCCACGGCGCGGCTCGCGGCGCGCGCAGCCTTCACCAACACCATGCCGACCCAGGCCTATCGCAGCTCGGGCCGGCCCGAAGTGACCTACGTCATCGAAACATTGGCCGACCGCGCGGCGGCCGCGCTCGGGCTCGACCCGCTCGGGCTGCGCCGGCGCAATCTCGTGCGCGCCGACGCCATGCCCTACACCAACGCCGTCGGCGCGCGCTACGACAGCGGCACCTACGAAGCCAACATGGACCGCGTGCGGCGCATGATCGGCTGGGACGATTTCGCCGTGCGGCGCCGCGCGGCCGAGGCGCGCGGGCGGCTCTTGGGCCACGCCGTAGTCAACTATGTCGAATCCTCGATCGGCTCGCCCCGGGAGCGCGCCGAGATCCGCGTGCTGCCGGGCGCGCGCGTCGAGGTCGTGATCGGCACGCAGCCCGCGGGGCAGGGCCACGAGACGAGCTTTGCGCAAGTCATCTCCGACATGCTCGCCGTGCCGGTCGAATGCGTGCGCATCGTCATGGGCGATACGCGAATCGTCTCGGCGGGCGGCGGCTCGCATTCCGGCCGCTCGATGCGCCATGCCGCGACCGTGTTCGCGCGCGCGGCCGATGCGCTCATTGCCAAGGGCCGCCGCATCGCCGCGATCGCGTTGGGCGTCGAGGCCGACGCCGTCGCCTTCGCCGATGGCCGCTTCGGCGCGCCCGCGAGCAATCGCAGCTTCGATTTTTTGGAGCTCGCCGAGGCCGCGCGGCATCTGTCGCTGCCGGCCGATCTCGCCGACGGGCTTGCGGTCGCCGCCGACAACGAGATGCACGATCCCGTCTTTCCGAACGGCGCCGCCGCCTGCGAGATCGAGATCGATCCCGACACCGGCGCGCTCACCTTGACGCGCTATGCCGCCGCCGACGATGTCGGACGCTGCATCAACCCCCTCATCGTCGACGGCCAGACGCACGGCGCCATCGCGCAAGGCTTGGGCCAGGCGCTCATGGAAAGTTGCGCGCTCGATCAGGAGTCGGGCCAGCCGCTCGCCGGCTCGCTCATGGACTACGCGCTGCCGCGCGCTGACGCGCTGCCGTCGTTCGCGACCGAGATCGTCGAGGTGCTGTCGCCGACCAATCCCTTGGGCATCAAGGCGGGCGGCGAGGGCGGCACCACGCCCACGCTCGCCGTGGTGACCGCGGCGCTTCTCGACGCGCTACGGCCGTTGGGCATCACCGAGATTCCGATGCCGGTCTCGCCCTACGCGCTGTGGCAGGCAATGCGCCGCGCGCGGCGTTAGGAGGAGTCGTTAGGAGGAGGCGTCATTGCGAGGAGCGAAAGCGACGAAGCAATCTGCCGGGGATTGCTTCGCTTCGCTCGCAATGACAGGTTACTGGGACCGACACGGGTCTAAGGCTGCGCGAGCTTCTTGACCTCGTCGTCGGTCGGGAAGCGGCCCAGCGCCTTCTTCGAGAATTTGAGCGCGCCGTCGATCGTGATCTCGAACACGCCGCCGCTCGAGCGGACGAGCTCGACATCAGCCTTGGCCAGCTCGCGGAACTGCGCTCCCGCACGGAGAGCCTTGGGCTCGTAGCCTCAAGCCCCGCAATATTGGATGACGACCTTCATGCCCCGAGGTTAGCGCGGGGCGCGGCGCCCTGCTAGCATCGCCTGCATGCCAGACGTTCCGCTCACCTCGCTCGCACGCTCGGCCGGCTGCGCCGCGAAGATCAGCCAAGCCGACCTGCACCGCGCGCTCGCGCATCTGCCGGCATCGTCCGACCCGCGCGTCCTCGTCGGCCACGGCACCAGCGACGATGCCGCGGTGATCCGCTTGAGCGACGAACTCGCGCTCGTCGAGACGGTCGACGTGTTCCCGCCGATCGTCGACGACCCGTTCGACTACGGCCGCATCGCGGCCGCCAACGCGCTTTCCGACATCTATGCGATGGGCGCGCGGCCCTTGAACGCGTTGAGCCTCGTCGCCTGGCCGGTCGAGACGCTCGGCACGGAAAAGCTCGCGCCCGTCTTCGTCGGCGCCGCCGAGATCTGCGCCGAGGCGGGGATCGCCATCTCGGGCGGTCATTCGATCGTCGACGAAGAGCCGAAATTCGGCCTCTTCGTCACCGGCACGGTGCATCCTGCGAAGATCGTGACCAACGCTGGCGCCAAGGCGGGCGATCTCCTCGTGCTGACGAAGCCGATCGGCACCGGCGTCCTCACCACGGCGGCAAAGCGCGGCCGCCTGCCGCGCCAAGGCCTCGCCGACGCCGTCGCCGCGATGACGAGCCTCAACCGCGAAGCATCCGAGGCGATGTGCGAGGTGGGCGTCTCGGCCGCGACCGACATCACCGGCTTCGGGCTTCTGGGCCATCTCGGCAACATCCTGCGCGCGTCGAGTGCCACCGCCGGATCGCCCTTGGGCGCGGTCATCGCCTATGGCGCGGTGCCGCTCTTCCCGCATGTCGAGGACTGGCTCGCGGAAGGCATGTGCCCCGGCGGCACGCGGCGCAATCTCGAGTTCGCGGCACCCGCGACGCGCTTTGCCGAAAGCCTCTCCGAGAACCAGCGTCTCCTCATGGCCGATGCGCAGACATCAGGCGGGCTTGTGATCGCGGTGGCGCCGGCGCGGCTCGACAATCTCCTTGCCGCGCTCGAAGCGCGCCGCGTCGCGACCCGCGCCGTCATCGGCCGCATCACGCCGGCGGCGAAGCCCGGCGCGATCAGCGTCCTTGGCGGAAAGGAGTGGGAGTCGAACCCACCGGAGACGTCCTACGCCTCCCACCGGATTTGAAGTCCGGGCGGGCCACCGGGACCCGTTTCCTCTCCGTTTTATCAATCGATACCTAGCGCGCTCGGACAAAAGAACATAGGGCGAGACGGCGCCTTCGCCGTTCGGCGGCGCCGCTGTCGAATTAGAGTGAGCGAAGGAAGTCGAGCACGAGCGCGCAGAAGCGGACGGGATCCTGAACGAACATCATGTGCGTGACGTCCGGGATGGTCGCCGACCTCGCTCCTGCAATGTGAGCGGCGAGCGCGCGCGATATGACGGGCAACACGCCGGTCGTTTTCTCGCCGCTGACAAAGAGCGTCGGTGCCCGGATCGCTTCTGCCTCGGCACGCGCGTACGGCCGACGGGCTTCATTGATTTGGCCAAGCAGCGTGTACGCGTTGTCCCGCGTCTCTTGTTGGGCGGCAGCGGGCAATCGTAGCCAAGCGCCTGGGCCATTCACCGCGTCGACAAACGATCCGACGCCACCTTCCACGTCTCCGGCGGCGATCTTTTCAACGGCGGTCGCAACCATGAGCCTCGATGGCGACGGTCGATCATCACGCGCGGGTGCCAGGGATCCGTCGAGATCGCCGCCTGGCTCGGCCAGAATGAGCCGACGAACGAGGTCCGGCCGCTGCTCGGCGACGCGGAAGGCGATGTGCCCGCCGCGCGAATGCCCGACCAGATCGCTGGCGCCACCTGTTTGCTCGAGGAAGGAGATCGTGTCCCTCACGTGCTGATCGACCGTGAAATCCCGCCCTGAGCCATCCCAATGCTCGGGAAAATAGTGGCGAAGGCTCGGCGCGATGACGCGGCAATGGCGCGAGAGCGGTCCCAGCACAGGCGACCAGATGCGGAAGTCGCAAAGAGACCCGTGCACCAAAACAAGCGGCGCGCCGGTTCCCACTTCGATGTACGCCATCTCATAGCCGTTGACGCGCTTGTGCAGCATGTTCCAAAGCCCCTCAGCCGTATCGGGAGATCATGCCCCTGTCGCAATGATCGCCGCGATGATCACCGCCAAGCCAAGATCATGTAGCACGTCATTCGATGTGGCGCACTCACGAGTGCCGGCGCCCAATATTCGTCATGGCGCGTGCAGCGAACGCAAGGAACCACGAACTAACCGCCACGTTATACGGGCTGGTGCATCGCGATAAGAGGCCAGCCGTGACGCCCTCGTGCCCCGTGTGCGCTTCGCACCTCATCACCCAGCGTGCGACAATGACCAGCGACGAAGCGGCGCAGCATTTTGTTCTGCGCGAAGAGCTTCCCGAAAGGCACGAATCGCTTCGCAGCCACATCGAAGGTCTGTGGCACGGGAAAACCTGCGCCCTGATGTCATGCGATGCGTGCGATTTCGGTTTCGCTTGGCCTTATGTCGCCGGGGATGATTGCTTCTACAATCTTGCTTACCCGACCGTCGGGTATCCGGGGCGCAAATGGGAATTCGAGCGCACACTCGTTTCGCTCGACCGCACCATCATCCGCGCGGGCAAGGCACTCGAGATCGGCGCCGGCTTTGGATATTTCCTCGGAAGGATCAGCCCTCGACTGGTTGCGCCGGAAGTTATTCTTGCGGTCGAATACAACGAGGAGTGCCAGAGAGTCCTGAAGGAGAAGGGGTATCATGTGCTCGCGACGGATGTGCGGAGCGACGAATTTCTCCAGTTCGAAGCGCAGTTCGACGTGATCTTCATTTTTCAGGTGCTCGAGCATATGGACGGGCTCGACGCACTGATGCGGCGGCTCAAGTTCTTGCTCCGACCTGACGGCCGGATATTCATCGCCGTGCCAAACGGGCGGCAGATCGCGTTCAGCGAAGCTCATGGCGGTCTTTCGGATATGCCGCCCAATCACATCGGCCGGTGGAGCGTGCGCGCGTTTCAGCATATTGCCGATCGCATCGGCTTCGCCGTTGTCGAGACGGGTTTTGAGCCTTTCGGCCTTGTCTCCTTCATCAAGACCGACGTGACCTACCGCTACCTGCGACGTGCGCAGGTCGCTGGAACGATCGCCAACCGTATCCGCAGCCTGAAACGCGGGCGCACCCGTCGCCTGCTCGAATACGCGTTACTTGCCGCATATACCCCGACGCGCCTCGTCGCGTGGAAGGACGCGTGGGATTCGCGACACGAGTTGGGCGACAGCCTTTGGGTACACCTGCGCTCGGCCAACGATGAGGCGGCCTGAACCCTGTACCGGTGCTCCCCCGAAGCGTTGCCTCACGAGTGCAGGCGTTCAGCGCTCCGTCGTGGTACCCGCGCCGAAGGCTTCGGCGACCGGACGCAGGGGCTCGTGCGCATCGCCGACCCGGCGCGTGAACTTCACTTTGTCGAAATATTCGAGCACCTCGATCGCGACATTGCGGCCGATGCCCGACCGGTCGCGGAAACGCGCGGCCGTGATCTTATGGTCGGGCGCGTCGGCCGCCACCTCCGCCGCCATCTCCGCGAGCTGGCGCAGCGCGGCGGGCCGGATGAAGCGGCCGGGCGAGAGCCGTACGAGGTGCCCTGCGCGCGACACGCGCACGAGCAGCGCCTCGAGCTTCTGGGCGCTCTCGCCGAGACTTGCGGCGGCTTCGTGGATCGAGGGCGGGCGCAGCGGGCTCTTGTCGAGAACGGGCGCGACGCGTTTCCACGCCGCGGCGTCGGCCGGCGCGAGCTGTGGCGCGTGCGAGGGGAGGCGCAGGGCCGCGCCCGCGCGAGCGATGCTGCCGTCGGCGACCAGCTCGGCCGCGAGTGCCGCTTGTGCCTCTTTCGCGACGCGCGCCGTGCCGCCGCGGCAGAGCCGGTCTTCGGCGAGACCTACGGCGTTCGGATGGGCGCCGTGGAAGGCGGCGAGTGTCTCGATCGCGTGCCCGCGCAACTGCTGCCATGCGCCGGGCGTGAAGCCGATGCGCTCGTCGCCTGCGCCCGCGACCCGCATGGGGACGGAAGCGAACAGCGCCTCCGCTTCTGCCGGCGCGAGATTGCGGCTCTGAGCGAAGGCGTGGAGGGGGAGGCCGCCCGGCGCGCCTTCGAGGAGTGCCGCGAGCGCGGCGCGATGCGGCGCCTCCATGACGCGGAGAGCGGAGAGCCGCTCGGAGCTGGCGCGGCCGCGGCGCGGCGGGAAGATATCGACGACGCGGCCGCCGCCAATGGTGCGCCGCGCCGACTGGTCGCGCAGGATGAGCCGGTCGCCATGGACCGCGCCGATCGGCTGGGCGAGCGCGAGATGCGCGAGCGCCGTGGCGCCCGGCGCGATCGCGTGGCCCTCGAGCGTCACGACGCGGCCCGTTGTCGCGGCGGCGCCGAGATGGACATGAACCGGGGTTCCGTGCGCGAGCGCGCTCGCCTCGCCGGGCAGCACCCGGACGCGCGCATCGAAGCGCTCGACCGTGTCGGGCGCTGTCGGCGCCACGATCCAGTCGCCGCGTGCGACGAGATCGAGCTTCAATTCGCTTCCGGCGAGATTGAGGGCGCAGCGCTCGCCGGCGCGGCCTCTATCCGCCGCGCGGTTCTGCGCATGGATCGAGCGCACGCGCGCCGTGTGCCCCGAGCCGAGCGCGCGCACCGTGTCGCCGATAGAGACCGCGCCCGAGAAGACCGCACCGGTCACGACGAGCCCAGCGCCGGTGACGGTGAAGGCGCGGTCGACCGCGAGGCGAAAGTTTCCGGACGCGTCCTTCGCCGGCGCGGCGCGCGCGCTTTCGGCGAGCGCGCGTTGGAGCGCCTCGATCCCTTCGCCCGTCATCGCCGAGACGGGGAAGACTTGAGCGTCCGCCAAGACCGTGCCGTCCAGCAGCGCGGTAATCTCCGCCGCAACATCGGCGACGCGCTCCCCCGGCACGCGGTCGATTTTGGTGAGCGCCACGGCGGCTCGCGCGACGCCGAGCAGGTCGAGGATCGCCGCATGCTCGCGCGTCTGCGGCATGACGCCGTCGTCGGCCGCGACGACGAGCAGCACGAAATCGATGCCGCTCACGCCCGCGAGCATGTTGCGGATGAAGCGCTCATGGCCCGGCACGTCGACGAAGCCTACGCGCTCGCCGCCTTCGATCGGCCAGTAGGCGAAGCCGAGATCGATCGTCATGCCGCGGCTTTTCTCTTCGGGCAGGCGATCGGTATCGACGCCGGTCAGCGTCTTCACGAGGAGCGTCTTGCCGTGATCTATGTGGCCGGCTGTGGCGACGATCATGGGCGCAGCGCGCCGAGCTGCTCCGCAAAACGCGTCTCGTCCTCGAGGCAGCGCAGGTCGAGCACGAAGGCGCCTTCGTGCACGCGGCCGATCACGGGAACGGGAAGGGCGCGGAACGCCGCGGCAAGGCGTTGGAGCGCCGCGCCCGCGCCGCGCTTTCCCCGCGGCGTGAGCGCGAGCCCCATGCTGGCGATCCTTTGTGTCGGCAGCGCGCCGCTGCCGATCTGACTGTCGCACGGCACGACCGCGACCTCGAAGCCGTCGAGCCGCGCGGCGAGCGGTGCGGCAAGCCGCTCGGCAAGCGCGCGGATTTCGGCCAAAGGCCGCGCCAGCGCGCGCAGCGTCGGAAGCCGCAGGGGCAGCCGCTCGGGATCGGCATAGAGCATGAGCACCGCGGCCAGCGCTGCGATCGTCGTCTTGTCGAGGCGGAGCGCGCGCTTCAGCGGGTTGCGCTTCACCTTCGCGACGAGATCGGCGCGCCCGACGATGATGCCGGCCTGCGGTCCGCCGAGAAGCTTGTCGCCGCTGAAGGTCACGAGGTCGGCGCCTGCCGCGAACGCCTCCATCGGCGTCGGCTCATGCGGCAGACCGAAGCGCGCAAGATCGACGAGCGCGCCGCTGCCGAGATCGATGACGAACGGCAGCCCGCGCCCGTGGCAGAGCCGCGCGAGCTCCGCCTCGTCGGGCGCGGCGGTAAATCCCTCGATCGCGTAGTTGCTGGCGTGGACCTTCATGACGAGGCCGGTCTTCGGCCCGATCGCTGCCGCATAGTCGGCAAGATGGGTGCGGTTCGTCGTCCCCACCTCGCGCAGCCGGCAGCCCGAGCGCGCCATGATGTCGGGCATGCGGAAGGAGCCGCCGATCTCGATGAGCTCGCCGCGCGAGGTCGGCACCTCCTTGCCGAGCGCGAGGCTGTTCAGGACGAGGAGCACGGCCGCGGCGTTGTTGTTGACGACGGTCGCGGCCTCGGCACCGGTGAGCTTTGTCAAAATCCTCTCGACATGGTCGTCGCGGTCGCCGCGCGCGCCTTTCTCGAGATCATATTCAAGGTTCGAGGCGCCCGCTGCCTCCGCCATCGCCGCAACTGCTTCAGGCGGCAGCACGGCGCGGCCAAGATTCGTGTGCAGCACTGTGCCCGTCAGGTTGAAAACCGGGCGCAGCGGCGGCTCGAATTCGCGTGCGAGCCGGTGCGCGACCCGCGCGCCGAGCTCGGCCACGACGGCGGGTACCGCGCCAGCGGCAAGCTCGCGGCGCAGCTCGTCGAGCACCGCGCGTACCGCGTCCGTCACGGCCGCACGGCCGAAGTGCTCAATGAGTGGCGCCGTTTCGGCGCCGGTCAGCACGCGCTCGACCGAAGGGAGGGAGGCGAGGCTCGATGTCGTGGGCTCGGCCAAGGCTCCTCAGGCGAAGCCGTAGAAGCGCTCGGCGTTGGCGTGCATCACCGCTTCTTTCGCGGCGGCGGGAATGTCGGCATTCTCGAGGAATTCCTCGATCTCGTGGCGGCAGGTGTCGTTGTTGACCTCGTGCGGGAAATCGCTCGAATAGACGAACGCCCCGAGCCCGAGCTGCCGGATTGCTTCGGCCATCATCGGCTCGTCGCCCTCGCAGCCGAAATAGAGGCGGCCCGCGCTCACATGCTTGCGGATATAGGCGCTGACGCTCGCGTCCCAGGCAGGCGCGAGCTCGCCGCGCGGATTGAACTGGATGTGCGTCTTGTGCGAGCGCTCGAAGCGCTCGTCCACCATCAGCACCCACGCGACGCCGCCCTCCATGAAGCCGTAGCGCGCGTTGGGGAAGCGGTCGAGCACGCCGTTGAAGAGCATGCTGCCGAAGCCGATTGCGAGCCCAACCGGATGGCCGAGGCCTTGCACCGGCGGATAGACATTCATGTGGTCCATGCCGAGCCCTGAATGCGAGCCGCCATGGACCGCTAGCGCACAGCGGAGCCGGTCAGCTTCCTCATAGACGGGCCAGTAGCGCTTGTCGCCCAGAAGGCTCGGCAAGCCGGTCGACGGCAGCATCGCGCCACAGAAGCCCAGCTCCGTAATGGCGCGGCGCAGCTCTTTGACCGCTTCGGCCGGATCCTGCATCGGGATGAGCGCGACGGCCTGGAAACGGTTGCTCGCGCGCAGATAGGTTCCGCACACCCAGTCGTTGTAGGCGCGCGTCGCGGCGACCGCCCAGTCGGCGTGGAAGATGCGCCCGTAGGATAGACCCTGCGTCGGGTAGAGCACCGTCGACTCCATGCCGAGCGCGTCGAGGAACTCGATCCACTGCCGCGGGCCGACATCACGCCGGAACGAGCCCGGCGGCGTCTCGCCGACGAAGGTATGGAAATGGTCGAGCGGCGGAAAGACGTCGCGCAAGCCGCGCATGTCCTTGGGAAGAAGGTCGCGGATCGCCTTTTCGTCCTCGACGACGTGGCCGTCGCCATCGCGTATCTTCATCACACCGCTCCAGTATTCGCTGCCGCGAGCCTATGGGTGCCGCGGGCCGAATACAATCCTCTGGGCCGCGCCGCGTCGGTCCGATATATGAGGCTCATGGCGGGCGGCGGCTACGATACCATCATCATTGGCGCGGGCTCGGCCGGGTGCGTGCTGGCCGCGCGGCTCGGCGAGGACGCCCAGCGCCGCATCCTCGTGCTCGAGGCGGGGCCCGCCGACGACCACTGGCTCATCCACATTCCCTTGGGCGTGGGCAAGGTCTGGAACAATCCGCGCTGGAATTGGGACTACACGGGTGAGCCCGAGCCTCATATCGATCAACGCCGCATCTATCACCCGCGCGGCAAGGTGCTGGGCGGATCGTCCTCGATCAACATCATGGCCTATGTGCGCTGCCATCGCTTCGACTACGACCGGCTGCCGCAATCGGGCCTCCGCGGCTGGTCCTATGCCGATGTGCTTCCCTATTTCAAGCGCGCGGAGAGCTTCGCGGGTGGGGGCAACCTTTATCGCGGCGCCAACGGACCGCTGAAGACACGCCGAAGCCCGAGCGAGGATCCTGTTTACGACGCTTTTGTCGGCGCGGCGCCCGAGCTCGGTTCGGCCGCCAACGACGACTACAACGCCGCCGACCAAAAAGGCTTCGGCCGGCTTCAGCACACGATCGGCAACGGCAAGCGGTGCAGCACGGCGGTCGCGTATCTCCGCCCCGCGGTGGCGCGCGGCAATGTCACCGTCGAGACCGGCGCGCACGTGACGCGGATTCTGATCGAGGGAGGCCGCGCCGTCGGCGTCGAGTATGTCGCGAACGGCGCGCGGCGTGAGGCGCGCGCCGAGGGCGAGGTGATCCTCTCGGCCGGCGCTTACAACTCGCCGCAGCTTCTGATGCTCTCGGGGATCGGCCCGGCCGACGAATTGCGCGCGCTCGGCATCGAGCCGCGCGTCGATCTCGCCGGCGTCGGCAAGAATTTGTGGGACCACCCGATGCTCGCAACGCAATGGCTCAGGGCGAGCCAAGGCAATTTCCATCGTGGCCTGAGGCTCGACCGGCTTGTGCCCAGCATGCTGCAGGCGCATTTCCTCGGCACCGGCTTCGCGACCGAGCTGCCTGGCATCGGCACCGCCTTCGTCGACAGCATGCCCGGCCTCGACGCGCCCGATCTTCAGTATTTCTGCGGTGGCGGCGGCTTCCGCGCGCACGAATGGTTCCCGCTGATCCATCCGCCCGCGCCCGACGTGTTCGGCCTCACCTATTGCCTGCTGCGGCAAGAGAGCCGCGGCCAACTCACGCTCGCCTCGGCCGATCCCTTCGCCAAGGCGCGCGTCTTCAACAATTTCCTGTCGACCGAATACGACCGCCGGGCGATGCGCGCGGGATTGAAGTTCGCGATTAATGCGGTCGAAGGCACGCGCGCCTTCGCCGGGCTTTGGGGCAAGCGCGTCCTGCCGGCGCCCGAGGCAAAGACGGATGCCGAGCTCGACGCCCATATCCGCGCCAACATGACGACGATCTACCATCCCGCCGGCACATGCCGCATCGGCACCGACGCCGCCGCCGTGGTCGATCCCGAGTTCCGCGTACGCGGAGTCGATCGGCTACGCGTCATCGATGCCTCGGTCATGCCGGAGCCGGTTGGCGGCAATCTCAATGCGCCCGTGATCATGATCGCCGAAAAGGCGGCCGACATGATCCGTGGCCTGCCGCCGCTTCCCGCCGCGCCGGTGTAGGAAGCGCCGCGCGCGCGTGATAGCTTCACGACAAGAATTGGGGGAAAGCAAATGGCGGCGAAGGAAGCACGCGTGACCGGAAACGTCACGGCCGACGACATCGCGACACGCATCGACCGCATCCCGTTCGTGCCGTTCCATCTCCGCGTCGCCAGCATCCTCGGCGCCGGCACGCTTTTCGATGCCTTCGATTCGCTCAGCATGGGCGCGGCGCTCACCATGATCGCCGTGTCCTTCAAGCTCGACTACAAGAGCAGCGGTGCCTTGATCAGCGCCGCCTTCGCCGGCCAGTTCGTCGGCGCCATCGCCTTCGGCTATGTTGGCGAGCGCATCGGCCGCAAATGGACCTTCATCATCGCGCTCACCATCTTCGGCGCCTGCTCATTGGGCGCAGCAATGGCGCAGAGCGTCGACCAGATCATCGTCGCGCGCGTCATCCAGGGCATCGGGCTCGGCGCCGAGGTTCCGATCGCGATCGCGCTCTTCAGCGAATTTGTGCGCGGCAGCGCGCGCGGGCTGTTCCTGCTCGTCTATGAGAGTCTCTTTACCTGGGGTATCGTGCTCGGGCCCGTGGTCGGGCTCCTCTGTCTCGCGCTGGTGGGGCCGGAGCTCGGCTGGCGCCTTCTGTTCAGCATCGGCGGCATTCCGCTGATTTTCGCGCTCATCGCCGTCTTCAAGCTGCCGGAATCGGCGCGCTGGCTCGCCTCGAAGGGCCGGCTCGAGGAGGCCGATGCAATCGTGAGCGAGATGGAGGCGCAGGCGAGCGCCAAAGGTCGCGCGCTATTGCCGACGCGCCCGCTCCGGGTGGCGGCCGCCAAGACGAGCTTCACCGAGCTCTTCAAGGGCATCTACGCGCGCCGCACCTTCGTCGTGTGGACGCATTGGTTCTGTTCCTATTTCGTCTCGAACGGGTTCCAGTCGTGGGCCGCGACGCTCTACATGAAGATCGGCGGGCTGCCGGCGCGCTACGCGCTCATGCTGACGATTTTCACGAGCGGCTTGCAACTCTGCGGTTCCTATACGCTTGCTTTGACGGTTGACCGCTTGGGGCGCGTCCCGTGGTTTGCCGGCTCGTTCCTCGTCGTGTGCGGCGGCGCGCTCCTCGGCGCCACGCTGACCGGGCCCTTCGCCATCCGCGGCTGGGAGCCGCTTCTCCTTTGCGGCACCATCATGACGGTCGGCAACATCAACGGCTTGGGCGTTTATGTCTACACGCCCGAGCTTTATCCCACTCGCATGCGCGCCTGGGCCACCGCGATGGGCAGCAGCTTCAACCGCCTCGGCAGTTTCATCGCGCCGTCGGTCGTGGGCTTCCTCCTGGCCGAGTACGGCAACATCTCGATCGTGTTCGTACTGTTCGCGGGTGTGGCGCTCTTCGGCGCGACCGTGATGGCGACGCTCGGCGAGGAGACAAAGCGCCGCACGCTCGAGGAGCTGTCGCCCTGAGGCGCTAGGAGGAGCGATGGGCGACAAGCTTCTCCTCGTCGGCAGCGTTCCCTTCGACACGGTCGAGGACGTGATGGTGGAGTTCGGCGGCGCGCTCGGCTCCTATTTGCCGGCGCTGCCAGATGGCGAAGTTGGCGAGCGGCGATCGTGGGTGAACCGCCTCTGCTATCTGCTCTTCAACGGTCACATGGACATCGAGACTCTGAAGCGGCCGCAGCCTGTCGACGGCGTCGAGCAGCTGCTGCCGCGTACGCGCGCCGATGCTTGGCAGTTTCGCGTCCGGACAGGGGTCGAGCGTGTCCGCTTCGGCAACCCGGGGATACGGCTCGGCTATGCGCGCGATGCGGTCGCGTCATACTTCGTGTTCCGCACGCTGCGCGAGAAGGGCATCCTGCCGGCGAATCTCCGCTTCCAGATTTCGATCCCGATGGTCAATAGCGTCGTGCGGCCGCTTTATTTCCCGGATGCGCGCGACCTCGAGCGGGTGCGGCCGGGCTTCGAGGAATCGCTCGCGGCCGAGCTCGCGGTCATCTTCCAGCGCATTCCTCGTCGCGATCTCGCCATTCAATGGGACTGCGCCTGGGAAGTGCAGGCCGTTTCCGGCGCCGCCGCCGATATTCCCGGCGAAGGCGATATCGCGACGCACGTGGCGCCGATGGCGCGGCTGTCGCGCGCTATCCCAGCCGACGTCCAGCTCGGTTTCCACTTCTGCTTCGGCACGTTCGGCGGCTGGCCTGCCTTCGCGCCGCGGACACTGCAGGAGACGGTGGGGCTGGCGAACGCTGCCGTCGCGGGCGTCGGGCGCCGGGTCGACTGGGTGCACATTCCGACGCTCGACACGGTCGACGATGCGTTCTACGCGCCGCTCGCGCACCTTGATGCGAAAGGCGCGCGCATTTATCTCGGCGCGATCCACACCATGCCGACGCTTCCGGCGCGGCTTGCCGTCGCGCGGCGCTTCATTCCGGAATTCGGGCTCGCGGCCTATTGCGGCTTCGGCCGCACTCCGCCGAGCGAGTTGCCGCGCATCCTCGCGGATCACCGCGCCGCGCTCGCCGTCGCAGGCTTTGCTTGAGGCGGTAGGCTCAGGGCAGATATTGGTTGGTGTAGAGCCCGTCGTAGGAGGCGAGCTTTTCCTTCGGGTCGAGCAGCTTCGCCTCGATATTGACCTTTTCGCCCGTCGCGAGAAGCGCGTCCGTCACGCGCAGGTCCTTGGCGTGTGAGGCAGCGACGACCTTCCATGCCGCGGCGAGCACGGCAGGATCCATCTGCTTGAAACGGTTCTTGAGAATTTCGAGCGCCTTGTCCGGCTCGTCGCGGATCATGCGCGTCGCCTCGGAAAGTGCGCGCACCACGTGTACGCACTTGTCGCGATCGGTCGCACAGGTCTTTGGTTGCGTCACGACCAGCCCATAGGGGAACGGAACATAGTCGGGGATGGCACCCTCGGCGGCGCTCGCGAACATGACGGCGCTTCCTCTGAGCACCGCGTCGGTCGTGAAGGGGAGCGACGTAGTGAAGCCATCGACCGACTTTGTCGTCAGCGCTGCCAGCATCGCGGGAGGATCCATCGGCGCGATGCGCACGTCGACTTCGGGATCGAGCCCGCCCCGAACAGCGACGACGCGCTCCCAGGCGTGAATGATCGAGCCCACGCCCTGGATCGCGATGGTCTTGCCCTTCAGGAGCTTGGCGCGCTCGACGAGCGAGGCCGACGGGGCGAGATGGAGCCCGTCATAGACATCCTTCCGAAGCACCATCTCGACGAGCGGCTTGTCGATGAGATTGGCGATGGCGAGCATGCGCTGGTCGTGCGCGGCCGCGCGCAGGAACACGGGGGCCGTGCCGATCGTGAATTCGGCGCTGCCCGAGATCACCGCGTTCATCGCCTCGACGCCGACAAGCATCCGGTGCGAGACGTTGAGCCCCTCCTTCTTGTAGAGGCCCGCGTCTTCGGCAAGGAAGGGCGCGCTGAAGGTAAGCGTCGGCGCGGGCAGCGCGATGATGATCTGCTTTTGCTCTTGTGCCCACGCCGCGGCCGGCGCCGGACAGAGCGCGAGTGCGAGCGCCGCGCGCGCGAGCCGTTTGGTCCAGAGTCGCATGGACGTATCCCTAGGCGACCGGCAGTTTCGCCGCGGCCTTGGCGCGCCATTCCGCAATCGGCTCGAGGCGCGGATTGTCTTTATGCTGCTCGAGCGTCAAGCGCTTGATCTCGTCTTCATCGAGCGTCAGGTCCACGGGCTTCGCAAAGGGCTGCCCCACATACCACGGCAGGTCGTAGCGAAACTCGATCTGGTTGCCCTCGGGATCGAAGTGATAAAGCGAGAGCCAGGAGCCGTGCGTTACGGTCCTGATGTCGGCGCCGACCTGTTGCAGCATCCGATGGCGACCCTGCAGCTCCTTGTAGGTGCCGAGGCGGAAGCAGACGTGGTTGAGCGAGCTTTCGCCCTTCGCGCCCTTGCGCCCGCCCGTGAGCGCGAGCTGATGGTGCTCGACCTCGGGATCGAAGGTCAGGAAGCAGAGCTTCGTTTCGCCGATCGAGCCGATGTCGGAGAGGAAAAAGCCCAGCGTATTGGTGTAGTAATCCACCATCTTCTCGAAATCGAAGCAGCTGATGACCACGTGGCTGATGATCGGTCTGCCGTTCGCCATGATCGGGGCTTCCTTCGGAATGACTCGTGCTTGCCGCCGAGCATAGGTCATGCCGGCGGAAAAATCAGCGGCCCGTGCCGCCCCGGCTACTGCGCCGCCTGGCGCGCGCCGCGCTCCTCGGCCAGGAGCCGCTCCATGATACGGCGCGCCTGGAGCCCGCCCGCATCGCCGACGAGATCGATCTCCGCGGCGTTGGGGTTGGTGGAGATGATCCGCTGCTGCGCCTCGAGGATGCCCTGGTCCTCGTGGAAGGCGGCGCTTGTCGCGCGCAGGCCGAGTTCGGTCTGCTTCGGATCATCGATGAGATAATCGCGCGAGATCGCCCAGAAATAATGGCAGCTCGTGTCGGTCTCGGGCGTGATCGTGTCGTAGATCATGATACGCCGGTTGAGGCGGCTCGTCGGATCGCCGTACGCCTTGCCGAACTCGTTGCTGAGAATGTCGATCGTCACCTGCGAGGGCGGCTCGAACAGCATGATCTGCGTGCGGTCGAAGGGGAAGTTGAATCCCTCAATGAGATTGCGCTGCGACGGCGAGAGCCCGCGCGCGACGCGCACGCCCTTGATCCACGTTGGCCCGCGCTCCCAGTTGAGGTTGGGGTTGGTGTCCTCGGGGCTGCCGATCGTGGCCGCATGCACGAACGGCAGGTGCGACAGATCGAGCAGATTCTCGACGACGAGGAAGTAGTTCGCCTTCATCGAGATGAGCTCGTCGTAGGATGCCCAGTTCGGATCGTCGTACTTGTCGTATTGCGGCGCCGTCTTGGGATCGGCGAGCGCCGGATCGCCGAGCCAGATCCAGATCCAGCCGTGGCTCTCGACCACCGGATAAGAGCGCACGCGCGCCCCTTGCGGGAGGCGCTCCTGCCCCGGCGCCCAGATCGCGGTGCCGGCCGGGCTGTAGAGGAGCCCGTGATAGAGGCAGCGCAGATTGTCGCCTTCGATCCGGCCGTGCGACAGCGGCGCGCGGCGGTGGCAGCACCGATCCTCGAAAGCGACCGGGGTGCCGTCGGCAGTACGATAGATCACCACCGGCTCGTTAAGGAACGTGCGCCCCAGCGGCTTTTGCTTGAGCTCGTGCCCGAAGGCGGCGCAGTACCACTGGTTTCTGAGGGCTTCCATGGCGGGTCTCCTGCCAATCGCCCAACGCTACGCCCAAGCCTACGCGCCCGGCAAGGCTGCTCCGCCGCGGCGCCGGCCTAGGGCAGGAGGCCCACCCCCACCCCGGATACATGCCTCTAGTTTAACCTTGATTCCGATCTGGGGATTAACTCTTTGCGCTCGATTTGGCGTCGATTTGGCGGCCCGCCACTATCCCTTGCCTTGTTTTGTGCGCATAGCTGAATTTACTTGTCGCGCGATCCGGAATCGCCATTATGAGCGTACAAATTGACGCGCATTTAGCGCTTTTTAAGTCCACCGGATTGCACTTTGGGATCAGGCCAGCCGCTCCGCCGTGAGGAGCGCCCAGGGGCGCTCGCAACCAACACCGCCCGGGCGCTGCTCGGCGGCGTGGTTTTCTTTTTGTGGAGCGGCTCGAGTTTCGCCGGTGGCGCCGTGCCGACCGGGGGGCAATTCGCGGCCGGCGCTGGCGCGATCAAGGCGACCGGCAACGGGCTCGTCATCTCGCAGTCGAGCACGCGTGGCATCATCAACTGGCAAAGCTTCTCGATCGGCGCCGGCGAGAGCGTGCGGTTCCTCAATGGCGGCGGCGCCACGCTCAACCGTGTGACCGGCGGCACGTCCTCGGTGCTGGCGGGCACACTCTTCGCGACGGGCTCGGTCTATCTCATCAATCCGTGGGGCGTCGTCGTCACGCCGACCGGCCAGGTGCTCACGAACGGGAGCTTCGTCGCCTCGACGCGCGACCTTTCCGATGCCGCCTTCCTGCAAGGCGGCGCGCTCGAGTTCCAGGGCAGTTCCTCCGGCACGGTACTGAACCAGGGCCGCATCACCTCGCGCTATGGCGATGTCGTGCTGATCGGGCAGTCGGTCGAGAATGACGGCAAGCTCAGCGCCGCCAACGGCACGGCCGGGCTCGCTGCCGGCAACGACGTGCTGTTGCAGCCGGCGACCGGCGACCGGCGGATCTACATCTCGGCCGGCGCGAGCAATGTCACGAACACCGGGACGATCGCCGCGGCCCAGGCCGAACTCGACGCCGCCGGCGGCAACGTCTACGCGCTCGCTGGCAACACCGGCGGTCTCGTCAGCGCCACGGGTACCGCAACCATCAACGGCCATGTCTGGCTTACCGCTGGAAACGACGTCACAGTTTCCGGCACGGTTTCCGCGAAAAACGCAGACGGCGCGGGCGGCGCGATCGATGCCACCGGCGGCGGCGGCGGCAATCTCGCGATCACCGGAACGCTCGATGCGAGCGCCACGAGCGCCGGCGGCGTGGGCGGCCAGATCACAGCGACGGCCGGCAGCGTCAGCCTTGGTAGTAGCGCACTCGTGGCCGCCAACGGCGGCGGGGCGGGCGGCACGATCCTCATCGGCGGCGACCGCCATGGCGGCCAGGATCCCGCGCTCGATCTCTCGCGTTTTCCGGTGGCCGACGCGCAGCAGGTCACGGTTGCCGCGGGCGCGCGCGTCACTGCCGATGGCGGCGCCTTCGGCGGCAGTGGCAATGGCGGCGCGGTCGTGCTGTGGTCGAACGGCGCGACGAGCGACGCAGGCACGATCAGCGCCAAGGGCGGTGCGCGCGGCGGTAATGGCGGATTCGTCGAGGTCTCGGGCGAAGAGGCGCTCGCCTTCACTGGTACGGTCGATACTACGGCGCCGGCGGGCGCGACCGGAACGTTGCTGCTCGATCCCAACGTCAATTTGACGATCTCGACCGCCGCCGACAGCGCCAGCACTGGGTGCAGCGCGGGCACCTGCGCCAGTACCGGCAGTGCCACCCCCGCGAACATTCAGGTTTCGGTGCTCGAAGCGGCGCTCGGCTCGAGTAACGTGCTCGTCACCACCTCCGATCCGAGCGGCTCCGCCGCCGGCAATATCGCGGTTGGCACGACCGCAACCAACGGCGCCATCACCTGGAGCGGCAACACCACGCTGACGCTGTCGGCCGCGAACAACATCACGTTCGGCGGTACCAGCGACACGATTATCGTCACCGGCGCCGGAAGCACCGGTGGCATCGCGCTCACTTCGTCGGGCGGTACCGTCACGGTCGGCGCGGCGCTTACGACCGTTGCCGGGAATATCTCTGTGAGCGGTACGGCGATCTCGATCGGCGCCACCGTTACGAGCGGCGGCATGCTGAGCCTTGCGGCCTCGTCCGGTACCATTACCCAAACTGCGCCGCTCGTCGTGACGGGGACCTCGTCCTTCACGGATACGGCCAGCAACAAGGCGATCACTCTCACCAACGCCTCTAACGATCTCATGGGTGCCGTGTCGATCACGACCAGCGGGAGCGGCGCCGCCAGCCTCACCAATGCTGCGGCGACGACGCTCGGCGCCTCGACGGTCGGCGGCAACCTCATCGTCACGGATACGATCGGGAGCCTGACAGAGAGCGATGCTCTCACCGTCGGCGGCACATCGAGCTTCACCACATCGACATCGAACGCCACCATCACACTGGGCGCAGCCAACCTGCTCACCGGTGCCGTAGCGCTCACGACAAGCGGGTCAAGCGGCGCCGCGAGCCTCGTCAACGACATGACGACGACGCTTGCTGCCTCGAACGTGGGCGGCGGCCTCGCGGTCACGGACGAGGTGGGGAACCTCGGGCAAACCGGCGTGCTCACCGTCGCCGGCACGTCCAGCTTCACGACGTCGGCCGCGAACGCCACCATCACGCTCGGCTCGGCGAACAAACTCACCGGCGCCGTCTCGCTTACCACGAGCGGGTCGAGCGGCAGCGCGAGCCTCACCAACGCCATGGCGACGACGCTCGGCGCTTCTAGCATCGGCGGCAACTTCGCGTTCACGGATTCGACCGGGAACCTCACACAGAGCGATGTTCTCACCGTCGGTGGCACGTCGAGCTTCAAGACGTCGGCCGCGAACGCCACCATCACGCTGGGCGCCGCCAATCAGCTTACTGGCGCGGTGTCACTCACCGCCTCAGGATCAAGCGGCAACGCGAGCCTCGCCAACGACATGGCGACGACGCTCGGTGCCTCGACCGTCGGCGGCAGTCTCACGGTGACGGACGAGGCTGGCAACCTCGGGCAGAGCGGCGTGCTCACCGTCACCGGCACGTCGAGCTTCACGACCTCCGCTACGGACGCGACGATCGCGCTTGGCTCGGCCAATAAGCTCACTGGCGCGGTCTCGCTCGCCACGACGGGGTCCGGTGGCAACGCCAGCCTCACCAACGCCGCGACGACGGTGCTCGGTGCCTCGACCATCGGCGGCAACCTCGCGATAACGGATTCCAGCGGCAATCTTTCGCAGAGCGGGTTCCTGACCGTCGCCGGGACGTCGAGCTTCACTACATCGGCCTCGAACGCCACCATAACGCTCGGAGCGGCGAACCTGCTTACCGGTGCCGTATCGCTGACCACGTCGGGGGCGAGCGGCGCCGCCAGCCTTACCAATGCTACGGCGACGACGCTCGGTGCCTCGACTGTCGGCGGATCGCTTACCGTTACGGATGCGAGCGGGAGCCTGACCCAGAACGACGTTCTCACCGTGGGCGGCACCTCGACCTTCAAGACATCGGCCGCGAATGCGACCATCACCCTCGGAGCAGCGAATCTCCTTACTGGCGCCGTCTCGCTCACGACCTCCGGATCGAGCGGCAATGCGATCCTTACCAACAACAAGGCGACGGCGCTTGCTGCCTCGAACGTGGGCGGCGGCCTCGCAGTGACGGATTCAACCGGCAACCTCACGCAGACAGGTGTGGTCACCGTCGCTGGCACGTCGAGCTTCACGACTTCGGCAGCAAACGCCACCATCACGCTTGGCTCGGCGAACCTCCTGACGGGCGCGGTATCTCTGAGTACGACCGGCTCGAGCGGCAATGCGAGCGTCACCAACAATCTCGCGACGACGCTCGGCGCTTCAAGCATTGGCGGCAACCTCGCCGTCACCGCTTCGAGCGGCAACCTCACACAGAGCGACGTCCTTACCGTTGCCGGCACGTCGAGCTTCAAGACATCGGTCGCAAACGCCACCATCACGCTGGGCGCCGCCAATCAACTCGCCGGCGCAGTATCGCTCACCACCTCAGGCTCGAGTGGCAACGCGAGCCTCGCCAACGACATGGCGACGATGCTCGGTGCCTCGACTGTCGGCGGCAATCTCACGGTGACGGACGAGGCCGGCAATCTCGCGCAGACTGGCGTGCTCACCGTTACCGGCACGTCGAGCTTCACGACTTCGGCTGCGAACGCCACCATCACACTGGGTTCGGCCAACAAGCTCACGGGCGCGGTGTCGCTTACTACGAGCGGCTCGACCGGCAACGCCAACCTCACCAACGCCGCGGCGACGGTGCTCGGTGCCTCGACCGTCGGCGGTAACCTCGCGGTCACGGATTCGAGCGGAAGCCTCACTCAGGGCGGCGCGCTTATCGTCTCCGGTACTTCGAGCTTCTCGAACTCCGCCGGCGGTGCCATCACACTCACCAACGTCTCCAACGATCTCGTGGGGGCCGTTTCGCTCACGACCAGCGCGAGCGGCGCCGCGAGCCTTACCAATGCCATGGCGACGACGCTTGGCCCCTCGACCGTCGGCGGCGCGCTCGCCGTCACGGATACGAACGGCAGCCTCACGCAGAGCGGCGCGCTTACCGTCACCGGCACATCGAGCTTCACCACCTCGGCCGCGAACGCCACCGTTACGCTTGGCGCAGCCAACCTGCTCACCGGCGCCGTGTCGCTGACGACGAGCGGCTCGAGCGGGAATGCGAGCCTCACCAACAACAAGGCGACGACGCTCGGCGCCTCGAATGTCGGTGGTAACCTCGCAGTCACGGATTCGATCGGCAACCTCACGCAGACGGGCGTGCTTACCGTTGCCGGCACATCGAGATTCACAACCGCGGCCACGAACGCCACGATCACGCTCGGCTCTGCCAACTTGCTCTCTGGCGCCGTCTTGCTCACCACGAGCGGCTCGAGCGGCGCCGCGAGCCTGACGAACAATCTCGCGACGATCCTTGGCGCCTCGACCATTGGCGGCAACCTCGCCGTCACGGATTCGAGCGGCAGCCTGACGCAAAGCGACATCCTCGCCGTCGCCGGCACGTCGAGCTTCAAGACAGCGATCGCGAACGCCACGATCACTCTGGGTGCCGCCAATCAGCTCGCTGGCGCCGTATCGCTCACCGCAAGCGGCTCCGCTGGCAATGCGAGCCTTACGAACGATTTCGCGAGCGGCACGGTGCTCGGGGCGGCGAACGTCGGTGGCGTGCTAACGGTTACGAACCTGCTCGGCACCCTGTCTCAGACGGGCGCGCAGAACACGGGCGGAGTGACGTTGGCGACGGACGCGATCAGCCTGACGCAGACCGTAACCGCCGGTGGCGAGACGGTAACGGTCGATCCGGTGACGGCCGGCCGCACCATTACCCTAGGCGGCACGTCGGATCCGGGCAGCGATCTCTTCCTGAGCACGGCCAGCCTCAACAAGATCACCGCGACGACGTTGACGATCGGCAATGGCAGTAGCGACAACGGCGCCCTCACGGTGAACGCCGCGCTCGACACCAGCACGGCCGGGGCGCTGCAGCATATCACCAGTCTTAACCTCGCGCCGGGTGCCGGCGCGATCGCGATCAACAACCCGGTGACGTTGGCTTCGACGGGAGTGCTGACGCTCGACACCAATGCCAGTGCGACCGGAAGCGCGGCGCTCACCGTATCGGGAGTAGGCTCGGGCCTGCTGCTTCTCGGCAGCGGCGGCACTTTCACCCTCACAGGCGCGGGCAACAGCATTACGACACTCGCTGCCAACACCGGTTCGGGCGCTGGCGCAATCAACCTCGCGAACGGCGCAAATCCGCTTGCGATCGGCACGGTCGGCGGCGTCAATGGCGTGACGACCGGAACGCTGACGCTGACCGATACCGCGGCCGTGACTCAGAGCCAGGCAATCGCCGCGGCGGGCCTCGATCTGCTTGGCGCGGGCGGCAGCTATACGCTCGAGAACACCTCAAACAGTATCGCGACGCTCGCCGGCAACACGGGCTCCGTGACCCTCACCGATGGCCAGGCGCTCGTCATCAACACGGTCGGCGTTACCAGCGGGCTGCAGACGAGCGGCGCCAGCGGAATCGCGCTGACGGATACGGCCGCGGGCGGCATCGCGACGACGGCGGCAACGGGCACGCTCGGAACGGGTGGAGCGGGGCCGATCATGCTCACCGCCAATGCCGTCTCGCTCGGCGGCGCCGTCAGCGCCCTGGGGCAAACGGTGACGATCGTGCCGGACACGCCGGACATCACGATGAGCCTCGCGGGGTCGGGCGCGCTCAACCTGACGCAAGCGATGCTCAACAACATCAGCGCCGTGACGCTCGTATTTGGCAGTATCGCCAATAGCGGCACGAGCAGCGCTGTCGCAACCGGCGATCTGACCGTCGCTGGCAGCGTGGCGGTCCCGTCGACCATCGGCAACCTCTACCTCGAGACCGGCTGCCAGGTGATATGCGGCGCCTCGGGCGTCGTCACCATCGCCAGCGGTGCCTCACTCGAGAGCTCGAATGGCGGCACGCTGACGATCGCCGACGGCAACGCTTTCATCAACAACGCGGGCAGCGGCGCCCTCGTGGCGAGTGGCCTTGGCGCGCGCTGGATCGTCTATTCGCAGAGCCCAGCGGTCGACGTGAAAGGTGGATTGAGCTACGCCTTCAAGCAATACGGAACCCCGCTTCTGGGTCCGCTCAACGGCGCGATCACGCCGGACGAGAGCGGCTTCGTCTATACCGAGGGTGCGGTCGCGACCGTCGGCCTCACCGGTGCCGTCACCAAGACCTACGACACGACGACGGCGGCGCCGCTTGCTGCGGCCAACTATTCGGTGCTCGGGACTGTCGATCCGACCAATCCCGACACGGTGACCCTGAGCGATCCGCCGGGCATCTACGCCTCGGCGAATGCCGGCTCAGGCATCAATGTAAGCGCGAGCGGCATCTCCATCGTCGGCGTGACCGACAATACGGGTGCCGCGGTCTACGGCTATACGCTCTCGAGCTCGAGCGTGTCGGCGACGATTGGCGTCATTAACCCGCTTGCGGTGGTGCTGGCGGGTTCGAGGACCTATGACGCAACTCCGAACGCTCCGGCGGCGGCCCTTGCCATCACCAACGATCTCGATGGCGCTAGTCTTACGCTCTCCGGCACAGGCACATTGGCGAGCGCGAACGCAGGCTCGGAAAGCTTTGCGGGGGCCGGCACCTTGGCGCTCGGCGGCAGCGCGGCAGGAAACTACACGCTCGGCAGCATCACCACGAACGGCAGCGCGGTCACGGTGAACCCGCTCGCGGTCGTGCTGGCGGGGGCGAAGACTTATGACGCCACCGCAAATGCATTGGCCGCGGCGCTCACCATCACCAACGACCTCGATGGTACCAATCTGACGCTCTCTGGCACCGGCGCATTGGCGAGTGCCAATGCGCGTCCGGGAAGCTTTGCATCCGCCGGCTCGCTCGCCCTGGGTGGCAGTGCAGCGGGCAACTACTCGCTCAGCAGCATCACCACGAATGGCAGCGCGGTCACGGTCGGCCCGCTCGCGGTCGTGCTGTCGGGTTCGAAGACCTACGACGCAACTCCGAACGCTCCAGCGGCGGCGCTTACGATTACCAACGACCTCGACGGCGCCAATCTGACGCTCTCTGGTACTGGCGCATTGGCTAGTGCCAATGCGGGTCCGGAAAGCTTCGCATACGCCGGCTCGCTCGCCCTGGGTGGCAGTGCAGCGGGCAACTACTCCCTCAGCAGCATCACCACGAATGGCAGCGCGGTCACAGTGGGCCCGCTCGCAGTCATGCTATCAGGGGCCAAGACTTATGACGCGACCGCGAATGCCCCGGCGGCGGCGCTCACCATCACCAACGACCGCGATGGCGCCAATCTTACGCTCTCCGGCTCAGGCACATTGGCGAGCACGAACGCAGGCTCGGAAAGCTTCGCGGGGGCCGGCTCGCTCGCCTTGGGCGGCAGCGCCGCCGGCAACTACACGCTCGCGGGCATCGTGACGAACGGGAGCGCGGTGACGGTGAGCCCGCTGGCGGTGGTGCTGTCCGGCGCCAAGACGTATGACGCCACTGCGAATGCCCCGGCGGCGGCTCTTACCATCACCAACGACCTCGACGGCGTCAATCTCATCCTCTCAGGCGCCGGCACATTGGCGAGCGCCAATGCGGGTTCGGAAAGCTTCGCTGGCGCCGGATTGCTTGCCTTGGGCGGCAGCGCGGCCGGCAACTACACGCTCAGCAGCATCACCACGAATGGCAGCGCGATCACGGTGAACCCGCTCGCGGTCGTGCTATCAGGCGCGAAGACTTACGACGCCGCCGCGAATGCTCCGACGGCGGCTCTTAGCATCACGAACGACCTCGACGGCGCCAATCTCACGCTCTCAGGCATCGGTACATTGGCGAGCGCCAATGCGGGTGTGGAAAGCTTCGCGGCTGCCGGCTCGCTCGCCTTAGGTGGCAGCGCCGCCGGCAACTATACACTCGCGGGCATCGCGACGAACGGGAGCGCAGTGACCGTGAACCCGCTCGCGGTCCTGCTGTCGGGCGCGAAGACTTATGATGCGACCGCAAACGCCCCGGCCGCGGCCCTCATCGTCACCAACGATCTCGACGGTCCCAACCTGACGCTCTCCGGCACGGGAACGCTCGCCGGCGCCAATGCAGGCTCGGAGAACTTCGCATCAGTCGGCACATTGGTATTGGGCGGTAGCGCGGCCGGCAACTACACGCTCGGCAGAATCACCACGAACGGCAGCGCGGTTGCGGTCGGCCAAGCACCGCTGACGATCACGGCCAATGACCAATCAATGGTCGTAGGGGCGGCGTCGCTGCCAGCGCTGACCATCAGCTTCGCCGGATTTGTCGGCGGCGACACTGTTTCCGTACTCGCGCCGCCGCCGACCATCGCGACCACGGCGACGGTCGCGTCGCCTGTTGGCGTCTATCCGATCACGGTCGCGGACGCGGCCGATCCGAACTACGTCATCACCTATGTGGCCGGTATGCTGACTATTACGGCCACGGCACCCACCGCGCCGACGGTTCCGTCGATGCCCGATCCGGCGCTCCTCACGCTGACGAGTGCTGCTGTCCCGTCGGCGGTTCCTGCCACCGGTGGCACGCCAGCGCCGCTCGGACTCGCCGCGCTCGGCGGGGCGACGCTCTCGAACATCCTGGGCCAAGAACTCAACCTTATCGCGCCCGCCGCGGGCGGCGACGCTGCGGCGAATCCCAACCCGCAGCCGCCGCCAACCCTCCTCCCCAACGTCGTGTGTGTCGCGCTCGACGAAGCCGAGCTCAGCATCGCCTGCACCGGACCATGAGCGGATTTCCTAGTACGACACGGTGACGGCGAGCTGCGCCATCTGACTAAGCTCCGGCTGGCCAGGCAGATGGCGCAGCTGCCAGCCATAGTCGAGCCGCATGTCGAAATAGCGCGGCACGGAGTAGCGCAGGCCGAGGCCGATGCTCGTGATCTCGGTGCTGACCTGCGTGCCGGGAGCCACCTGCTTGTCGCGTACTGCGCCGTAATCCCAGAAGGTGAGGAGCTGCGCCTGGTCGCCCTCGGTATGGGGCAGCCCGCGCAGAAGGCTGAACGGCGGCGAGCGCAATTCCTCGCGCAGCAGCAGGCCGAGCGAACCGTTGGCCGCGCGCTCGTCATAGCCACGCACGCTGTCGAAGCCGCCGGCGCCGAGCTGTTCGCTCGGGAGCAGGTTATGGTCCGACGTCTGGCCGGTGACGCGCATGACCCAGCTCGCGTTATAAGGAAGCTTCGTCACACGCGTGAGGGTGAGATTGTCATAAACATAGCGCGCCTTGGCAAAGGGATTGTTGGCCTGCGCCTCGAACACCGCATCCTTGTTCTCGCCGGAAAGGTTGCCCGGGCTGAAGAACGTCTGGTTTTGAAGTGAGGTCTCGCCGAGCGGGTCCTTGATGGTCGCCGAATAGACAAGCGGGAACTGATCGACCTCGCTTGTCACATTCGAGACGGTCTGTCCGCCGAACTCGAGATTGTTGTTGCTGCTCTTGAAGTCGTAGCCGACCTGGATCTCGTGGGTGAGGGGGCCGAGCGTCGGCAGTTTCCGCGCATAGCGGATGCTCGCCTGCTCGCTCACGCCGATGACGCCGAGATCGGGGCCGAGCCGCGGGATCGCCTTCTCGTAGGTGCCGAAGAGGAGAATGCGGTCCGCGGCAAACACAGGGATCGTATAGCTGACCGAGTGCGCGACGAAGGTCGGATCGTTCGATTGGCCCGAGATCTCTGCGCGGTGATGCCAGAAATCGTTGCCGGTTGTGAGCTGATAGGCGAGTTGCTGGTCGAGCCACAGAGCATTGCCCCAATTGAAGCCGAGATTCCAGCGGTCGTGTCCCAGGACCGGCGTGCCCGTGTTGTCATAGCCGCCATAGACCCGCAAGGGCAGGCGATCCTGCACGTTGAACACGAGATCGGTGTCGCCGGGCGTGTCGCTCTTTTCGGCGACGGCAGCGACTGTGCGGAAGGGATTTTCGTTGAGCCGATCGAGATCGGCCTGCAGGCGCCGCGTCTCGATCGGATCACCCGGCGCGAGGTTCACCTCGCGCCGCAGAAGGTCGGTCGAAAACCAATCGTTGTGCTCGAATTTGATCTGGCCGACCCGAAATTCGGTCACGACGGCCTGCACGATCCCGCTGCTGACATCCTGCTCGGGGAAGACGACATCGACGAAAGGCCGGCCCTGCGTGCGGTAATAGCCGATGATCACGCGCGTTATGTCCGAGAGCCCGCCGAAGGTGAGCGGCTTGCCGAGAAAGGCCGCAAGCGCCGTGCGGATTTCCGCAACGTCGAGGAGCGGCGGGCCGTCGAACGTTACGCCTGCCGCGCGGATGCCGCCGGGTACGAACTTCGCGGCGCTGTCGATGAGATGGAGGCCCGCGAGCTTTGCGACGATGACTTGGTTCTGCTGCGCCGCGCTCATCGCGGGCTCGGGTGGCGGCGGGACGGTGAGCGCGGGCGGAGGCGCCGCCGGCAATTCCTTGGGCTCCACGAGGGGATAGTTCTGCGCCAACGCGGCCGGAGGCAGCGTGAAAGCGATAAGGACGCCAATCACCATCGCGACGCGCGTCGATGTCGCCATAATATTCAGGGCAGCCACATTTATTGAAGAATCCGACGATCTATTGTCCGCGCGCGCCGCGAAGTCTCGGTTTCACTACCGTGTGCGATCATGCGCAAGCATGCTTGTGATGGCAAGCGAGGAAACCGATTCGCGCGAAGACTTGGTGCGAGAGAAGTCTATGGGATTTTTCCCGCGCCATGGCGCCGCCCGGTCAGCCTGCGTTCCTCACGTAAGCTATTGAATTTTTGAGAAATTTCCCTGATGCCGTGCTCTGAAAACGCGGGGTGACAGCATCGTCATTTCAAAGGCCAGACCCGGCGCCGATTCCGCGGGAGACGGATTATTACTCGGTGATCGAATCCGATCAGCCGGTAGTCGCGCAGCATACTCGGCTTGCTTCGCGGCAATCGCCCCTCGCGCTGCTCAGCACGGTTGCCTACGCCTCGGATTGGCGGCCCGGCTGGCCACGAACGCTGTCATCGTCAAGCCGGAACCAGGACGGCGGCGGGAAGGATACGGAACAGCTCCTGCGCGTGTAATTCTGCGGCGGTGTGCGTTTTGCCAGAAAGAAGGTCGCGCCATGCTCTCGAGCGGCACGGCTTGGCCAACGCGATCGTCGTCGGGCGATCATCCGGTGCCGCCTCCCATCGAGCCGGAAAGCGCACAACGGCCACCAGCACCCTGTCTTGCCCTGCGGTGCGCAAGAAGGAACAGATGTGGTCGGCTTTGGGCCCATCGGCCGACAAAGCCTCATAATCGCTGTCCTGGAAGAGCGCCTCGCGATCGCGACGATAGCCAAGCAACGTCGCAACGGCGGCAAGCTTGAAGCGTCCATCGCGCCACGAAGACATGTAGCGCTGAATCGCGTCTTGGCGATTTACGGCGAGCTCGCCTTGCACCTCTTCGAGAAGGCGCGCCCGCAACTCGTAATCGACTGCTCGGCGATTGTCCGGATCGACCAAGCTGAGATCCCACAATTCCGTTCCCTGATATAGATCGGGCACGCCCGGCAGAGTGAGCTTCAGCACGGTTTGAGTCAGCGTGTTCCGCGCGCCCAGCCGCGCGATCTCCGCGGCAAATGGCAAGAAGTCGGCGTGAAAATCCGCCGCGCGGACCGGGTCAAACGTCGTGGCGACGAAAGACGACGTCGCTTCTTCGTAGGCTGCATCGGGTGCCGCCCAACTCGAATGGAGTTTCGCCTCGCGCACCGATTTGAGCATCGCGCCCTGGATACGCGCGGCGTAGGATCGCAGCGCATCTCCGTTAGCGCCGTCGAGAAGCTCCACGGGCCAGGTACCGACGAGAAGCTGATAAAACAAATATTCGTCGTTGCGCGACAACCTCCCGCCGACTGATGACGCGCACGCGTTCCGCACCAGGCGGCTCCAATGGTCGACGCGCTCGCCCCATTCCTCCGCGAGTTCCGCGAGCACGGCAAGCCGCGCCCGCGTGTCTTCCCCGCGCTTCGTGTCATGGGTTGCGGTGCCGAGCATGGCATGGCGCCAATGCTTCAACCGCACCCCATTTGCTTCGTGGAAGTGGGCCAAGCTTATCCCAAACACATCGGGGTTACCGCCGACCTCGTTGAGAGCGACGAAGCGGTTGTAGCGATAGAAGGCCGTGTCCTCGAGGCCTTTTGCCATCACCGGCCCGCTAAACTGCTGGAATTTCATCGCACAGCGGAGAACCGAATTGCGGCTGAATCCGCTGCGTGGCGCTGCGACCAGATCGCCCGACAGCAGCTTGTGGAGGAAGTCGTAGACGCTGGAATCGACGTCGGTCTCGCAGCGTCGTGCCAGCGCGATCGCCGTATCGAGGTTGCGGCGTCCGGCTTCGCCTGGGTCGCCACTCGCATCGAGATAAGTTCGATAGACCGGAAACGACGCCACGATCGCGCGAAGCCCGCGCCCCAGGAGGGTCCGGGTGAAATCGGCGGTGCGCGGGTTTTGCCGTGCGGCACGCGCGGCGTCGCGAGTAAGCACGTTGAGCTCGCTCGCCATCTCATGCCGCATGATGCGCAGCTTCGATTCGCGGACGATTTCGGCGAAATCCGCCCGGCTTCCTGTGAAGGCGGAATAGATGAGGCTCAACGCTTCTTCGCCCCGCGGATCGATCAGGAGGCCGAGCACGAGATTGGCGAAGTCGTAACCGGTGGTTCCCTGAACCGGCCAATCCAAATGTAGCTCTTCGTTTCGGGCGAGGATCTTCTCGACCACGAGATAGAAGTCCGAGCGCGGCGCCTTCTCCCGCAGCCGACACAGATAATCCTTGGGATCGAGCAGCCCATCTATATGGTCGATGCGAACGCCCGTGACGATGCCGTCGCCGACGAGGTGGAACAGGAGCCGGTGTGTGCGCTCGAAGACCTCTGGCAGCTCCATGCGCAGGCCCGCCAGGTCGTTTATGTTGAAGAATCGGCGATAGTTGATATCGCTTGCAGCGACACGGAAATGGGCGGCACGCCAATATTGCGCGTCGATGAGGCGGTCCAGTTCGGCCCAGCTCAAAAGGTCGCCGGGCGCGCCATTCAGCCGTTCGACGGCTCCGGCGATCTCTTGCCGCACCCGCGGATCGGTTCGCGCGAGTAACCCGAGCTCTGCCTTGAGTTCGTTCGCGCGCCGCCCGATCTGAGGCCGCCATTCGGGTAAACCGGCGAACGCGTCTCCAAGCCGCTCAAGATCAGAATGCGTGTCTCCGAGAATGCGCTGGTAATGAAGCGGCGAGATTGGAAGCTTGTGCTTTTCGTATGCCCAGACGGCGAAACTGCCGTCATCCGTATCGAATTGCAGCCGAAGATTGCCACGCTCAAGCTCAATCCCGTACTGATCGGCGAGCAAGGGCACCAACACCTTCTCGTGAAGATAGCGGCGGTCGGGGTCCCAATCGATGTCGAACCAGCCGGCATATTCCGAGTCCGGCCCCCATTCCAGCACATTGAGCCAGAGTGGATTGTCCGCGCCGCCGACGCCCATGTGGTTCGGAACAAAGTCGAGGACCTGGCTTAGCCCGTTCCTGTGCAACGCGTCGACCATGCGCAGAAAGGCTTCCGCGCCGCCGAGCTCCGGATTGAGAGCGTCGTGATCGACGATATCGTAGCCATGCGTGCTCCCGGGCCGAGCCTTCAGATAAGGCGACGCATAGACATGGCTGATGCCGAGCCGCGCGAGATAGGACGCCACGGATGCGGCCGCGTCGAAGCCGAAATCCTTGTGGAACTGCAGCCGGTAGGTCGCGCGCGGGACGCAGAGACCACGATCGCCGCTCATTCTGTAGGTCCTACTTTCGTTCCACCCGGCTCAATTTCTCCCGCAATCGACCAGCGGATCGTGAAGGGAGCGAATGCGCCGTCGCGACCGGGCGCGTTTTCCTGCCAAAACGTCCGGCCAACGTCTGAACGGAAGCCGTAAACATGCTCGGTCGAGAGATTTGCCTCGAGCACCAGTTCTTCCGCATCGCCGTCCAAACGCCAGCGCACTATGACCGCGCCGGACGCCACGACTTCGTATTCTCCGCCCTTCTTCAGGCGAGAAAGCCGCGGCATGACCTCGGCCCGCCGCATCGCAAGCACCTTCAAATACCACGCATGCCAATGCGCGTGCGGCTCGCGCGCGAGATCACCCCAGTCGAGCTTCGCGGAGGCGAAGGTTGTCTCCGACGTGGGATCGGGGATGCGCTTGCGTTTCTCCGCATCATGGAATTCGGGAAAGCGGGCGAATTCCTCGCGTCGTCCGTTGCGCACGGCTTCGGCAAGTTCGGCACTGAAATCGCAGAAGAACGGAAAGGGTTGCGCGGCAGCCCACTCCTCACCCATGAACAGCATTGGTATCTGCGGCAGCAGCAGGTAAATCGCTGCGACAGCGCGAACAGCTGCCTCGGGCGCGATCGCAGTGATGCGATCGCCGAACGCCCGATTGCCGACCTGATCATGGTTTTGCAAAAATGCAACGAACGCAGTGGGCGGCAGGGTGGCACTTGGCTCGCCGCGCGGCATTGCGCGGAACGGCATCACCTCGCCTTGAAATGCGAACCCCTCGGCAAGCGCGCGGCCGAGCCGTTCGGTGTGGCCGCAATAGTCGGCATAATATCCGGAGCTTTCGTCCGTCGCCGCCACATGGAGCGCGTGATGGACATCATCGTTCCATTGCGCCGTAAATAAGACCGAGGCGCCATCGGAGGCCCGGCGCAGCCATTTTGCCTCGTTCTCCTCGTTCTCGAGAATGAGGTGGAGCTGGCGACCAAGAGCCGGAGACCGAACTCGCTCAGCGAGCTCTGCAAGAAAATGATTGTTGCTGTGGTCGCGAAGGGCGTGGACCGCATCGAGGCGCAGCCCGTCCACATGGAATTCCCCGATCCAGTAGAGCGCGTTGTGGATGAAGAACTCGCGCACCGGAGCGGCGTCCGGCCCATCGGTGTTGATCGCGGCACCCCAGGGAGTCCTGCGGCGATCGGTGAAGGTCTGCGGCGCGATGACGTGAAGATAGGCGCCTTCCGGGCCGAAATGATTGTAGACGACGTCGAGGATGACCATGAGGCCGTGCGCATGCGCCTCGTCGATCAGCGCCTTGAAATCTTCGGGACGACCGTACGAAGAGTCGGGTGCATAGGGAAAAGCGCCGTCATAACCCCAATTGCGCCGACCAGGGAAATCTCCAATCGGCATGATTTCGATTGCCGTCACCCCGAGCGCCGCGAGATGTCCGAGCTTATCCATCGCCGCCCGGAAGCTTCCCTCGGGCGTGAAGGCGCCGATGTGAAGCTCATAGACGACGGCTTCGTACCACGGCCGGCCGCGCCAGGCGGCATCTTGCCAGGTGTAGGCGGTGGGATCGATCACCTCGCTCGGCCCGTGCACGTCCTCCGGCTGATAGCGTGATGCCGGATCGGGAACGCGTGACCCATCGGGCAGCACGAAGCAATATCGCGAGCCCGGGCTGGCGCGATCGGTGACGAGCTCGTGCCAGCCCGCCTTGAGGCGCTGCAGCGCCGCCGGCTTCTCACTGTCATCGAGCGCGACCAAAACACGCTCATGGCTCGGGGCCCAGAGGCGAAACCGCACTCGGCCGTCGGCGCGAACCTCGGCGCCGTAAGGCATCAAATGTTGCGCCGCCGAGTTGGGGGCGCCAGGCTCGGTGGGAACATTGCGTCCGCCGGCAACCGGGGCGCCGTCCCGGCCGGCGTATCCGAACCCGCTTGGCGGTTCGCCCATCTCCCGCCAAACACCAGGCTCAACTATTCCGTTCCAGTGTTCGCCGCGCAGCACCCCGGTGCGGCCACGGGGGCGCCGCGCTAGCGCTCGTCAAAAACACACTCTCGACGTAATCGGACCCATCACCCTCCGAATGTGAAGCGGCTGCCGACATTGGTGGCGACGATGCGGTCGGGCATGCGCCGCTGCATCGCCGCGATGAAGGCGGCACCGGTGCAATGCATGGGCACCACGACGTCCGGCTGGAGTGCCTCGAGCTCGTCGATCGTGTGCTCGATGTAGTCGGGCTTCGAAGCGGCTAGATGGAAGCCACCGATCACCGCATGGAGCTTCGGCCCGTTCGACACAGCGAGCGCCGTCCGCACGGAGTTGACGATCCCCGCATGGCCGCAGGACGAGATCACGACGAGGCCGCGCCCCTGCACGAGATAGCAGGTGGCATGCTCCCCGGGGTGCAGGTCCTTGATGAGTTGGCCCTGGCGCTCGGCCGCGGTGAAATGGTCCGCAGGCTCGACCAGTGTGCCGCCGGTCACCTCCTCGAACGAGGTGCGCTCGATATAGCCCGTGGTGAAGGGTCCAGCGAGGGCTTGCGGCTGCTCGCAGCAGACTGCGGCCACCTTCTCGGCCCTGAGCATCATGGCGTCGACCGCACCCCAGGATATGGTCCCGTTGGCACCGGGCTCGCGCAACCAGCGCTCGCGGAACACGTCCTCGGCGCCAACATAGAGCGCGAGATCGTCGCGCATGTGATGGCGATGTGTTGTGACGAAGCCGCTAAGTCCGCCGTAATGGTCGCGGTGGCCATGGCTCAGGATAAGGCCGTTGAGCCGCGCCGGATCGACATCCAGGAGCGAGAGATTGCGGTTCAGGATCTCGGGCGTATAGCCGAAATCGAGCAGATACTGTGCCCGCTCGCCGCCGCGCTCGGATTCGAGATGGAGCGAAAGGCCCCACTCGCAGGCGAGCGTCGTCATCGGCCTGCCGGCGACGGCGCCCACATGCTCGATGGCGCAGGCGGGGTGCGTCGCCTTCGGAAGGAAGCGCTCATAGCGGGAATCGACGATAACGCGCACCGACAACCGATCCACCAGCGGCGCCGCGAACGGCGTGTCTCGCTCTGCCATCAGGTGTCTCCTTAAGTTCCGCGCTCAGCCGATGCTACCACCATCCCACGATGCCGTCCCGAAGAGCAAAGAGGACCGGCATTGCCCGCAGAAAATATCGGGAGGCGGCGAGGGGCAGTTATGCGCGTTTCGTCCCACTCATTTCTACGCGAACATGATCTCGCCCAGAAGATGGTCCCTGATCATCAGACCGGCATGCAGCAACGCATCGGTGGCCTGCTCAAGATGCCGCGCCACGCCTGCTAGTACGTGGAGTTGCCGCCAATCGCTTGCCGCGCCAACAAGTACCGTCAGGGCCTCTCTCTCCTTCGCGTCTGTCCGGTGCTCGAGTGAGATCAGCTCTTCGATGGTCGACAGGAACGTATTGATCACATCGCGTGGTGCACCGCGATGAATTTGTGGCGCTAGCTCGAGGAGCTGCTGAAATGCCCTGCCAGCCGCCGCCGCAAGACTCGCGAGCTCGGCCAGGGGCCCGGGCGGCGCCAAGGCCGGTCCCTCGGCGCCCAGGAGCCCCGCAAGGAACGATGCTTCCTCGAGCGCATCCGCGGCATCGTCGGCGATTTCGAGGGTACGGCAAAACACGGCCGTGCCGGCAATGCGCTGCGACGTTGACCGAGTTGCCTTGACGATCTCGTCGGCCTCGCTTTCGAGCGCCTTGGCGTGCGCGGCCACTTTGACTCGACGATCGTGCTCTGTTGCTACGCCAGCCGTAAAGATCCCTTCGAGGCCTCGTGCCAGCTGAACGATCAGTGAGGCGTGACGGCTCGCATCGGCGAGGAGTCGATGTTCAGCCGAACGGAAATGATTGAACAGTTCCACCTTGATCCGGTCGCTTATGAGCATCGCGGATCGGCCGTCCCGAAGCCCCGTGGCCGTCGCCTCAAGCGCAAACCGGAGAAAATCCCTGGCCGCGTCCATTCCGATCATTTCGTGGAGCGGCTCGCCGTAACGCAAGGGCGTCCGGACCGCACTTTCCAATGCACCGTAGATGAGCCGTTCGCCGCCAAGCTGCAGGAAGGCGCGATGGCCGTGATCGTGATCGGCGGCCCACTTCAGAAGGTCAACCGCCAAGGCGTTCGGGACCATCAGGCCCAAGGTCTTCCGAGCCTTATTCCAGTCGATCAGAAAGACGATGCGTGATCCCAGCTGCTCGAGGAACTCACAGAGTTGCTCAGGGCTCGCCGCTTCAAGGCGCCCAGTGTTTGCGTAAAAGAGATCCTCTTTCCCGAGACCTGTGGCCTGCCGCGATTGCACTTGGTTCCAGGTGAGGCCAGTGTTCTCCAGGCCAACTTGAAGGAAGCGAAGTCTCTGCAAATGCACGTCAGTGTAGGTCAACGATACCGAAAGACCGGCGATAGCTATCACGATGACGTGCGCTGTGGTCTCGCCGATATCGTTTTGAATCAGAAGCTGCTCGCCGGTGCGGATGGCTGAGGTCGCAAGGCCGGGATGATCAAATTTGAGCGGCGCGGTTCTATTCAGTCCAACCATGAATGCCTCGACGAGAGGCCTGTCCTGAGGCCCAACGTGGTACACATGCGCGCCGGCGATCGTCTCTTCCGAGAGCTTCTCGATCAGTTCATTGAGCTCACGATGCAAGTCCATGACCAGCAGATGGACCCCATCTCCTGATGAGGGGCGTCCGGAAGTCAAGGAGGAGATCGTCTCGGACGTCGTAAAGCCGTCTGCGAGCGCATCGATGGTCGGCTGCAAACTGGTGAGCCGCTGCGTGTAGGATGCGTAATCCGTCGCACCATTGAGTGAAGCGCGCTCGGCGAGCGCCAGTGGCGCGATCATCGCTTGCAATGAATCGGTCAGTATCTCCCGTAGGCGCTTCGTCTGCGGAATAGCATAATTTCCTTTGCCATCGCCTTCGGTTTCCGTGGCGACAGCATCGAGAGACCGATCGGAGATGCCGCAGGCTTGGCGCTCGCGCTGAAGCGAGTTCGCCGGCGCCCCTTCATTATCGGCATGAGTTGCTGCCAGCTGGAGGAGCGAAAGTACGTATTTGGCGCGTTCATTCGCAACCACCGCCTCGCCCAGTTTCGCCGGCAGCGTGAGGGCGCCCTCACCGAGAAGATCGACGATGCGAGCCTTTGTCGTCATCAAAAGCCCCGCTGATTACCGTTCGGAACCCTAAAAGTTCGCGCAGTAAAGCCGCGGCTGATGTCGGAACTGTGACAGCGGGCAACGCTTACCAAAACGGTTTGCTTCGGCAAAACCTGCGAACGTGCGCACGTACGATGGGCTCGGCCTCAATCAACGCCCGGTCATGCCAACCGAGGACTAGACCGCCAGCCCGTTCGACCGCACCATTTCTGGTGTTGCGAAGGCTTGCGATGAGGGACTGTGCTGATCGCACATCGTTTGCGTGCCCCAGATCGTCCTGAAGCAGTTTCATTCGATCGAGGTACTTTTCGACATCGCCCTTTTTATAGAGTGGTGCGAGGAAATCGATCGCGTAGCGCAGCTTTTTCAAAGCAATACGCAGCCTGTGCCGGTCGGAAGGAGAAAGCGACGCGAAATGCCTCGCTCGTTTCATTGCTTTCCGATGAAGCCGGGATAGCAGCTTGGGGGCGACGTCCCTAAGCGGGGCCATGAGTTGCGCCAAGTCCGGTGCGACCGATTGCTCGCGCCATCCGGAGGCGTCGAACCAGCGGGAGAGCCGCATCAGGCTCTCCGTGTATCGGCGCGACAAAATAACCTCGCGCACATGGTCACGGGCGCGCCGGCGTTCATGCTCTACGGTCTTTGTGAAAATGTTCAGATCAGATTGGCCCGAAAGAGTGGCATTCACGGGATCAAGCAACTCGACCACGAACACATCCCAATTGCGGGCGGGCCCGAGTTCTCTTGCTATCCACCTTAATTCCTCATTTGCCCAGCGATATTGCTTCTGCGGGATGATTTTCTGCGCCGTCGCAAGCACCGCTCGCAATCGTCGGGCGGTGACGCGCATCTGGTGTATTGCTTCGGTCACGTTTTCCAGCGCCGCAGCTTCGTTCCGAATAATGGTCCCCAAAAGATGACGGCCTGCAACCTGAAGGGCGGTATCGAGCGTCATCTGCGGGTCGAGCGGCAATGGAAATGGACCGGGATGCGCTATCGCTGATTTGATCCCTGCCGCGCGCGCCAGGCGATATCCCCGTTCACTCTTGCTGAACGCGTCGATCCGGCAGGGCACGGCATCGAGCAGCCGCAATGCCACATCCCACAAAGCTTCGCGCTCGCCCCGTTTAAGTTCGAGTTCGATTTCGCTGATGGGGGCGTCTCGACCATTACAGTGAATCTCGCCGCGGTCGATTGCCGCTTCGATTTCGGTGCCTCGCCGCGGCGATAGCATCAGTACGGACCGTTGCACGATCGTCGAAAAGAGGGGATGCAAATCCTCCGGTACGACGCGACCGCGAACCTGGACACCGCTTTGCGGCGCATCGAGGCGTGGCTTCGAACCCTGGATCAGGTCCTCCCATTCGCCGCGTTCGGACACCGCGCCGTTCGCTACGTCATTACTCTTGACCGTCTGTATGAACTGCCGCCCCTGCTTGCGGACTCTCAACTCGAGATGGGCGTGCCGCAGTTTGGTGTCCTTACTATCGTAATACGTAGTCCGCAGCGCCTGCCTCGCCCACCGGCCTCTCGCCATCGTGCGGAGCGCCGAGCGGGCCTTCGGCATGTCCCGCACGGAAACCGACAACTTCAGTTCGCATTCAGACGTCGGTGGCATAGCCTTAGGTCAGTTCGCGAAGCGAGGTTCCGGGACCGGCCTTTAGGGCTCCGCTCCTTGTGGCCTTCCGCTAGCTCCAATGCAAGGGAACTACTGCGATCCCCGAGTTGCCATTGGATCGATTGGCGATTGAGACGAGCGTCCGACCCCCCGAGTGGAAAAGTGCCCTTGCGCACAGGCGCGTACGCGATCCAGGTGACGCCGCACCATATCTTCGTTCAATCCCGGCACCACGGCGCTGAAATGAAGATGCTCAACCAAGTCGAGTCCGCAGGTTCGGAAAATATGTGCGTCTTGCAGCGCCTGCACGGCGTCCCATTCGCCGCTCCTGCGCATTTCTTCGAGTGGAGCCGCGGAGACCGTCATGACGACGGTCTTTCGCCCTGACAAGAGACCGCGCATCGCGCCGCCTTTGAAATCGTAGGCGAAGCCGTAAGAGAAGACGCGGTCGATATACCCCTTCATGATCGCGGGCATGGAAGCCCACCACAACGGATAGATGAAGGCGATCGCAGCCACAGTGCACAGATTGTCTTGCTCGCGCCGCACATCGCCGGGTACAGGGCTGCCCGCGGCCGACCCGGGTAATTCGGCCGGGCTCAAGACAGGGTCGAAGTCCAGCCGATAAAGGTCGCTGACGTGCGTCTCATCGCCAATTTTTTCGAGCTCGTCCGCGTAGGTACGCGCGAGCGACATCGTGAAACTGGCCTCGTTCGGATGGGCGACGACGATCAGATGCTTCATCTTCTCAGCCTCGCAGATGGAAAAAGGATGGGATCAGTTGCTCAGCGCTGCCTTGATCTACATCAGTGAAGTTGGGAGAAGACTCGTGGTCATGCGCAGGAGCGCGTACAATCGGCAAGCGAGCAGCGTGGAGGTAACAAATGCCCCATGATCTTTCGGCGTTGAAGGATGCAGTCGGCGCGTCGAGCCCGGTTGCGAGCGAACTGGTAACGGCCGGGCCTGTCGCGCGTCTTGCCGCGACCTTCGGCATCGCGAGCCCTGCCTCGAAACCCGGCGATGTCTTGCCGCCGGGCTGGGCCGATATCTTCTTCGGCTCCCTGCACCGGCCCGATAACATGCGGCCCGACGGCCAGGCGGCGAAGAGCGCCTGGATGCCAGCCATCCCCTTCGGCATGATCCGCATCGGCGGCGACCGCACGGAATTCCCGGGCGATGTCCGCATTGGTGACGAATTGAGGCGTGCCACCAAGATCAAGGAGGTGACGGTCGCCGGGACGGCGGACGCCCCGATCCTGCGCATGGTCCAGCGCAGCGAGACCACCGGCCCGCGCGGCGTCGCGGCGATCGAGGACCGCGAATTCGTCTACTTCGACAAGCAAGGTCCGGCGCAAGATGCGATGCCGACGCTGCCGCAAGCGGTCTGGCGCCGGACCATCAACCCCGATCCGGTGCTACTCTTCCGTTACTCCGCGCTTCGCTTCAACAGCCACCGCATCCATTACGACCGCAAATATGTGATGGAGGAGGAGGGCGCGCCTGGGTTGATCGTACAATCGTCGCTGCTGGGACAGCTCTTGCTCGAACTATGCCGCCCCGAGGCGCCGGATAGGTCCATCGCCACGATCCGGCGGGTCAACCGGCACGTGGTGTTTGATACCGGCCCCGTTACCCTTTGCGCTGCGCCGAGCGGTGATCGCAAGAGCGCTACGATTTGGGCGCTCGATCAAAAGGGCGCGCCGGCCATACATGGCGAGGTGACCTTCAGGTAGACCGAGCGGCCCGATCCCTCCGTCTCTCCGCTGTTCCAAGCGCCTGTACCGCCGTGTCAGCGACGCACGAGGAATCTGACCGCTTCTTTTCCCGGTAAGAAGAAGTAGGCGCCGCCTCGCACCGTGACGAAGTCCTTGAGGCCGTTGAGCCGCAGTGGTCCGCCTGGGGTCGGAATTGTGATCACGTTGGCTCCCTTCCCAAATCCCAATAGCGGGTCGGACTCGTTTTCGAGACCGCTGAAGCTCGGCGAGAGTACCCAAGTGCGCTGCACAAACTCGAATTGACGCTCGATGTCGGTATTGAGACACATAAAGACGATACCTTCCTTCCCGTCCTCATCAGCGTAGCGCCGGCCAACGCGCAGGATACGATGCCGGTTCGTAATGGCGAGCTGTTGCGCCGAGCCCGGCTCGAAGCTGTCGCGCGGGTTTCCGCGCCGAATATGCGCTCCGAACGGGCATCGCACGCCGGTCGGATCCTCGCCAAAGAGAAACTCGTTGTCCGGGGACGGATCCCTTCCAACCGAGGACGCGGGCGCATTCGGGTGCCGCACCAGCGACGTGCCGTCGCGCCAGCGTCCGACCATCTTGGCCGCGATCCATTCCCGGAGCAGAGGCCCTCCCGCACGCGGCACGCGCGAATCATCGCTATGTTCTCGTGCTGCCGCGTCCAAAAAGGCATTGAAGCCGGCCACGTCCTGTTCCAGCTGCCGCACGACGAGGTACGTCCCGTTGCAACCCAAATCGTGCCGGGTGTTCGGCAGCGGCTCGGCGAAATCGGGACGCTGGCGGCTTGGGTCGCCGCCGATATTGTCGAGCAGCTCGCCGGAATCCTGCGTCACCGTTACGCTCGGCGTCGAGGGAATGTAGCCGAGATTATCCGGATAGCCGAGAATGAACTCGCCCGGCGCGACGAGTTGGTGGCTGTTCGGCGTGCGCGTCGCGCGCACGGTGCCGCGGATGATCGGCTGTGAAATTCCGTCGACGAACCCGAACGGCTCTACCGTCGGCGCGTTGCCAGGGGGCAGCGGCGCGAAGCGAATTTGGTGGAGGACGCTCGCGCCAAACGCGGCAAGCCGGTCGATCTCGTCGCCGAGTTCTCGGGCGAGATCTGCCGCATCTGCCGCGTAGATCAGCAGCACCGCGTCGGGCCAGGCATTTGCGCCGCCCCAGATCCACCGGCTCGGATCGTCGGGTCCGGTGTCGCCGAGGAGCCGCGCCCGTGATGGCATGGACATCCCTTGCTGGAAATTGACCGGGAATGTGACGATGTCGCTCTCGGTCAAGCCCAATTTCCTGAGCCCGCTTGCGGAGAAGCCGGCAACTAGCGCCTTCAGAGCGCCGAGTTGGTCGCCGTAGCTGATCTTGCCGTCAATACTGGACAACCAGCTTTTGTTTGCCGTTACTTCGTCGCTCAGGCGGAGCAATGCTACCGCGCCGTATCGCAACCGCGACAAGCCGCCGAGAACGAGGGTAGGTACGCTCGAGAACTGGATCGTCGCCGCCGGCCGTGGCGCAGATCCAAAGCAAGCGAGCCAATCCCTCGCGTCGGCTTCCGTGGCGGCCGACGCGACGCCCTCGCGGATCGCCGCATTCGTGCGGATACGATCCAACGTCAGGCTGGGATACGCGGTGTACCAGCACAACGATGGAAGCTGCTGTCGCCTCGTCCATCGTCTGAGCCGGTCGCCATCCGCGGCACCCTTTAGAAACAGGTTGCTGGTTTTCGGGAAACCCGCCGTGTTGCTCCAGATCCCGGTCACTCCGAGTTGCGCTTTCTCGATGAAGTCCTCGAGGTAGGCCTCCCAAGTACCATCGAAGTTCGACCGGAACAGCAGCTGGTTCGTGCCTGGCAGCAGCATCCAGCGGGCGAAGTGGATGACGCTCGTCGAGGAGAGGAAACCGGGCCGCGAAAAGTGGAGCGCGAGTTGACCTGCGACCCACAGCCCGATACGCAGCGTCAATCGGCGGAACAGCCCAGGCTTCATCACCGAAACCGCGGCCATGTGGTTCTGCACGGCGAAATTCTCGTGCCGCAGAATGGCCGCCACGGCCGTGGCGTTCGGCGGCTCGTCGTCGGGGACATCGGCCGCCTCGAGCCGGCGAAGCCACGCATAGGCGGCTCCGATTTCGGCGGCGAGCACGGTGAAAGACACGATGAGCGCAGTGGCAAATGAGCCAAACGCCCAGCCCACCGCGAAGAGGGCCAGCGGGACGAGCAAGAATGGCCACAACAGCGCTACCACGAACGACACAGAGACCGGGAGGACGGCATTCCAGGCCGATGGCGCGGCCTCGAGCATCGGCGTCGCCTCGGGTACGAAGGCCCACTTCGCAGCTGCATCATTCCAGAGCTCGCGGCGTACGGCTTCGAGGATTGCCATCGCGGAGGGGTGTTGTGAGCGCGTGAAACGGTCGACCATCGAGCCGATTCGCGCGGCGAGCCCCGCTTCTTCTTTGATCCGCTTTACCGTCATCCCCGCGGTGCCATCGAAATCGATCCCGGGTTGATCGAAAATCCCCTGACCGGTCTTGAGGCGATGTGCTGTGAGGAACTCGTAAAGGGTGCGCGTCCCCAACGACACACCCGCAACTTCGAGCAGCATCCCGATCGGCTCGCCGATCACCGCCGAGATCGAGGCGATCACGGTGGGCACCGCTCCGTCGGCATTGATCTCGAACACGAGATGCGCGTTCTTTCCGCTCTCGCCGCGAACGGCGGTGATGCTCATGAAATGAACGACTCCGTCAGCGTCGAGCGGTTCTTTGATCACCACCGTGGCGGGGTTCCCCATTCGATCGAGCGCCGCTTCAACTTTGTCGGCGTCCTTGTCCTCGAACGGGATGGCGAGCGTGACGAGCGCGTGCGGCATCGCGTCCTCCCTACAAGTCAAACTCGACGACGAGATGCGCAGGGAATGGGCCGATCCGTTGGAGCTCGCCATCCTTCCCAGGTACTCGGCGCAAATTCGGGCGCACCAGCAGCGGCTTCAGCGTTTGCGTGATTTGCGCGGCGGCGACGAATGCGCCGATGCACCAATGCAGGCCATAGCCAAACAACATATAGTCGCTGCGCTTTCGATCGGGATCGAACGCGTTCGGTTTCGTGATCCGCCGCCCATCGAACATCGCCGATTGCGTGCTCGCGAGAAGTTTTGCTCCGGCGCGCACCTTCCTTTGCCGGAGCGTCCCGGCCGCGATCGTGTAGTCGCTGGCGCAGGCGCGGAATGGCCCCGGATTGAGCGGCATGAATCGCATCGCCTCGAAGAGACAGCGCTCTAGGAGCTGGTCATCCCCGGCGAGAGCCGCCGCCCGCGTTGCCGTCATGAAGTCCGGCCGGCGCAGGAGCATCTCCAGCATATGTCCCGCCGCCATGGTGTTGGTAGGCACGAACCCGGCGATGAGGCCAATGATGTACGCGCGAATCGTGACATCATCGAGGCCCTCTTCGCCCTGCGCCTGCATCGCGATCAGCCGGGACAGCACGGTGTTCGCCGCCACGCTGCTGCTCTTCGTGGCGGCTATCGCAGCATCAACCAACGGACGGACCCGCTCCCCGGCGGCGAGCGCGGCTCGGCGATAGCCCGGGTTGTCGGTCGGATCGCCGAACATGTAGGTGCTCATGGCGATCGTCCATTGGCCGAACGCGATCTCGCTATCGCGCGGAATCTCCACTCCGTAATAGCTTTCGCAAATTCTAATCGGCACGCGTGTAATGAGATCTTGTACGGCGTCGAGCCTCCCTCCGCTCGATGCAACGATCTCCGATGCGACCTGAGCCGACGCCGGCACCACGATTGCCGCTACATCCTCATAGCGGAACGCCTGCATGAGCTGTTTCTGGTAGCGACGGTAGAGCGGGCCATCCGGCATGCCGAGAATGAAATTGGGCCCGCCGTTCAGCTCTTCGATCTTCGGCCCGAATGGCACGGGAAATGCCTGTTCGTGCGACAGCACTTCCTGGACATCGTCGTAGCGTGTGACGAACACCCAGTTCCGAAAGGCGGGAATGGGCCAAAGCCAGCGCAAGAGCGCAAAGAGCCAGCGTGGATCGTCGAGTAAGCGCTGGACCGTTCTCGCGGCGAAACCAGTACTGCCACTGAGATCGTTCACATCGAACGTGTCAGCGGGCACGCTTGCTTCGGCGGTCACCATCTTGGCCCCACTTCATGCTTCGGTCGCTACGCAAGCCTCGCCAACAGAGCGCGTGCGTCGCTCAGATCGGCAATGTCGAGTCCCTCCCTAAACCCGGCGCATAGCGGTTCCACGAGCCGCCTCGCATCGGCGTGCCGGCCGGCGTCACGCCAAAGCCGCGCGAGTTCGACCGCGGCACGCAGCTCGATGAGCCGCGCTTCTTGCCGCCCTGCGACGGCGAGCGCTCTTTCGAAGTTTTTCTCCGCTTCGCTCCGATTGCCACGTTTGAGGAAAAGCATCCCGCGCATGCGATATGTCTCCGCCTCGTCGACCCGTGCGTCTGCTCCTTCGACCATTTGGAGCGACTCTTCGATCAGATCGAGCCCCTTCTCGATGTCACCGGCACAGTAATGTGCTTCGGCGAATAGCCGCAGGAAGGTCGGGACATAGACGACCGTGCCTGTCGCGCGATAGCTGGAGAGTCCCTTGGCGAGTAATGGAATTCCGTTATTTGGCTCGCCGAGCTTGGCGAGGCACCAGCCGTGAAACACGTCCTTGATGGCGGCGTAATAGGCGATCTGGTGTTGCTGAGTGAGAGCCGACAGCTCATCAATGTAGGCAAGCGCCGAACGTGGCGCGTTCAAGGTGAGTTCGGTGAAGACAAGACCATTAAGTGCATGTGCCAGAGGATATACGAGCGATGTCTTGCGCGCCTCCTGTACTGCGTCTCCGCGCAACTGCCGCGCCTCGTCGATGCGGCCCAGATAAAGCAATACCCAAGACAGATAGGTCATGATGACGATCTGCCCCTCGGCCAACGTCAGCCGCGTCACCACGCCGCTCTCGTTGTCGCCGGAAATCGACCGATGGGCTTCGGCGTAGCGCGTCAGCCCCCGCTCAAAATGATCGCGGGCGCCGATGAAATCGCCGAGCGGGAAGCAGGTAACGCCCGCAAGCCGGTCGCCCATCCACTTCCAGAATGCGTCGTTACGTGCTTCTCCAACCGAGCGGATCTCACGGGCACGTTCCTGGGCAATCCCAAGTTCGTTGCGCATCAATGCCTGTGTCCATTGACCGTGCAGGACCGACACGACTTGCGGTGGATCGCCTAAGATTTCGCAGAGATGCCGCGCGCGTGCGAAGCAGGCGATGGTCGCCGGGACGGTATAGCCTTTGGTTGCGATGAGCGCCTTGCCGAGTGCGAGCTGCAGCTCGAGCTCGCGGTGGTTGCGTCGCTCCGTCTCGGGCAGCTGACCGACGAGCGCGATCCCGCGCTCGACGTGCGCAATCGCTTCGACGAGTGCCGAACATGACAGCGCATGTTGCGCGGCCTTCAACCAGTAATCCGCGGCTTCATCTGCCGTCCCGGCTTCCGTCAAATGATGCGCGACGAGGTGCGGTTGTGCGCTCGCGATCTCCGGGAAGATAGACGGGATTGCATCGGCGATACGGCTGTGGAGCGCGCGCCTCGTCTCTCTCAGCATGGCGCCGTACGCCGCGTCCTGGACCAGCGCGTGCTTGAAAAGGTATGTGGCGTTCGGTGGCGTGCCTCGCTCGGTCAAAAGGCCAGCACTGATGAGGCGCTCGAGTCCGGCCGACAGATCGGCCTCGTTTTTGTCGGCGACCTTCGACAGGAGCTCGTATGAGAATTCGCGGGCGATGGCAGCGCCGATCTGTGCGATCTCCTTCGCCGGCCCAAGACTGTCTAGCCGCGCCATCAAGGACGCATGAAGCGCCGGCGGTACCCTCGAAGGCGCTGGTGGAATGCGCGCCACGAGCGCCTGCAGTGGCTCGCCACGTGGGCCGCTCTCGATCACCGCCCGCGTCACCTCCTCCAGGAAGAGCGGCACGCCATCCGTCCGTTCGACGATGTCGTCGACGATCTCCGGGCTGAGCGCACTGCCAGCCAAGGACTTGACCAATCTCGCGCTGTCATCGCGCTTCAGCGCCGCTAGCCTCAGCACTTCGACATGCGGGGCGTCGACCCAGCGCGCCGCGAGCTCGCCGCGCACGGTGACGATGAGCAGCACAGGCAAGTTGGGAACGGCGTCAACGATGCGTTCGAGCAATTCGAGCGAGGTGGAATCGGCCCACTGCAAATCCTCACAGATCATGAGAAGCGGCGCTCTTAGAGACAGGAGATCGAGCTGGCGCATGAGCGCCGCCAAGGTCCGCGCTCGTCGTGCTTCCGGCGTCAGCGAAAGTTTGGGCAAGCTCTCGTGAGGCGGTAGGGACAGAAAATCAGCAATAAGCGCCAACTCCTCGCGCGATCCACACGGTTCGAGCGCGCGTTCGAGCTTTGTAATTTTCTCCTCTGGACCGTCGTCGCGCTCGAACCCGGCGGTGCGGCCGAGCTGGCTGACAAACGGGTAGAGAGGCGAGTCTTGATGATGTGGCGAACAGAAATAGCGAAGCCGCACATGGGGATCGCGGGCGATCCGCTGCTGCGCGATCGCAGCTAGGCGCGATTTACCGATTCCCGCCTCACCCTCCAATACAACGATTTGGCCGTGAGCTTGTCGTGCCTCCTCCCAGGCGGCGAGCATGCGCGCCAACACCTCCTCGCGGCCGACAAGCGGTGTCAGGCTCGCGCCGCGCGTCGCCTCAAAGCGACTCTCAACCGTGCTTGGCTTCAAGACAGCATAGAGACGCACCGGAGCGTCAAAGCCTCTGGCCTCGAACGTGCCGAGATCGCGGTACTCGAAGAGGTTGGCGATCATTCGTTGGGTGGCGGAATCGATCACCAGCGTGTCGAGCGGCGCCAATGACTGGATGCGGGCGGCGAGATTGGGCGTCTCGCCCAAGGCATTGCGCTGCTGTGCCGCGCCGACGCCGAGTGCCGCCGTGATGACCAGGCCGGTGGCAATACCGACGCGGCAATGCAGCTTCTCTCCAATATCGAGGCCGGCCACCAACTCGACGATCGCCAGGCCGGCGCGAACAGCACGCTCGGAATCGTCCTCGGCGGCCCGCACATCGCCGAAGAAGGCGAGCACCGCGTCGCCTTGGAATTGGGCGACGCGGCCGCCGTGTCGCTCGATCGCTTCAGCGCAGGTGCGGTGATAGGCCTGTAAAAGGCTGCGCAGGTCCTCGGGATCTAGCCGTGTTGATAATGCCGTCGAACCGGCGAGATCGGCCACCAGGACCGAAATCTGCCGCCGTTCCGCGACGGACAGCGCATAGCCTACGCCACCTGCGCTTGCCAGGCCCGTGGGGGGGCCATCAAGCTTGACGATCGCCGCAAGAAGTTTCCGCCGATGTCCCAGCGATGCGACGCCCAGATCCTTGAGATCGATTTCGCTCAGCTCTCGCAGAGTGTCGAGATCAATATGGTTCTCAGCAAACTGTCGAGCGTACCGTTCGAGACCCAAGTATCGAAGCCATTCCGCGATGTCCGTCACGGCATCCCCCTGGGGCGGACGGTCGAATGTTCACGGGCGTTCCTCGCGAGCCAGCGGCCGCGCCAAGGTTGTAACACGGATGCCGACCGACGCGATACAGAAGTGGTGCCGCCCCGGCACTTCCTGAAGAGCAGGGCCCCTTCCAAATGGGTAACCTGCGATAAGTTGACGACGTGGCTCGGCGCAGTCCGGAGCTAATCCGCTGCGGCGGGCCGCGCCTCTCGTTCGAGCGCGCCAGCCAATGGGATCCGCAGCCGCCAACCCCAGCCCCAGAGCGCGATGCAGAGCGCCGCACCCACGGCGATCGGCAGCCGCAAGCCCCAATGCGCCGCGATTGCGCCCATGGCCAAGGTGCCGAGCGACGGTACGCCTTGGGAGACGATGCCGTAGATGCTCATGACGCGGCCGCGTAGCGCCGGGTCGATCGCGGACTGGATGAGCGTCTGGTTGCTGATGCTTTGCACGATAAAGGCGAAGCCGACCAAGGACACGAGCGGGCTTGCGATCCAGAAATTCCCGGTCGAGACGAAGAGCAGGAGCGCGAGCCCCATCAGTAGAATGTTCGCCAGGGTTATCCGTGTGAGGCCAATGAGGCTGGCGCGCGAGGTCATCCATACCGCGCCTGCCATCGCGCCCGCGCCGTGGAGCGACAGCAGCAAGGCGAGGCCGGTCGAACCGCGCTGAAAGACCTCGCCGGCGAAGCCAGGCAACAGATCCGTGACCGGCTTCGCCACCACCGAGGTGACGACCAGCAAGGTGAGCTGGGTTCGTATGCCGTCGTGTTGAAGAATGTAGCGCAGGCCTTCGCCGGTCTCGTGCCAGATCGAGCGGCGGGTCGTGGCGACAGGCTCAAGTGAAAGCCCGGCCCGCCGGATGTTGTGCAAGGCGAACGTCATGACCGTGAAAAGCAAGAAGGCGAATACGAAGCTCCAACCGGTACCGGCCGAGGCAATGATCGCGCCACCGATCGCAGGGCCCAGAAAACGCGAGGTGTTGAAGATCATCGAATTGAGCGCCAGGGCGGACGGCAGGAATTCGCGGCCGACGAGGCCGTAGATCACGGTCATGCGAGCGGGCCGGTAGAAGGCAATGACCACGCCGCGCATGATCATCAGGCCTTGCAGCATCCAGATATCGATGACCTTGGTGAGGGTCAGGATGGCGAGCGCGCCCGAAAAGATCAGCGACCAGCTTTGCGCGAGGCGCAGCAGCCTGAACTGGTCGACTCGGTCGATCACTGTGCCGGCGAATATGCCGATAAGGAGCGCCGGACCCGCTTCGCACATTGCGTTGATGCCGAGCCAGGTGGTCGAATGGGTCAGTTCCCAGGTGAGCCATCCCATCGCGACGCGCTGCGTCCACATCCCGAGATTCGAGGTGATGTTGCCGAGGACGTAGAGCCGGTAATGACGCAGCGCCAGTGTTTGCCGCAGAATGTCGAAGCCGACCGGAATTCTCATCGGCGCGCCGTTCGCGTCATCTCAAATTGTCCGTGACAGCTGGGGAACATCTTAAGTTGCCGTACTCCGGCTGCAAAGCATGGTCTTCAGTAATGCCCGCTAGCGGTTGAGGGGCTCCGACCCTCCGGCACAGGGGCGAAAGTGCTCTCCGTTCGCCTAACGCAGCGCATCCGCAAGCGAAGGCTTTACGGTACCTAGGAGCAATTCTGTTTGACCGGCCATATCATCGGAAGCGATCCGCACGATAAGGCCGCTCATGCCCGCTTGAATATAGGCCATTACCTCAGATACGCACTCGGCGACGGTGCCGAAGATTGGCGTATAGGTTCCTTCGAGGCGGGCCTTGGGCCGCCTGAAGAAGTTCTCCATCCAGGCCCAGCCATCTTCCCGCGCGCGGGTGCCGTCCCGATCGATTCTGATCGCGGCGAACAACAGCGACGGTGCAAGCGCCTCCGGGCTTCGACCATATTCTTGCGCGTAACGATCGATAGCCTGCCGGTTTGCCAGGAACATGTCGGGCGTCGGCCCCGTGCTGACCCAGCCATCGGCCAACCGAGCGACCCGGCGCAGCGCGCGCTCCGAGCCCGCGCCAGTTGCAAGCCATACCGGGATGGCGGGCTTTTGCACAGGCTTCGGCAGGATGCCCTCATTGTCGAGGCTATAATACCGCCCACGATAGGTGACGCGTTCCTCGGTCCACAAGCGGCGGCAAAGCTCAATGCTCTCGCTTAGCCGCCCCGCCTTCTCGCCCGCCGGCACGCCGCACGCCTCGAACTGGTGGCTGATATAGGGAGCGACCGGGCCAGGGCTCGCGCCGATGCGCAGTCGCCCGTTCGAGATCACATCAATGGTCGCGAGCGCGTGAGCGAGCGGTACCGGATGGCGCAGCGACATCAGAAGCGGCACCGTGCCGATGGCGACCGTGCGTGTCGCCATCGCTAACGCCGCCATCAAGGTCAGGCAGTCGCCGCGCGCGCGATCCAAGGTCGTGATGCTGTCGCCGAGCCAGACCTCGTCATAGCCTGCGGCCTCAGTGTCGGCCGCTTGCTTCCACAAGTCGGTGAAATCCGCGGTCTGCCCGTCGCGGATCAGATGGCGGGTGTGGAGCAGCACGCCGAAGGACGTCATGGGCCGCGATAGGGAAATTCGGTCGGTCGGTATTCGTCGTCGGTCGCGGCGGCCGTGACATAGCCGCCGTCGCAATAGACGATCGAGCCGGTCACCCAGTCCGAATCCGGCGTGGCGAGAAAGATCGCCGGGCCGACAATGTCGTCCTCGCGCCCAAGCCTGCCCTTGGGCAGGCGCCGCAGGCGCTCGGCTTTGGCGGCCTCGCTATACGACGTAGAGTCGGTCGCGCCGCGCGCCAGCGCCGTGCAGTTGATGCCATAGGGGCCCAGCGCCTGTGCGACGGCGGCGGTCAGGCTGTTGACTCCGCCGCGTGCCGAGCCCCACGGCACCGCCTGTCCCGAGCCCAGGGCGCCGACGATGGAGGTGACGTTGATGATCTTCCCGCCTTTTCCTCGCCGCGCCATCTCCTTGCCAAAGAGCTGGCACGTGAGGAAATAGGCCTTGAGGCCGCGGTCGAGCGCCTTGTCCCAATCCTGCTCGCGGCACTCGAAAAACTTGCCATGCCAACCGCCCTGCGTCGTATTGACCAGGACGTCGACAACGCCGAACTTCTCGAGCACGTCCTTCACCATAGCCGCGGTCTCGTCGGCTCGGGTGAGATCGTAGAGCCCCGTTGCGACGCGGTGCCCGCTGCTGCCGACGTCCCTGGCGACAACTGCTAGCTTGCGCTCGCTCTCCGCGAAGTCGTGCAGATAGAGGCTCGCTCCTTCCCTCGCATAGCCGATCGCGATCGCTTTCCCGAATTCGGTCCCTGCGCCGGTGATGACGGCGACCTTGTTCTCGAGCCTCATGCCATGCCCCTCATCTGCAAGATTCCCCTTGCGCGGGACTCTAGCACACCGCGCTGCGGTTGACCCTCGGTCGAGGATCGAACTAACGTTAGCGGCGCGTGGTCAAAAAGACGGATCGGGGACGGGCATGAAGGCTTTGCAAGGATACGCCGCGGCCGTCGCGGCGCTCGCGATCATCGTTGGTGCAGCAGCGCCGGCGGTCGCGCTCGACAAAGTGAAAATGACGATCGCGGCGGAATCGTCGAACTATGCGCCATATTTGAACGCCATCGAGCAAGGCTATTACAAGGACGAGGGGCTCGACGTCGAGGTGGTCAAAGCCGGCGGCGGCGTCGCCACGCCGGCACTGATCTCTGGCACGGTGGACTTCAACACGTCGTCCTCGTCCGCCTTGAGCGCGGGCATCAGGGGCGCGGCGGTCAAGGTCATCATGGTCGAAGCGGACCGGGCGACGTTTCAGCTTTGGACGACCTCTCCCGAGCTCGACACAATCCAGAAGCTCAAGGGCAAGACTGTCGGAATCCAGACGCGCGGCGACACGTTCGAGATCTGGATGCGTCTCGTCCTCAAGGCGCACGGCATGAACGGCAACGATGTCAGCTACACGCCAATGGGGTTCGGCGAGGCGGCACGGCTTGCCGCGGTGAAAAGCGGCTCGCTGCCGGCAGTGGTGCTCTCCTCGCTCGACGTGACGGCGCTCCAGGATAGCGGCGCGCTGAACAAGGGTCATCTGCTCGAAGACGCGATGAAGAGTGACATCCGCATGCCCTTCAACGGCGTCGCGACAAGCGACGCGCTGATCCAGAAAAATCCCGACGTCGTGCTCCGCTTCATGCGCGCTACCCTCAAGGGCCTGCGCTTCATGGTCGCCTTCCGCGACAAGACGATCGCCAATGTGATGAAGCACAACGGCGAGGACCGCCATTCGACCGAGGTCGATTATGACGATGTGGTGAAGACCTTGACGAAGGACGGTTCGGTCCCGCCGCAAGTGCAGCAGACGGAGGTCGAGGCACGCGCTGAGATCCTCAACCTCCCGAAGTCTGAAATCCCACCACTCGAGCGGATGTTCGATTTCAGCTTCGTGCGCAAGGCCAACGCGAGCCTTGACGCCGAAGGCTGGAAGCCTAGCCTCTGACCGGGCCGCCCCGGCGGAGCCACGAGGAGGATCATACGATGACGGATGTCCGTGAATTCATGACCGGCTGGTTCGAGGCAGGCCCCGCCCACATGCGCGCCTGGTCGAAGCGCCAAAAGGAAGGGCTGCGCGGCACTGCCACCGGCAAGCGTTACGTGCCCGGCTTCCGGCCCTTCGACATGCTGAGCGAACCCAATCAGTCGCTCGTCATTTTCGAGAACGGCGACCAGCGCATCGGCGTCGAATACGTCACCGGCACGCGGCCCAACTTCGTGCGCAACATCGATTTCGACGAGCTCTTTTTCCAGTTCAGCGGCCGCTCGCTGATCGAGACCGAGTTCGGCGTCTACGAGCTGAAGCCGGGCGAGATCCTCCATATCCCGGCCGGCATCGCGCAGCGCAGCAGCGGCACGGCCGATTGCGCACGCCTGTTCGTGCGCCTCAATGAGCCGCTGACCCACATCATGTCGCCCGACAAGCAGGTAAGCCATGTCGAGTACGAGGTCACGCGCCACGGCGGCCCCGACTGGGCCAAGCGCCAGATCGCGCTCGATCCGTCAAAGGGCGGCGAGGTCATCGAGAAGATGATTTGCTGGCGCGATACGCCCGAATATTACACCACGGTGCGGCGCAGCTACGAAGCGCTGGTGGGTGCAACCAGCCTCGAGCGCGACACGATGAAGAGCGGCGTCACCAAGATCCGCGCCTTCGACTTCTTCACCGAGATCACCGGCCGACGTGGTCCGGGGCCGAAACTCGCCGAGTCGCGTAATTTCGTAGCCGAGGTCTACAACACCTCGGGCGAGCAGTTCGCGTTTCATCGAGCGCTGCGCAGTGAGGAATTCGGCCTGCAATTCCGCGGCAACGCGGTCAACATGTCGGAGTTCGAGGAGAATTTGAAGATGACGCCCGGCGACCTATCACTCGTGCCGCTCGGCATCGCGCACAGCGTGTTGTGCGAGGAGAATTTCCTGCGCATCGTGCTCTACAGCAGGCTGCCTTGGGACGTGAAGATCGACGCAACGAATCACGCTTTCAAGAGCACATTCGACGTCAAGACCAATATCGTCCAGGCGCCCACCTGGTGGGCGACCGCGGCCGAATGAGCGGAACGCAGGAAGAGGTTGCGGTCCCGCGTCTCAGCGTCGGCGAGCGTGACCGGCGCTATCGCCTCGTGCGGGAGCGCATGGACCGCGAGGGCCTCGATGTCCTGATCCTTCCGGCGAATGTCAGTCGGTGGGAACAGATGATGGCGGATTCGCGCTACATCACCACTATCGGCGGCTTCGGCACCGAGACGCTCACGATCTTTCCGCGCGACGGCGAGGTGACGGCCTATGTCTTCAATCGCGCGGTTTTCTGGAAGGCCGCGCAGGGCTGGGTTGCGGACGTGCGCGACGGCCGCAACCACTGGGCAGACAACGCCATCGAGCGTCTCGGCGAATGTGCGACGCGGCCGCGGCGGATCGGGATCTCGGGCTTGGCCGGCCTGATCCGCGCGCCCGACGGCATCGTTCCCTGGACTACTGTGGAGCGTATCAAAAAAGCCTTCCCCAACGCCGAATTCGTCGACGCAACGCGGCTCATCCAGGAGACTCGCGCGGTGAAGAGCGCCGAGGAGGTCGCGCTCATGCGCCGCTCGGCGTCCATCATCGAGGCGATGGTCGCGCGCATGATCGAAGTGGCGAGGCCCGGTGTGCGCGAGCGCGACATCTATGGTGCAATGGTCCACACGCTGCTGACGAACGACGGCGAGCAGCCGTCGATGCTGATCTTCGGAACCGGTCTCAATGTCGGGCATGGCCAGTTCGTGCCGACGAGCCGGGTTCTGCAGCGCGGCGACCTGCTGGTGAACGAAATTGAGGCGCGCTACGCGGGATACTCGGCGCAGGCGGTCGCGCCGGCCAGCGTCGGACCGGCGAGCGATGCCTATCTCGACCTGTTTCGCGTCGCGCATGAAGCGTTCGAGGCGGTGCGCGCGGTGATGACGCCGGGCACGCCGCTCGGCACGCTCATGGATGTTTATACCGGCACGATCGAACGAGCCGGGCGAGGCCGCTATAGGTGGGCCCATCCGATCATGCACGCGCGCGGTCTCGGCGACGAGAGCCCGGCGCTTCTGGGCGATGACGATCTCGAGCGCTTCCGCCGCGTCGAACTGCAGGAAGGAATGACCTTCATCGTGAAGCCGCGCGCCCGCGGCGCTGACGGACTCTCGGCGCAGATCGGCGACACTGTGGTAGTGACACCCGGCGGCGGCGAGCGGCTCGGCAAGCGCGCGTTGTCGCTCGCTGTGATCGGCTAGCGGCGCTCACTCGACCTTCAGTTCAACCTTCGGCGATCCGGGCGGGATGATGTGCGCGCGGAACGCCGACCGCTGCCTCAGCCGCTGATACCACGCAGTGATGTTGGGCACGTGCGGCCGGTCCACGTCGAGAATGAACCAGCGATAGACGTTGATGCCGAGCGGGATGTCAGCAACGGTAAAATCGTCCCCGGCGAGATAGGGCCGATGAGCGAGCGCCGGCTCGAGCGGATCGAGCACGGCGGCGAGACTGCGCGCGTGATGCTCGAACTGCTCCTTCGTCAGGTCGGCGCGAAGAATTGGATGGATGTGCTCGCGCACGGTGCTGAGCTGATAATCCATCCAACGCTCGATGTCGGCGGCATGCCGCGCGTCGGTGGGCCAGAGCACGCCGGCTGAGTATTTCCGTGCGAGATAGCGGACGATGGCATTGCCTTCCCACAGAATGAAGCCGTCCTCGTCCATCACGGGCACCGAGCCAGGCGCCTTGCTGGCGAGGTAGCGCTGATCCGGCGGTGATGTGAAACTGCCAACCGCCCCGGCATATTCGAATTCCAATCCTATTTCGCCGAGGCACCAGAGGACCTTTTGCACGTTTGCGACAGATTTGCCGCCCCAGATTTTGATCATGTGCCAGTCCTTTGCTGCCCAAGCGACTTGAGCTCGGCCACGCGGCGTCCTCCAACGTTGCAGGTCCTTTGCGTGAATGAAGCTCGTCGGAGGCTACCGCGACATGTCGAGGCTCGATACCGAAGCCTATCCTCTGAAATAGGCGAGCGCCCCTTCACGACTCCAACGCATTCGGCGCGAACAGGTCCTCCATCGCCACCACGCGGGGAGTGAGGCCTTGCTGATGCGAATATCTTGCCGCCGTTTCGAGGGTTGCGCGGTTCGCCTTGAGTCCATGCGTGATGAGTCGCGTCGCGAGCGCCTTGCGATAGTCCGGCGGCACGAGTCCGGTCTCAAAATGGTAGGCGACATGCTCGCGACGTTCGCGCTCGGCTATGTCGTTCGCCTCATTGAACGCTTTGAGAATGTTGATCACGACCCACGGTTCCTGCTCGAACAGCGAGCGCTTAACGACCATGCCGTGATTGATCGGGAAGATGCCGGTCTTCTTGTAGTAGCGGATGCCCTCGACCGTTGGGTCGGGAAACAACGGCTTGATCTCGGAATGCGCTTCGAGGTCCGCATCGCTGCGATCGATGAGGCCGGGGCTGCGGATATAGGATATGCAGGCGTCGAGTGCGCCAGAAAGCATCATGGAGCCGATGTTCTCCTCGGATGGAATCTGGTTGATGGTGACGCCCGGCGGCGGTTTGAAGCCGATCGCCCCTGCATGGCTACGGGCCGGCAACCGCTCCATGAAGAAGGTCACATCCTTGGGCGCGACGCCGAACTCGTTCTCGAGAACGCCGCGATTCCACAACGCCGATGTCTGCACGTATTCCGGCACACCGACGCGCTTGCCCTTAAGGTCGCCGGGACCATCGATCCTGGCGTCCCTGCGCACAAGGATGCCCGTGTGATAGAAGCGTCGCGTCGTGAATACGGGCACGCCCATGAATCGCTCGTCGTTCCGGGCGCGGATCATCATCAGTTCCGACATCGACATTTCGGAAACGTCGAACTCGGCAAAGCTCAATTGTCGCCAGAAAATCTCTCCTGCGCCGAGGACCGTCGTGGTGAAATCGATGCCTTCTGCCTTGACCCGGCCGTCGATGACGGGCCTGGTGCGCGGATTGCTCGTGATGGCGAGACTGAGCTTGAGGCTGGCCAATGCTTCCTCCCACGCTTGCGGGCGACAAGATCACTATACGCGACCCCATCGAATCTTGCTTGTCCGGCGGGCGGCTAGCCGTCGACCGTCACTCTCTCCCGATGTCGCAATGATGAGACGGTCGCGAAGGCCGCGAGTGCCCGTTGTTGGTCGGCGTGGCTCAGCTTTGTCACGTCCGGCTGGCCATCCGTCCTGACATGAGCGAGGTCGCGGAGAGCAAAACCCGCGATGACGCGCGAGACGGCGCCCCCTATGTCGAATTCGACGAC
>Ga0335081_10000575_pt1 | contig 61681 bp, 60 predicted proteins | sample Lox_Sample_35_FD_206713 | JGI IMG/M metagenome (GOLD analysis project Ga0335081, IMG submission 206713) | Soil microbial communities from Loxahatchee National Wildlife Refuge, Florida, United States - Lox_Sample_3.5 | ecosystem: Environmental > Terrestrial > Soil > Wetlands | place: USA...
TTCTCGGCGCCAAGACGACTTGCTACGAGGCGATCGCGCAAGGTTTGCCCGAAGCGCGCTGCACCGCGGTGTACGGCGGCGAGAAGATCGGACTCGGTCCCGGAACGACGCTGCGCGTGGTGCGCTGGAACCACAGCGGTGACTCCACCCAGAACCCGGAGCAGCACAACCCGGTCGAGCTGTGTAGTGTGCCGCACGTCGATGCGGCCTCCGGCGGCCTACGCCTCGGTGTGGCGGAGGACTTTCCCAACGGCGGCGGCAATCGCGCCTACCTGTTCGCGGTCGATGGGCCGCGCGGGCGGTTCAGTTGGTTCTTGCAGGACTCGGCCAGCGCGGTCGACTTGCATGTCCCCATCATTCTCGACCGCAAAGACTACGGTGCGCCGCTCGAGAACCTGAAGACTGCGATGCATGATGCCGGCCTCGACCACGTGGACCTGTGGATCGGCACCGGCGGAACCGCGGTGGCGCGCCTGCTGGTCCCCGTGCTCAGGCCGAAGGCCTACATGCCGGTGCACTGGGACGACTTTTTCGCGCCGTTCGAGCGCGGCGTGACCAGACCGTACTCGGATCCGGAATTGCAAGCGTTCCTGGCTGCAGCGGGCGTCCAGCTCATCGTGCCGCAACAGATCATGGACAAATGGCGCCTCGATCCGGACGGCATCGTGCCGGAGCCCAACGACGCCGTCAAAAGCACGCTCGGATTCTCCGGTCCCGCTCGCGAAGCGCGCTGACCGGCGAACCCTCCGCCGGCGCGCAGCTAACCCGGCAGCACGAGCTGCGTCTGGGTCACCAGCGCGAGCAGCTTGCCCGATTCGGATCTGACCTGCGTCTGCCAGACCATGGTCGTGCGTCCGCGGTGCACCGGGGTGCACTCGCCGATGACACGCGATCCGGCCGCAGCTGCGCCGAGGAAATTAGTCTTCGACTCGATGGTGGTCGTGCGTGCGTTGGCAGGCAAGTTGAGCACAGTTCCGGCAGCGCCCATGGTATCCGCGAAGGCCATGATCGCGCCGCCATGCAGCACTCCGCCGCTGGTGCAGAGCGCAGGGCGGACTGTCAGCGCCGCGCTCACGCGGTCGGGGCTCGCCTCCAGGAACTCGATACCCAGCGTATCGGGCAGCAGGCCCTCGGTGAGCGGGCGCAGCCGCGAGATCGCTTCCGACATTGACATAGCGTCTCCTAAGGATCAGCTCTCGAAGCCATCGGCGATGTGAACTGCGAGCAGGCTCGGCCCGCCGCTCGCAATGGCAGCGCGTAACGCGGGGACGATGTCGTCCGGATGCTCGATGCGACGCGCCGGCATGCCCATCGCCTGCGCCATGGCGGCGAGATCGATCGGCGGCTCGCGCAGATCCATGCCGATGAACGGAGCATCCTTGCGGCGCGCACGCAGGCGCTCTTTCAGGATGCGATAGCTGCGATTGTCCGCGATGACATAAGTGATGGGCAGCTTCAAATGAGCGGCGGTCCAAAGCGCCTGGATCGTGTACATCGCGCTCCCATCGCCGATGATCGCGACAACGGGCCGCTGCGGCAGCGCCAGGCTGATGCCCACTGCGCCGGCGATCGCAAACCCGATGCCCCCGCTCGCCAGCCCGTAATAGCTGCGGGCATCGCGCAACCTCAGGAACGACGGCAGCGAGTACGTCGCGGTGACCCCCTCGTCTACCACGACCGCCTCCGCAGGAATGATTTCGGACAGCCGCATCATCAGCAAGCGCGGATCAATCGGGCGCGTGCTCGCACTCGCTTGCACCTCCTCGCACAGCCGCGCGCGTCGGGCGGCCCAATTCTGCGTGGCAAGCTCCGTCAGCCTGCGATCGGCGACCTCGGCACGTTGCGCCGACCGCCGGGCGCGAACCACTGGCAGCAAGGCACGCAGCGTCTCCCTGACGTTGGCACGGATCGCGATCTCCGCCGGATAATTCTTCGCCAGCTCCCAGTCGCGCTCGCTGATCTGCACGATCGCCATTGCTTCCGGGAGCGGGTCGACCGGGCTGTGCACCGACATGCGCAGCACATCCGCGCCCAGGGACACGAGCAAATCGTGCGGCTCGAGCGTAGCGCGCACCTGTTGCTGGCTGCGCGTGAGCACGCCGACGAAGGCCCGGTGCTCGGTGGGAAACGTCGCGGAGTAAGGGATCGTCTGCTGGTACGCCGGTGCGCCGAGCAGCTCTGCCAGCTGCGCCGCCTCCTCGAACGCGTCGTGCCGCGACAGCTCGTGCCCGACGAGCAGCACCGGATTGCGTGCGCCCAGCAGACGGTCGGCGAGCCGCTCCAGCGCGCTTTCCGTTGGACGTGTCGCGGCGTCGACGCGGGTGGAGCGTCCCAAGTCCACCTCCGTCTCGTCGTCGAGGACGTCTCCGGGAAGACTGATGAACACCGGCCCCGTGGGTGGTGTGGTGGCGACCTTCGCTGCGCGCCGCACGATGCGGGGCAGGTCCTTTAGCCGTGCGACTTCGATCGCCCACTTGACCATCGGCTGGGCGATCGGCACCAGAGGGTCGTAGAGCATCGGCTCGGTCAGCCCATGCCCCTGCTCCTGCTGTCCGGCCGTGATGAGGAGCGGCGAGCCGCAGAACTTCGCGTTGTACAGCGCACCCATGGCATTGCCGAGCCCCGGCGCGACATGCACATTGCATGCAGTCAGCCGATTCGACGCCCGCGCGTAACCGTCGGCCATCGCGACCACCACGGACTCCTGCAAGCCAAGGACATAGTGCAGCTCGGGACGCTCGCCGAGGGCTTCCATGATGGCAAGCTCGGTGGTTCCGGGATTTCCGAACAGGACCTCGACGCCTTCGTCGATGAGCAGGTCCAAGAACGCAGCGCGACCGGTCGTGAGCACGCGGCGGCCGAGTTGGGCGGGATTGCGAACGTCATTCATGAAGTCAGCTCCTGTAGAACCGCTGCGCGCGACGCTCGGCGCGTTGCACAGCTTCCTGGGGGGTCCGCTGGCCGGTGCAGACCTCGGCGAACATGTCCACCACCACGAAATCGGCCACCGTGGCGGCGGAGGACTTGCCCAGCTTCCCGGCATAAGCATAGGGTCGCAGGTTCTTCACCACGTCGCGGAAGAACAGGTGTTGCGGGTCCGCGCTCCACACCGGGCTGTTCTCGTATGCGCGCAGCGTGTGGGAGATATACCCGATCGAGGCCGCCTGCCACGGCTCGTACTGCTCGCGCTCCATGAGAAATCTCAGGTACTCCTTCGCCGCATTGGGATACTTGCAATACTTGAAGACGAACGCCGGGAACACGAGCCCGCCGCGCACAGTTTGTCCATTCACGCCCGCCGGTTGGAAAGCATGTTCGATGTCGGCCGCGATCGCGCGCAGCTTCGGGTCTGCGCTGGTCTTCGCTGCATAATAGATCGAGATCCCGTTCAAGGTGAGGCCGATCTCGCCGGCGAGGAAGGCTTTGTTGTTGCTCGGATCCAGCCAGGACACGGTTCCGGGGATGAACGTCTGATACAGCTCCCTGGCATACTCGAGCGCGGCGATGGTCTCCTTGGAGTTGACCGCCACCTGCGTGTTCTCGTCGGCGAGCCGGCCGCCAAAGGCCCAGAGCACCCAGAACGTCCAGCCCGAGTCGCCCGTGGCGTGTCCGAGTGCCAAGCCGGGTGGCGTGCCTTTAGCTTTCAGTGCGCGACATAGCCGCAAGAAGCCCGGCATGTCCTTGGGAAACTGATCGAACCCCGCCGCGTTCAGCATGCTCTTGCGGTACACCATCGCGCCACCAGCCGCACCGACCGGGATCGCGATCCATCTCCCGTCGTGCATCCCATACGCGCGGCACACATCGAACCAGCCGCCGTATTTTTGACCCAGATAGCCCGCCAGGCTGGTCAGATCGAGCAGCTGTTCGGGGTACTGGTGCGGATCCTCGTCGGTGGCGATCACGATGTCGGGACCGGCGCCAACGTTCGCCGCCACGGCCGCCTTGGGGCGCACCTCCTCCCAGTTCTCGGAATCGACCTGCACTGTGACCCCGGTCAGCTCGGTGAAGCGGCGCGTGTTGGCCATGAACTGGTCCTCGTCGCCTTGGACGAAGCGCTTCCAGCGCAATAGCCGCAGGCTGGCGCCCTTTTCGGGCTCGAACAGAAGCGGTGCCGCGTCCGCCGACCGAGAGGCGACGAGCTGCCCGGCCATACCGAGCGCGCTCGCCGCCCCTGCGCTACGCAGAAAGTCGCGTCTCGTGAAGCTGCTCATGCCTCCTCCTCGGTGCGGCAACCTGTACCGGCTCTGCGTGGCGCCCGATGTGGTCGAGCTCGCGAGCGGAGCGCCCCGTGCGGACGCCCCGGTCGCCGGTCATCTTACCGCTATGGCCTGGGCGTTGCCCAGCTGCGCGGCGCCCGCTGAGCGGACGAGGAACCGCAACGGACAGGTGGCACCAGATGCTGCGCTTGTTGCAGATGCTTCGGCCGCGTCGCGCTATGCGTTTCGCATCACATCCTTGGGCCGAGATGGGCCTAACCGCACCGAGGGTGCGAGGCCGGTCAGTAGTTCTCGCGCAGGAAAATAAAGCGGCTGTTGTAGGTGCCGAAGCGCAGGGTCGCAGAAGGATTGACGCCGGTCGTGTCGTTCGGGCCGAGCTTGAGCCAGGCGGGCGCCTCCAGCGACATCCCCAGCATCCCGCTCGCCTTGGGTGCCGACAGGATCAGGTTGCGCTCGCCGTAGGCGAAGGTCGACGAGGAGTACGAGGGAGAGACGGCGTTCGCCGACACGCCCTTTACACGCGCGGTGTAGACGCTTCCCGCACTGCTGGAGGTCGTTGTCCCGGTGCAGGCGGAGCCGAAACATGCGTTGGCGGCGCCGTTGCCGCCGTAGGCAACCGGCGGAGCGGGCGCAAGGCTCGTGCAGGAAGTGTCCAGGGTGTTGGGTGCCCAGCCGGTGCCGTTCCAGTATTCGAGCCAGACCGGAACCACCAGCGGGATCTGCTCGGACCCTGCGGCGTTCTGGATCCGCAGCCTGCCGTAGCGCATCTTGGAGGTCGAGCTTCCGTTGATGGCTTGATAGGTCGTGCCGTTCATTGCAAAGGACTGCCCGGCCGGGATCGTCAGCGTCGAACCATCGGAGTCCGAGACGGTAACGCCCACGTTGAGGGTGTCATACGGCCCCCAGGTCGCGTCCGGGGTCATCGTGGTGTCCTTGGGCGGGTCGAAATAGAACGTTGTGGCGGGTGCGGTGTAGCCCCCGGCGGTCCAAGCAATCGAAGCCGATGCTGCAGACGGCAGGATCGTCGCGCTGCAGCGATTGGCCGACGCATTCGCCGGGGACGAGATGCATTTGATCAGATCGGTGGTCGAGCCGGTTCCGTTCTGGGCCCCGAACCATACGTTGGCGCGCGGAGTGTAGCTGCCCGTGTAAGAAGGCAAGCCCGGGGCGTTGCTGAAATTCTGGCCGTTGGCGAGCGCCTTGATCTGAATCGCGCCCGACGACGCCGACGTCATGGAGAATGGCTGACCCATGTAGGTGAAGCCGTTCGCCGAGCAGCCCTGCGTCATGGCCAAGGATGCTTCGTAATGGTCGGGGTAGAAGCGCCCGATGCTCGGCGAGACCGCGCTGCCGACGTCACACCCGTACTTACCGCTGGAATCCGGGCTGAACGGCGAGGCGTTGGTGCAGGTGGTCCCCGAATAGCCGTAGCAGGTATTGGGGACGTAGGGAGCGGTTCCGGTTCCCGGGTTGCAATCGCCGTTGGTTGGGTCCTGAGCCTCGCCTGCAGCGTCGCCGTATTTCGCGTCATAGATCGCGTTGGCGGGAAGGGTGAAGCTCCCCACATCGTTATAAATAAACGTCCCGAAGCTGGCCCCGGCATTCCAGGAGGACAGCAACAGGGTCTGATTTCCCCCGGCGGTGGGCGCCTTGGTGTTGTCCAGCGTGGGTTGCTCGGTTGGGCCCGTCACGGTGTTGCCGCTGCCGTCTTTGGGTGTGGCCGTGATCGTGAACTGCGTGCCGGCCTTGGTGGGCACGGCAACGCTGCTCGTGAGCGCATAGTAGGCGGGCCGCACCGAAAACGCGTCGATGGAACACCCCGTCGTGGTGCCGTCGCTCATCTGCGCGATCAGGCGCTTGTAGGCGCCGGCCACGGTGAACGCGGGCGAGGTTTTGAACCCTGCATCGGACGCGCTGAATGTCACGGTCTGAGTCGCGACGGGGGTCTTCGGACAGCTCGAGCACGCAGCTGCCGAGGCGTTGCAGGAGCCGCCGGCCTGGCTGTCGTCGATGAGCTTGACGGTCACGTTCTTCGTCCCGCTCGTGACGTACACCGTATTCACGCCCTGCGACACGCCTCCGCTTTGGGGGAGCAGTGCGGCAACGTTGAGCTGGAACGGCACGTTCGCGACCTTCATGTAGATGTGCCCAAACAGGGCGTTCTGCTTCGTGTTGGGGAGCGCGCTGTCGATGGCATTGAAGCCCGCCGCAGTGCCGTTCGAGGTCGGCGGAATGAACGTCTGGGCGCAAACCTTCAGGGCGCCGATCTCGTGGATGTTGGTCGAGCCGCCGGTCGAACCGGTGAACGAGATCTGCCAGTTGACGGGCACTACGGCCTGGGCCGCGTTCAGCACGTACGCATCGAACGGGGTGATCAACGAGCCATAGCTGTTCCCGCTTCCCGTGGTGTCCCGGTTCACAGAAACCATCGCCGTGTGGTTGCTGTTGGTATAGTTGCGCGCGTCGACGATCACCTGGTACAGATAACCGTTCTTGGGCGTGGTGGAGGTGTGATTGTCGATGCTGTTGGCGCCCAAACTGAGCGCGCCGGCGAGCCAGGGATAGCCTGTGGTCCCGGAACCAGACCCGCGCACTCCCACCGATTCGGCGTAGAAGCCCGGTCCGCCTGTGCGCCCTTCAGTCGCGTTCGAGTAGTTCCCGTACTCGTCGAAGGCGACGCCGATCCATCCCGCGGCGAAGCCGTTGATGCCGGTCTTCTGCGCATAGCCCAGCGATCCGCCATAGGCGCCAGGAGTAGGGGCCACGGAATAGTCCGAAAGCGTCACCGCGATGCCGTCGGCACCCGTCCCGTTGTATGCATACTGCTTGAACTCCACCGAAACCCAGTTCCCCGCAGCGGGGAAGATCCCGGGCACGGTTGCCGCCGTCGCGACGTTCCCGGAATTATCGGTAAGCCGCAGATATCCGGGATTGATGATCTGAGGAACTCCGAAGTTACCGCTGCTCTTGGAGAGGAGCCAGGTGCCGCCGTTGAAGATCGTCGACGGATTCACGCTGGTGCGGCCGAAGTTGTCGCACTGGCATACCACGTTCGCGGGCGCATTGGCCGGCGGAAGGCAGGCATAAGGTTCGCCGACGACGAAGTCTGCGGCGGTGGTAAATGCCGTCGTGAGCCCCGTAGCGGTGATCGCCGTCGCCGTGTTGCCTGAAACCGAAGGATTGGGTACCACCCATCCGCCCTGGTACTCGCCCACGATGAAGTTCTGGTAGTTGCCGCCGCCGTGCACGTCGGCAGACACCCAGTTCACCGTGGCGCTGTAGCTGCTCACGGTGAGGGTGTCGGTCGCCGCGCCGAGCGTCCAATACCGATTGACGTATTTGGTGGCGCTCAGCGGCCAGGTCGAGGCGTTCGGGTGCGCTCCAGGTGTCACGTCCGCGGTGAGGGTGCCGCCATTGGCGCCGGTGGTCACAACGGTGAATGGCGTGTAGTTCGTTGTGTCGCCGAGCGGAAAGGTGCAGGTTTGAGCGCCGGAGGCGAAGGTCAGTCGCAGGTTGCCGTTTACCCACCCACCGCCGCTCCGCACTACCGATCCGGGACACGTGCCCGTTACCGTTAGCGTTCCGCTGCTCATCGTCACGATGCCCGCGTTCGAGGCCGAGAAAGTGAGAGTCGTCGCGGTGGCCGCTGCCGTGGCGGTCGCGACGCCGCCGCTCTTGTTGATGGCGAGGTTGTAGTACGTGTAGGTACCCAGGTTCTGCGCCCCGCTCCCGTTGTATGTCACCGTGCCGGTCGACTGGGTGAACGTCATCCCGTTGGCGAGGTCGCCTGCGACCGAGAGGCTGCCGGCTCCGGTGAAGGTGATCGAGGGAGCCACCGTGGTCGTGTAACTCACCGAGCCCGTGATGACCACGGTGGCTCCGCCGGCGATCTGAAGATCCGCTATGTCGCTCGCCTGACTGCCGTTGTTGATGACGAGATTGCCGCCGATCGTGAGCTGCGCTCCCGAGGCGACCTGGATGCGCCGGGTCCGGTTCGTGTTCGTCGCTGAGCTGAAGGTCACGTCCGTCGAAACCGCCAGCGTGCCGGCGTTGACGGTGAGCGTCGTACCGTTTCCGTTCGCGATGGTCACAGACGTTGCTGCCGCATTTGCCGTCACCGTCACGGTATTGCCGCTGGAGATCGTCACCGTATCGCCAGCGGCGGGCGAGCCCCCGGTGCCGGTGCATCCGGCGTTCCAGGTCGTCGCCGTGCCGCCATTCCAAGCTCCGGACGCTTTCGAACTGCAGCTACCCGCGAAAGCGGACGGCGCGGCTAGTCCGAGAGCCAGGAGGAGCAGTAGCTTCCCGCGCATCAACTGCACCCGTACGGAGGCTGCATTGCCGGATTGCCGTTGGGATCGCGGCAATAGGACACTCGGGCCGAGAGCTGGCGTTCGACCTGGGCCAGACCGGCCCCGTAGGTTGCCGTCGACTTCAACTGAAAGACGCGGACGTTCCTTCCGGCCTCAGTGAAATCGGCACACGAACATTGGAGCGTCACAGTGTGGCCGGCGAGCACAGTCGAGGCGAAAGGCCCCGCGGGCATGGTCGCCGAAGTCGGCGAGGCTGCCGTTGGGCATACATTTCCGGCTGCGCCTGGACAGTTCGGCAGCGGCGCCGTCCCGGATGTGGCAGTGACGTCGAGCGGATCGAGCACCTGGTACGCGCCCCAGTCGAGCCCTGCGCGCGCAGCCTGATAGGCGCGCGACCCCAAGATGTCGCGGGCATGTCCCGTCTCGGTCTGGGTCGTGAGCAGGGTGATCGCCAGCGCCAGCGCGGCCAGGACGACCAGGATGAAGATCGCGCTGGCGATCGCGAACCCGCACTGGCCGCGGATACTATGGCGTATTGTCAACATGGATCTGGTGCAGCAGGCTCACGCTCTCTCCGTTGTTTTGAAGCGTGATCCATGCCGACAACAAGCTCTCCCGCTCCGATGATCCGGCGGCATACGAGAAGCGGGCGGGCACGCTCCCGGCCACCACGGCGGGGCAGGATACGTTGGTCGCCAGCGGTACCTTGCTGGTGGCAGTGGACAACGGAGGCCCGGTGAGCGTCGCCGGCTGTTGCGCCTGGACGGCATAGCCCGAGATGCGCCACAGCGTATTGGTCGCGGCATCGCAAGCGTAGGTCACCGGCGAGGCGGAGATGATGAAGACCCTGCGGGTGGGCGACCCACCGGGGGGAAGGAAGGTATAGCTGCTAAAGCCCAGCGCGTTGCTCGTGGAGCCGGCACCGCTGGCCGACGTGAGCACGGCAACGCTCTGGCCGCAGTAGGCGCTGTACAGTCCGGTCGACGCGCAGTCCGCGCCGCTATTGTTGTACTGATTGTAGATCGCGACGCGGTCCGAACCGAGGTTGACCTGAACGCCGCTTAGCATGTCGCCGAGCGTGGACAAGCTGCTGCAGCCGCTCGAGAAGCACGCGTCGTTCTGCAGGTAGCGCCCGCCAGTGGTGACCGGAATGAACTCGAGATAGAAGCCGGTCGGATCGACGCGGACCGTATTGGGCAGCGCGATTCGGACATCCCTTGCGATGCGGCGTAGCGCGGTATCGGCGGTATCGGCCATCTGAGCCCGCGTGGTGCTGCTGAGATAGCCTTGGATCGGGCGCTGCATGAACACCGCCACGGCGCCTACGATGACGCCGGTGATGATGATGACGGAGATCGCTTCGAGCAGCGTGAAGCCGTCGAGATGCTTCCTGCGCATGGTCAGTCGACGAGATTAGGGGAGTGCCGGAAGCGAAATCCCGTCAACTTGACGGTCTCGCCGCTGCCGGTCACCGTGACGTCGATCCGGAGCACATCGGCGTTTGGGACTCCCGCACCGAATCCGCTGCCCACTTGGCTCACGCTCACGCTTGCGCTGTAGCCGGCAAGCCGAGAACTGGCCTGTTGGAACAGATCGTTCAGCGTCCCGGTCATCGAGAAGCTGTTGTAGTCGGCCACGTTGTCGAAGAACGGCGATGCGTAACGTGACTTGCCCACGCCCCAGTTCGCCGGCGTGTCCATCGAATAGCCCGCCGCGCTGCATCCCGTCGCACCGACCGCCGAGCTGGTTGCGGTAGGGGCAGAAGGATCGCGCGGGTCGCAGAACGTGAAGGGCTGCAGCTCGATCTCTTCCAGGAGCGACTCAGCGGCCGCGAGCGCCTGCTTACGCACCATCGGGTCGGCGCTGTGCTGCGTGCCCAGGTTGATCGCGGCCAGCACCCCAGCCAGGCAGACGCCCACCACCACGATGAAGATCAGCAGCTCGATGAGGCTGAGACCACGCTGCCCGAAGCGGAAGGACAGCTCAATGGACATAGCCCGTCTCCGCTTCCACCGTGATCGAAGGGTAGCCCGACACGGTGACGACCACGGTGGCCGAGGCGCGACCGCGGGCATCGAACTGGAACATGTTCGACGTCGATGTGATCGTGCTCGTCTTCGGGCACGTCTGGTTGGAGGCGGGGCAGTTGCGATCCGGCGATGGGAGCGGAAGTCCGGTCACGAACGGGCACGTCCCGCCGAACGGGGTCGCAGTCGCCTCCGGAGGATTGGCATCGATCGTCAGCGCGACTTGTGTTGCCGACAGGGAGACGCAGGCATACCGGCGCTGGGCGATCGCGGCCTTGCGCGCATACTCGATCGCGGAAAACACCTTGTCGTACTCAGCGCGCTGCCGGAGCGCATCCATGTTGGTGAGCTTCGGGATTGCGACGACCGCGAGGACCGCGACCATCAGCAGTACGACCACCAGTTCGATGAGCGTAAAGCCGAGAGCCCTGGAAAACGGGAATGGCGATGGCATGACCGCGGCCGCGGCCGCGGGGAATTCTGCTTCGCCGGGGTGATGAGCCCAGGGAAAGCCGAGCCAAGTCCGACCTTGGCCGGCAGGGCAGCCGCGCCTGCGCCGGCTGGCCCGGAACGATCGTGTATGGACGTTTGGCGGCATGTGCTCGGCGATTCGCCAACCCGACAGATTCCGCACTCAGTTTGTCAATGCTTGGCGCAACCCAGTGGTGCCTGAAGGTCCGGTTGCGAGCCGTCACTAGATCGGGGCAGCCCCGAACCTAATTTATCGGCGGCCAACGGGGCGGTCTTGAATGAAACCGGGGGCAGGACCCGGCATGACGCCGGACCTCCCCGTTAGGGGGTCAAACCGGGATCTGCACCCGCAAGCTGCTCGGGAGAGGAGCGGTGCTCCCTACAGGGGACAGACACCAGTCCGGCGTCGAAATGCGGCGAGAACGTGAACTGCGATAGGCGGACGCGACAGCTCGCTCGCTACACCGGCACCGTCGGGGCGGCTTGCGGGACGTGCTCGTGGAGCCGGTCAGCCGTGCCGGGGAGACTAGCGCCGCGTCATATCGGCCCCACCCACATAGATCCGGTTCCAGGTGGGGCTGATCGTGATCTCGTTGATGCACACATGCGGAGGCTGCTGCGCGACCCAGAGTATGGTCTGGCCCAGGTCCTCCGGCCGCAACATCCTGGCGCGCTCCTCTGCGGATGGAGGAACGGGGCGGCGATCCATGATCGGTGTAGCGACTTCGGCCGGGCAGATCGCGCAGGCGCGGATGCCGTTGACGCACTCCTCCATGTTGATCGTCTCGGTGAGCGAGACCACCGCGTGCTTGCTGCCGTTATAAGCCGCGCCCACCAGGGCCGAGGTGTACTTGCCGGCCCACGAGGAGATGTTGATCACGATCCCGTCCTTACGGGCGCGCATCGCCCCGATCACGGCCTGCGTGCAATAGAACGTGCCGTCGAGATTGATCCGGATGACCTGGTCCCAGCTCTCGACCGTCTGGTCGCGCCAATAGCGCTGCGGGTTGTTGAGCCCGGCGCTGTTGACCAGGATGTCGACTTTCCCGTGGCGCGCCAGGATGGCTTCCGCGACTTGTTTGACTGCGACCGGATCGCTCACGTCGAGGGGCTGCACTTCGGCCGCGCCGCCGCTGCTGCGAACACCGGCAGACTCGCGCTCGAGCACATCGGCCCGCCGCCCGGACATGATCACCGTCGCACCCGCACCTGCCAGCGCCCGCGCGCCCGCCAGCCCGATCCCGCTTCCTGCACCGGTGATCCAGACGACCTTGCCTTGTAGCGTGGACATCGTGTTCTCCTAGCAGAGTGAAGGGTGAAGAGTGAAGGGTGAAGAGTAAAGGAGCAAATGAGCGAATGAGGTGAATGAAGTGAATGAGGTGATCCCCCTCACCCTGACCCTCTCCCCCGGCGGGGCAGAGGGAAGGCGGCGCCGGAAAAACGGAAAACTGTAGTACTTTGGCCATCTCGCCTCTCCACCTCATTCACCTCACTCACTTCCTTCACCTTTTCACCTCTTCACCTCCGAATGCCTCCTTCAACGCCTGCGCAGACTGCACCACGGCGCGCTTCGCAGCATCGACCGCTCCGCCCATGAGGTAGAAACCGTGGATCATCCCCTCATAGTTGCTCAAGGTCACGCGGTTGCCTGCATCGATCAGCCGCCTGGCATAGTCTACGCCCTCGTCGCGCAGCGGGTCGTAGCCGGCCACCAGCACCAGTGCGGGCGGCAGGTTGGAAAGATCGTCCGCCACCAGTGGCGCGAAGCGAAAGTCGTTGCGGTCCTTCGCGCTCGAGAGATACTGCTTGTAGAACCACACGATGCCATCTCGCGTGAGCACGTAGCCATCCGCGAACTGGCGATGAGAGGGCGTTTCCGGCTCCGGCGCGGTACAGGGGTAGATCAGGAGCTGGAACGCGAGGCGCGGGAAGCCGTCGTTGCGCGCCAGGATCGCCATCACCGCGGCGAGGTTGCCGCCCGCGCTGTCCCCGCCCACGGCGATGCGCTGGGGATCGGCGCCGATCTCGGATCCGTGGAGCGCAAGCCAGCGCAATGCGGCGTGACAGTCCTCGACCGCCGCGGGAAAGCGGAACTCCGGAGCCAGGCGGTAGTCGACCGCGACCACGACGCAATCGGCCTGGGCCGCCAGTACACGGCAGACGGAGTCGTGCGTGTCGAGGTTGCCGATGACGAAGCCGCCGCCGTGAAACCACAGCAGCACTGGAAACAACTCCCCTGGTCTTGCTTCACGTGGCCAGCAGACGCGGAGCGCGATGTCGCGGCCCGGGCCCGCGATCCGCCGATCCTGCGTGCGATAGACCGACTCTTTGACCTCCAGCCTCTGTACCCGCACTAAGTATTGGGCACGCGCCTGATCGGGTGTGAGCCTCCACAGCTCGGGCGCACCGGAGTCCTTGACCAGACGCACGACGAGCTCAGCCTGCGGATCGAGTGGCATACGGTCGGTTACTCCTCGCTCTTGGGATAGACCAGCTTGAAGGTCCCGTTGGCCTTGGCCAGCACGCCGCCGTCGAGATCCCGCAACTCGCCTTCTGAGAAGATGAGCATACGGCCGGTGCGGGTGGCACGGCCTTCCGCGAGCAGCGGCCCCCGAGCGGCGGCCAGAAAGTTGACCTTGATCTCCACGGTCGCGGCCCCCGTGCACGCGGGGTCGAGCGCGCGCGCCGCGCTGCTCAGCGCTACGTCGAGCAGCGACAGCAGCACCCCGCCGTGCACGCCCTTCCAGCTGTTCAGGTGTTCCGGCCGCGGGTCGAGGCGCACGCGGGCGCGGCCGCCTGCCTTCTCGAGCAGCCGCATGCCCAGGTGTTCCACGAACGGCATGTGAATGTCGAAACCGGTCTCGCTCATCTCGTCGAGGACTCCCGCAGAGAGCGCCGGCTAGATCGCGCTCATCCCGCCGTCCACCGCGATGGTCTGGCCGGTCATGAACGACGAGGCGTCGGAAGCGAGCAACACGGCCGCACCCTTGAGATCTTCGTCCCCGCCGAAGCGCTTCAGCGGCGTGAGCTCCATGATGAGGTCGCGGTGGCGCTCGGCCATGACCTTCGCCATCTTGGTCGGGAAGACGCCGGGCGCGATGGCGTTCACCGTGATGCCGTATTGCGCCCACTCGGCGGCCAGCGAGCGGGTGAAGTTGACCACGCCGCCCTTGCTCGTGTTGTAGGCGAGCGTGCGCATGAATCCGGCATGCGTTCCCGACAAGCCCGCTACCGAGGCCAGGTTGATGATGCGCCCGTAGCGCGCCGGGATCATCGCCTGATTCCCAACCGCCTGGGTCAGGGCGAACACGGCGTTGACGTTGAGGTTGATGACCTTGATCCAGGCCTCGAGCGGATGCTCCTCTGCCGGCGCCCCCCATGTGGCGCCCGCGTTGTTGACGAGGACGTCGATGCGCCCACAACGGGACAACACCTGGCCCGGGAGGCCCTGGGCAGCGTGCAAGTCCTGCAGATCGGAGGCGATGGTCATCGCCTCCACGCCCAACGCCTTCAGGTGCGCGGCGGCCTCTTCCAGCTCCGGCGGCTTGCGCGCGGTGATGACGACTTTTGCACCCATCTCCCCGAGCGCCTCGGCAATCTGCAAGCCCAGCCCGCGCGAGCCGCCGGTCACCAGCGCCACCCGGCCGCTCAGGTCGAACAGTTTCTTTACGCTCATCGCTGCACCCTGCGCCGACCGCGGGCCACGCGTCACACGACTTCGAACAATCCGGCCGCGCCCATGCCGCCGCCGATGCACATCGTGATCACCACGTGTTTCACGCCGCGGCGCTTGCCCTCGATCAGCGCGTGGCCGAGCAGGCGGCTGCCGGTCATGCCATAGGGATGGCCGACCGCGATCGAGCCGCCGTCGACGTTGAGCCGCTCGTTCGGGATCCCGAGCCGGTCGCGGCAGTAGATCACCTGCACCGCGAAAGCCTCGTTCAGCTCCCAAAGCCCGATGTCTTCGATCCTCATGCCGGTGCGCTTGAGCAGCTTCGGCACCGCGAACACCGGACCGATCCCCATCTCATCGGGCTCGCAGCCGGCAACCGCAAATCCCCGAAAAACGCCCATCGGCTTGAGCCCCTTCGCCGCGGCGACTTTGTCGCTCATCACCACCTGCGCCGAGGCGCCGTCGGAAAACTGACTGGCGTTGCCGGCGGCGATCACGCCACCCTCGATGGCCGGCTTGATGTTCGCGACGCCGTCGAAAGTCGTGTCCGGACGGATGCCCTCGTCCGCCGAAACGGTCACCTCCTTCAGCGTCTCGTCGCCGGTGTTCTTGTCCACCACCTTCATCGTGGTCGAAATCGGCACGATCTCGTCGTTGAATTTGCCCTCCGCACGGGAGCGGGCCGCCTTGAGCTGGCTGTCCACGCCGTAGCGGTCCTGCACCTCCCGGGAAATCTTGTAGCGCTTGGCCACGTTCTCGGCCGTCTGCAGCATAGGCCAGTAGATCTCCGGCTTGTGCTCGGTCAACCACTGCTCCTGGTACATGTGCTTGTTCATCTCGTTCTGCACGCAGGAGATCGACTCGACTCCGCCGGCGACGAAGATGTCGCCTTCGCCGGTGAGGATGCGCTGCGATGCGATGGCCACGGCCTGGAGTCCCGATGAGCAGAAGCGGTTCACCGTCATCCCGGACACGCTCACCGGCAGCCCGGCCCGGATCGCGATCTGGCGCGCGATGTTCCAGCCGGTGGCGCCCTCGGGATTGGCGCAGCCCATGATCACGTCCTCGACCTCGCCGGCGTCCAGCCTTGCGCGCTCGATCGCATGCTTGACGACGTGGCCCCCCATCGTGGCGCCATGGGTCATGTTCAACCCGCCGCGCCAGGACTTGCACAGCGGGGTGCGTGCGGTGGATACGATCACTGCTTCGGTCATCGGTGTTCTCCCAGGAGCGCTCTCTCGTCTTGGATCTCGGCTTGGCTCGAATCCGGCCGCGGCCCACTGCGGTCGCAGCTGTAGCCTGCGGTCGCTAGGGTATCACAGGGGGTATCGCCGGGCCGCCGCCTGCGGTCCGCCTCGCAGGCCCGCTCGGCCGAAGCGTGCCGAGGGGTCGGACGGAGCCACGGTGCGGCAGAAGCGGGAAGCTGTTGACATCGCGCGGGCGCTGTAAGACGCTTGCAGCGTAGGCTCCACTGCAAGCTGCGATGCGTCTCAAAGAAAAGGTCGCCGTCATCGTCGGCGCCGGCCAGACCCCGGGTGAAGGCATGGGAAACGGCCGTGCCACGGCGCTGCGCTTCGCGCGCGAAGGCGCGAGGCTGCTCGCTGTCGACCGCAACGTCGAGTCCGCCGAGCAGACGGCATCCATGGCGCAAGCCGAGGGCGGCGAATGCGTGCCGTTCGAGGCCGACGTGACCGACGAGGCGACGCTTGCGCAAGCCATGTCCTTCGCCGTCGAGCGTTGGGGCCGCATCGACATTCTGCACAACAACGTCGGCGTCAGCATCGCCGGCGGCGACGGCTCGCCGCTGGACATCACGGAAGAAGCGTTCGACCGCATCTGCGCGATCAATTTGCGCGGTACGGTCATGGCCTGCAAGCACGCGCTTCCCATCATGCGCCGCCAGCGCTCGGGTGCGATCATCAACATCTCCTCGGTCGCCGCCTGGGCTGGTTATCCGCTGGTCGCCTATAAAGCCACGAAGGCGGGCATGATCGCGTACACGCAGCAGATCGCGATCCAGAACGCGCAGTTCGGCATCCGCGCAAACGTGATCCTGCCGGGGTTGATGGAGACTCCGATGGCGATCGAAAACCGGGTGCGCGCGTGGGGCAAGACGCGAGACCAGGTCGTGGCGGAACGCAATGCACAAGTGCCGCTGCGCGGCCGGATGGGCACCGCCTGGGACGTGGCCAACGCGGCATTGTTCCTCGCGTCGGACGAGGCCAACTTCATCACCGGGGTTGCGCTGCCGGTGGACGGCGGTGCGCTGGTCCGGATCGGCTAGGCCGGGCAAGCATTTACGCGTGATCGGGGACTATACTTTCGCTCGATTCAACAAAACACCCGACAGTTGCCGAGGGCGGGCGGTCAACCCGGCGCGCGATCGGGAACCTGGGAGGAGGATCCGAGATGGCGACAAAACGAATCCGTGCAGGGCTAACAGCGCTGGCCTTCACGATCGGGTGCGGGGCGGGCTGGGCGGCCGATCTCAAACTTGGCATCGATCTCTCGCTGACTGGAGGCACGGACGACTACGGCAAGGCGGCCCAGATGGGCGCGCTGCTCGCCTTGAAAGAGTACAACGCCAAAGGCGGCTACAAGGGCCAGAAGGTCGAAGCCGTCATCTACGACGATGAAACCAAGCCGGCCAAGGGGGTCGAAAACGTCACCCGCCTCATCACCCGCGACAAGGTCTTCGCCATCGTCGGGCCGGTGAATTCCGGCGTCGCGCTCGCGATCATCGACATCGCGCAGAGGAACCAGGTACCGCTGATGGACACCATCGCGACGGCGGAGCCGATCATCCAGCGCTATCAGAACGCGCCGAAGAGCTACATCTTCCGCGTCTCGCTGAACGACGGCATCCAGACCTCGTTCATGATCGATCATATCCAGAAGAAGCATCACCAGCGCATCGGCCTCATGCATGATTCCACCGGCTGGGGCCAGAGCGGCCGGGACACCGCGCTACGGCTGCTCAAGGAGTCGGCGCTCCCGCTGGTCGCCGGCCCCGAAGTGTTCGATCAGAATGATACCGATATGACCGCGCAGCTCACCAAGATGAAGGACGCCAAGGTCGACTTCATCATCGCGTATTCGCTCGCGCCGGCCGGCGTGCAGCTCGCCAAGAGCATGCAGAAGATCGACTTGCATGTGCCATGGACCTCGACCTGGGGCTTCACTGCTCCCAACTTCCTGCGTTTGGGCGGCAAGGACACCGTCGAAGGCGTAATGGCCGTGACGTCCTACACGATCGATCACAGCGCGAATGCCAAGGCGTTCCACGCCAAGGTCGAGCAGGCGTACAAGGACACAGGGGACTTCTTCCCGGTTGCGACCGCACAGACCTACGACGGCACGCGCCTGCTGCTGCGTGCGCTGGACAAGGTCGGCCCCGACCCGCTCAGGATCCGTGATGCATTGGAAGAGATCGACGACTTCACGGAGGCGGTCACGAAGATGAGGCCGCATCCGTTCACCCACGGAAATCACGAGTCTCTCGGCCGCGACACCGGCTTCCTCGTCGTCTACCGCAACGGCAAGCTGGTGCGGGCCGACTAGAACAAGCGCGGCGCGGCGCCGAGGCACCGCGACTGCGCGCGCATCGAGGGGGGAGCCATGGATACCATCGGCGTCAAGCTCTGGCAGGCGCTCGTGAGCGGGCTGTCCGTAGGCAGCATCTACGCGCTGATCGCCCAGGGCTACTACATCACCTATATCACCACCGGCGCGCTCAACTTCGGGCAAGGCGAGTTCCTGATGATCGGAGCGCTCGCGGGCCTGACCTGCTACCTCGCGCTCGGCCTCCCCTACGCCGCGGCGATCCTCTGCGCCATCGCGCTCACCGCGGCGATGGGGGTTGGACTCGAGCGCATCGCGATCCGGCCGGTGATGCGTCACGCGCTTTCGCTGAGCTGGGTGCTCAGCACGGTTGCGATCAGCATCATCCTGAAGAATGCAGCGGTTCAGGTCTGGGGGCCCGAGCAGATCAAGTTTCCCTCGCCGTTTGGCGCAGGCGTGATCCGGATCGGCGCGGCCGGGATCTTCCCACAGGAGCTTTTCATCATCGGCGCCGCGATCGGCACCGTGATCGCGGTGCAGATCTTTCTCCGGCGAGCCGTGCTGGGGAAGGCGCTCATGGCCGTGGCGTTCAATCGGAATGCCGCCGCGGTGATGGGGATCAACGTCAAGGGGATGGTCATCCTCGCATTCGTGCTCTCCTCCGCACTGGCTGGGATCGGTGGCGTCCTCATCGCGCCGATCACCTTCGCGTGGGCGTATATGGGCACGGTGCCTGGCATCAAGGCATTCGCCGCGGCGATCTTCGGCGGCCTCGAGAATCCCATCGGCATCCTGATCGGCGGGCTTACCATTGGGCTGCTCGAGCAGATCTTCGGGATCATCAACTCCAACATCAAAGAAGGCATCACATTCTTGGCCGTGCTGCTCTTCCTGGCAATCCGGCCCACCGGCATTCTGGGGCGCAAGGAGATCACGAAGGTCTGATATGCGCCTGCCGGTGTTCGCTTTCGCGCGTCCCACGCACTACGCGCTGACCGCTCTGGCGGCCGCTGTGATCTTCCTGCTCCCGATCGTGCTGGACGATCCGTTCTTCATTCTCGTGCTGCAATCGCTGGGCTACTTGTTCATCGTCGCTCTCGGACTGGACATCCTGGTCGGCTGGACCGGCCAGATCTCGCTCGGCCACGCCGGGCTTTATGCGGTGGGCGCTTACACGACGGCGCTCATCGCGACGCATCTCGGACTGCCCTTCTGGCTGAGCGCACCGCTTGGGGTCCTGCTTGCCGGCATCTGCGGGGCGCTGCTCGCGCTTCCATCGCTGCGAGCCAAGGGCCCTTACCTCGCCATGGTGACGATCGCGTTCGGCTTCATGGCGGAAGTGACTGCCAATCGCTGGAGCCTCACCGGCGGCCCAATGGGCATCATGTCGATTCCCGCGCCCACGCTGCCGAACGGCCGGGAGATGACGCCGAAGGAATATTTCTGGCTCATCGGGGCTGTGGCCCTGATCTGCCAGCTGCTCGCTCTCAACCTGTTCCGCTCGCGGATTGGACGCACCCTGCGGGCCGTGCAGGGCAGCGAGATCGCCGCCGAAACCGTGGGCATCAATGTGTATCGCTCCAAGGTGATGGCTTTCGTCCTGAGCTCGGTATGCGCTGGCATCGGTGGCGTCTTCTTCGCTCACCAGAACGGCTTCATCAACAGCGATACCTTCGTGTTCGCGTTCTCCGTCTCGATGCTGACCTCCGTCCTGATGGGCGGCAGCGGCACCGCCTTCGGTCCGCTGGTGGGCAGTGTGATCCTCAACCTGATTCCAACCGTGTTCGCGGCGCTGCGCGAGTATCAGCTCTACGTCTACGGCACGATCATCCTGGTGACGATCGTGTTCTTACCCAAAGGCATCGTCGGCAGTCTGCAGCAGATCGCGCTGTTCCAGCGCTTCAAGCGAGCGCCCGAGCCAGTCGCGCCTGACGCTGGAGCGCTCGAGTTCGCGCGCAGCGCGGCGGGTGCGCAATCCGTCCTGGCGGTGGAAGGCTTGAGCCGGAGCTTCGGCGGAATCCGCGCCCTGAGCGACGTGAGCCTGATGATCAAACCCGGTACCGTGCATGGCCTCATCGGCCCGAATGGTTCCGGAAAAAGCACCTTCGTCAACGTCGCGATCGGTCTGTATCGGCCCACCAACGGTCGAATCGAGTTCGCCGGCACGGCGCTGCCGAGCCTTGGTCCGCACCGCATGGCGCAGCTGGGCATGACGCGCACGTTCCAGAGCATCCGCTTGTTCTCCGAGCTGACCGTGCTCGACAATGTCATGGTGGGATTTCATCTGCAGCTCCGGGCGGGTTTTTGGGCGCACCTGCTGCAGACGCGCCGTGCCGTAGACGAGGAGGCGGCATTCCGGCGCAAGGCGATGGCGCTGCTCGAGTTCGTGGGGATTTCCGAGCGCGCCTTCGAGCGCGCGGACAACCTCTCGTATGGCCAGCAGCGTCTGCTGGAGATCGCCCGCGCACTCGCGGTGCGCCCGTTGCTGCTCATGCTCGACGAGCCCGCGGCCGGCGTAAATCCCACAGAGCTGCAGGACCTCGTGCGGATCATCCGCAAGATCAAGGACGCCGGCGTGACGCTGCTCGTTATCGAGCACCACATGGACCTGATCATGGGGGTCTCGGACGTGATCTCGGTGCTGGACTTCGGCCAGAAGATCGCCGAGGGCACGGCGGCCGAGATCCGGCGCGATCCCAAAGTCATCGAAGCTTACCTGGGCGCGCCGGGTGAGATCGAAACGGCACAGGCCCATGCTTGAGGTGCGGAGACTGGCGGTGGCCTATGGCCACGTGGAGGCGCTGCGTGGGATCGACTTAGCAGCAGCCGAGGGCGAGGTCACGGCCATCATCGGCTCGAACGGCGCCGGCAAGACCTCTACGCTCATGGCGATCTCCGGTCTCGCGCCGATTACCGGCGGCAGCATTCTTTTCGGCGGCAAGCCGATCTCCGGGCTGCCCGCCCACGTCATCACCCGTCTTGGCATCACGCATATCCTCGAGGGGCGCCAACTGTTCGCGGATCAGACGGTCGAAGACAACCTGCTGCTCGGGGGCTACACGAAGCTGCCGGCGGACCGCAGGCGGATCGCACAACTCATCGAGCGCGAGATGGATCGCTTCCCGATCCTGCGCCAGCGACGCAAGCAGCTCGCGGGCACGCTCTCCGGTGGAGAGCAGCAGATGCTCGCGATCGCGCGCGGCCTCATGCTGGAGCCGAGGCTCATGCTGATGGACGAGCCGTCGATGGGCCTGGCCCCGCTGATCATCGAGGAGATCGCCCGAACCATCCTCAGCCTGAAGAAAGAAGGGGTGACGATCGTGCTCGTCGAGCAGATGGCTGCGGTCGCGCTTCAGCTTGCAGATCGCGCGTACGTGCTGGAAAACGGTCGCATCAAGCTGTCAGGCACGGGCGCCGAGCTGGCTCGCAACCCCGAGGTGAGGAAAGCGTATCTGGGCGGGTGAGCGGCGCCTGTGCTGAGCCGGATGGAGTGAGCAACATTTCTGCGCAGAGGCGCAGGGGACGTAACGGGCGCAGAGCGAGGAGTGTCTTCGTTCGCTTGCGGGCGCCCCAGCCACATCGGCGAAGCCTGAGGCAGCCCAGCGTGCACACAAGACCCTTGCGGTGCAGATCGGGGAGCTCAAGAGGAATACCCCGCCTCACGCTGATGGCGCGCCGACAGGATCAGGACCAAATCATCCGCTGTCCGAAACCTGTATAGAGCCAGAAATCCGGTGCGCCGGTGCGAGATGACCAGTTCTCGCAACCCACGCTCTACCTTGCGTCGGATCAGGGGATGATCCAGGAGCACTTCTACCGCACCAGTGATGAGATCCGCTACACGCGCAGCACGCTGTGGGTCGGCGGCGGCGTGAAACTCGAAGATACGTCCCAGATCTCGCCAGGCTCGCGGCGTGTACTTTACTTACGCCACGTCTTCGGCTTCGGCCGCGCTGCCCTTTTGCCCGCCGCCCGCGCCCGGAAATAGCGGTGAACGTCCGCGGCCTCGTAGGCGATCCCTGTCTGCTCGAACTCACGTTCCGCTTCCAAGGCATCGCGCACGAACATCCACCGCTGCTCAGCAAGACCGGTTTTTTCCTCGATTGCCTCGAGCATGAAGGCGTGGAGCGATTGGCCCGTCTCCTTCACCAGCGCGAGGATACGCTGCTTGAGCGCCGGGGGCAGCTTGATCGTGGTGGGCGTGGTAGGTTCAGCCATGGTAGTGCGATGGTAGTACTGGCGCGAGGTAACGGTTAGGGCGGCTAATGCCAATCGTAGCAAGGTCGGCGCCTCCTCGGCGGTACGCGTATCGCGTGCACCCTAGCAGCTCGGGCATGAGCCAGGGCGCCTATGAGCATATCGGCGGCACCGGCAAGTAGAGCGCGTGCTCGCCATCAACATCGAACGCTGCCCGCGCTGCGCCGGGCGCTTGAAGATCATCGCCGCCATCGTCGATCCCCAGGTGATTGTGCAGATCTTCGCGCACCTGGGCTTGCCCGCGCGCGCCCCGGCACGCTCGCCGGCCCGGCCCTTCCCGCTGTTCCAAGCGGCCTGATCCTTGACAGCGCAACGCCGGCTTCAACGCCTCGGCCGGCGGGCAGGCTCGTCGCTCGTTGCTCCTCAACCTCGGCACCCGCTCCGATCTGCCTCGACAACCCTGGCTCACGAATCGACCGCGCAAAGAAAGTCGCAGGTTTCCGCCACGAACTCGCCCCCTTGATCGCCCGCCGGGGCAGCGACTAGAGCGCTCTCCGAGAAAACCGGCGGTCAAATTCCTAGGCGCGCGGATCGTTGAAACGCTTCGGCCAACCTGGAGGCGAGATGCGAGTCGGCTCCCGATGAGCGGCAAAGCGCACGCGGTCTAGGCGAACTGGACCTGTCCGTCCTCGCCGGCCACGCACACCCCGCCGATCACGCACCAACGGAAGTGGACATGCGTTCCTGCAAAGCACCAGGCCGACCGCGTCGCGCAAGGTGGCGCGAGTGTGCAACTCGCCCACCGTGTAGAAGCCGCGCGCGAACATCGCTGGCGAAGCCCGGCCGAGATGGCCCTGCCGCGCGCAGGCCGCTTTCGCCACTGCCGCATCGCTCAGCTCAGCGGATCTCGCACTTCGAGGTTGGGAAACTTGCGGAAATCGCGGTCGTGAGTGTAGAGAGTCACGATTCCATGCTGTCGCAGCAGGGCAGCTAAGTGGGCATCGGGTACCAGGTTTCCTCGGGTTGGCACCGCGGCAGTGACCTCACGATAAACGTCCCAGAACCCGTCCTCCTCGCCGATGGCACGGCAGTGTGGAGCCGACAAGAGGGCTTCTACGTTGCGCGCAGACTCGTCATGTGACAGGGGGCGGTCGAAAATCTTCGGGTGGGTCGCTATCCGCATGTAGCTCAAGATGCTGACCCAAGCCAAGCAGAATACCTCGTGACCTTCGACACAGCCCTCGAGAAACGCAGTGGCCCGCGCATGCAGGGCGCTGCTCGCATCGGATGCATAGAGCAGGATATTGACATCGATCGCGTAGCTCATCTGCCATCCACGTCCAGGGCATCGAGCAATGCGTCCTTGTCGGCGAGATCGATGCGTGCCCCCATCGGTTTGGAGATCCATTGGAAGGGCGGCCGCGGCGGTCGTTCGCCCTCGTACCGATGCAGCGATTCGGCGAGCAGATCGGATACGAGGCGGCCCAGGGACTTACCCTCACGCCGTTGCAAGCGCTTGAGTTGTTTCAGGATCGGGTCGTCGATCTCAATCGTGGTTCGCATGATGCGTGATGTTATAGAGAAAGACATCTGATGTCAATCTACTTGATTCTTGGTGTATCCAGCCCCTCTTGCCTTCTAGTCTAGTCTGGCGTGCGGCAGGCGATGCACATAGCCGTACAGCGCGACCGTGAGGCGGGAGGCCTTTTGGATGATAGGGATGAGCGGTTCGGCGAGGCACAGGCGGGCCTCCAGCGGGTCACGCTCTCAGGCCTGCCCGACCAGCGGTGGGAAGCAGCGGCAGCGGCGGGGGGTGCGGCTTACGGCGCTCGCCCCCGCCAATTCAGGGGCCCAACTAAGCGAAGCAGGACGAATTGCGAGCACACCGCCGTACTTCACCTTAACAACGAGGGCGGTCTCGCCAGACGGGATCCGTCACGCGCTGGCTTCGTACTTGTCCACGCAAGCGGTGCCCACGAGAACGGAATCGAGCGGGCAAGCGGTCGGCAACGAGGTTCCTGGCGGCCCCTGGCTTCCCCAGCTCTAAGGAGTATTCGTTGTGCTTGCAAGTACCCCCCGCCGTGACGATGCGGGCCTGCCCAGCGCTACTCGCGACGCAGGCATAGCTCGTGGAGTAAGCAATGACCACCGTCGCGCTGTGCACAGGCCGAGCATCGATGCGCCGAACACATAAGCCTTCAAGCCAGCGGGGTAGTACCGCAGAAACCGAACTGCCAGGGCACCTTTGCTCATGACTCATCCACTACGAGCGTAGGCGCCGCTCAGCCATTGAACTTCCCGCCGCCGCGAGCCAGCCGCTCGAGCAGGGGTGCCGGCTTCCAGAACTCCCCGTGCGCCTGGTGGAAGCGCTCGACCGACTCGTATACTTTGTCCAGGCCTACGGTATCGGCGTAAAACATCGGCCCGCCCCGGTAGCGCGGGAAGCCGTATCCGTAGATGTACACGACGTCGATGTCGCTCGCGCGTAGCGCGATCCCTTCCTCCAGGATCTCGGCGCCCTCGTTGATCAGCGCGTACATGCAGCGCTCTAGGATCTGTTGGTCGCTCACCTGCCGGCGCTCGATGCCCGCTTCCTTCGAAGCCTTGACGATCAGCGCCTCGATCTGCGGATCGGGGATCGGCGTGCGGTTGCCCGCCTCGTAGCGGTACCAGCCGGCACCGGTCTTCTGGCCGTAGCGGCCCATCTCGCAGATCTGGTCCGCAACCTTGGAGTAGCGCAAGTGTGCCGGCCGCGTGGCGGCCTGGCGTTTGCGGATGTACCAGCCCACATCCAATCCGGCGAGGTCGCTCACGCGGAACGGCCCCATGGCGAACCCGAAGTCCTCGATGACTTTGTCCACCTGCTGCGGCAACGCGCCTTCTTCGAGCAGAAACCCGGCCTCGCGGAAATAGCCGTGCAGCATGCGGTTGCCGATGAAGCCGTCGCACACTCCGGCCACCACGCCGACCTTCTTGATGGTTCTCGCGAGCTTCATCGCGCTGGCTAGCGTCTCCTTCGAGGTCTTGGCCGCGCGGACCACTTCGAGCAGCTTCATCACGTTGGCGGGGCTGAAGAAGTGCAGCCCGAGGACTTTGTCGGGACGTGACGTGACGGCAGCGATCTCGTTCACGTCCAGTGTCGAGGTGTTGGTCGCGAGGATCGCGCCGGGCTTGGCGGCCTTGTCGAGCTTCTCGAACACCTGCTTCTTGACCGCCATGTCCTCGAATACCGCCTCGATGACGATGTCGGCAGTCTTGAGCTCGTCGTAGCTCGTCACGCCCTTGAACAGGCTCATGCGCGTGTCCATCGCGTCTTGGGAGAGACGCCCTTTGGACACGGTCGCGGCGTAGTTCTTGCGCACCACGCCCAATCCCTTGTCGAGCGCCTCCTGGTTCACCTCGAGGACTTTCACCGGGATCCCGGCGTTGGCGAAGTTCATCGCGATGCCTCCGCCCATCGTCCCGGCGCCGACTACAGCCGCGGACTTGATTTCCTGCGTCAGGGTATCCTCCGGCACATCCGGGATCTTGCTCACCTGGCGTTCGGCGAAAAACAGATGGCGCAGCGCCTTGGACTCGGTGCTGTCGCGCAGTTGCTGGAACAGCTCGCGTTCGCGCAGCACGCCTTTGGCGAAAGGCAGAGTGACGGCACCTTCCACGCAGTCCACGATCGCGAGCGGCGCCGGAAATCCGCGGTACTCTTTGGCGATGCGCTGGCGCGCGGCGGCGAAAAACGCCTCCGCCGGCTGATCCAGTTTGGCATTCGTCGCATTGGTGCGCTTGATCTCGCGTCCCTCGCGCACGATGCGATTGGCGAAGCTCGCGCCGGCCTGGGCGATCTCTCCCTTTGCGATTTCGTCGATCAGGCCCAGCTCCAGGGCCTTGTCCGCGCCGATCGGCTCGCCGCTCGCGATCATCTCCAGAGCGCGCTCGGCGCCGATCACGCGCGGCAGGCGCTGCGTGCCGTGCGCCCCCGGCAGCAGCCCGAGCTTCACCTCCGGCAAGCCGAGCTGGGTACCGGCAGCCGCGCAGCGAAAGTGGCACGCCAGCGCGAGCTCCAAGCCGCCGCCGAGCGCGAAGCCGTGGATCGCCGCGACGATGGGCTTGGTGACCGTGTCCATGTAGCTCGCGAGGACCGGAAGCGTGGCCATGCCGACGGGATACGGATGCCCGAACTCGGAGATGTCGGCGCCGCCGGAAAACGCGCGGCCGCCGCCGTGAAGCAGGAAGGCGCGTACGCCTGGATCATGCTCGCCCTGCTTGATCGCGTCCAGGATGCGCTGGAGCACGCCTTTGCTCACGCTCAGCGCGTTTACTGGGGGGTTGTTCAGAGTGATGATGCCCAGGTGACCCTGGACGCTGTAAGTGACGATATCGGTCATTTTGCAACCCTCAGGCTCAGTTTGACTTCGCGATGGCGGACCAAAGCCCAACGCTGAGCTTTGTGCCCCCACTGTGCGCTCCCCGTCTCGATAATCGAATGGCTCAGACCTCCAGCCACTCCTTGCGCACGGACTCATTGGTCCGGAGCTGCTCCGGCGTTCCCTCGAACACGATCTGCCCGTGCCCCATCACGTACAGGCGCTGCGAGATCTTGAGCGCGATGGTGAGCTTCTGCTCCACCAGCAGGATCGACACGCCCCGATTCTTGATCTCTCCGAACAGGCGCGCCACCAGCTCGACGATCTTAGGGGCCAGGCCCTCGGTGGGCTCATCGATCATGATGAGCTCCGGATCTCCCATCAGCGTGCGGCACAGCGTGAGCATCTGCTGTTCGCCGCCGGACATGACTCCAGCGGGGGCATCGGCCCGTTCGCGCAGCACAGGAAATAGGTTGAACATGTCCTCGCTGGTCCAGCGCCCGTTAGGGCGCCGCGACTTCATCCCGAGCAGCAGGTTCTGCCGCACGGAAAGCGAGGGGAAGATGTCTCGGTTCTCGGGCACGTAGCCCAGCCCGCAGCGAGCGATCGCGAACGTCTTGAGTCCGGCCAGCTCCTTGCCCCGGAAACGCACCGACCCGGTCATCGCCACCTGGCCCATGATCGCTTTGATCGTGGTCGAGCGCCCCGCGCCGTTGCGCCCGAGCAGGCTCACGATCTCCCCAGGCTGCACGTTCATGTGCACGCCGTGCAGGATGTGGCTCTTGCCGTAGTAGGCGTGCAGGTCGGTTACTTCCAGCATCACGAGTGTTCGACCGCAAAGTGAGCGTCAAGCGGCCTCGGTGCCGAGGTACGCCTCGCGCACGGCCGCGTCACCACGGATCTGCTCGGGCGTGCCGGATGCGAGCACGCGCCCGTAGACCAGCACCGAGATCCGGTCCGCCAGGCCGAATACTACTCCCATGTCGTGCTCGACCATGACCAGGGTCTTGCCCTGCGTGACGGTCCGGATGAGCTCCACCGCGTCATCGGTTTCGCTATGGCTCATTCCGGCGGTGGGCTCGTCGAGCAGGATCACGTCGGCACCGCCGGCGATGGTGATGCCGATCTCCAGCGCGCGCTGCTCGGCGTAGGAGAGGACACCGGCGGGGCGGTCGCGACGTTTGGCGAGGCCGATGCGCTCCACGATCTCCTCCGCACGCGCACGGACGTTGGGCAGTGCGCCGACGCGATGCCAGAAAGAATACCGATAGCCCAGCGACCAGAGCACGCTGCAGCGCAGGTTCTCGTACACCGACAACCGCGGAAAGATGTTGGTGATCTGGAAGCTGCGCGACAGTCCGCGGCGGTTGATCTCCTGCGGCGGCCAGCCCGTCACATCCACTCCGTCGAGCAGAATCTGCCCCGATGTCAGCGGGAAGCGGCCGCTCACCAGGTTGAACAGCGTCGATTTGCCCGCGCCATTCGGACCGATGACCGCATGGCGCTCGCCCTTGGCCACAGTCAGATCGACGCCGTTGATGATCGGAGTGCGGCCAAAGCGCTTGTGCACCGCGCGTAGCTCGAGTGCCGCAGCCGTCATATCGCGCCTCGCGCCTGGAGCTCCGCATGGACCGTTTGCCAGGCATGCCGCAGCGGACGCAGCGACACGACAAACAACGCCATCCCCGCCACGAGCACCACTGCGGCAACCACCCATGGCAGGATCGAGGAGACGTCGATCTGCAGATGAAACAGACGCAGGCCGCCGCCCGGTCCGGTATCCGACTCCAGGCGGTAGGTCATCTCCACCAGCGCGATGAATGCGGCGAGCGGGACGGCCAACGCCACCGCGGAAAGCGCGTACCCGGGCAGCAAGCGGAGCAGCAGACCTGCCCTGAGCGCCGGGCCATGCAGCGTGATCAGGCTGGCAATGCCGCCTGGCGCGAACAGAATCATCACGACGAAGAACAAGCCGAAGTACAGCAGCCAAGCCTGGGTGTAGCTGGACAGCGCGGATTGCAGAAAGCTCACCAGCAGCGCCCCCAGGATCGGTCCGAAGAAATGCCCGACGCCACCGACGAAAGCCATGATCAGCACGTTGCCGGAGGCGACGATCCCGACCGTATCCGCGGTGACGATCTCGTAGTTGATGGTGTTCAAGCCCCCTGCGATGCCGGCGAAGAACGATGCCAGGCACAACATCTCGTAGCGCACGTGCGTGGGATCATAGCCGACGAACCGCGCGCGCTCGGGATTATCGCGCACCGCATTGGCCATCCGGCCGAGCGGGGTCTGCGTGAGCGCGAACATGGCGATCATGCACAGAAAACACCAGGCGGCGATCAAGTAGTAGACCTGGATCTGCGGCCCGTAGGTGATTCCGAGCCAAGGCTGACCCACTTGGCGATTGGTTGCGATGCCCCCCTCGCCGCCAAAGAATGCGGGAAGCATCAACGCCGATGCCGCCACCATTTCCGCGATGCCGAGCGAGATCATCGCGAACGGCGTGCCGGAGCGGCGCGTGGTGACGTATCCGAACAGGATGCCGAAGACCAGGCCGGCGCAGCCGCCGATCAGCGGGAGCATCGTGACGGGGAAATGCAGGCTACCCGCGCCGATCGCATTGAGTGCGTGCGCGCAGACGAATGCTGCCAGGCCGAAGTACACGGCATGACCGAACGACAGCATGCCGGACTGGCCCAGCAGCATGTTGTAGCTCAACGCGAAGATGACCGCGATGCCCATCTGGCACAACATGGACAAGGCGAACCCCTGATGCAAGACAAGCGGCAGCAGCACCATCGCAGCCGCGGTCCCGCTCCAGAGCAGTAGCCGGCGCAGCAGGGGTGAGGTCATCGGGGTGGACATCTAACAGCCCGCCCCAGTGAAGAGTGAAGGGTGAAGGGTGATGCCTCCTCGCCCCTGCCCTCTCCCCCTGCCGGAGGCGAGGGAGAGCATCTCTTCACCTCTTTCACCGCCTTCACCTCCTTCATCTCCTTTTCACTCTTCACTGCTCACGTTTCCCGCGTCCCCATCAGCCCCGTCGGGCGCACGATCAGCATCAGCACCATCAGAAGGTACGGCAGCACCGGTGCCGCCTGTGCGACGCTGATCGACAGGACCTGATACCAGCCGGACCCGGCCTCGACGGTTACCCCGAACTGACCCAGCAGGCCGAGCAGCGACCAGTCGAGCGCTACCGCGTAAGTCTGAATCGCGCCGAACAGCAGCGACGCGATGAAGGCCCCGGTCAGCGAGCCCATGCCGCCGAACACCACCACCACGAACACGATACTGCCCACGGCTGCGGCCATGCCCGGCTCGGTGATGAACGCGTTCCCGCCGATCACACCGGCCAGTCCGGCCAGCGCGCAGCCCCCTCCGAACACGAGCATGAATACACGCGGTACGTTGTGTCCGAGCGCCTCCACCATATCCGGGTGAGTGAGCGCCGCCTGGATGACCATTCCGATGCGGGTCCGCGTGAGCACCAGGTACAGCGACACGAGCATCGCTACCGACACGGCCATCATGAACACGCGGTAGGCGGGATAGCTCGTGCTGAAAACGGTGAAGGCGGTGAAGTCCAGTGCGGCCGGGATGTGATAGTCGACGGGCCCGCGGCCCCAGACCAGGTGCACGATCTCCTCGACCAGATAGAAGACGCCGAAGGTGAACAGCAGCTCGGCCACGTGCCCGTACTTGTGCACCGTGCGGAGTCCGTAGCGCTCGGTGAACGCGCCGAGCGCACCCACCGCGAGGGGAGCAGCCACCAGCGCAGGCCAGAAGCCCACGTACGTGGAGATCTGAAATGCAAAGTACGCCCCCAGCATGTAGAAGCTGGCATGGGCAAAGTTGAGCACGCCCATCATGCTGAAGATGAGCGTCAGCCCGCTCGACAGCATGAACAGCAGCAGCCCATACGACAGGCTGTTCAGGAGCTGGACGAGGAAGAACTCCATCGGCTGCGGCGGCGCCGACCGGTCTGGCGCTACCGACGGTACGCAGCGGGCGCGCCAACGCCACGCGGCACGCATGAAGACACGTTCACCGGCCTCCTCCGCTCGTATCCCGGACCGTTGTGGGACGCTGTCCGCCGGACCGGTGTCATTGGGATGCTGCGGCGCCCCGCAGGCGACTCAGGACAGCGCGCAAAGCTGGTCGGATTCTAGCCGAACGCGCCCGCCTTGCAAACGCTGCAACGCCCGCGGGCCACGGCCCGCGGGGCTTTCCGGTGGGTCCAACTGATAGAATGTCCGGGTCGCGGAACGAGCACTTTGGGAGGAAGAGCATGAAAGGTCTGATGATGGACACGCCGCTTCAGATCTCCTCGCTGATCCGGCACGCCGACCGTTATCACGGCGACACGGAGATCGTCTCCCGCCTGGTCGAAGGCGGCTTCCATCGGTATACGTACGCGCAGGCGCATCGGCGCTCGAGGCAGCTCGCGAACGCGTTGCTGGCGCTCGGGCTGCGCACAGCCGAGCGTGTCGGAACGCTGGCGTGGAACGGCTTCCGTCATTTCGAGATCTACTACGCCGTTTCCGGGATGGGTGCCGTGTGCCACACGATCAATCCTCGCCTGTTCCCGGAGCAGATCATCTACATCATCAACCATGCCGAAGACCAGTACGTGTTCTTCGACCTCACCTTCGCTCCGCTCGTGGAGAAGATCGCGGAGCACTGCAAGCACGTGAAGGGTTGGGTGGCGATGACCGATCGCGCCCATATGCCGCAGAGCAAGCTTCCCGACCTGCTCTGCTACGAGGACCTGGTGAACGGCCACTCGGACCAGTACCAGTGGCCCGACTTCGACGAGTGGACGGCTTCGTCGCTCTGCTACACGTCGGGCACCACGGGCAACCCCAAGGGCGTGCTGTACTCGCATCGCTCGACCGTCCTGCACGCCTATGCAGCCTGTTTACCCGATGCCATCAATCTGTCGGCCCGAGACGTGGTGCTGCCCGTGGTCCCGATGTTCCACGTCAATGCCTGGGGCCTGCCGTACTCCTGCGCGCTGGCCGGCTGCAAACTGGTGTTCCCCGGTGCGGCGCTCGATGGCGCCGCGCTCTACGAGCTGTTCGAGCAAGAAGAAGTCACGATGTCCGCCGGCGTGCCCACCGTGTGGCTGGGACTGCTAAACTACGTGAGGACGAATCGCCTCAAGTTCAGCACCTTCAACCGCACCATCATCGGCGGCTCGGCCTGCCCGCCCCCCATGATCAAGGCGTTCGAAGAGGAGTTCGGAGTCCGCGTGCTGCACGCGTGGGGCATGACCGAGATGAGCCCGCTCGGCACGGTGTGCACGGTCAAGGGAAAGCACCTCCCGCTACCCAGGGAGCAGCGCTACTCGATCCAGAACAAGCAAGGGCGGCCGCTGTATGGCGTGGACATGAAGATCGTGGACGACGCCGGCAAGGAGCTGCCGCGCGACGGCAAGGCCTTCGGGGATCTGCTGGTGCGCGGCCCCTGGGTCACCACGCGCTACTTCAAGGGCGAGGGTGGCGACATCCTGCGCTTCGATGAAGCGGGCCGCGGCTGGTTCCCTACCGGCGATGTGGCCACCATCGACCCAGATGGCTTTATGCAAATCACCGACCGCAGCAAGGATGTGATCAAGTCGGGCGGCGAGTGGATCAGCTCCATCGATCTGGAGAACACGGCCATCGGGCATCCATCGGTGGCCGAAGCCGCAGTGGTCGGGGTACATCATCCCAAATGGGACGAGCGGCCTCTTCTGCTGGTCGTGCGCAAACCGGGAGCTCAGCTCACGCGCGAGGAGATGCTGTCGTTCTTCGAAGGCAAGGTCGCGAAGTGGTGGATTCCGGACGACGTGGTGTTCCTCGATCAGCTCCCGCACACCGCGACCGGTAAACTGCTCAAGACAAAGTTGCGCGAAGACTTCCGGGACCACAAGCTCCCCGGCGGGTGAGGCACAGCCGAACCCGACTATCGAGCACTCGTTGGTTTCAGCTGCAGCCGCTTCTCGGTGGCCGCGCCGCCGCGAACTCGACGACCGCGCGCGCCAGAGCGAGGCAGCGCGGCGAGTGCGTACGCGGATGTGCGAGCGCGTACCGCGCCGCGAGCAGGATCAGGTCCTGCGGCGAGCGGTCCGCGCCGGCAGCGAGCTGCGCGTAAAGCCGCTCCGCGCAAGTTTCGCCATCGTGGCTCGCCTCGCCACACTGCCGGCATCGGAACATGCTCGCACCTTCGGGAAGATGAAGGAGCAGGCGAGGCTCGCCTCGCCTGCTCTCGCTGGACGCCTGGATTAGTTGTTGCTGAAGGGCAGCGGCACCCCGGCGCGCCCGTACACGATGGGCTGCTTGGTCTGGCCCGCGGCGTACGCCTTCGGAGCGCTTGCTCCCGCGGCACGCTCGACGCCCACCGGGCCACCGGCGTTCCCGTACCAGTTCGAAAAGTCGGTCTCGACAGGAGTGGTTTGCTTCTGCGAGAGCTCGGCGATGCGCTCGGCGCCCACCGTACCGCCGGCGTTTCCGTAGATCGTGCCGTCGGCGGAGGCCAGCGACGGGATCGCAATCGCCGCAGCCGCGGCGGCCAGAATCAGCTTGGTCTTGGACAGGTTCATGCTATGCTCCTTGCGTAAACGGGTTAAGGGTCTAGGTTGCATCTGTATGGAGCGTTCACTCCATATGTGCCCAGATTACGCGGAGCGCGCGGGCAGATATTGAATGCGCTTGCCGAGAACTTGGACATTCTTGCCGAACCGGCAGTGCCGTCGCCGATGGCTGCGAGGCTGCCGCACAGCACGTCGCGGACCGGAGCCGGGATCTGGCGCTTGCTAGATACGAATCCCGCCCTGTGCGAGGGGCAACGAGAACGCACCGGGATGCAGATCCCGGGCCTCAGACGGTGATTTCGATACGGTTCCCGTCCGGGTCGGCCACCACGCTTTCGTAGTACCCATCCCCGGTTCGGCGCGGGCCGTCCAAGACAGCGTAGCCATCGCGCGCCAAGCGCGCGGTGAGCTCATCGACTCCGCCCTCGGAACCCACCGAGACGGCGAGATGCGCGTAACCGGCGGCGGGCGCTTCGGCCGCCGACGCAAGCCCGGGACGCTGCATCAACTCCACCCGCGCGCCGGTGTCGAAGCGCAGAAAGTAGGAACTGAACTGCTTCCGCGGGTTGCTATAGCACGGGCCGGCCACGGCGCCGAAATACCGTTCGTAGAAGGCGCGCAGCCGCTCGAGGTCGTGCGTCCACAGAGCGACGTGCTCGATCCGCATCGATGCCGCTCAGCGCGCCAGCGCTTCGACGTTGTCGATCAAGCGCGTGGTGCCCAGCCTTGCGGCGCCCAGCACCACCAGATCCGTGTCGCCCGCCTCCGGCGCCGTGAGCGTGGCACGCCGGCGCACCACGACATAATCGACATGCCAGCCATGGCGGGCCAGCTCGGCGTCGGCGGCAAACTCCATCGCCTCGAAATTCCGATCGCCTGCCTCGACCGCAAGCCTCACGTGGTTGAGGACTTGGAACAGCCTGGGCGCTTCCGCGCGCTCGTCAGGCGACAGGAAGCGGTTGCGCGAGGACAGCGCAAGACCGTCCGGAGCGCGCCGGGTCTCCGCCGCCACGATCTCCACGGGAAGGGCAAGCTGCTCGACCATGTGCTGCACGATGTGCACCTGCTGGTAATCCTTTTTCCCGAACAGGGCCACCTGCGGCTGCACGATATTGAACAGCTTCAGCACCACGGTGACCACGCCGCGGAAGTGCCCGGGCCGAAATCGGCCTTCTAGCTTGTTCGCCACCGGCGGCGGGTCGACCATGAACACCTGCGGCTGCGGGTACATCTCCACCTCGTTCGGATGGAAGACGACATGCACACCGTCGTGCGCGAGCTTCTCGCAGTCCTCCGCGAAAGTGCGCGGGTAGCGGTCGAAGTCCTCGTTCTGCCCGAACTGCAGTCGGTTCACGAAGATGGTCGTGACCACACACGGCGCGTGCTCATGGGCGATGCGCACCAAGCTCAGGTGCCCGTCGTGGATGTTGCCCATCGTCGGCACGCACGCGAGGCGCTGCTCGGGCGCGAGCCGCTGGCGCAGCTCGTTGATCGTTTTGATGACTTCCATCCGGGACTGTCGACCGCGACGACACGCGCCGAGCCAACCTCGACTCGGCCACGCGCCGGCGCAACCCGGGACCCTAGGCTTGCGCCGCTGGCTCCGCGGATGCTCGATGCTTCGCGTTCGCTGCGGCCTCCGTCTGCTGTTTGGTCAGGACCCGAGATTGAAGAATTCGCGTGCCCCGCGCATCTCGTCGATGCGTCGCAACAGTAAATCAAAATCGGCGGGCCGATCAACAAAATTCAGATGCTGGCTGTTCACGATGAGCACCGGAGCTGCCGCGTAGGAGTGGAAGAACCGCCCGTAGGCCTCGCTCACCCGAGCCAGGTAGGCCTCGGTGACACCGCGTTCGTAGCCCGCCGCGCGCCTGCGGACTCGGGCCATGAGGGTCGCCACGGGGGCCTGCAAGTAGATGACGAGGTCTGGCGCCGGCACTCGCGGCGCGAGATGCTCGTAGACGCGCTGGTACAGCTTCAGCTCGTCGTCACCGAGGTTGAGCCGCGCGAACAGAGGGTCCTTTTCGAACAAGAAGTCCGCCACCGTAGGGCGCTCGAACAGGTCGAGCTGCCTCAGCCCGGCGAGCTGGTTCACCCGCTGAAACAGGAAGAACAACTGCGTGGCCAAGGCCCAGCGCTCCGGGTCCTGGTAGAAGCTGGCGAGGAAGGGGTTGGCCTGCGGCTGCTCGAGGAGCAGATCGGTCCCGGTGCGTTCGGCCAGCAGCTGCGCCAGGCTGGTCTTTCCGGCGCCTACCGGGCCCTCGACGACGATGTAGCGGCGCTTAGGGGTGTGCACCGATGCGGGTCACGCGCTGGTCCGAAACCGTTGCCAGCAGCTCGCGCAGCGGAGGCTGTCCCGGGATCAGCGCCTCCGGGTCCAGCTCGGCTAGCGGGCACAGCACGAACGCGCGCTCGTGCATACGCGGGTGCGGTACGTCGAGCTGCGGCAGATGGATGACGTCGTCGCCGACGAGCAGCAAGTCGAGGTCGAGGGTGCGCGGGCCGTTCGGTTCGCCGCGCACGCGCCGGTGCCGCGCCTCGATCGCAAGCAGCGCTTCGAGCAGATGCGGCGGTGAAAGCTCCGTCTCCAGCAGCGCGACGGCGTTCACGAACTCGGGCTGATCCGGCTCGCCCATCGGAGCGCTGAGATACAGCGATGAGCGGCGCAGGAGCCGCGTACGTGGGAGCCGCGCGAGTTCATCGAACGCCTGAGTGATCTGGGCGGCGGGGTCCTGCAGGTTGCTGCCGAGACCGATATAGCACTTGCGCGGGTGAACTTGCTGCGGCATTCGCCGGTCAAGACCCCGCGGTCATCGGCTCGCCGCTGGCCGCGCTCGGCTTGCGGCGCCGCCGTTTGCGTCGCCCCCCCGCGCGTTCCGGCAGCAGCATTCGCTGGCGAGTCTCCTCACTCGCCTCTTTGAAGGTGTGCCACCACTTGGCGACGTCCTGGTCCACCTCTCCGCTCTGGCAGCGCAGGTCCAGAAAATCCAGCGCGGCGCGAAAGCGTGGGTGCTCCAGCAGACGATAGGGGCGGCGGCCCGAGCGGTTGAGCAGTCGCGGCTGGAGTGCCCAGAGATCCTTCATGTCGGTGGTGAAGCGGCGCGGAATCGCGAGCTTCTCCACCTGAGCGGCGACCACATCGTCCATCGCTTTCTGCAGAGCGGGGGTTGGCCTCAGGCCCTGCGCCTCATTGGACTTCCAGGCGGCCAACACTTCGTGCCACAGCAACGCCGCGAACAGGAAGCCGGGCGAAACCGGCTTTTCCTCCTGCACGCGCGTATCGGTCTTCTCCAATGCCAACATGACGAACCGCTCGCCCAACGGCTGCTCGAGGATCACGTCGAGCATCGGCAGCAGGCCGTGATGCAGGCCCTCCGCGCGCAGCTTGAGGACGGATTCCGCCGCATGACCGGACAGCAGCAGCTTCAGCATCTCCTCGAACACGCGCGCAGGCGGCACGTTCTGCACCAGAGTGGCCAGGCGCCGGATTGGAGCCCGCGTCTTGGGCTCGATCTCGCCGCCGACCTTGACCGCTAGGCGCACCGCCCGCAGCATCCGCACCGGGTCTTCGCGATAGCGCTGCTCGGGATCTCCGATGATGCGGATCACGCGTTTGCGCAGATCGGCGACCCCGTCCGTAAAGTCGAGGACCTCCTGGGTTGCTGGGTTGTAGAACAGCGCGTTGACCGTGAAGTCGCGGCGCAGGGCGTCCTCCTCCTGCGTTCCAAAGACGTTGTCGCGCAGAATCCGTCCATGCTCGTCGCGGAGGTGCTCCGCCTCGCCTTCCGAAGCCATGGCCCGGAAAGTCGATACCTCCACGGTCTCGGGCCCGCACAGGACATGCACCAGTCGGAAGCGCCGCCCGATGATCCGCGACCGGCGAAAGACGGCACGGACCTGCTCCGGAGTGGCGTCGGTGGCCACGTCGAAGTCCTTGGGTTCGAGCTCGAGGAGAAGATCACGCACGGCACCGCCTACGACAAAAGCCTGGAACCCAGCTTCCTGCAGCCCGGCCGTGGTCCTGCGAGCACAAGAACTGATGCGCTCACGCTCGATGCCGTGCTTTTCGAAGGGAATCACAAGCGGGCGGTGCCGCTTGCGCGACGGGCGCGAGAAGACGCGCTGGATCAGCTTCCGGATCATTCAGCGCGCCGGGGGCCCGCGGTGGCAGGGTTTCGTCATCTGCTCAGTCTAGACCATGTCATTGCGGAGCGTCGGGGCCAGGGGCGGTGTTGGGCGCGTACGCGGCAATCCAGCTGGGGCTGCGGCACACGCGATGCCCGACTGATAGGGGATGCCGGAACGCCGGGTGCTCGATGGCTCCAACAGGCATGCCTTGCAATTGTGCCGGATCCTCGGCGCCACCGTCGGTCCCATGGTGCGGGGTGGCCGCTTCACCAGAAGCACGATACCCCTGGGCGCCTGGCGAGTTTGCTGTCCCGAACTTCACCGCAAGCTGATGATCAACCAATCTTTTTCTAGCGCCGTTTCCTTGAGGGTCTCGTCCGGATCCACGGCGACGGGATGGGTGACCTTGGCCAGCAACGCCAAGTCGTTCAGGGAGTCGGCATAACACCAGGTTTCGGTGAAAGAGCTCCAATTGAGGCCATGCTCTGCCAGCCACGCCTCGACCCGGACCACCTTGCCTTCGCGGAACGAAGGCTCTCCCTGCACGCGGCCGGTAAACTCGCCGCCGATCTGCTCGGCCTCGGTCGCGACCAGGTGTTCGACACCGAACTCGCGTGCGATCGGCGCCGTTACAAAGCTGTTGGTGGCGGTCACGATGGCGCGGGCATCGCCGCGGTGGCTGTTGACCAGGTCCCGTGCTTTCTGCGTGACGATGGGCAGGATCCGCGTGCGCATGAACTCGCGATGCCATTCCTCCAGGACCCTGCGCGGATGGCGGGAAAGCGGTTTGAGCTGAAAGTCGAGGAACTCGTGAATATCGAGCGTGCCGGCCTTGTATTGTTCGAAAAAGTGCTGGTTGCGCGCTTCGTACACTTCGCGATCGAGCACCCCCTTGTCGATCAGGAACTGCGCCCATTCGAAGTCGCTGTCGCCCGCGAGGAGGGTATTGTCCAGATCGAACAGGGCTAGGCGCATCGAGAATGTACAGCGGTCTGGGGCGGCTGCGGCGAAGAGCTTCAAGCCAAGCCGCGGGACCAGCGCGAGTCGGATATTGCGTCCCGGCGAAACAAATCAACCTGCCGTGTGTCTCTTCCTGCAGACGACACCCTCACGAACGACGCCACGGCCACGTCGTGCCGGGCGCGTCGACGGATCTGGGAACATGCGCAAGAATCGGACGGCAAACAGGCGCGCCCCAGCAGCCTCGATGACACGAGTATAGCCTAACGGCCCTCGCGGAGCCGATGCGCGGGCAGCCGGGAGACGAGCGCACCGGGCGACGCAGATGCCTTTAGGTCTTAGCACGCAAACATGAACATCCCCGCAGGGCTCCTGCCTCCGGCTTGGTATTGGGTCTCCGACCTCGTCCTGGCCGTGTTGCTGTGGGATGTCGCGCGGAACGCCCCTTGGCGCCGGCTCTCGCAATCGTCCCACCTGAACGTCTGGCTGGGCACCGTCGTAGTGCTCTCGGTGTTGTGGACCATTCGCACCGGGATCCTACCCGGACTCGGGTTCCATCTGCTCGGCGCGACCGCCGCCCAGCTCGTGTTCGGTCCGCGGCTCGCGATTGCGGCGATGGTGCTCGTGGTCGGCAGCCAGGTCGCCACCGGCGCCATCACGCTGCAAGCGCTCGGCCTCAACGCGCTGGTCATGGGCGTCTACCCTGTGTGGATCAGCTACGCCATCCTGCGGCTCACCGAGCGGCGGCTGCCCCCACACCTGTTCATCTATATCTTCGCGGCCGCTTTCTTCGGTGCAGCGTTCACGATGGTCGCCACCGGCGCGCTGGCGGCAGGGCTGCTGTCCATGGCGCAGGTCTATCGCCTCGAGTACCTGTGGACCGAATACCTGCCTTGGTTCGTGCTGATGGCTTGGGCGGAAGCCTTCAGCACCGGCGCCGCACTCACGCTGATGGTCGTCTACCGCCCCACCTGGGTGTCGACGTTCGACGATCGGCGTTACCTCGGGCGCGGCTGAGTCGTCTCGGCCGCAAGCTGAAGCATCTCGCGAAGCAGCGGTAACGTGATCGGCCGCTTGGTCTGCAGCGAATAGCGGTCTGCCGCGTCCAAGATGGCCATCAGCGATGCGAGGTCCCTCCGGCCATGACGCAGCAGATACTCGGCCAACTCCGGCGCCAGCTTGAATCCGCGGGTCAATGCGTGGCTGCTCAGCGCCTCGGCTTTCTCCGCATCGCTCAGTAGATGCAGCTGAAACACCAACCCTGCAGCCAGCCGCGTGCGGACGTCCTCACGGAGCGCGAGCGCGGCTGCTGGGGCGTTGCCTGCGGCCAGCAGCCGGACCGATTCTTCCCGTGCGCGGCGCAGGAACTGGAACAAGCGCGCCTGCAAGGGCGGGTCTAGGTCGTGCACATCGTCTATCGCGATCAGCGCGGGCAGCTCGGCGACATCTTCGAGTTCGGCGAACGAGCGCGGATCCAAGTACAGCGCGGTGCGCTGTTGACTGCGCCCGAACTCTACCGCCGCCCGCAATAAGTGGGTCTTACCGCACCCCGGTGGCCCCCAGAGATAGATGCACCGTTCCTGCACACGATCCGACAGCCAGGCGTGAAGCACGGCCACCGCCTCGGTGTTGTTCCCGGGGGCGAAGTTGTCCAGCGACGGTGCGGCCGGACGCGAGAGGTCGAGTGTGAGCTGTTGCATTCAGCGGCAAGCCGCGCCGTTCTGCCGGCCAGCGCGCACATGGCCGCACTGACGGGACCCAGGCCGCAAAGCAGAGGGGAGCGGTCACGCGCCGGAATCGCTCTCCAACCCGCGCCAGGGCGGTTTCCGGAAGACGACGTCCCCGATCGACAGGCTCGCACCGCGACTCGCCGGCCATGGCAGCGAGGGCTTTTCCGGTAGAATCCTCGAGCGGTAGCGCGACGGAAGCGGAGACGCGTTGCGCCGATGCCCTCGAATGCCGAATCTTAGCGCAGAATCGCCGGCCTCTCTCCGTCTGGACCCCGAGGCCGCCCGATCCGGGCGCCCCTCCGCCCTCGCTCACACCTTATGACTCGAGACCTGCAGCCGCCGCGTGCACCCGAGCCTCAAGCTGGGCTGTCCTACCGAGACTCCGGCGTGGACATCGATGCCGGCGACGAGCTGGTGGAGAAGATCAAGCCGCTCGCGCGGCGCACCCTGCGCGAGGGCGTGTTGGCGGGCATCGGCGGCTTCGGCGGCCTGTTCGAGGTGCCGAAGCGGTATCGCAACCCGGTGCTCGTATCGGGGACCGACGGCGTGGGCACGAAGCTCAAGCTCGCGTTTCAGCTCGGACGCCATGACACGATCGGGATCGACCTGGTCGCGATGAGCGTAAACGACATCCTCGTGCAGGGTGCCGAGCCGCTCTTTTTCCTCGACTACTACGCCTGCGGCCGGCTCGACGTTGCCGTCGCGCAGCGGGTGATCGCGGGGATCGCGGTTGGTTGCGAACAGGCGGGATGTACGCTGATCGGCGGCGAAACCGCGGAGATGCCTGGCATGTATGCGCCGGGTGAATACGACCTTGCGGGCTTCGCGGTGGGTGTGGTGGAGAAGGACCGAATCATCGACGGCGCGCACGTCGGTGTGGGAGACGCGGTGCTCGGCCTGGCTTCCAGCGGGGCTCACTCCAACGGTTACTCGCTGATCCGGCGCATCCTGGAGCGCTCGCCGGCCGGCCTGGCAGCCGATCTCGAGGGACGGCCGTTGAGCGACGCGCTGCTGGCGCCGACCCGGATCTACGTGAAGCCGCTGCTGGCGCTGTTCCAGGACGTCGAGGTCAAGGGTCTCGCCCACATCACCGGCGGGGGGTTGCTCGAGAACGTACCGCGAATCCTGGCCGATGATCTCACCGCCGAGCTGCAGCGCGACGCGTGGCCGCGCTCGCCGCTGTTCCAGTGGTTGCAGCGGCAGGGTGAAGTGGCCGACCAAGAAATGCTGCGGGTGTTCAACTGCGGGATCGGCATGGTGGTGATCGTGAGTGAGTCCGATGCGCTGCGCTCGATGCAGGCATTGGAGGCCCGCGGCGAGACGGTCTACCACATCGGCAAGATCCGCCGGCGTCGCGCGGGCGAGGCGCAGACGCTGATCGTTTGAGCCCAGCGGTGCGCCGTATCGTCATTCTGATCTCCGGGCGCGGCAGCAACATGCGCGCGCTGCTGGATGCAGACCCGCCGGCTGAAATCGCGGCGGTGATCAGCAACGAGCCGGCGGCAGCCGGCCTCGAGATCGCGCGCGCACACGCTGTTACGACGGCGGTCATCGATCATCGCCAGTTCCCCGACCGGGCGGCCTTCGACCGGGTATTGGCCGACGCGGTGGCGAGCTATGATCCGCAGCTCGTCGTGCTCGCAGGGTTCATGCGCGTGCTCACCGATGCGTTCCTGATTCCCTTCGCGGGACGGATCATCAACATCCATCCGTCGCTGCTGCCGGCATTTCCGGGCACCGACACGCACCGCCGTGCGATCGCGTCCGGTGTCAGGATCCACGGCTGCACCGTACATTTCGTCACGCCGGCCCTGGATTCCGGCCCGATCATCATCCAAGCCGCCGTGCCGGTGCTGCCCGACGACACGCCGGATTCCCTGGCCGCGCGGGTGCTCGAGCAGGAGCATCGCATTCTGCCCCAGGCGGTGCGCTGGTTTCTCGAAGACCGGTTGCGCATTCAGGGCGAGCGCGTCTTGCTCACCGGCGACTCCCGCTACCCAGCCTCGATCACTTCCCCGCTTACAGCATGAACCGACTCCCTGCCCTGCTTCTTGCGCTGACGGCAGCGCTCGCCTCTTCGTGGGCGTCTCCCGCCTCGATTCCCGGACACGTCCAGATCAGGTACAGCGTCTCGCTCGGCGCGATGAAGATCGGCGAAGGCGTGGCGTTGTTTGAGCACGATGGCAAGACCTACTCGATCGTGAGCGAATCGAAGACAGCAGGTCTGGCAGCGATGCTCTATCCGCTCGATATTCACCATGAGGCCAAAGGCAGCGTCAACGCCGAGGGGCTGCGGCCCGTGAGCTTCGTCGAGATGCGCAATGGCCGCTTCAAGCGCGGCGCAAACTTCGACTGGAGCGCAAACGAGGTCCAGCTCACGGACGGCGACAAGAAGCAGACGCTGCCGCTACCTCCCAACACTTGGGACACCACCAGCTTCCCGTGGAACTTCTTGTTCGTGCAGCCCAAGGGAAAGGATCTCTTGCTGCATCTCACCGACGGACGGCGGATCACCGAATATCGCTATGCGATCCTGGGCCGCGAGAAGCTAGACACCCCGCTCGGGGCGATGGAAACGCTGCACGTGAAGAAAGTCCAGGACCCAGGCGACTCGCGCGCGTTCGAGGTTTGGCTGGCGGTGGACCGTCACTTCCTGCCGGTGCGCACACGCTATACGGAAAACGGCACCGAACTCGACTCCCTGGTCGAGAGTATCGAGCCAGCGCAGCAGTAAGCGTGATCGAGCTCACGCGTCTGCGCCTCGAGTCGGCGGTCTCCGCGCTCAAGGTCGTGCTGACATTGGTCGGTCCGGCGGACGTGGCCGTGAGGAGCTTCTTTCGCGACCATCGCCAGCTCGGGCAGCATGACCGCGCATTTGTCGCCGAGGTGGTCTTTACGGTTCTGCGCCACCTGCGCCTGCTCGAACAGCTTGCCGGAGGCATGGCGCCGCGCCGCTTGGCGCTGCTTGCGCTCGGTACCCAGCTCGGCTTCACTGCGCGCGAGCTTGCGCCCATGCTGGCCGGCGACGAACAGAGCTGGCTTGCAAGCGCTGGCGCAACAGACCTGTCCTGCCTTCCTGCGGCGGTACGCGTAAGCCTCCCGGATTGGATCTACGAGCGTCTGGCGCAACGCTTCGCCCCGAATGAGCTCGAGTCGCTCACCGGCGCTCTGCTCCAGCCGGCGCCGCTCGACCTGCGCGTCAACACCCTGCTTTGCTCGCGCGACTCGGTTTTGGAGCAATTCAGTCAGGAGGGGATCCGCGCCACTGCCACACCTTACTCGCCGGTGGGGGTCCGACTCGAGGCCAAGCCGGCGCTGCAGCGCCATCCCTTGTTCCTCGAGGGGAAGGTCGAGGTTCAGGACGAGGGCAGCCAGCTCCTCGCATACCTGGTGGCTCCGCGGCGCCGCGAGATGGTGGTGGATTTCTGCGCCGGCGCCGGAGGCAAGACGCTGGCGCTCGGTGCCCTGATGCATTCGCAAGGCCGCCTGTACGCTTTCGACACCGCGGATAAACGCTTGACGAATCTTCGGCCGCGGCTCAAGCGCTCCGGGCTATCCAACGTGCACCCGCAGCTCATCTCCGGCGAGGCCGACGCGCGCGTCCAGCGGCTCGCGGCCAAGATCGATCGGGTCCTGGTGGACGCGCCATGCAGCGGACTGGGCACGCTGCGGCGCAACCCCGACCTCAAGTGGCGCCAGACCCTCGAGTCCGTGACGCGGATGAGCGCACAACAGCGCGCCATCCTGGCGGCGGCGGGTCGTTTGGTTAAGCCGGGCGGTCGCTTGGTGTATGCCACCTGCAGCCTGCTGGCGGAGGAGAACGATTCGATCGTGGATGCTTTTATGCAAGCGCACCCTGAGTTCCATCCGATTTCGGCCAGCGAGGTGCTGCGCGCTCACGGCATTGCGCTCGATACCGGGGAGCGACTGCGCGTCTTCCCGCACACCCACCGAATGGACGGTTTCTTCGCCGCAGTCCTGGAGCGCCATGCCTAGAGCATGGGCGCCGTGCCGGCTCGCACCGGCGATGCCGATGCCAGGAGGATCGGCCACTGTGTTGGCTCTCGGGGTAGCGGCCCGAGTCGGGTCGTCCGCTCGTACTGTTTTGCCGGAAGCGCTGCTAGAATCCGCCCATGGATGCGGCCACAAAGCGCGCGGGAACCGAAATCCATAACCTCCTCGTCGGCGTTTTCGCCGACTTCCACGACATTCACGTCTTGTGGCAGCTCGGAGCACTCGCGATCGGTCTGGGGGTTGCATGGTGGATCGATCGCAGGCTTCGCACGTACTTCATCGCACGCGCCGCCGCCGGCGCCGCGCCGGATGCGACGCTGAAAATCAGCGTCGGCGGGCTCAACCGCATCGTCTTCCCTCTCTCGGCCCTGACCTGCGTAGTGGTCGGCCGGTTCGTCCTGGATCTGTTTCTGCCCGACACGCATCTGCTCGACGTCGCGGTGCCACTGTTGTTCTCGCTGATGCTCGTACGCGTTGTCGTGTACGCACTGCGCCGCGTGTTCGGGCCCAGTGGATTGCTGCGCCAATGGGAACGGGGCATCGCCTGGGCAATTTGGATCGGCGTGGCGCTGCACATCACGGGACTGCTGCCCGAAGTGTTGCGTCTGCTGGACAGCTTCGCGTTCCACGCGGGCAACCAGCGGATCTCCGCGCTCACCATCGTGCAGGGATTGGTGGCGGTGGCGGTGACCGTGTTGGTTGCGCTGTGGGCGGGACGATTTGTAGAAGCTCGGCTGGCGCAGGCGCAGGGCATCGACCCGAACATGCGCGTGGTGCTCTCGAAGCTCTCGCGGACCCTGCTCATCGTGCTCGCCGTACTCATCGCGCTGCCGCTGGTGGGCATCGATGTGACCGTACTCTCCGTCTTCGGCGGCGCGGTGGGCGTTGGCATCGGCTTCGGGTTGCAGAAGGTCGTGGCCAACTACCTCTCCGGCTTTGCGATCCTGCTCGACCGCTCGATCAGCCCCGGCGCTCTCGTCACCATCGACGGTCACTACGGGCAGGTGACCCGGCTTACCGCACGTTACCTGGTGGTCAAGGGAATTGATGGGACCGAGGCGATCATCCCCAACGAAACGGTGATCACCACCGTAGTGGTCAACCACTCCTACTCGGACCGGCGCGTACGAGTGGATCTCTCGATCCAGGTGAGCTACGGCTCGGATATCGACCTCGCGCTGCAGCTCATGGAGCAGGCGGCACGGACGCATCGGCGCGTGATCGCGGACCCCGCCCCGGTCGCGGTGCTCAAGAGCTTCGGGGAGAGCGGGATCGAGCTGGCGATGTACGTCTGGATCGCAGATCCGGAAGCCGGGAAAGGCAATCTCACCTCCGATCTGTACCGCGACATCTGGAAGCGTTTCAATGACGCCGGCGTAGAGGTCCCATTCCCTCGACGCGAAGTGCGCATCCTGAGGCCGGCGAAGACTGCCCCACAGCCCAAGGGGACGGCATGATCGGGCACCGGTCTTGCGTGCCGGTAAGCTTCAACTCAGCTGGCGGCACGCGGTCCCGGCGGATGTTCTCGGTGCTCGGTTATGACCGCGCGCGACGGTCTCACGGCATCCGGGTGCGGGTGCAGCATTCGTTTCGGACCGCGCTGCTCGATTCCGGTACAATACGCGGTTTTCTTTTCCCAACTACTTAAGACAACTATGGATTTTCTCTATCGGTTGACCGTAGGCTTGGTTGAGCTCCCCTGGTGGGGCTACGTTCTGGTCGCGTTGGGGCTCACCCACGTCACCATCGCTGCGGTGACCATTTACCTGCACCGCCACCAAGCACACCGGGCGCTGGACTTGCACCCGGTTGTCAGCCATTTCTTCCGGTTTTGGCTGTGGCTCACGACAGGCATGGTGACCAAGGAATGGGCTGCGGTGCATCGCAAGCATCACGCGAAGTGCGAGACGGCCGACGACCCTCACAGCCCGCAGATCTACGGCCTGCGCAAGGTCCTGCTGGAAGGCACAGAGCTGTATCGGCTCGGCGCCGGCGACCCAGAGACCCTGGCCCGGTACGGGCATGGGACGCCGAACGATTGGATCGAGCGTAACCTCTACACGCGCTACAGCATGCTCGGGGTAGCGACCATGATGGCGCTCAACATCGTCCTTTTCGGCGCGCTCGGCCTGAGCATCTGGGGCATCCAAATGCTATGGATTCCCGTCTTCGCCGCCGGCGTCATCAACGGGCTGGGGCATCACAGCGGGTATCGCAACTTCCAGACCGACGATGCCAGCACCAACATCGTGCCATGGGGTGTGCTGATCGGCGGCGAAGAGCTGCACAACAACCATCACGCGTACGCCTCGTCCGCCCGCCTCTCCAGCAAATGGTATGAGTTCGACATCGGCTGGCTCTATATCCGGCTGATGGAGCTGGTTGGGCTTGCTCAGGTGAAGAAGCTGGCGCCCAAGATTCGCTTCGAGATGGGCAAGGCGCGCTGCGATCTGCAGACTCTGCAGGCGGTGATCACGCACCGCTACGACGTCGTCCAGCGCTTCGCACGCACCGTCAGGATCACCCTAGCAGACGAGCTGGAGCGCCTCAAGGCACGCGGCCAAGCCGTAGACATGCGCGCGCTCAAGCGCTGGATTCAGGGGGATGGGCGCAACCTGCAGGCGCAGGATCGCGCCCAGCTGGAAGAGGCGCTCAACACCAGCAAGGTGCTGGCAACGATCTACTCGATGCGGCAGGAGCTGGGCTCGGTATGGGCGCGCTCCACCGCCTCCAAGGAGCAGCTCGTCCACCAGCTCGAGGACTGGTGCCGCAGGGCCGAGAAGAGCGGGATCGCACAGCTCGAGGCCTTCTCGCGCACGCTGCGCGGCTACGCCATGGCGTGACCCGGCAACCGTCCGCGCACCGAGAGGCCGCGGCGCGCCACTGAAAAAAAAGCCCGCGGCAGTCCGCGGGCTTTTCCATGCTTGCAGATCGATTCGCGCCAGGCCCCGTTCGGGAGCCTCGCGCCCGCTCCAGCGCTACTTCAGCTTCGTTTCCTTGTAGAGCACGTGCTTGCGCGCAACGGGATCGTACTTCTTGATCTCCATCTTGTCCGGCATGGTGCGCTTGTTCTTGGTCGTGGTATAGAAATGGCCGGTGCCGGCGGTGGACTCGAGCTTGATCTTCTCACGCATGGTCGTCTTTCCGGGTCGCTAAAGAGGCTAGATGTGCATCCCGCCGGCCCGAAGCTCGGCGAGCACGACCTCGATGCCCTTCTTATCGATGATGCGCAACCCGGCTTGGCTGACGCGCAGCCGTACCCACCGGTTCTCGCCCTCGACCCAGAACCGGCGAGACTGCAGGTTCGGGAAGAACCGCCTCCGGGTCTTGTTGTTGGCGTGGGAAACGTGATTTCCTTTGAGCGGCTTCTTGCCGGTTACATCGCAGACGCGGGCCATGGCGCGCACCCTGGATCCAAGATAAAGAGCGCGCTTTATACCACAGACACCCGGTCCGCTCAACCGGGGACCGTCGTCTAGAGTGATGAACAAGGCCTTCGGGGTTAGAGAGCTACCGATCGCCGGTGCACGTCTTTGAGACTCACCCGCGGCGTTCCGGCGAGCCAATGCTGGCGTTTGAAACGCCCGAGGTCATTTCGAACCGATACGCATTGGGGGGTTGGTTGCGCCGGATCCCGAGGATACCCAGCGCTGCACCACGAGACGCTCGGGAGCTGGAGCATCGACGACCCAGCGAAAGTTGGGCCCGGTCACCGGCTCCGGGCTAGACTGGATATGCGAGCCCGCGAAGCGGGCCGCACATGCCTTCGCGATCAGCTCTCGCTGAGCTCGTGCTCCGGTTGCAAGCGGGGCCCCATCTTCCATCCAAGCGGCTGGCCGTTGGCTTACACGCAGCTTGGGTGCGCGCGGTCTGGCTTGGACCGCTACGCGCGCTGCGCACATAGCGTTTCAGAACCTACGCTCCCTACAACACATACTCGGCAACGCGCCTGTTTGAGTAGCGGGAAGGCGCGGCATAGCTGTCCGACTGCATCTCGCCAAATTCCTGTTCGCACTTGACACTTCTGGCCCCACCCGGCTTAATTCGAGTTCGCACGGCCTGGCGCGCGTCGGTTACAAGTTTGTAACCGTGCGCACGCCGAAGCAAAAAAGCGGAAGCCGGTTGTGAGACCGGTCATTTGAACCACATCGTTGCGGAGGAGCAAATGAAAAGAAGCTGGCAACTGGTTGCAGGCGCAGCGGCGCTGTTGATGACGTCGGCCGCGCCCACGTTCGCTCAAGAGCCGGAAACGGCGTACCACCCCCCGCCGCCGGCGGGCATGCGCCTGTACGCATTCAGCTCCGGGGCGCTCACGATCGGCAAAGGCGTGCTGCAGAACTTCGGCCCGATGGAGCCGCCGATCAAGGTTCCGGTCGGGTTCTACCTGGTCAAGCACCCGAAGGGCTACGTGCTCTACGACACGGGGAACAACGACAAGATCATCACCGACCCGGGCTATTGGGGACCGCTGTTCAAGGCGCTCCAGCCGGTCAACACCCCGGACGTGGCGATCGACGCGCAGCTGAGCAGGATCGGCGTTCGGCCGGATGACATCAAGTACGTCGTCGTGAGCCATATGCATCTGGACCACGCCGGCAATATCGCCAAGTTCCCGCACTCGACCATCATTCTCCAGAAGGATGAGATCGAGTACGCGATGTGGCCCGATGATCCCTACACCGGCCCGTTCATCCCGGGCGACGCGTGGGTCTTGCGTGCGCCGACGGGCGCGGGCCATCCCAACGCGTTCAAGATGATCCAGCTGAACGGCGACATGGACATCTTCAGCGATGGCAGCGTGATCGTGAAGCGCGCGCAGGGGCACACGAAAGGCACGCAGATGATGGTCGTGCGCCTGCCGAAGACCGGAACTATCATCCTCACCAGCGACAATGTCTACTTCCGCGAGAACGTGGAGAAGGACATCCCACCCAACCTGGTGCTCGCCTATAACCCTTCGGGCATCATGAGGGCTTACGAGTGGATCCGCTACATGATGGCCACCGAACACGCCGACTTCTTTACGGCCCATGATCCCGATGCGTTCAAGGCCATGAGGAAAGGCGTCGACGGCGAGTACTACGAATAAGCGCGGCACCGAAGCTTCACGCTGCGTCAAAAGCTATGATTGCCGGGGCGCGGTTCGCCCCGGCAATTTTTTTGAGTCGACTGTTGCGATACCTCCGGTTGCTCGCAATCCATGACACTGATCCTCGCCGCTGACCGCCTGACCAAGTGGTACGGACGGCGTCTCGCCGTTGAGGACGTCTCGTTCGAGGTCCGTCAAGGCGAGGTGATGGGTTTGCTCGGCCCCAACGGCTCGGGCAAAAGCACCATTCTCCGTGTGCTGACCGGGTATCTCCGCCCCTCTGCCGGCACGGCGCGCATCGCAGGTTTCGACGTCGTCACGCAAGGCCTGGAGGTGCGCCGGCGGGTGGGCTATGTGCCCGAGGATGTACCGCTGTACACGAACATGCGTGTGAGCGAGTTCCTGATGTTCATGGGCAAGCTGCGCGGCCTCTGGGGACACGGTCTGGCTGCGGCGGTGAGCGCTGTGTATGAGCGCGTGTCCCTGGCAAGCGTACAAAACCTTCTCATCAGCCAGCTCTCGCGCGGCTACCGGCAGCGTGTGGCCATCGCTCAGGCCCTCATGGGCGATCCGCAATTGCTCGTGCTCGATGAGCCTACCAACGGCCTGGATCCGCGCCAGATCATCGAGCTGCGCGAGCTGATCCGAGCGCTCTCGCGGAGCTGCGCGGTATTGGTGACCTCCCACGTTCTGGCCGAAGTCGAGCGCATCGCACACCGAGCCGCGATCCTGCTCGGCGGGCGGCTCCTCACCGTACACACCCTCGTCGGAGACACGCAAGGCTATCAAGTGCGCCTGCGCCTGCGCGCCCCCGACTCGCAGTCGGTAGCCCTTCGCCTGGAATCGGTACAGGGCGTGAGCGAGATCCAACCGGAGACGGCGAGCGACGGCATCTCCGTCTGGCGCGTGCGCGTTGCCGACACGCAGGTCGCCGAGCGACTCGCCGCCAGCCTGGTCGAGGCGCGACTGGGTGTCCAGGAGATCACGCCCGTCGCTTCGGATCTGGAGAGCCTATTCCTTCGACTCACCGGCCAGGAAGCCTCGAAGTGAAGTCGTTTGCCACACTGCTGGGCAAGGAGACCAGGGCCCTGTTCTCCTCGCCGATCGCCTATATCGTCGTCGCCGTGTATCTGCTGCTGGTCGGATATACGTTCGCGGCCAGCCTGTTCATGACCAAGATGGCGACCTTGATCCACATCTTCTTCCAGGCGGCCGTGCTGTTGCTGCTGATGATTCCGATCATCACCATGCGGCAGTTCTCCGAGGAGCGAAAGACTGGGACACTCGAGCTGCTGCTCACCGCCCCGGTCAAGGAAGCGGCCGTCGTACTGGCAAAGTTCGCTGCCAGCATGAGCGTGGTGCTGGTGATGGTCGCATTGACCATGAGCTATGCCATCGTGCTGGCCCTTTTCAGCCATCCCGACTGGGGGCCGATCTACAGCGGCTATCTGGGGCTGATCTTGCTAGGGTCTGCGTTGACAGCGCTGGGACTTCTGATCTCGGCATTGACCGCGAACCAGATCGTGGCAGCGGTGGTCTCGCTGGGGCTGTTCTCGCTGCTGTGGATGGTTGACACGGCGGCGACGCTGCTGCCGGATCCTGTCGCGACGTTTCTCATCGGCCTCTCGCTGCTGGCCCATTTCACGCCGCTCGCCACCGGCGCGATGTATACCTCCGACTTCGGCTTCTTCCTCAGCGTGACCCTGCTCGGCCTGTTTCTCACCGTGCGCGCGCTCGCCCGGCGCTGACCCATGAAAGAGCATGCGCTGAATGTCCCCAGCATACTGTGGTTCGCCGGCTGGCTGGTGGCGCTGTGCCTCCTTTTCTTTGCCGGCCTGCGCCTGCCCTTGCAGACGAGGCTGCGGCGCGCCGGCTCCGTCCTTTACAACTGGGGAGTCGCCATCGGGGCGATCATTCTGGTGGTGGCCGCCAACGCGGGGCTGGTCCTGCATGACGCCTATCTCGATCTCACGCGGGAGAAAGTCTTCACGCCCTCTGAGCAGGCGATGACAGTCGCCGACGGCCTCACGCAGGACGTGTACATCGCCTACTTCTACCTCGCACAGGATCCGAACGGACGGCGGATGAAAGATATCCTCGAAGTCATGGCGCGCCGCAGCCCTCACTTGCATGTGCGTGCCATCGATCCGGACAAGGAGCCGACGTTGGCCGAGAACTTCGGCGTCAAGCTGTACAACGCAGCCGTTCTGCAGGCCGAGGGGCGGCGGGTGCTGGTTCAAAGCACGGACGAGAACGACATCGCCTTGGGCATCCTGCGTGTGCTGCGTGAGCGCGTGATCACGGCGTGTTTCCTGGAAGGCCACAGCGAGCTGCCGATGGACAACTTCGAGTTCCACACGCACCTCGAAGGCATGCAGGGTCACTCCCACGGAGGATCCGACTCGGCAGTGGTCAAGATGCCGGGGCATGGGGCCGGGCGTCTTCGGCGTTCGCTCGAAGCGCTGGGCTACGATGCGCGCAAGATCGTCCTGGCGACGATGCAGTCCGTTCCGGAAGACTGCGCCGTAGTGCTCGACGTGAACCCGCGCACCACTTTCTTGCCGAGCGAGGGCGTGGCGCTGGAGAATTACCTGCAGCACGGCGGCTCGGTGCTATTCCTGCTCGACTTGGGGTTCGTGCTCGAGCCGAAGCTGGCCGGCTTGCTCGACCAGCTCGGCGTACGGCCCGAGCAGAAGGTTGTGATCGATCCTCTGAGCCATTACTCGAGCGACCCGGAGATGGTCGCTGTGACCGGCTACGAGCAGAATCCCATCACGCGCACGATCTCCATGACGTTCTTTCCGGGTGTCAGGCCCCTGGAGCTGCTCACTCCGGCACCGGACGTGCGGACGGCCGCACTGTTCGCGAGCAGCCGGGACAGCTACACCAAAGATGTACGTCCGGTGGAAACGCGCCAGGTACATCCGAGCACACAGACCGCTGCCGTCCACCAAGAGCCGCCAGCTCCGGGGCCGCGCGTGCTCGCAACCGCATCTCAAGGACGCCTGCCCGGCGCCGCACCTGGCAGCCCGCCGTTTCGCGCCATCGTCACCGGCGATGCCGACTTCGCCAGCAACTCGTTCCTGCCCTACATGTCAAACAGCGACCTTGCGCTCGCGATGGTCCGCTGGCTGGTGCACGAGGAGGGCTCGCCGAAAGTCGCGTCCCGCATTCCGGTTCCGGCCATGATCCTCCTCACGCGTTCTCAGATGCAGTGGATTCTGCTGGTCCTAGAGGTGCTGCTGCCGGGCGCCGTGATCGTGCTGGGAGCGACGATCTGGTGGAAACGCCGCTGAGTGCGCGAGTCAGGCGCTGGTGGCCCACGGCGGTCGGCGTTGCAGCCGTTGTGTTCATGGTCGCGATGGTGGTCACCGGCTCGCAGCCGGAGTCGAGACAGCTCATCAAGTTCGAAGCCAAGGGCGTCATGCAGCTCGCGCCCGAGCGCATTACTCGAGCCGAGATCGAGCTGAGTGGCAGTCGATACACGCTGATCCGCACCGGGGAAAGAGCCTGGAGCCGCGGAACAGGCACCGCGCTCGACGCAAGGCTGGCCGCAGACACCAGCATGGCGGTGCAATTCATGAATACCTCCGGGCCGACGCGCGAGCTCACTGGCGAGGAGCTGAACGGTGCAGACATCGCGGGCTTCGGGCTCGACCATCCGCGCGTCTCGGTGACTCTGTACGCGGGCCCGACGCGGGTCATCACGGCGCATTTCGGGGCACACAATCCGGGGGGGCTGCAGCAGTATATGCGCGTAGACGGGCGGGACGAGGTATTCCTGATGTCGCGTTTCGTGGGCGAGCGGTGGGAACAGGTCGCGAGCCGGGTCTCAGCCCGCTGATGGTTGCTGATCGCCGCACTTGGCGCCGTGCGCTCGTCCTAGCCGCGGCCGTAGGCGCCGGCCTCGCGCTGTGCCCGGACGCCTCGGCCCACTTAGGCGGTCATACGGGCTACGCGTCGATCTCGATCGACCGCCAGCAGGTCCGCTACAGCCTGCAGCTCTCGGCGGTCTCGCTCCCCCCGGCGCTCGCCGACCAGATGAAGCTCGGGCAGCCCGGGCTGCTGCCCGATCTGACGCCCATGCTCACCGCCATCGGCAAACAGATCAAGCTCTCCAACAACGGCAAAGCCTGCGAGGCGGGACCGGGATTCTTGGTCCCGCCGCCACCGGACGTGGCGAGCATCACGCTCGTCGTGGACTTTGTCTGTGCCGAGCCCGTGTCCAAGCTCACCATCCGGGACGATCTGCCGGATGCCTTGGGCTCTGATTACCACACGCTGGCGCGCGTCGAATGGCCAGGTGGCAGCGCCCAGTTCGCGTTTCAGACGGACGCCCGCGACGCAACAGTCCAGGTCAGCAGAGCGGAAAGGGCGAGTCGCGGTGCCGGCAGCTTCTTCTTGCTCGGCATCGAGCACATCCTCACTGGCTACGACCATCTGCTGTTCCTACTGGCACTGATCCTGCGCGGAGGAAACCTCTGGTCACTGCTCAAGATCATCACGGCCTTCACGATCGCGCACAGCATCACGCTGGCACTGGCTGCACTCAACATCGTCACCCTCCCCGAGCGCCTCGTGGAGGCGGTCATCGCCTTGTCGATCGCCTATGTGGCCGCCGAGAACCTGTTCCTGCGTCACGCCGTCTCCCACCGCTGGGCGGTGAGCTTTATCTTCGGTCTGATGCATGGGTTCGGCTTCTCGAACGCGCTGCGCGAGCTGGGCCTGCCGCGCGAAGGCCTCGCGTGGTCCCTGCTCAACTTCAACCTCGGCGTGGAGACCGGCCAGGCCGTCGCCATGGTGATCCTAATGCCGCTGCTGCTGTGGCTCCGGCGAACTCAGTGGGAAGCACGCGCGGTCCTGGCGCTGTCCTCGGTGGTGCTGGTGGTGGGGCTCGGGTTGTTCGTGGACCGCGCGGTCTGGTGAGCGGAACCAATAGCGCGAGCCCGAACGCATCATTACTCCCGAGTCATAGCAGGCCCCGCTCGGCGAACGACATGGCCTGGCCTCGACCAATGATGAAATGGTCGAGGACTTTGACATCGACCAGGGCGAGCGCCTGTTTGAGTGCTTGCGTCAATAACTCGTCGGCGCGGCTGGGCTCGGCCAGCCCGGAAGGATGATTGTGCGCGAAGATGACCGCTGCCGCGTTGTGGTGCAGAGCGCGCTTGACCACTTCGCGCGGAAACACGGTGGTTTGCGTCAACGTGCCGTCGGCCAGCTCCTCGCTCGCAATGACGCCGTTCTGGGCGTCCAAGAATATGCCGAAGAACACCTCCTTGTCCTGGCGCATCAGCGCCAGCCTGAGAAAGTCGCGCACGGCCTTGGGCGAGTTGAGATTGACGCGGGACTCGAGCTGCTCCTCCAGTGCGCGGCGGGCCAGTTCGATCACTGCCTGCAACTTCACGGCTTTGGCGTAGCCGAGTCCATGGATCTGAAGCAGAGCTTCCAAGTCGGAGGCGAACAACTCCGACAGCGTACCGCAATGCTGCAGCAGCTCGCGCCCGAGATCGACGGCGCTCTTGCCGCGCACTCCCGTCTGCAAGATGATGGCCAGAAGCTCCGCTTCGCTCAGGGCCTTGGCGCCCTTGGTGAGAAGTTTCTCCCTCGGACGCTCGCCTTCGGGCCAGTGAGGGATCGCCATCGTGATCGGGTCAGAGGTATACAGGGGCACCACGGCCCCGTCGGGAACAGCAACTGTAGGGTATATTACACTGTGCCTCCCGGAGCCGAACTGCTGAACGCATGAGCACTACCCCATCGCATCGTCTGCTGCTCGGCATGACCGGCGGCATCGCGGCCTACAAGGCGGCGGAGCTGTGCCGGCTGCTGGTCAAGGACGCCGTCGACGTGCAGGTGGTCATGACCGAAGCAGCCTGCCGCTTCGTCACTCCGGTCACGATGCAGGCGCTCTCGGGAAAGCCGGTGGTGACGGATCTGTGGGACGAGCGCATCGAAACTGGCATGGGCCACATCGAGTTATCCCGCGGTCGCGAGCTGATCGTGGTCGCGCCGGCAACTGCGGATTTCCTGGCCAAGCTCGCCGCCGGCATCGCCGACGACATGCTCTCCACTTTGTGCCTGGCGCGGGAGTGCCCGCTGCTCGTGGCGCCCGCGATGAACCGCCAGATGTGGGAGAACGCCGCCACCCAGCGCAACATGCGCATGCTCGCCGGCGACGGCGTGCGGATCGCCGGACCGGCGAGCGGGGACCAGGCATGCGGCGAAGTGGGTCCCGGCCGCATGCTCGAAGCCGACGAGATCTACCGCGAGATCCTGGCTGTCCTGCGGCCTGCTGCTCTGGCCGGTCTGCGCGTGCTGGTCACGGCGGGACCGACTTTCGAGGCGATCGACGCAGTGCGCGGCATCACCAACCGCAGCTCCGGGCGCATGGGCTACTCGGTGGCGCAGGCAGCGCGCGAAGCGGGGGCCGAAGTGACGCTCGTATCCGGTCCCACAGCGCTCGCTGTCCCTACCGGGGTGCGTCGGGTCGATGTGGTGTCTGCGGAGGAAATGCTGCACGCGGTGGAAGCCGAGCTCGGCACAACCGACATCTTCATCTCCGTGGCCGCTGTGGCGGATTATCGCCCTGCCGCGGCCAGCAAGCAGAAGATCAAGAAGAGCGTGGACACGCTGGAGCTCGAGCTGGTACCCACCGTGGATATCTTGGCCAATGTAGCGGCCCGCCCGAATGCGCCGTTCTGCGTGGGCTTCGCGGCCGAGACGCAGGACTTGGAGCGCCTAGGCGAGGAGAAGCGCCGGCGCAAGAACTTGCCGCTGCTCGCTGCGAATCTCGCCCAGGAGGCGATTGGTGCGGACGAAAGCGAGCTCATCCTCTTGGACGACGAGGGGCGTCATCAGCTGCCCAGGGCACCCAAGCTCGCGCAGGCACGACTCCTCATCGAACGCATCGCACGCCTGTACCGCAGCAGCCAGTCGGTGAAGCTCAAGGCCGTGCGGCGCTGACGGCCGCGAACGATCCCCCGCGTGCCTGGGAAGCGGCCGTCGATGCGCACCGTCGATGTGAGAGTTCTCGATGCGCGCCTGGCAGGCCAGATCCCGACGTACGCGACGCCGGGCGCAGCCGGCCTCGATCTGCGCGCTTGCATCGATGGCGCCATCGAGCTGAGACCCGGGCAAACCGAGTTGGTGCCCACCGGTCTGGCGATCCACCTGGCCGATCCGAGCTTGGCGGCGATCGTGCTTCCGCGCTCGGGCCTCGGGCACAAACACGGCATCGTGCTCGGGAACCTCGTCGGATTGATCGACTCGGACTACCAAGGGCAGATCTTCGTGTCGGTGTGGAACCGAAGCGACGAGACGTTCACGGTCGAGCCGATGCAGCGCATCGCGCAGCTCGTGTTTGTGCCGGTGCTTCAGGTGCGGCTCAACCCGGTGGAGGCGTTCGCAGAAAGCGAGCGCGGCCCGGGTGGCTTCGGCAGCACGGGAATGCAGTGAAGGGGTGCGGGCAGCGCTACGGCGCCGCCGTGACCGTCGCCATGAGCGGCAGCCACTTGATGTCCAGATGGTAGTCGCCGTCCAGATGGTTGACGAAACCGAAGCGCAGGACTCCGTTTATCGGGTGAGCTCCGGGCTTCGTGGGGGTCACGTGAATCTTGAACACTAAGCTGCCGTCTTGCATGGTGCCGTCGACGGCCTTGTGGTCGAACTCTACCCCAGCATCTGCAGCGGAGAGCTTGATGACGCGGTTGCGATAGTTGTCCGCGATGCGATACCCCTGCCGAGGGGTGATCGTTGCGACGACGATCGCCTGCTCGCCCACTCTCGCCGACGCATCCTCGATGCGCACGCTTACCGCATCTTCTGTCTCTGCAGCGATGGCTGCACCCGCCAAGGTTGCGAAGACCGCTACGCTCAGGCCGAGGATCGCGCCAATCGAACGGCTCCAAGGAATGCGTCGCATCGCTTCTCACCCAATAAAAAATGCGGGCCCGCCGCTCGCAGAGCAGCCGGCCCGAGTTCGGCGCGGGCAGGTCGGCCGACCCGCCCGCGGAGGTCATGTCACTGCACTGCGAATGCCCAGATCACACCGCCTTCCGGAATGGACTTGTCCCAGCCCGGGAGCAGATTGCTAAGCAGCCCTTGCTGGAACTGGGCGTCGACGCCCCATCCGGACGCCACCGCGATGTACTGCTTGCCGTCCAGAGTGTAAGAGACTGGCGGAGCGATGATTCCGGAGTTGGTGATGAACTCCCACAGCACTTGACCCGTCTTCCCGTCGAGCGCGCGGAACTTGCGGTCGTTCGTTCCGCCGACAAACACTAGGCCGCCGGCAGTACTCAGGATCGAGCCCCACATCATCGATTTCGGGACTTTCCAGTCCCACACTTTTTTGCCGCCCGATACGTCCCAGGCCTGAACGTCGCCGAAGAAGGTCGCGTCCTTGTTCACGGTGAAGCCGATGTCGGGGATGTCCACGCCCGTCCACCACTTCCCGGGGACGTACTCCTGGACCTTGCCGTCGAGGAAGCCGCAGTGGTTCTCGTTGGCCGGGATATACACCATACCCGTCTTCGGATTGTACGATTCGAACGGCCAGTCCTTGCCGCCCCACAGCGACGGGCAGAAGCTCGCTTTCTTACCCGTGCCGGGTTTCTTGTCGTCATTGTAGGTCGGCCGTCCGGTATTCGGATCGATGCTCTTGAACACGTCCTGCTTCACGTAGTTCGTAGCATGGACGAATCCGATCACGGATCCACCGCCGGCCGGGGCGCTGCGTGACAACCAGTAGAGGTAGCCGTTGCGCGCCGGTTTGAGCAGACCCTTGACGGTCTTGCCGCCCATCTTGTAGTCGACCACCATCGGGGCGTTCATCTCGTCCCAGTCCCAGGAGTCGTTCCAGTGGTACTGGAAGTGTCCCCTGATCGCGCCGGTGCTCGGATCAAGCGCGATGGTGGAGGCCGTGTACAGGTTATCGCCCGGGCGCTGATCGCCGAACCAAGGCGACGCATTCCCCACGCCCCAGAACACCAGGTTCGTGTCGGGGTCGTAGGTGCCGGTCATCCACGTCGCGCCGCCACCGCGCTTCCAGGTATCCGACGGCCAGGTGTTGCCGCCGGGATCGCCTGGCCCTGGAATTGTGTAGGTCTTCCAGGCAGGGGTTCCGGTTTCGGCATCGAACGCCGCGACAAAGCCCCGCACGCCGAACTCGCCACCCGACACCCCAGCCAGCACCTTGCCCTTCACGATGAGGGGCGCCATGGTGCTGTAGTAGCCGGTATGGTAGTCCTCGAGCTTCTGCTCCCAGACCACGTTGCCGGTCTTGGCGTCGAGCGCGATCAACACCGGCTCTAGGCCCATGACATAGACCTTGTCGCCGTAGAGCGCGACGCCCCGATTGGTGTTGTGGAGCGCACTGAAATCATCGGGTAGTTCGCGCTTATAGCGCCAGATCACGTTGCCATTCCTCGCATCGAGCGCGAGGACCTGTGCACTGGGCGTGCCGACGAACATCATTCCGTTATTAACGAGCGGCGGCGCCTGGAGCCCCGAGTTGACGCCCGTGGCGACCGCCCAAACTGGCACCAGCCGCTTCACGTTGCCCGTATTGATCTGGTCGAGCGAACTGTAGCTCCAGCCTTGATAGTTGCCGCGCGTCATCAGCCAGTTGCCCGGCTCCGGGTTGGCGAGCCTCGCATCGGTCACCGGCGTATACCCGGCACCGTACGTGGCCGCAGCCGATAAGCAGCCCGCGAGGAGAGCTGAGCAGATCGGCAAAGCTTTGGTTGCCTTCATCATGAACCTCCTCCTTCTATAGTTGAACTGCTACCGCCCAACAGGTGAGCTGCTGCAAGCAACAGCAGGCTCACAAGTCCATGAAGCCGACCTTGCCCTTGAACGGGCCCGCGACGACCAGGACACCGCCTTCGGTCTTGACGGGAAGCATGGCAAGCCGTCGCGGCGCAGGCCCGAAGGTGACCTTGGCGCGATCTCGCGGATCGTATTCCGAGCCGTGGCAAACACACAACAGCATCTTCGAGTCCGGCTTCCACTGCGATACGTCGCAACCCTGGTGCGTGCAGATCGCAGAATACGCGACCACCCCTTCCGCCGCATTGGCCCTCGCATCCGGTTTGAGCTCGGCTGGATCGAGGCGAATCAGCAACACCTGATTCAGCCTGGTCGCGTCGCGCACGACCTTGGTCGCGGGGTCCATCGGATAAGCGAGCTCCTGGGGACCTCCCAGGGCTAGGTCTTCGACCTTGACCACTTGCCCCTTCCTGTCTCCCAGCACGAACACGAGCTGATCGCCCGGCGTGGGACGTGCCGCCGCGGGATCCTTCGGCGCCGCCGCCGCGACGTCCAGCAAAGACCAGCTCACACCTAGGCCGAGCATGGTTCGGAGAACGCTGCGACGCTGAGATGCGCGGCGCCGGCACGCGTCGCACGCGGTGGTGGGGTGTTCGAGCGGCTGCTTCCTCATGCTTGTCCGTCGCCGCATGTTCTACCTGGGTGGACAACCTGCATCGGCTTTCCCGCGTCGGCGCGATGCGATTTGGATGGGTAAGCCGCGGCGCAGCCGACAGCGACCACACAGGAGCGCGCGACACACGGCCAGACGGGCCGCGCGGCGTTTGGAGCTGATGGCAAGACTGGAGTACCGCGTCGGCGCCGCATCCAGCACCAGCGGCAACCACAACTCTTATCTACACCACGGGGATCGCACCGCCCACGTGCACCCTCGGTGCTAGTGGTGCCCGCCGGATACGCGCATGTACGCTAAGCGAAAAAGCGCAGGATTGTCAAGGCGCGCCCGAACCTAACCTGGATGATTCAGGAAAGCGCCCGCGAAGCCATACGCACGCCGACGCGCGCGCCATTCGCGCCGGCACCGGGCAGGCGCTTCGAAGCGCCTCAGTTGGATTTGGGGAACACCGGCACGTCGGATTGCTCCGCGTATGGGTCCGGTATTTCTCCCGCTGCGATGCGCCGCTTTTCCTCCCAGCGCAGGAAGGCGATGACGCTCAGGATCTCCTCCATGCTCATCGTGGTGCCGAACGCTCCCATCGTGCCACCCAGGGCCCGATTGCTCACGCCGGCCGCGATGGTCGCGTAGATCTCGGCGTTGGTGTTTCCTGTGTAGTGGAACTTTCCGCAGGTCAGGCATGGGCCTTTACCGCCATGGCCGTCGCCACCGTGGCAGAAGGAGCAGCGCTCGGCGAACTTGGCACGGCCCTGCGCGACGATCTGCGGGTTGTTGGTGGGTACCTCCATGTCGTTCTCGCTCGCCTTGTGCTGCGCCGCAGCCTGCCGCACCGGGAGCAGGGTCAGACCCGCGCCCAGGAGCAAGCCGACGACTACGGGGGTCAACGCTCGACGCACCGGCCCTAACCAGCCATACCACGACATCACGCTGCTGCTCATTTGGTCAGCTCTCACGAAGTGAAGGGTTGGTAATACGGGACGCCATAGCTGTCTACGATCTGCTTGACCTTGCCGCTGCCGAGCAGATCCCGGATCCCCTGGTTGACGAACTCGAGCAGCGCCTTGTCCTCTTTGCGTACTGCGAACTTCATGTTGAACCGCTGCCCGTCCAACGGCACGTAATGCTCGACCATGTGGAACTTCGCATTCGGGAACTCGCGCTTGCCTTCCGCGACCGCAGTGGCCCAGACCATGGCCGCATCCACCTCGCCGTTCGCCATCCCCTGCATCACGCGGCGGCTACCGAAGTAGAGCTCGCGCGGGATCTTGTGGGTGAACAGGTAATCGTCCATCGGCGTGGACATGGACACTCCGACCTTGATGTTCGCGCGCACGACCTCGTCCAGGGTCTTCATGCTGTCGGCCTTGCCCTGCACCACCAGGACATAGCCCAGCCCCAGGTAGGCATCGGTGAATTCCAGCTTGCCGTCCAGCACGTCGTCGTCGCCGTTGTCGGACAACCCCAAGAACACGTCGCATCGTTTGAGCAAGATGGATTGCCGAAAGGCGCGCCCGAGTCCACCGCGGCTCGCCGTGTTGACCCAATACATCTCGGCTCGCATCCCGCCGCGCTCCGCGATCTGCTGGAAGATCTCGACATCGAAGCCAGGCTTTACGGCGTCCTGCTCGGAGTACGGGTACGAGTATGGGTCCGCACACGCCACCAACTTGCCCTTAACCTTCGCGCGCTCGAGCGTGTCGACCGGGTCCGGTGTCGTATCCTGGGCGCGCAGCACCGGAAGCGCCAGCGCGAGGGCAACTGCAACAACGAAGACGTAACGGCGTTTCATGTGACCTGTTGCTCCAATAGTGTTCTGGGCGCGCGCTGCCCCGTGTCTTATCCGCCTCGGGTTTCGTGCAGGACGGGCTGAGCACGCCCTGAGGTGGTTCCAAAAAAAAACAGGGAGGGCGTGT